>Ga0105092_10000238_pt1 | contig 28009 bp, 30 predicted proteins | sample PPLLak2March2015_FD_87021 | JGI IMG/M metagenome (GOLD analysis project Ga0105092, IMG submission 87021) | Freshwater sediment microbial communities from Prairie Pothole Lake near Jamestown, North Dakota, USA - PPLs Lake P7 Core (1) Depth... | ecosystem: Environmental > Aquatic > Freshwater >... | reverse complement strand
TGCCGCGTTTTTCATTCATCATTCATCCTTCATCCTTCATCCTTTTCTCCCTCACCTTGTCACCTTGTCGGTTTTTCAGAACCTCAGGAACGCACCTATACCTCCGGCGTCATGCAACTGTTGTGCTGCTTTCTCACGAACCTGCTCGGCCTGCCCCCCGTTATTCAGGACACGACTGACGGCCCGCGCCACAACGTCCTTCACGAGCTGCACCTCCGACTCGCAGTAGGCGCAGGTATGCACATTGCCGGCAAACAGGTAGCCGCAACTTGTGCATTCCCCTCCCTGCGGGGTGAATCCGTTCGCATACACGATGCGCCGGACCCGGCCTTCGTGAACGGTCTTCAACGTTGGATCCAGCCCGGTGACCGCCTGGTTATTCTTGGCAGCCGCGGTGATCAAGTCGCCAACGATGTGTTCTTCATCGGCTCTCTCGGCGCCGCTTTGCAGCTTCCGTGTGGCTTCCAGGATCTGCGTGGCATTAGCGTCGATCGGTAACGGAATAGTGCCTATCAGCAAGCGGCGCAGGGGCGTCGGCAGGAGGCCTTGCAGCTCGTTTGTGGCCGTGACCGGGCCACCCAGGACCAGGCGCTCGAACTGATGCTCCTCAGCCACTTTGCCCAGCAACTCCGAAACGTTTTTCAAGTGATGCCGAACGTGCCCGTCGGCCTTGCGTTGAACCTGCATCTGCGATCGCATATGGTCGCTTCCGGGACTCTTAATGTGCTTGACGTCCTCTACTGCGAGCGCATCGACATGTTCCTCCACCTGGTCGAGAAAGACCGTAAAAAGGCGAGAGCGCGCTTTATCGGTCAACACGATTCCGTAGCGTCTGAATTCATCAAAAGCCTCGAGAAGGGGCCGGATATATGGTTTCGCACTCCAGCGAACACTATTTTCTACTCCAATCTTAAGCTCCTGTTGACGGAAAACACCTTTCGGGTCGCAAAACATCACCAAGGATTTGCCGTGCGGACTGTAGCGCGTAACAGCCCGGAGTACTTGATCGCAAGCCGACAACAGGCTCTTTCTTTGGTCCTCGTTCTTTAGCGTCTCTTCCAAGCCGCGAAGCATGTTCTTCAACGCGGCTTCAAACCCGCGGTTCAGATTGACGGCCTGGGACTGATCGACGTTCAAATAGACGCTCAGAACACCACTTCCAGTTGGAGCCTTGTGCTCGATCAACTCGCGGACATCCTCTGTTGAAATCATGTCAATCCTCCTGTTAGTGAGAGCGGAAAACTGCCAGGGGCGCTGAGGGGTAGGATACTGCGCGGATTGTTGCTTCGGCCGATCTGCTCTGAATGAGTTCGCCTCGCCATCCAGTTGTGTGAATCGCCGTTCCTGGCCCTTATTGTACGACTCGCCAAGGGCATCCTCAAGTTGTGCCCAACGGAAGGAGTTTGTTTTTGGGCGAGGTTGGCTTAGAATAGGCATGCTTTTGGTCGGCCGGCGGCGAACGGGGGCTAAAGAGCGAAAGACGTGGCGAATCTATTCAGACTGAGCCAATTCGAAGAATTCCAGCTCTGGTTGGACGGCTTGGCCGCCCACCATCGTCATTGTGGCATCCCTTTTGGCACGCAAACCGCCGTCCTCCTGAATCGCGACTTCAAAGAAGACGTCCGCACCGCGCTGCAGATCGTGGAGGATTTGATCGCCATGACCCAGCGCATCGTCGCCACCGAACTGCTGCAGATTCGGGAAGTTGACCCGGCGGCCCTCGCGAATCCGGGAAGAGACCTTCGCAAACAATTCAAGCAATACAAGAACTACGCGCGCGGGATCGATGATCTCGTCACGTTTTGGGATTTCCTGGAGAACTACCGGACACTGTCGCTGAGCATGCTTCGCCTTCCGTCCGTTTCACGGCCGGAGTTCAAGGCGATCAGCTACATGTTCACGGAACAGATGAATCGCTTTAATCGAAGCGATTCGAGCACTTACCTCAGGAAGAAGTTCTACGACTGGCAGTTCAAGCAGGTCCTGGAGAGAGACATTGTCAAGAACGTCATTCTGCAGGGAAGCCGGGAAATCATGGAACGGCTCTTCCTGGACTTCTTCAACCTCCTCTGCATGGTTCATTACATGCGGGACGAGATGCGGCGCCGCTTCCCGTTCCGCAAGCTGATGAGCCTGTTCATGCACCTGAACTTCGCCTGCCGCAAGTTTCTCAAGCTGCTCGAGGACTCGCGGAAGTACCTGAGCCAGAGCCATCCCGAGGTGGCTGAGAACCTGCTTGATATCAGCATGGCCCTCAAGATGGAGATGAGGCGGGTCTTCAGCGGCGAGCTGCGCGACCTCGAGTCTCAGAAGAAGATCGACGTCGTTTACGGCCAGATGCAGAATGCCCTCGGGATGATGCTTAATGCGTTCCAGGAATCGTTCATCAATCTCGCTCACATCCTGAATCCCAGCTTCAACGAATTCGAGATCTTCGAGGAGCTCGGGCGTAAGCACCGGGAATCGACCGCCCTCCTGACGGGTTTGAACGAGATTTACCGGGCGGCCTCAACCGACTCGCAAGAGGCAGTCAGCGAGGCCAAATACCTGGAAGTCAAACAGGCGCTCGACCACTTCCGCAACACCGCAATGCGGTTCCTGTTCTTCAAGGATTGGGCGACCTTCGAGCAGTTCTCAGACGAGCTTGAAAAAGCCTCTCCGGATGAGCGCGTCTTCGTCCTCCACCGGCTGGCCGTTTACCTGTCCACCTTGATTGGCGAGGTCCAAAAAAGGACCGTGCTTTCAAAAGTCATCCAGGACACGCGAGCTCCCTCCCAGCAGAAAGGCTAGCCGGCACCCTCTGGCCCTCACAGTTGTTCGGCAATCTTACCAATCCAGGGCAGGCGGACTCTCGCCAGTTCGTAGCCGCTGTAAAGCATCACCAGCCACAGGACGAACTGGGCCCAATAGACCCATGACAGCACCGCTTCGGCCTTCACCCCCGCGTGCCATGACTCCCGGTAAATAACAGCGAGGAGAACCCATAGCGAGAGGTCCACTGCCGCCAGCGACAAAACGAGAAGGGACGCCTGCAGGCTGTGAAATCGAACCATGGAATGATCCCGCCTCAACAGCAGCGCAAACGGGCCAAAGACATAAGAAAGTGCCCCGGCGAGATGGGGGTTGATTTGATGCACGAGCGGGATTTTACCACGAGGGCTCCCCGGGACCTGTACGCCCCATGCCGTTCGAGCTACCATACACTTGGAAAACCACGATGAACACCGAACAACGCAACCCCGACACGTACGATCTAGACAAGCTGCAAACGCCTGAGCTCGTGATGGCCATCAACAGGGCAGACCAGGCGGTAGCGATGATAGTTGCAACCGCGCTCGACCAAATTGCCTCTGCGGTTGATGGTATTTCGGCGCGGCTTAAAGCCGGGGGACGGCTCTTCTATGTCGGATCAGGAACCAGCGGACGCCTGGGCGTCCTCGACGCCGTTGAATGTGCACCTACGTTTGGGGTACCGGCAGCGCTGGTGCAGGGCGTGTTGAGCGGGGGATACGAAGCTTGCCATTCGGCCGTCGAATCGGCGGAAGACAGTCCAGAGCAGGGCGAGGCCGACCTCAAAGCCCGAAATCTGACCGCCCAGGACGTGGTTGTGGGTGTCGCCGCGAGCGGGCGGACGCCGTATACGCTCGGGGCCGTAAAGTACGCCGGCCGGATCGGTGCTCTGACGGTCGGGATTTCCTGCAATCGGAATGCCCCATTGTCGGCCCAAGTGGATCTCCCGATTGAAGTGGAAACGGGGCCCGAAATCCTTACCGGGTCAACTCGTATGAAAGCCGGGACCGCTCAGAAGATGATTCTGAACATCCTGAGCACCGCAGCCATGGTTCGACTCGGCCATGTTTACAGCAATCTGATGGTCAACGTTCATTTGAAGAATCGGAAGCTGGTCGAACGCGGGGTACGAATAATCACGGACGTGACCGGAGCTCCCGAGGATCAAGCACGGCAAGCGCTCGAGCAAACCGGGAACGTGAAATCAGCCATCGTGATGCTAAAACTCGGCTGCAGTGCCGATGAGGCGAAGAAACGAGCGCGTTCCGCGGGGAGTTTGAGGGAAATCATTGGGTAGGAACCGTCTTCGTATTCAGAGAGCCGCGCACGGAGCGAACGGGCTCCAGCCCGGAGCGCAGTAAGCGGGCAACCCATCGATGCGTCACGGTTCGATGGGTTGCCCGCTTACTGCGCTCCGGGCTGAAGCCCGTTCGCTCCGTGCGCGGCTCTCTGAATACGGACCCGCTGCTCACTCACACATCAGCAATTCTTTGGCTCGCTGGGTGGCACGAACGACCGCTTTGATCAACGTGACGCGCAGCTTCCCCTCCTCCAGCTCCAGGAGCCCGTCAATCGTGCATCCCGCTGGAGTCGTTACCGCGTCTTTGAGCAACGCCGGGTGATGCCCGGTCTCCAGCACGACTTTCGAAGCCCCTAACGCAGTCTGCGCGGCGAGCAATGTGGCGACATCGCGCGGCAGGCCAACTTTCACCCCGGCTTCCGCCAACGACTCGAGGATCACGTAGATGTACGCCGGGCCGCTTGCAGAAAGGCCAGTAACCGCATCCATGTGCTTCTCGTCTACAATGACGGTGCGTCCAACAGCGTCGAACAGCGTCTTGGCCAGGTCCAGATGCCCCTGATCGGCATAACGCCCCTTGCAGATTCCCGTCATCCCGCACCCGACGACACAAGGCGTGTTGGGCATGCACCGAACGACTGGAATCTCGCCCCCAACCGCCTTTTCGATATACGAGGACGGTACGGACGCGGCTATTGAAATGATCAGTTTGTCCGGGGTGAGCTCGGGCCGGATAACCTCGGCCACTTCCTTTACTGTCTGCGGCTTCACGCAGAGCAGAATCACGTCCGCATGGCGCGCCGCCTGCGCATTGTCCGTGCACACTTGAATGCCGAATTCCTTCCCCAAGGCTTCCGCGCGTTCCGGATACTTGTCCGTTCCGAAGGTTGTTTCTCGTCGAATCAGCCCCTTCTCCAGGAAAGCCTGAAGAAGGATTCCACCCATCTTACCCAGCCCCAATACGGCCAGGCGCTTGTCTAGAGTTTTCATGGTTTCCTCAACGTCTTACTGTACCCGCTCCGGGGCTGGAGGCGGGGTGCCGCCCAAGATTACCGAGGCCTCGTTCGCATAATTCTGCAACTGCCCGCTCAGTTTCTCATTGAGAAGCACAATCGAGCGGATGCTCTGATAGTTCAGGGGCCGCTTGACGCCCTTGTCATCCGGGACAAAAGCCGGGTTTTCCTGCACGAGGAATGCGAGAAGCTGAATCAGAAAGTTCGCCTCACCGGCTGCCAGTTTCCAAGTGAACTCGCGGTTCAGGAACTCCTGGATCCGTAAGTTCTGTTCGTTGTCTTGCATAGGGGAGGAGTTAACCATGACGGGCGGCGCGATGTAAAGCAGGAGCGAAGATGCCCGAAGATCGCACATATCGGGGACAAAAAAAGGGATGAGGCCGAAGCCTCATCCCTTTTGGGTTCGTCAGGGTAGGTTCGTCTAGAAGATGAACTTAATGCCGAACCGACCGGAAATACCAGGGTTGAACAGGTTGTCCTTGCCGAAGCTCGGATCAATCGCGAAGTTCTTCGAGGGATCGAGCGATGTTTCGCCTGCGGCGTACTCGGTCTCCGAAAGGAGCTTCTTCCAGTCGTACCCCTCAAGCAAATTCACCGCGCTCATGTCCATGGCTGAGCTCGGATCACGGAAGCGGGTCATGAAGACCTGTCTGTACCGGGCCGTCTTCTGGTTGAAGACGTTCAGGACGTTCAACTCGAAGCGGAGCTTCTTCCCTTCCGTGATGTTGATCTCATGAGAAACCAACATGTCGGTCGTGGAAAGGACCGGAGTTCGGCCCATGTCACCACGCCCGTTGACCAGCATGGGGACACCACTCAGGTTTTCAACCATCGTGGAGAGCGGCGTGCCGCTCGAGACGTTGAACCTGCCGCTTAACGCAGTTCCCATCGGGAATTCGTAGGAACCGTACAGCTTGAGGACGTGCGGCCGGTCTGTTTGCAGGCGGCCGTTGAGCTCGTTGCCGTTCGCGTCGAACATGATCTCGTCGGAGTCATAGTTCCGGTTGGCGTTTCCGCCGGGCCGGGCAATGGCTGCAGTCGGAGACTGATCGGTCGACCAGCCACCTACCGCGATCTCGTCCGTGTTGCTCAGACCGGCATAGTTGCCGTACAGCCGGCTCCAGGTGTAGTTGCCAGCCAGGAACCAGTTGCTGGAGAAGCGCCGCGTCAGGGACAGCTCAAGAGCGTCGTACTGACGATTGGGTTTCGGCATTTCGAAATCCGGAGTCGCGCCGTAATGGTTGGTTTCCATCTTGAAGCGTCCCTCGCCCGGATTTCCAAGCGTATAGGTCTCACTGCCGTCAACCAGCCGTCCGATGTCTTCGATCGTCCGGGTCAGCTTGTCATGTACATAGTGAGCTGAAAACACCATGCCCTGGGTGAGCTGATAGTCGAAGCCTGCCGAGAACTTGTCGACGAACATGGGCTTCAGGTCGGGGTCGACGTCATTTTCGCCGAAACTCGGAACACGGTAATCACGATACGGATTGGAGGGATCTGTATCCCACAGGTTTTTCCCGGGGTGGTTCTGTAGCGACAGCGAAAAGATGTCAGTTGTGTCGAGAGCGTAGTAATGATCTCTCCAGATGTCTCCGCCGAAGGAACCACGAACCAGTTCGTACTTCGTCCAGTCAAAGAAACGGCCCCAGCTGCCGTAAACCTTCAGTTTGCCTGTGCCGAAGATGTCCACCGCAGCGCCGAGCCGCGGAGCAAGCTTATCGCCCCAGCCGAACTTCACCGCATATTCCTTGACACGGAAGGCAGGAATAGTCTCTTTCTCAGTCCTGAGCCCGAGATTGAGTGTCACCCGCGGATGGATTCTCCACTGATCCTGAAGGTAGAAATGGTCGATCGTGCTGCCGGTCGAACCCATCGTTCCATACTCGCGCAGCCGGTAGTAGCCGTAAGTGCCTCGTTCCGAGAGACCGGTCGCGAGGCTCTTGAACGCGGTGTTCCAAAAAATGGCCACGCTCTGGCCGGCCTGATAGTTCTGGTTCACCTGGTTCGTGATCTTCTGGACGCCTGCCCCGGTCTTGAAGTTGTGCGTTCCAGCGAGCTCAAACGTCTTGCTGTAATCGCCCTGGAAGAAGCCACGGGTGGTGATGTCGAAGAAAGTCACCGTGGAATTGGGCACGTTGTACCAGCCGGAGGGCTGCACCAACGCCGCCGGAATCGTGAAAGGCAGATTCGAGGCGGAGTTGCCGTAAGAGACGGAAGCTTGGGATATGGGATTGAGGTTCTTGTAGTTATCCCAGAAATAGCCGCCTCTCAGGCTGATAATGGAATCATTGGAGACCAGGTAGTCGATCGTCCCCGTATAGCTATCCTTCGGCAGATACCACCCCTGCGGCCGAAGGCGTTCGATAGCAGTGAGCTGCTGCTGTGACGAATTCGGGACCGTACCACCAAATCCCGGGATCGTGCCTTCCCGCTTGGATGACGTATACAGCCAGGTGAAGTTCGTCCGCAGGCGGCTGCTGGGATCCCACGAAAGCTTGTTGAAAGCGCTGATGTAAGTGTCGTCGCTCTTGAACAGGGAGCTTGGACCCTTGCCGCTTTCCGTTAGTACATCGGCTTCACGATGACGGAATTCGGGCGTAATGGACGTGAAGAAGAAGAGCTTGTCCGGAATGATCGGGCCGCCAACCGATCCGCCGACTTCGTTGCGGATATCCTTGAATTCCTTGTCTTGGACGTAAAAGGCCGTCTGTTGCGTTACCGGATCGACAAGGAGGCGCTTGTTCGGCAGACCACGCAGCGGAGACCCGCTCGTGTACCAGTGCAATTCGCCATGGAAGGCGTTTCCGCCTGACTTCGTAACAGCCGAGATAACGCCGCCAAGGGCGCCGCCGTGCTCGGCCTCAATACCGTTGGTCTTCACCTGAACTTCCTGCAGGAACTCATAAACCGCGTCCTGACGGGAGTTCCCATTGAGAACACCGGTCGTCGAAAGACCATCAATCGTGAACTGGTTCTCAGCGCCGCTGGCGCCGTTGACCTGGATACCACCCTCGATATCACCGGAGTTAACCGACGGTGACGTCAAGGCCACATCCTGGAAGCTGCGCGCCTTCGGCATCCGGTCGAATTCCTCGGCCGTGACGTTGTGCGTGATCGCAGTGCTCTGCGTGTCGATCAAGACCGAATCGGAGTTGACGATAACCGTCTCCGCAGTCCCACCGACCTGGAGCTGAATATTCGCCTCAATGGTCTTGCCGAGAAGCAGGATGACGTCCGGCATTTCGCCGGTGTTGAATCCCGTCATCTCGACTTTGATGGTGTAACGGCCAGGCTCCAGATCACGAGCAAAGTACTTGCCTTCGTCGTTACTCACCGTGGAGAACGCACGACCGCTCTCCTTGTTCGTAATGGTGACAGTGGCGCCAGGAACCACGGCCTTCGTGGAGTCGGTAATCGTACCGACAATCGAGCCGAATCTTTCCTGGGCTATACTCAGGCTCGTAAAGAACAAACCGATTAACAACAGTGTGATAACGGGTTTGACCTTCGTTGACAATGTCGAAAGGCCTCTGACAATAGCCTTCTTGCGAAAGCTTGACATAAAAGATCCTCCCTTTTTAGTGGGGCGGCCCCGAGGGTGAGAAGAAAGCCCTAATCCCCGAAACGCTTAACTTCCAGCGCATTGCTTCTACCCTTCAGCCGCACTTGTACGAAAAAAGCACTAATGCCACAACCCGGGTCCAAACTCAAGCAATATTTCTTTCCGACACAAGAGTTTGAGACCGGGCTCAATTGTTTGCACCTCCCTGGCAATCGTCATGGTTATTCAAACGTCGTGCAAGCAAAACCGTTGCCGATTCCGACAAACTAGCTGCTTTTCCTTTCCTGTCAATGCCTTGAGATCAGCGCTTCCCGATTGTAAGACGAGAAGACTCCAATTTGTTGGATTTTCGTCCAATCTATTGTAGGAACCATCGAAAAAGATTGTAGGACTGTTCCCCCCAACGTCCGCACGCGTTGCCTTTTTCATCGATCCTTGGGACAATAGAAGAACCTCAAACACCTCTTTTAACTCAACGTCGAGGAGGCAAGCATCGTGATATTGCGTCGTAGAGCTTTTCTACAGGCAGCCGCGGTGGCCGGGGTGGGGGCCGTCATGAGCCCGGAGGCCGTCTTCGCCCAGTCTTTTCTCGCAAAGAAGAAGTCGGCAGTTGAACGGGTAGCGCTCGGGAAGACCGGTATACGGGTGTCCCGAGTCGCGATGGGAAGCGGGACCCGGGGTTGGAACTATGAGTCCGACCAGACCCGGATGGGCCCGGACGAACTGACCCGACTATGGCGTTACGGTTTTGACCAGGGGCTGAACTTCTGGGAAGCGGCTGACCAGTACGGCTCGCATCCCTACATTGCCAAGGGCCTGAAAGAAGTAGACCGGTCCAAGATCGTCATTCTCACCAAAACGAACTCTGAATCAGCCGACGGAGTGCGCAAGGACCTGGATCGTTTCCGTAAAGAGCTGAACAGCGATTACATCGATATCGTGTTACTGCACGCGATAACCGACGGGCAGTGGACGAAGAATCTGCGGGGCGCAATGGACGCCTTGTCGGAGGCCAAACAGAAGGGCATCATCAAGGCCCACGGCTGCTCGTGTCACAGCATAGAGGCGCTGCGAGCTGCGGCCGATTCACCCTGGGTGGACGTCGACCTGGCCCGAATCAATCCGGCCCAAGTGGAAATGGACGACCGGCCGGAAGTCGTAATCTCTGTCCTCGAGAAGATGAAGGCGGCCGGAAAAGGCGTCATCGGGATGAAGATCTTCGGCCAGGGTGGCCTGAGCGATACTCCCGACAGGGCGTTAAGGCATGCCGCTCAGCTTCAGTGCCTGGATGCGTTCACCATCGGCTTCATGTCGCCCAAGCAGGTGGATGACGTGATACGGAGGATACCGACGGTGTCGGTGGCAGCCTGAGAAGGATGAAGGATGAAGGATGAAGAAAAACAAAGGAGGACGTCAGAGTTTTTCTTCATCCTTCATCCTTCATCCTTCATCCTTCATCCTTCATCCTTCATCCTATATCCTTTCTATCCTCTGAAGGTCTCAGCGTAAATCCGTTTCAATGGCGCCAGGCAGTAGTTTTCGATGAGGTCTTCCAGAAGGTCGGTCCGGGCCATAAGCTCGTCCTCATGACGAGGGTTGATCTGGAACAGGAGCCGAACCACGTCGGCCTTATCCGCCCGTTTGTCAAGCGAGACCGAATGGCCCATCCGGGGATCAAATTGCAGTAAATCGGCGTATGCGTAGCGGCCGAATGTCTTATCGGTCCAGGGCTTCTCGTAGCAGTTGCGCCAGTAGTGAAGCTTCAGACGGTTGGCGAAGCTGTCGTAGTCGAACTTGGTCGACTTGTTGTTGACGCTTGATTCAATACAGATCAGATCTCCCTTGGGCACGATTCGTAATCCGTAGGTGACGTGCAGGGTCTTTTGGCGCGAGAATTTTACCAAATGGTTGCCGGTCGAGTGGAAGCGTTTGATTTCCGGTTCCAGTCCAAGAAACTCCCGATCCTCTTCGGTCACGTAATCCGCCTTCACCCGATCATGCCACGCCGCGATGATCCGGCGCATCACACCGTCCAACCGACTCAACTTCTCTTCGCGACTCAACATAGGGCCACCGGTGGTCGTAACTCATTGTCCGGAATTGCTCAGAAAAAGTAAACAATGTTAGAGTACAGCCGATGCCGAGAGTTCTCGCAGTTGCTTTAGGCCTTGCCGCCATCTTGTGCTTCGCCTCATTTCAGAATCCTCCAAAAGTACCAGGTCAGCAGCCGTCGGGCCCGATTCGAGTCGAGGTCTTGGAGGTTAACGTCCTGGTCACGGTCCTCGACAAGCAGGGGCGTTTTGTAACCGACCTGACCAAAGACAGGTTCTCAATCGAGGAAGATAAGGTTCCGCAAGAGATAACGAAATTCGCCAAGGAGACTTCCCTGCCCTTGACGGTTGCTCTGATGATCGACACCAGCGGCAGTGTCCGCATGAAGCTCGATTTTGAAAAACGGGCTGCGTCGTGGTTCCTGAACCAGATCATCCAGCCGGACGACCAGGCGATGCTGGTCGAGTTCGATACGGGCGCTACGCTTCTCCACGACTTCACAAACCGCCCGTCGGCGTTGGTCGACGAGTTGAAGGGGCTCCGAGCGGGAGGTGGAACCGCGCTTTTTGATGCCCTGTATAGGGTGGCCAACGAGAAGATGATCGGGGTAAGCCCACGTCGAGTGATCGTCATCGTCTCGGACGGAGACGATCTGCACAGCAAGCGCACGCTTGAGGAAGCCATCGAGCAGGTCCAGCGGTCAGAAGCTGCTATCTATGCGATCGGGACCAGCAAGTTTGGCGCGAGCAGCGAACCAGGGGGAGAAAAAATCCTGAAGACGCTGACCGAGCAGACTGGCGGGACCCTCTTTCTGCCTTACTCGGAACAGCAGTTCGAAGACGCATTCGCGAAAATTAACGAAGAGCTCCGCAGCCAATACAGTCTGACCTACGTGCCGGTCAACAGGCAGATGGACCAGACGTTCCGACAGATCAGGGTCAAGATCAAGGACGACAAGGGACTGACGATCAGGTACAAGAAAGGCTACTTCGCTCCCCGTCGGGGATAGAAGATCTTCTCACCACAGAGGCACAAACTGCGATGGACCAAGTGGACGTTGTGGACAGGCACGGATATGCCTGTCCACAACGTCCACGACGTCCACTTGGTCCATCGCAGTTTGTGTCTCTGTGGTGAGAAGATCTTCTTCTACGCGGTTGCTGTCGGCAGTTTGCGGTATTCGAACTCGATTTGGCGCTTGAGCAAGTCGAGCGCTTCTTCTTCACTTCTTCCCAGAGACGAGAACGGACGGACTCTCACAAAAGGACCGATCGTCGGCACTCTTGCTGAAGCTAGCCAGAAGGGGCCGAGGGCTTCGGTTTTCACCTGGAATTTCAGGCCTTTAAATTCCCAGTCCATTCCCGCTGACTATACCAAAAGTCCATTCAATGGTGAATCTTGCGGTTGGATTCGAGAATGACGGTGCCGTAGTCAAAGCCGGCGAAAGTAAAGGCATTTTTCGCCTTCCCCTTCACTTCGACCCGGGCGCCCTGTCCCGGTACGCCGCGTCCCTCTGAGACGACGTAGATCTTGCCCGTCTCGTCTTGAAGCTCGTAGATGCCGTAACCCATCGCTCCGAATGATTTGGTCACGGTGCCGCCCAAATGGGCGGTCTTGCTCGTGAACTTGTACGGATCACCTTTGACTTCCGCCACGGTATCCAAGTCGCATGCCGTCAGCAGGAGCAGCGGCAAGGCTGCCAGAACGACCAAGATGCGCTTTCGGTTAGACATACCCAGTCTGATGGGGAAAGCAGCCAAAGGTTTCATTCGCGGCAGACCGCAGAAAAGGGATAATGACTGCATGCCCGACTTCGTCACGGTCGCCCGAGTCGAAGACGTTCCGCAGGGCCAGTCACGGGTTTTCCAGGTGGCCGGAAGGGAGATCGCGCTCTTCCATGTCGGAGCGCAGTTCTACGCGCTCGATAACGTTTGCCCGCACCGGGGCGGGCCGTTAGGCGAAGGGATTATCTCCGGGACAGAAGTCATTTGTCCCTGGCATGCCTGGAGCTTTGACATCCGGACCGGCGCTTACACGTTTGATCCAGAGCTGGCCGTCAAGAGGTTTGAAGTGCGCGTCGAAGACGGCCAGGTCCAAGTCGCAATTTAGACGGCCGGAACGGGATCGGGATCGATCTGCAGCGCCTGAATCAGGTGGTTGATCATGCCGACGAACCCGATCAGGGCAATCATCTCCACAACCTGGTCGGACGTGTAGTGATTGTCCAGCTGTGCCCAATAGTCGCCTGGGATCTCGTCGGGCGTAGAGCGAACCAGCTCGACCAGCCTCAAGACCTCCTTCTCGTAATAGGAAAAGATCTCGCTCTGGTTGTAATCATCCATGGCCTGGAGATGATCGTCGGTCCATCCGGCCTTCTTGGCCAGGATAGTGTGCTGATCCACGGTGTATTTGCACTTGTCCAGCTGGCATACCCGGAGCAGGACCAGCTGGCGAGTCTTTTCGCTCAGGCTGCTTTCCCCGACCACTGACAGAAAAGCGTCCGACATGGGCTTCAGGATCCGGTCACTGTGCGCAAGGGTTTTCAAAAAATTAGGGACGTAGCCCAACTTCTGCTGCACATCGGCGTAGACACCCTTGACAAGTTCGCTGGCCGCATCGATCTGTACTGGCAAGTATCTAGGCATTAACCCCTCCCGCTATTGACGATTGACGATTAAAACGGTTGCCGATTCACGACCAACCCCCGGAACGAGAGACATCGTGAAGCAACAATCGTCAATCGTCAATCGTCCTTCGTCAATGGGTCAATCGTCAATGCCGCCTAAATTTGTTATCTTGAAGAGCATGGCGCAGCAACCACTGGTTCAACTTGCGGCACCTCGGCGCCCGGCTCGACGGCATCCGGACTGGCTCAAGGTTCGTGCGCCCTTCGGCGCTGAAGTGCACAATCTCAAACAGCTGGTCAATCAGCTGAATCTCCATACTGTCTGCCAGGAAGCGATCTGCCCAAACATGGGGGAATGCTGGGCGCACAAAGTTGCGACTTTCATGATCCTCGGGGATATCTGCACCCGCGGATGCCGCTATTGCGCCGTCTCGAAAGGCAAGCCTGAAGAACTCGACTGGACTGAACCGGGACGTGTGGCCCAAGCAGTCCAGGAGATGGGCCTCCGACATGCGGTCATAACCTCCGTCAACCGTGACGACCTGTCCGATGGAGGGGCCACCATTTTCGCTGAGACCGTCGGTGAAATTCGACGATTGAGTCCCGGCTGCGTGGTGGAACTCCTGATCCCTGATTTTGAAGGCTCGGAAGAGGCGCTGCGCATTGTGCTCGACTCGGAGCCGGAAATCCTCGGGCACAATGTCGAGACTGTCCCCCGTTTGTACCGGACAGCCAGAGGTGGAGGCATTTACCAGGTATCGCTTCAACTGCTGCGACGGGTGGCCGACTCGGGACTGCCTGTCATACCCAAGACCGGCCTGATGCTCGGGCTTGGAGAGACTCCAGAAGAAATTCGGGACGTAATGGCGGACCTGCTAGAGTGCCGGGTCCAGATTCTCACGCTCGGCCAGTATCTGAGGCCAAGCGGCTGGCACCTGCCAGTCGCACGGTACTACCCCCCCGACGAGTTCCAGTACTGGAAAGAGGTCGGGGAGGAGATGGGGTTCGTGCACGTGGAGAGCGGTCCTCTGGTCCGCTCGAGTTACCTGGCCGACCGGCAGTTCGAGAGTTTTGGAAGCAAAAAGCAGAAGCCAGAAGTCAGAAGTCAGGAGTCAGAATAGAAAGCGGTCCCTGGGAGCGCAGGCATCCTGCCTGCTCGTTCCGTTGTCACGGTCGATTGTGTTCACGGAACGAGCAGGCAGGATGCCTGCGCCCCCAGGGACCGCTTTCTGTTCTGACTCCTGACTTCTGACTTCTGCTTTAAATCCTTTTGTTATAATAGAAACCACTGGTTTTCGGCTCGAAACCCTATGAGCAACTTTTTCGGGTTTGCCGTCCTCTTACTGTTTGCAGGAGGGACAGTCGGGGGAATGGTCGCACTGTCTCAGTGGCTGGGACCCCGGCGCAGAGGCGGTGTTCACGACACCCCTTTTGAGAGCGGAAAGATCCCGCGCGAGATCATGCGCGGGCGCTACTCGGTCAAGTTCTTCCTGGCTGCCCTGCTCTTCATACTCTTTGACGTTGAGCTGGTCTTTCTTTTCCCGTGGGCTGTCGTCTTTCGAGAGCTGGGTCTCGCCGGGTTCTTTTCGATGCTTATTTTCCTGGCCGTGGTCGTGGCCGGGCTTTTCTATTCGATTAAAAAGGGAGCTTTGGAATGGAAGTAGATAAGGGCGGCGGCACGGAGTTTGGGTTTTTCACGAGCCGCCTGGACAAGATGATTGGTTGGGCGCGCAAATTCTCGGTCTTCCAATATCCTTTCATCACCGCCTGTTGCGGAATGGAATACATGTCGGTTGCTTGCGCCCACTACGATATCGACCGTTTTGGCGCCGGCCTGCCCCGCTTTTCGCCGCGTCAGGCTGACGTGCTTTTTGTCGTCGGCACCATCAGCCAGAAGATCGCGCCGGTGTTACTCAACGTGTACGAGCAAATGACTTCTCCGAAATGGGTTGTTGCCTTTGGCGTGTGCACCTGCACCGGGGGGTTCTACGACGACTATGCAACGGTTCGCGGCATTGATCACATAGTCCCGGTCGACATTTACATTCCCGGGTGTCCGCCCCGCCCTGAGACGGTGCTGAACGGACTGATTATGCTGCAGGAAAAGATCCAGTACCAGAAACAGGAGATCTAAGTGCACGATCCCGAATGGAGCAAGACTCTCAAGAAGATCCAGGAGCAACTCGGCGATCACGTCATCGAAATGCACAACCAGCTGGGTCAGGACACCGTCGTCGTTTCCAAGTCGGTGATTTTCGAGCTGGCCCGCTTCCTGCGCGACGATCCCGAGCTTAAATACAACTACCTGATGGACCTGACGGCGGTCGATCACTATACGCGCAAGCCGCGATTCGAGGTGGTCTACCACTTCCTCTCTTTGGACTACAACACGCGCGTGCGCGTGAAAGTCCCTGTTGGGGAGCCGGATCCGGAGGTTGAGAGCCTGACACCACTCTGGAAGATCGCCGACTGGCTGGAGCGGGAGACGTTCGACATGATGGGTATCAAGTTCAAGAACCACCCGGATTTGCGGCGGATCTTGCTGTACCCTGAGTTTCAAGGCCATCCCCTGCGGAAAGACTACCCGGTGACCAAGCGCCAGCCGCTGGTCGGGCCGAAAGATCCGCAGGCATGAAGTGGCAGTGCCGTGGATCCGAAGCCCCCACAGAGAAAGGATGAAGGATGAAGGATGAAGGATGAAGAAAAGCAAGGAAGGATCGAGATGCCTTGCTTTTCTTCATCCTTCATCCTTCATCCTTCATCCTTTCTCTGTGGGATCCAAAACAGGACAGGTAGATGAGCGATAGTACAACCATAACAAAAGACATACCGGAAGCAACGAAGCCGGCAGCCGAGAAGACGACGAAGAACATGCTGCTCAACGTCGGGCCCTCTCACCCGGCCATGCACGGCGTGATTCAAATTAGCGTCGAGCTGGAAGGCGAGGTGATCCGCAAGGCAGACGTCGAGATAGGCTACCTTCATCGCGCCTTCGAAAAGCACTCCGAGTCGGGGACCTACACCCAGGTTTTCCCCTACACCGACAGGCTCAATTATGTGTCCCCGGCGATCAATAACTTCGGTTACGCGGCCGCAGTCGAGAAGCTGATGGGTTTGGAGATCCCCGAAAGGTGCAAATACATTCGCGTGATCATGAGTGAGATCTCGAGGATCGCGGATCATTTGACGTGCATCGGGGCGTCTGCCATGGAGCTCGGAGCTTTTTCCGTGTTCCTTTACATGATGAAAGCGCGCGAGTGGCTCTACGAGATGATGGAGAACGTCACCGGCGCGCGCATAACGATTTCTTACGGCCGGATTGGCGGAGTCAAGGCAGACCTGCCCAAAGAGTTCGCGGAACAGTGCCGAAACGCGCTGAAGAAAACGCGGGAGGTACTGGAGGAGGTCGACAGCTTGCTCACGCGCAACCGGATCTTCATGGACCGCATGAAAGGCGTGGGAATCATTTCGGCCGAGGATGCGATCAGTTTCGGCATCACCGGCCCGTTCTTGCGGTCCACTGGAGTCGCCTACGACGTCCGGAAGGCCTGGCCCTACCTGGTCTACGACCGGATGAACTTTGAGGTCCCGGTCGGGACCACCGGCGATAACTTCGACCGCTACCTGGTACGGATGGAAGAGATGCAGCAGTCGATGCGGATCATTGAGCAGGCGCTCGACCAGATTCCAGAGGGGCCGACCAACGTCGACTACGAGGGAAAGGTCATTGATCCCGACTTGATGGCTGACCTGGGAAAATTCGGGAAGACCGCCGGGCTACTAAAAAGTGAGACCCTGCTGGAACCCACGCTGCGGGGAACCGAGAAGTTGGTCCACTTGCAGATTCGAGCCGACAGCAAGCTGGCATGGGTGCCTCCAAAAGAGCAGGTTTATTCGAATATAGAAGCGCTGATGAATCACTTTAAGATCATCATGCTCGGACACGGTATCCGGCCGCCGAAAGGCGAAGTCTACAACATGGCAGAAGGGGGCAACGGCGAGCTGGGCTTCTACATCGTCAGCGACGGAACGGACCGTCCCTGGCGAGTCCGCTGCAATGGTCCCTGCATGCGCCCGATGGCGGCGTTGGCCGGCATTATTATTGGCGGCCAGATGGCGGACATCGTCGCCACTTTCGGCTCGGTGAACATGATCGCGGGAGAACTGGACCGGTAAAAAATGTTGCAGGCTCCATGTTGCAGGTTGCAGGTTCCTGTTGCAGGTTGCGAGTGAGGAATGAACACAACTTCGTTTCAATTTACTTCGGAGAACCTGAGGCAGTTTGAAGTGATTCTGGCCCGGTATCCTCAGCCGCGTGCGGCCCTTTTGCAGGTACTTCACCTGGCTCAGGAGCAGAACGGATACATTTCGGAAGACGTCGAAGCGTACGTGGCCCGGCTGATGAACCTGCCCATCGTCGACATTCGCGAGGTGGTCACTTTCTACAGCCTCTATTTCCGCCGTCCGATGGGGCGTCACCACATCCGGGTCTGCATGAGCATCGCCTGCATGCTTGGGGACTGCGCCGGGATACGCGACCACCTGCGGACCCGCCTCCGAATCGCGCCCGGCGGCGTAACCGCGGATGGGAATTTCAGTTGGGAAGCGATTCCGGACTGCCTCGGGGCCTGCGAGATGGCGCCGATGCTGCAATTGGACGGGGAATATTACGGAAATTTGACACCCGAGAAGGTGGATCAACTTCTGGATAAGGCAAGAAAAAGCTAACTTTTTGTCCACGAATTTCCACGAATTAGCACTAATTAATTTGTGTTAATTCGTTAAATTCCTGGAAATTCGTGGATTAAAAGAGTCAACCGCTGACGATATTATGCCCATTGTTAAGCTAGTCTCAGAGTATTTCGGGAACGAACAAGCGAAATCGCTAGCCTGGTATCGCCAGAACGGCGGGTACGAGGCGGCACGCAAGGCCCTCTTCGAGATGGAGCCCAAGCAGATCACGGACGAGGTGATCAAATCAAACTTGAGGGGCCTCGGCGGCGCCGGGTTTCCGACCGGCAAGAAATGGTCTTTTGTACCGGCCGACGACAGCAAGCCGAAATACCTGACGGTCAATGCCGACGAAGCGGAACCAGGGACTTTCAAAGACCGGTACATCCTCGAGTGGGATCCTCACCGGCTGATTGAAGGCATCATAATCTGCGCCTGGGCTGTAGGGATTCACAAAGCGTACATCTATATCCGCGGAGAATATGTCCGCCCGTTCAAGATCCTCAACGCCGCAGTCGAGGAAGCCTACAAAGAGGGAATCCTCGGCGAACATGTCCTCGGCGGGGACTTTAAGCTGGATGTGCATATCCACCGCGGGGCGGGCGCTTATATCTGCGGCGAAGAAACCGGGCTTCTGGAATCGCTTGAAGGGAAAAAAGGCTGGCCGCGGCTCAAGCCGCCCTTCCCGGCGATTATCGGCCTTTTCAATTGCCCGACTGTAATCAATAACGTCGAGACCCTGGCGCATCTGCGAAACATCATTCTGAAGGGCGGAGAATGGTTCGCTGACATCGGCGTCGACCGAAACGGCGGAACGAGGCTTTTTGCGCTTTCCGGGAGAGTTAAACGCCCCGGAGTGTATGAACTCCCGATGGGAACCCCGATGCGTGAGCTGATTTACGAGCATGGCGGGGGAATTGTCGGTGACCGCCAGCTGAAAGCCATTATTCCCGGCGGCGCTTCGGCGCCGGTCCTGACGGCAGACCAGGTTGATATCCCGATGACATTTGACGACCTTGCGAAAGTCGGGTCAATGCTCGGGTCAGCGGGAATCGTTGTGATGGACGAGGAAGTCTGCATGGTGAAGGCTATGCATACGATCGCTGACTTCTTCGCGCACGAATCGTGCGGCCAATGCACCCCTTGCCGGCAGGGGACCGGCTGGGTCTACCGGATCGTCTCCCGGATACTCGAAGGCAACGGCAGCACAGACGATTTGGACACGCTCAACAGCACCAGGAAGAACATGAGCGGAACGAGTATCTGTGCCCTTTCCGATGGGGCCGCCATGGCCTATACAGGCTTCCTGACCAAGTTTCCGCACGAGTTCGAGTACCACATCAAACACGGAAAGTGCGATGTGGAAGAGAAGAGGCTTGCAGTGGCCTGAACCGCGCAAAAGGATGAAGGATGAAGGATGAAGAAATGAAAAAAGGCACCAGGGATGAAGCGGGAAATAGGCGCTTCTTCATCCTTCATCCTTCATCCTTCATCCTTTTCAGTTATGCCAACACTTACGATTGACGGACAACAAGTGGTTGTCGACGCCGGGACCACCGTCATCCAGGCGGCGGAAAAGCTCGGCATTTATATACCGCGATACTGCTATCACCCTGGACTCTCGATCGCCGGGAGCTGCCGACTTTGCATGATCGAGATTGAGAAAATGCCGAAACTCCAGATCGCCTGCCACACCCGGGTGACGGACGGCATGAACGTGACCACGAATTCGGACAAGGTGAAGCAGGCGCGAAAGGCAATGCTGGAGTTCCTGCTGATCGACCATCCGCTCGATTGCCCCGTCTGCGATCAGTCGGGGGAATGCGATTTGCAGAATTTCTACATGGAGATCGGGCGCTACGACAGCCGTTTCCTGGAGAACAAAATCAAGCGGAAGAAGGCGTTCCCGATCGGTCCGCACGTGATGCTCGACCAGGAACGCTGCATCCTGTGCAGCCGCTGCGTGCGTTTCTGTGACGAGGTGTCGAAAACCAACGAGCTTGGGATCTTCTCGCGTGGCGACCGCTCGTTCATCGACTTGTACCCGGGGAGGGAGTTGCAAAACGTCTACTCCGGCAATGTCATCGACATCTGCCCGGTCGGCGCCCTGACGGAGAAGGAGTTTCGTTTTCAGTGCCGGGTCTGGTACCTGCAGTCCCAGGATTCGGTCTGCAACGGCTGCGCGCGCGGGTGCAATATCCAGATTCACTACAACACGACCAGGCCCCATAGCTCGGAAGGCCGTCGGATCTTGCGCGTTAAGCCCCGCTTCAACCCTTACGTGAACCGATGGTGGATCTGCGACGAGGGACGCTTCGGGTACGAATTCATCAACAAGAATCGCATTGAATATCCTTACCTGCGCCGGGCCGGCAAGCAGGAGTTATCCGATTGGGACACGGTTGTCGAGGAGGTACCGCGGGCTCTCAAGACAGCCCTGGAGCAATATGGGCCGGAGAGCATAGGCGTCATTGCCTCGCCGCAACTCTCTAATGAAGACTTGTACTTGATCCGCAAGATCTTCGGTGAACTGATGGGAGTGACGGATATCGGCTTCAAGAATCCCTGGGAGAAACCCGGATACCAGGACGATTTCCTGGTTCAGGCAGACAAGAACCCGAATACTCGTGGCGCCGAGGAGATCGGACTGACTTCCAATGTCCAGACGATCCTGGAGAGCGCGGCGACCGGGCGGATCAAAGTGCTGTACATCTTCCAGCATAACTTCGATGCCCCTGAGGCAGTCGAACTTCTCGAGTCGATACCCGGGATCATCTATCAAGGCAGCAACTGGAATCAGACCGCTGAGAGAGCCCATGTGGTCCTGCCGGCAGCGACCTACGCCGAGAAGGACGGGAGCTTTACGAATTTCGAGGGACGAGTGCAGCGCTTCTGCCGGGCCGTGCCGCCGCTCGAAGAATCAAAGACCGACTTCGAGATCCTGGCGCTGCTCGCCGAGAAGCTGGGATATCCGTTTGTTTACAACCATCCGGCTGACCTGTTCATGGAATGGCGGGGGATGAGCTATGCCGAGATGGATGGGTTTGGGGAAATGCTAGCCGACGCCTGACGGCGTGCCCGCGGATAACGCGGATATCGCGGATATCGCGGATAAGGGCGGCGCCTTTATCCGCGATATCCGCGTGAGATCCGCGTTATCCGCGGGCACGCCGTCAGGCGTCGACACTCACGAAAACGGAATGAACTACATCATCAGTTTTCTTGTCGTCGGCTTCGTGTTCAGCACGGTCATGGGGTTCATGTACATCCTGCTCTGGGCCGAACGGAAGCAGAGCGCGGTGATGCAGGACCGAATTGGGGCGAACCGGGCGACTTTCTTCGGCTTGCCGACGATGGCCGGGCTTTGGCACAACATCGCCGACGGAATCAAGCTGATCACCAAGGAGGACTTTATCCCGCCGCTCGGCAACAAGTTCCTCCACACAATTTCCCCGATGATCGCGTTGTTTTTTGCGCTGATAAGCTTCGCGGTGGTTCCCTTCGGCGGGATTTACAATCTGTGGGGTTACAACGTTTCGTTTCAGATCCTGAGTCTGAATGTCGGGCTCCTTTATGTCTTTGCCGTCATGAGCATGGGGATATACGGTTTCGTCCTTGCCGGCTGGGCATCGGCGAATAACTATGCCCTGCTGGGCGGCATGCGTGCGTCCGGGCAGATGATCTCCTACGAAATTACGATGGGAGCAACGATCATCGGCCTCCTGATGATCTATGGGACGCTGGATCTGCAGCAGATAAACGTCGCGCAAGGGCAACTATGGGGCGGCTGGCTCCCGCTCTGGGGCGTGATCTTGCAGCCGCTCGGGTTCATCCTCTTCTTCACTGCAACGATCGCGGAGACGAAGCGAATCCCGTTCGACATTCCCGAGGGCGAATCGGAGATTGTCGGCTATTTCATGGAATACAGCGGGATGAAGTTCGCGATGTTCTGGCAGACCGATTTCATTGAAACGATCCTGGCCGCGGCATTGTCCACCACTCTGTTCTTCGGAGGTTGGCAGGTGCCGTACCTGATGTCCGATGGTTTTCACTTTCCCTGGGGCACGGTTTGGACCCTGCCGGTAATCGCGGTCATGCTGCTGCAAGTCGGATCGTTCCTGACCAAGGTGTTCATCTTCTGCTTTCTGCTGATGCTCATCCGATGGACCCTGCCCCGCTTCCGTTGGGATCAGCTGATGCGGCTGGGCTGGACGATCATGTTGCCGTTGTCGATTCTGAATATCCTGGTCACGGGGCTGGTTCTTGTTCTTTGGCGGTCTTGATTTAGATATGGCTATAAAGAAAGTTGTTGAAACGGGCTGGTGGGAACGGATCTACGTTCCGGAGATCGTAAGGGGAGTCGCGTTGACTGCCGGACATTTTTTCCGGAACATGGCTCTCCACACAGCTCACATCTTCGGGCTAGCCAAAAACGAGAGAGGCGCTGCCACCTATCAATATCCCGAGGAGCGCCGCCCCCTGTCGCCCCGCCTTCGGACGCTTCATCGCCTGACTCGCCGGGAAGATGGGTCGCCGCGATGTGTGGCCTGCATGATGTGCGAGACGGTTTGCCCGGCGCGCTGCATTTACATCGTGGCCGGAGAGCATCCGAACCCTCAGATTGAGAAATACCCTGTCCGATTTGATATCGACCTCGGGCTTTGCGTGATGTGCGGGTATTGCGTGGAGGCCTGCCCCGAGGACGCCATCCGGATGGACACCGGCGTGGTCGACACTTCGGCCTACACCCGCGAAGCCATGATCTACGACATGAAGAAGCTTCTGCAGCTTTCGCCCACACCCACGCGTGGAATCAACTCCTACGCCCGGCCCGAGGATCTGAAGGACGAGAAAGAGGCGCTGGCGGGGCATTGAACTGGAGTCGCGTTACAGAGCCGCGCCGGCGAGCCTGGAGTCGCGTTAGAGAGCCGCACGCTCCGTGCGCGGCTCTGTAACGCGACTTCAGCTGCGTGAAAAGAGTCTCCTGAACTCCTCCGCGAACACCTCTTTCACCGCTGCCATTTCGATCACCTCGCCCTTCAGCGACGACAGCGACACCATTGGGCAGCCGGGCATGCCGCAGGGATTTATTAGCTGGAAATAGCGCAAATCCGTCGACACGTTCAGGGCGAAGCCGTGCATGGTCACCCACCGTCGGACTCCAACGCCGATTGACGCCAGCTTCCCTTTCTCCGTCCAGACGCCGGTCAACCCCTCCCGGCGAAATGACGGGATATCAAAACGTCCGGCTGTCGCCATCAAGACTTCTTCAAGTTCCCGCAAATAGCGGTGGACGTCCCGGTTCCTTTGCTTCAGATCGAGGTGCGGATAGCCGACCAGCTGGCCGGGTCCATGATACGTGACATCGCCTCCCCGGTTGATACGCACGAGCTCGATCGGGTTCTGGTTCCAATCGACCGTGGTCAGCAGGTTGTCCGCGTCACCGCCGCGTCCACAGGTGAAGACATGCGGGTGTTCGAGCAGGAAGACAGTTTCCTCCTCGAGCCCGTCGGCCACCAGCCCGACGGTTTCTTCCTGTTTCTCAAGCGCGGACTCAAAAGGAATGCAGCCGAGATCGATGAATCGCATGAGTACTATGAACCCTGAACCCGAAGTCTTTATCATTATAAGCATGATCATGCGCGGAACGACGGTTGCCGTGTCTCTGATCCTCGCCTTCATAACAGTCCTGTCGGCGCAGGCTCCGCCGAGGATCGAAGTCTCTTCAGAAGAAGTGGTGTTCCACGTTCGCTTCACTGACCGGTTCGGCAAGGCGATTTCGAACATAAAGCCCGAGGAAGTGAAGATCTACGAAGACGGCAAGGAGCAGAAACTCAAAAGACTGTTCCGTTCGGAAGAGCCGTTTGATGTTGCCCTCCTGCTCGACGTCAGCCCAAGTACCTACGACATCCAGGAAGGCATTCGCGAGCGTTCCGTTGATTTCGTCGCGCAGATGCCGGAATTGAACCGGATGCTTCTTATCAGTTTTGATGATCGGATCTACATCGATTGCGATTGGACGGCCGATCTGCAGAAAGTGATGGACACGATTGACGGGCTGCGGACAGATGAAAAGTCCAGCAGCACTCACCTGTACGAAGCAATCTCTCTGGTGGCTCAAAAGAAGCTCATACGAAGGACGCCGCGCCGGGCCATGATTGTCTACACCGACGGGATCGATCACGGTAGTAACGATTTCAACGAAAAAGAGTCCCTCGCAATCATCGAGGAATCGGGGATCGTAGTCTATCCGATCCAGTACGATTCCCGGGCCTGGTACGCACGCCAGGGGCAGCCGGATTACGACGATCGGTACCCGCCGGATCCGAACGATCCCAACGATCCGCGCAACGACCCGAGCGATCCGCGAAACCGCGATCCGCGTACAGGCCGGCCACGCACTTATCCGTCAACCAGAAGGACACCGCCCCCTCAAACCAATCCTCCGACGATCCCGGGGACCACTGGGCCCTCTATCGGCGGGATTATCCTTGGCCCCACATCGGAAAGAGACAAGTCGGCATACAAGGCCCAGATGATGTACAACCACGCCAAGGACTATCTCTTCAAATTGGCCTACGTATCGGCCGGACGTTACTTCGAGACCCCGTCGATCTCGAAGCTCGAGGAAGCGTATTCGAAGATCATCGACGAACTGGCCCACGTCTACACCGTCACGTACGTCCCTTCGGAGATTAAGCGCGACGGCCAAATCCACAGGGTCAGGATCGATGTGACCCGTCCGAACGTCGCCGTGCTGACGACCAAAGGCGGGTACCGGGCGAAAGCGAAGTGACCTGGGGAGTGCACTCCCAGGGCCTGACAAAGCTCGACAAAGCCGTTACACTTCAATTCATGTCTATTCTCAAATTCCTGGGGTTGAAGAGTGACGACTTGGTGTTGGACGGTCCAGAGACTCAAACCGTACGGAGAATTGCGGGGGAGTTGGATCGGCTCGAGCCGGACAAGGCAAGGTATCTGGCGGCCTTTGCCTACATTCTCAGCCGCGTCGCGCATGCCGACCTCAAGGTCAGTGAGGAAGAAGTGCGGACCATGGAGCGGATCGTGGTCAAAATCGGCGGGCTTTCCCCGGAACAAGCTGTAATGGTGGTTCAGATGGCCAAGACCCAGATGCTGATGTTCGGAGCGACGGAGGACTACCTGGTCACCCGCGAGTTCGACCGGATTGCCACGAAGGACCAGAAACTCGCACTACTCGAATGCCTTTTTGCCGTTTCGGCTTCGGACGAATCCATCTCCACAATGGAAGATAGCGCCATCCGTCAGATTGCATCCGAGCTGAAACTAGATCACGCAGACTTCATCAGGATCCGTTCCACATTTCGCGATCACCTTGCGGTCCTGAAGAGCGAAAAGGGGTAAATTGCCGTTCAGTCGGTCAGCTGTGAGTTGTCGGCAATCAGCTTGTTTCTTCTCCGCTCTTGCCTTTCCAGTCGTTCCGCGATAAAAAGCTGCGTTTATGGAACAAAAGAAATCAGTCAGCCGCAGAACCTTCCTCAAGGCCACGGCCGCGACGTCCGCCGCATTCAGTGCGCCTGCCTTTATTCCCCGCAGCGCTTTTGGCGCCAACGACCGGGTAAGGGCGGCGGTCCTTGGCATCAATGGCCGTGGAAAGTCGCATATCGAAGGCCTCATGGAGCAGCCGAACGTCCAGGTCGTTACGCTGTGCGACCCGGATAGCAAAGTGCTGGCCAGCCGGGCAACCGAGTTCGAGTCCAAGTACGCAAAGACTGTAAAGACCGAGAAGGATCTCCGCAAAATCTTCGAAGACAAGGAGATCGACGTGGTCAGCATTGCGACTCCAAACCACTGGCATTCGCTCGCAACAATCTGGGCGTGCCAGGCAGGAAAGGACGTTTACGTCGAGAAGCCTGGCTCGCACACCGTCTGGGAAGGCCGGAAAATGGTGGAGGCTGCGCACAAGTACAACCGCATCGTTCAACACGGTGTCCAGCTGCGCAGTTCTGTCGCCATCCAGGAGGCGGTTGATCATCTCCGCAAAGGAACCATCGGAAAAGTGTACATGGCGCGAGGCCTCGTGTTCCGGTGGCGTGGCGACATCGGGAGAAAGGGCGTGGAAGAGGTCCCGAAGCATCTCGATTACGACTTGTGGCTCGGCCCGGCTCACGAACGCCCCTTCAGCCGGGACATCGTTCATTACAATTGGCATTGGAACTGGGAATTTGGGAATGGTGACGTCGGCAACCAGGGGATCCATGAGACGGACATGTGTATGTGGGGACTCGGAGTCGGGCTTCCTGAAAAAATCACCGCGATGGGTGGCAAGTTCCTTTTCGACGATGCGAAGGAAACGCCCGAAACCCTGTGCTCGGTTTACCATTATCCCAAGGAAGGCAAGCTGATCGAGTTCGAGGTTCGGCCGTGGTGCACCAACCTGGAGGATGGGGCCGGGGTCGGCAACATCTTCTACGGATCCGAAGGCTACCTGGTCATCAAGGGATACGACAAGTACGAGATTTTCCTCGGCCGCGACCGAACACCAGGGCCCAGCCGTGAAAAGGGCGGCGATCATTTCGAGAATTTCATTGCCTGCGTTCGGTCACGCGACGCATCCAAGCTGAACGCTCCGGTGGAAAGCGCGCACCTTGCGTCGGCACTGGCTCACCTGGGCAATATTTCTTACCGGCTTGGCCGCGTCCTGAATTTCGACCCGGCTACCGAGTCGATTAAGGACGACGACGAGGCGAACCGCATGCTGCGACGCGACTACCGGGCTCCGTATGTGGTGCCCGAGCAGGTCTAGAGACGGCGAAGGATGAAGGATGAAGGATGAAGTCGCTTGTACGCCGCTCTTCCTTTCTTCATCCTTCATCCTTCATCCTTCATCCTTTCAGTTCTCCGTGTCCCAATGAGCCGTTTCAATATTCTCACCCCCGACTTTTTCATACGCTCCACGCTCGAGGTTGCAAGAGACCTGATCGGAAAGCTTCTCGTCCATGAGGAAGAGGGGCACCGCCTCGTGGGGCGGATTGTCGAGACCGAAGCCTATCGCGAGGATGATCCAGCCTGCCATGCGTGGAGCGAAATCAAGCGGCGCGCGGGAAAGGCCGCCTGGCGCGGCGAAGTACTGATGGGTGAGCCGGGAATCGCGTATGTCTATCTCAACTACGGCATGTACTGGCTTCTGAACGTCGTGACCGAGCCAGTGGGAGTGGGCGCCGCCGTGCTCATCAGAGCCTTGGAACCCGTCGAGGGGATCGAGGTGATGCGGGCCCGAAGACACGTGAGGAACGACCGGGATCTGACCAGCGGGCCGGGCAAGCTCACCCTCGCCTTCGATATCGACGACCGGTACCATCGCCTGCCGCTCACGGAGCCACCGTTGTATTTAGCTGCAGAAAACCCCGAGCCGAAAGTGCGCGTCGCGATCTCGAAGCGAATCGGCATCAATAAGGGCGCAGAGTTGCCATGGCGCTTCTATGTGCCCGGCAATCACTGGGTCTCGGGCAAGAAAGGATGAAGGATGAAGGATGAAGGATGAAAGGGAAAGCGAAGAACAACCTTGTGAATTGGGAGTGCGAACCAAAGCTTTTGCGCTGAGAATCATCCGACTGTATTGTGCTTTGCCGAAGACGACGGAGGCGCAGACTATCGGGAGGCAGATCCTGCGTTCCGGTACGTCCGTGGGTGCTCATTACCGGGAGGCTCGGCGTGCGAAGTCGAATGCTGACTTTATAAACAAAATGCAGGGTGGCCTTCAGGAGTTGGACGAAACTGCCTACTGGCTGGAACCCCTTTTTGAATCGGGAATTGTGAGGCTGGAGAGTCTCCGACTGCTAGGGACGGAAGCCGAAGAACTGACCGCGATCTTTGTAGCCGTCATAAAGAAAGTGAGGCGGAAGCAATAAGCCTAACCGCTTTCCTTCATCCTTCATCCTTCATCCTTCATCCTT
>Ga0105092_10000237_pt1 | contig 28019 bp, 19 predicted proteins | sample PPLLak2March2015_FD_87021 | JGI IMG/M metagenome (GOLD analysis project Ga0105092, IMG submission 87021) | Freshwater sediment microbial communities from Prairie Pothole Lake near Jamestown, North Dakota, USA - PPLs Lake P7 Core (1) Depth... | ecosystem: Environmental > Aquatic > Freshwater >... | reverse complement strand
TTCGCGCTTTATCGACTCGACTCCGATCCACGTGAACGACGCAACGTCGCCGAGATGCACCCCGGCGTTCTAGCCGACCTTAGCGGCAAACTGCAACGGCTGGCTGGCGAGGCCCCGGTCGCCGCTGTTTCCGGGGATGAATTGCTCGCTGACCGGCTGCAGGCCCTCGGTTACCTTTAGTCATTTCAATACCCTCGCTCCCTGATTCAGGGGGCGGTACACCATTTTCCCAGTCGTCAGCCCGAGCTCGACTCGGCAACCCGGACTCAACAAATTAACGATGACAAATTCATCCTCAATCGTAATCGGAAGAGATCTCCTCTTCGCCTGGACAGCTCGTACCATTCGTGCTCGTTACCAGCAGTCGATTTTGGGCTGGTTGTGGGCGATCGCCCAACCAGCGGCCTCTGTAACCATATACACGATCGTGTTTACTCGGATAGTGAAGGTTGACACAGGAGGCATTCCCTATCCAGTCTTCTCCTATGTGGCAGTGGTTCCGTGGGCCTTTCTGGCTGCTGCGCTCAACGATATGACCTCTTCACTGGTGCAGAACATCAACCTCGTCCAGAAGATCTACTTCCCGCGAGAAATCCTGCCCATTGCTGCGGCCTGTGCGAGGTTGATGGACTTCGGGATCGCCTTTTCGCTGTTAATGATCCTCATGATGATCTTTCAGGTCCCGATCACCGCGACCTGGGTCTATCTCCCGCTTCTACTGGTGATCCAGATGGCATTGGCCACGGGTATCGGCCTTGCTTGTGCCGCGTTGAACGTCTTTTACCGTGATATTCAGTCTTTGTTGACGCTGGTCATCCACCTTTGGTTCTATGCGTCTCCGATCATTTACCCAGTTTCACTCATTCCGGCCAAGTACCACTGGGTTTACTTCCTCAACCCGATGGCCGGCATTATCCAGGGCTACCGCGACGTTCTGTTGCTTGGGTCGAGTCCAGGCCCCTCCTTGCTGTTGGCGGGGGCTCTTTCCTTTGTTGTTCTCTTTCTGGGCTACTGGCTGTTCAAGAGACTCGAGCCTCTATTCGCGGATTTAGTCTAGAGTGGGTAGACAAATGATGCCTGATCCTCTGGTCAGCGTGGTGATCCCCGCTTACAACCAGGCTGCTTTTGTCGGGGACGCAATTTCGAGCGTTCTGGGGCAGACCTATCAGAATTTCGAAATCATGGTGGTCGATGATCACTCTCCCGACAATACCTTCGAGGTGGTCGCTCAGTTTCGGGATTCCCGCGTCCACCTCCTCCGGCACGAGAAAAACCAACGCCTGCCCGGCGCTCGCAACACCGGTATCAGGGCCAGCCGGGGCGAAATCATCGCATTGCTTGATGCCGATGACATTTTCCATCCGGAGAAACTCCAGCGACACGTCGAGTTTCTTCTAAGGAACAGCCAGGTTGGAGCGACGTATAACGATCGGTTCGAGCTGAACTACTCGTCGGACACCATCCGGGAGCTGTATGTTGCTCCGTACCCCGTCGGCCTCAAGGAGTGCCTACTCGGCTTTCCTTTTGCCCCGAGCGATACCGTAGTTCGCCGGGAATGGGCGTTTAAAATTGGACTCTTCGACGACAAGTTAACTCACTGGTGCGAGGACCTGGATTTCAACTGTCGATTGGCACTGGCGGGTTGCCGCTTCGGCAAGGTGGAGGGCGTTCTCAATCGTCGTCGCCATCACTCGCGTCGGTATCGAAAGGATCTCTCCGAGACCTACGAATCGGCGACGCTGGTTATTGAACGGACCCTGGCGGATCGTCGTTGCCCAAGCGAGTACTCCGACCTGAAGAACGCAGCTCTCGCCCATCACTGCATCGTGTTGATGTACCACGCCTTCTGCCAAAGAAGGGCGGACGAAGGCCAATGGTTCTTGCGAGAAAGCGTGCGCCTCAAGCCCGACATCACGCACGGCCATCCGAACGAAGTCCTGTCTTTTCTGGCGGATTACGCAGTGACGGACGTCAGCGTCGATCACGAGAAGCTGCTTCTGGAAATTGCGGAACAGATGACGACCGAGACCAGGCTGTCTTCAAGTGATGTGGCCTGGGCTGTCGCCCGCGGGTTCCTGATAAAGGGAGTACGGGCGATGATCTGGGGGCCGACGAGTCAGGGGGAAGAGTATCTGAAACGGGCCGAGGTTCTCCATGCCCAGTTGGATCAACCCTTCCTACGGAGGGTGGTCCGGCAACTCGTCGGGTGTGCCGAGGAGTTCGGGGCAAAGGCGGCTGATGAAGTCCTGGATCGCCTGGTCCCCCACCTGCAGCGGATTGGAGGCAGGGCGAACACCCGGTGGCTGATTGGATGCTACTCCGTCAATCGCTCTTTTCGACTCTTTTCCCAGCGGAATTACCCGGCGTCCGCCCGGCTGGTATTGAGAGCGGTTCGAAACGACGTTTCGTACGCGCGCAATCGGGGTGTCTTGTCTGTACTCATCCGGTCGGTTTTCAGACAGCACTTCACCCGAGGAATGACATGCCAGGGATAGCAGGATTCGCTGACTACGGATCGGCAGTCGGTTCCCGCGGGGTCCTGTCGAAAATGGCAGAGGCCTTGAAGGACAGACGGGATTACCAGGTAAAGCTGCACGAGGGGGCGGGGTTCGGCCTCGCCAAGGTCACTTCAGGCGTACCGCCCATCGAACAGCCGGTGTGGAACGAGGATGGGAATTTGTGCTTGGTGATGGAGGGCGAGATCTTCAATGTCGAGGAGATCCGGGACCTGTTGGCCAGGCGCGGTCATAGACTTGGACAAGCCCATGCAACGGAGCTGATCCTTCGCCTGTACGAGGAACTAGGGAATGATTTTGTCACCCCGCTGAATGGGAGCTTTGTCATTGCGATCTGGAATGCCAGGGCCAGGCAACTGGTGGTGGTCAACGACCATTTGGGGCTCCACCCGGTCTACTTCACCCGGACGAAAAACCGGTTTCTGTTTGCCTCCGGGGTGCGCAGCCTCCTGACCGATCCGGACGTCGATCGGACATTGGACCCCGTCGCCGCGGCGCAGATGCTCACGTTTGAGTACCCGCTGGGTGACCGGACCCTCATTCGCAGCGTGGCCCTGCTTCCTCCCGCGTCCATCTTGACCCTTACTGCCGATCGGATGGACATCAGAAGCTACTGGACTCTGGAGTTCAGCGACCTTTCCGTCGTCCGGAGTGAAGAATCGTACCTGGAAGAGCTGTATCACCTGCTTCGTCAGGCCGTTCATCGCCAAAAGCACCCGGCCGAGAGCGGAATACTCTTGAGCGGTGGCCTGGATTCCAGGATTCTGCTGGGACTGTTGACGGAAGACGGTCCTGGCGCCCTTCAAAGCTTTACCTTCGGGATAACGGGTTGCAGTGACGCCCGGATGGCGGGACAGTTGGCCAGGGTTGCCGGCACTCCGCACCATTTTCACGAGCTGAAGCCCGATTATCTCTTGAAGGTGGCCGAGTTCGGGGTCAGAGTGACGGACGGGTTCGAAAGCGTCGTACACATGCACGCTCTCGCGAACCTTGATCGCCAGGCGCGAATTGTCCCGGTTCTTTACAAGGGGTATCTGGGCGACGCCCTGATGGGGGGACACCTGTGGCTAGGGCTCTGGGGAGGCTATTCCGAGGAAGACCAGGCCCGACTCTTCTTTGACAGGGCAGCCGTTCTCTTCAAGGAGGCCGAGCACAAGGACCTGTTTTCCGAGCGGGTGTACAAGGAGGTCAATGGGGCGGCCTTTGAGAGCTTCCGGGAGGCACTCAATGAGTCACACGCGGGGATGGTTGCCAATCGTTTTAATCACTTCGACTTAAGACAAAGGCAACGCCGCTTCATTCTGAACGGTCTCGAGCTGGTTCGTAGTCGTGTGGTTGTCCGGGCGCCCTTCTGCGACAAGGATCTCGTCAATTTCATGTTGACCGTTCCGCTTGGTTTGCGGCTCAACAGGCGGTTGATTACCGAGATTCTGATCAGGCGATTCCCAAAGCTGTCGAAAGTGCCGTGCACTACGACGGGTTTCCCGCTGGTTCCTTGTGCGCAAGACCTCCTGATGAGAATCAACCTGCAGCTCAGATGGCGCCTGCGGGCGGCCGGTCTCAAATGGGTTAAACCTCCTCGATCGGCGCCCTATGCGAATTACGCGCTCTGGTTTCGGACATCCCTGAAGGATTGGGCCGAGAGCATTTTGCTGGATCCTCGGACTCTGGACCGCGGTTATTTCAACCCGGAATATGTCAGGCGGCTGGTAAGTCGCCATATGGCAGGCGAGGATCATTCCGGGAAGCTGGGCGTCCTCATCTCGCTGGAGCTCTGGCATCGTCGGTTTCTGGACGGACGTCCTGAGGAAGCGCGGTCCCCAAGCCCGCTCAGCGTCGCGCTGACAGAGTCGTGAGCGCTTCTTGCCCAAATCGAGCGTGCGAAGCGCCACGGGGGCCTGCACACTCAGCAGTGCGGGGAGCTCGTATCGTGGCCGGACTCTCCAGCTCCAGAGTCCGGCGGCCGGGTTTACGAAGCCCGGCGAAGACGACGTTGCTTGGCTGCTCCTGGTCGCGTTCGCCAGACTTGAAGTCCGGCTGCCGGACTCTGGAGAGTCCGGCCACGATAAAAGCTCCCCGCACTATCGAGCGTGCAAGCCCACTTCACGGGTTAAGTCAACGCTTTTGGGCGTCTCGCCTGCACTTTGTTACCGGACCAGCCGGCTCGCCCTACTTTACCTTCGTAATCCTCAGGTTCGTCGGAGCCGACGGTGGCGCCTTGCGAGTGATTTTGAAAGCCACGTCGGTCGTGAGCGACCCGACCGGAACCGTCACCTCGCCCGACGTCGACGCCGTTGAAGTCGTCTTGCTCAACGGCTGGGCGACGTCTCCTATCTGGTAGGTATCCCACCACTCGATCTCGTAAACCGTCCCCGGGGCAAATCCTCCGATCGTCACATCTCCCGAGACGGGTGAGATCGCCACGCCGTCAACCACGTTTCTCCAGGTGTGTTGTTTGTTCTGCACCCACCCGTGTGCCCGGCCTGCGGCAGAGTCTTTCTGCCCAACTACCCGGATCCCTCCATTGGATGCAACAGCTTTCAGGTCTTCGTACTTCCCGTTATTGACCGGGATACCACTTAGGAAATTGAAATAAGGCCTGTAGACGTCGTGAAGGCCGGGCTGTCCGTCTGGCCCCGGCTGTGTCTCCCGGTTTTCGTGCCACCAGTAAAGCTCGTAAAGCGCCCCGGCGTCGAGCCCGGCCCAGGTGTAATTGTGCAACCAGATGCCTTGCTGGTCCCGGGCTAAGTCAGGGTTTTCCTGTTGCTTGGCTACGAAGTCGATTCCACATTCCCCCCGGACTATGGGCTTGGCGGGAAGACCGTTTTGATTGGCGTAATAGGTGAGGTTGGAACGACAGTCGGTGCTGTAGTCGAGGTGAAACAGAGCCGCGTCTGTTTCATGGGCCGGGTTGTCCAGCCATCCAGTGCTGATGTAAGCATGGACGTCCGCGTAATCGAGATTCGGGTACTTGGTGTTGACCCAAAACTGATTCGAAGGCAACGAGTGCCAGAACGAGGTCGTCACCATGTGGGCATTCGGATGCTTGTACTTGCACTCGACGCCGTCACCTCCTGCGACTGGCGCCCCGAAGACTCGGCCCCGCATGAACTTGCCCATCTCGTCCGCCAGCGCGAAGTGACGCGCACTGGCCGGATCTCCTTCGTTGCACAACTCCCAGGAATGAATATTCGGGGAGTATCCCCATCTGGCTTGCAGGTACCGCCACCAGGCCTGTTGTAACCATCGGACTTTGGTCGTGTTTCGGAAGTCGCCATAGAAGAAGTCCTGATTATCCGGTGCGAAATTGCCATCAAAGCCTATTTTGCGAAGGATCTTCTCCCCCTTTTCGAGGATCACGGCTTTGAGGTAGACATCGTATTTTTCGGCCAAAGACAGGACCTTGTCCAACTGGTACGACGCATGCTGCTGGAAGTAGAGGTGGTGCTCCATCGAAGGCTTGTGCATTATTTCGGCCCCCAGCTGACCGCCCCCAAGATCCTCGCGCATGGAAACACTGTCGACATACACTCTTCCCTGGGTCACGTTTTCCAGGACCAGGTAGAAGCCAGGAAGGAAATTTTTCGTTCCTGAATGCCAGAAACCCTCGAGGCTCCCCCATGCCGAGGGAGTGTTCTCGCCATAGTTGGTGATCGTTTCGCCGACCCCCGGCTCGAAACAGCGAGACCGTTCAGTGAAATTGATGTTGGTCTTGACTACAAACCCGAAGGACGGAGAGGCGTAATTCCTTGGTCCGGCGATATCAAAACCCCGATACACCACTTTTATGAAGTATCTGGTATCAGGCTTCACCTCCGTTGGAGTGCCCCACGAACCGACGACTCGGGCCCCGTCGAACCAGCCGGTATTCCCCCCCGGTTCATAATCGACCCGCATTTTGATGCTTGTGGTGCCCGTAACATCGTCGTCGAAGGCGAGGAGCCCGGTTCGAGGCACATACCCCAAGTATTGATTCCGCAGCTCATAGTACGGGTTCCACTGCGACGCGAACACGGAGGACGCCATCCAGGCCCATGTTCTTATCAGCTGGATACCGTTCTTCTGCATTGTTTGGAAATCTGCTTCCTCAAGTCTCTTTCCCTGGTAGCCGAGACCCACGAAAGGCTCGCCGTTCTGAAATTCGAAATATCGGCTGTCGGCAGTACTCACCCTTACAAAACCGCGACTCGGGGAATCTACGACTGAAAAAGATTGCGGCGATGTTTCGTAACTGCCAGAGGCATCCTGCACTCTTATCTTGAACTGCCAGCCACCCACACGGTCAGGCGAGAATCGAGCCTTCCAGGAGAATTCACCGGTCGGGTAATTCCATGGTTTCTCGTCCCGGACTTCATCGGTAAAGTTTTGAAAGTAAAACGCCGGGTGAGGGTAGACGGTTTGCCAGTCATCTGGACTGAACAAAACGTCTACACTGATTCCGGCGTCGGCCGGGATACCAGGCGGCGGAGCCGGATCATAGGGCCACTGAAGATTCTGCGCAACCGTGGAGCCCACCTGGAACGTCACCTCGAACTTGGTTAGCTTGGCGACCTGCGGGGGAAACTGAACTTGTGAAATTGTCGGGGCGCCCTGGAGCGTTACCAGGAAAGCCCAGACAGAAGCTGCATAGACCACTTGTCGCCTGACCGCGTTTACTCTGTTTGCCATGCGGAAAATCTCCTCGTCAATCGGGGCTGACTGTCTTAATGTGCACGCCGGTTGGTGTCGAAGGCGGCTTTGGCGTAGAGGAGGTCGGACCTATGCCGGCGAGATAGACCGCGGAGGGGTACGGATAGGGCGGCGGGTTTTGTATCTTGACCGCCAGGTAAGCCTGCTTGGCTAGATCGTCTGTCGGCTGGAACAGCACTTCCAGGGTACAGCTCTTTCCTGAGCCTAGCACGAACGGTTCCTGGGAGCACGAACCAGCATTACCGATTTTGAAAGTGGGAGCACCAGGTCCGGCAATCGTAACGCCATCGATCTTCAGTTCGGTGACGCCGCGGTTTGAAACTGTGACAAGGCGCTTGTTCGGGTTTTCAGTCCCAAAAGAGGTGAACACAGGAGTGACCTGAAGATTCGGAGCGGGGCCGAGGCTCACCGGATCCACTTGCTCGGGTATGATTTCTGAAATCCAGTTTGTGACAGAGATGCCGATCTCCTCCCGTATCCGTTGCTCCATGGGCCAAGGCCAGAGTGTCTCTGCCGGGTTTCCCTCGCTCCCGTCCCTCAAGACGCCGTCGACATAGCGATAGCGCAGACGGGCGCCTTCTCCCTGGTGAGAGGGGTGCGAGTTGCCATGTATGTCACGCACGACCCCAATGGCACTGTTGGTTACGGTCAAGCTCGACAGGTCCTCGACCAAGGCATCGGTCCCGTGCCCTCCGCCTTTGTCTCCAAGCCCGATTCCGTTCCGCTGAAATGTTGCGTGGTCAAGCTGGTTCCCGGAGAAGTAGGCAGAGGACTGGACATTGAGGGCGTGACTGGCGTTCCGCGAAGCGAGGATGTCCTTGAGAAGGTTGTTCTCCAATTTTGCCAGACTTGCGGCATAGAGCGCGAAACCGGTCCTGTGGCTGTACCAGTTGTCGAAATCAATCATCAGGTCCGGGCGGCACGAGGTCGGTTCGGGACGGTTGGTCGGCCAGTCTATAACGGTGTCGTCCGGGTTTACGCCGGCGCGGATGGCGATTGTCCCAAGAACTCTGTTGTTGACCGCCACTGACGAATCCGAGTTGGCCTGGACGAGGACCGACCACTTGCCCACGGGCCCGGCCGCAATACAGTTCTCCACTATGTTATTGCTGGCATTGTAGATGTGGATGTTGCCGCCGTTTGGCCACTCTTGACAGCTCAAGCGCCCTTCCCACGTCATCCAAAGCGCCAGACACCTCCGTAGCGTGTTGTATTCCCCCTTGAAAATGCTGATCATCTTTCGCCCGGAGCCGGCGGCGACACAATCCTCGACCAGGTTGTGTTCTGCAGTCGGACCCAGAAGGATAACAGTTGTGTTGTCGTCGATCTGCGCGTTGTACGCGGAGACTCGTCTCAAAACGTTGTAGTCGGTTTCGATAGAGACGACCGTCTGAGGCGCCGGAGAGATGCTCCCGTTTCGAAAGATCAGGCCCTCTATTACAAACCAGTGAGCATTACGGTAACTGCGCAACAGTACAGGAGTTCGGACGTTCTCACCATCAACTACCGCCTTCCCATCGTTCAGTGCTCTGATCGTAATCGGCGAGTCGGCTTTCCCCCCGAACGGGGGCTCGATGCTGTCCGGATAAACTCCGTCATGAAGGACCAGAGTGTCCCCGGGTTTAACAGACTTCCAGGCGCGGCTGAACTTCTGCCATGGCTGGGATGACGTGCCCGGGTACGAATCGTACCCGGTTGGGCTCATATAGTAGGTAGCGGCTTCCGTAGCAGCCGCGCTGAGAGTCAAGGCCAGGGCGAGAATCCCAACACTTTTCATAAGAAATCACATCTCCCAAAGCTCAAAATCCCGTTCCGTCAGACGGGTGGCTTTTAACACCACGCGGAGGATAACACTGTGACGCTCGGCACAACAGAAGCAGCTTATACAGAGACGTCAGACCCAGAGAAGGGTTGGTGGCGGGTCAGTTTGGTGTTGGAAAAAGGGGCGGATTTACTTGCAGGAAGCGAGCGGCAAGCGAATCTTTCAGAGCCGGACACGAAGGCGCGACCCTGGAGTGCGGCGGCAACGAGAGGCAGAAGGACTCCGGTGCTTTACCAGGAGTCCTGGCGACCTGCACTTCATACAGATCTCGGAACCAGCGTGGGGGCTGGATATCAGCGGCGGTCGAGTGGCTCGCGGAATGCGGTTTTTGCGGCCAGTCCTATTGTGGCCGGACTCTCCCGAGTCCGGCAGACGGGCTGTTAGCCCGGCCAAATCGATGGTTGCAACTCGCGTGTTCCCCGCCGGACCTGGTGGTCCGACTGCCGGACTCGGGAGAGTCCGGCCACAATAGGAGCCGACGCAACCGCTGCGCCCCAAAGGCGCGGGGTCTCGATACCACTCGCCACAAAACAGCGAGCCACTCGACCGCCGCTGAGATCCAGCCCCCGCACGCTGGTTCCGAGATGCGTATAAAGTACAGCTCGTTGCCGCCGCACTCCAAAGGTCGCGTCAGCGGACGCGAAACGCCTTACGCTTCCGGCTCTGAAAGACTCGCTCGCCGACCGGACACCATACTCGAGAAGAGTGAACAGAATCTTGCGCTGCTGGTCCGAAGATCAAACTCATCTTCCGCGATCTTGCGCATGCGTGCATGATGCCGGTGCTTTTCGGATTCGGTCATTTCCGAGTAGCGAACCAGGTTTTGCTGCAGTTCGGAATCGGTCGCGTGAATATACTCCGACGGAAGTACTTCTTCCACTCCGTCCCAGAAATGCGACAGGCAGTAGCAGCCGCTGGCCATCGCCTCGATCAGCGCAACCTGGTGGCCTTCCCAGAAGCTGTTCGAGACAAAGACGTCTATCTTGCGCAGCCATCGCTCGGCATCCTGTACCTGTCCGTAGAAGATCACCTGCGTCCCCAAGTCGAGCTTGGCCACCGCACTCTGCATGGCGGCGTAATACCTGGCGTTTGTTGCGCCTTTCGGAGGTTCTCCGGCCAAGTGAAGGCGAAAGCAGTGGCCTTGTTTCCTCAAATCCTGGACGGTCAGGATCGTCTCGTACACCCTTTTGATGGGCGTCAATTCACACAACATCCCCAGGTTGTTTGCGAATTCCCGGTTCGCCGGCTTGAACCGGTCGAGCTGGACGCCGTTGGGGATGACTTCAGCCTTCCCGGCACAGTCGGGGTATAGCGCGACAAACCGTTGTCGCATCGCTTCACTTACGAGGATCACTTTGGTGACTGCTCCCCAGTTGATGTGCGGGGCGTACTCGAACAGTTCGTAGGAATGGAGTCGGACGACCAGGGGCCGCGGCACACCGAGGCGGCTGGCTGCTATCAACAAAGGCCCGGCCCATTCAAAGAAGTTCAGATCGTGACTTGCGAGGAAGTCTCTGAGCGATCGGTTAAGTAACCACTGGTTGACCCGTCCTTGCGAGAAGGGAAGTTGTATTTCTCGGAACGAGAATACGTCGGTGCGGTAACGGGATCGCCAATCAGACAACAGATCGTTTACGAACTGCGACTTCACATCAACGACAATTCCGAGTTTCATGTGGCAGCTTTCGAGCTCTGTTATCTGCGATAGTTGAAAATCACTTTCGTGCCGTCACGTTCCAGGTCGAAGGGTAGCTCGGGGAGACCGTGCAGTGCGCTTCGCACATCATCCTGCTTGTGCCGAGGGGTGTACAGCAGCAGGAACCCGCCGCCCCCTGCCCCAGTGATCTTCCCTCCCAGTGCGCCTGCCTTTCGGGCGGCGTCGTACATTGCGTTAATGGGACCGTTCGTGATGCCGCTGGCGAGTTGTTTCTTGTATTCCCAGCCATGATGTAGCAGCGTGCCGAACTCGTCGAGCTCGCCGGCGTGAAGGCAACCCCGAGCCAGCAACGCCAGACGCTTCATCTCCCTGAGCACTTCCAGGTGATCGTTCATCGTATGGACTTGCTCTGCCAGGACTGACTCGGCTTTACGCGTGACGTTCGTAAAGAAGAGCAGAAGGCTCTCTCCCAGTCTTCTTCTCAGGCATTCGTCCGCCAGGACCGGTTCGACGTCAATGTCTGACGTGGAGTGAAAGTGTATGAAACGCTGCCCCCCGTAAGCCGCGATGTACTGATCCTGCATGCCAATCGGCTTGCCCAGCACGTTTATCTCGATCTCGCAGGCCTCCCGAGCCAGGGTCCGAGGATCCTTGGGTTCCCCGAGGAAGTGATACATGGCATTGAGGAGACCGACGGTTACCGTGCTGGAGGAACCCATCCCGGAACCCCGGGAGGGGATGTCGGCCATCGTAGTGATTTCCACTTTCTTGAGGATGCCGGTCTTCCGCAGGCACTCGCGAATGAGCTCGTGCTCGAGCTGATCGATGTTGTCCACCATCTCGGTTCGGGTGTATCCGACGCGGATCTTGTCGTCGAACCGCTCCTTGATGATGACAAAGATGTACCGGTTGATGGCGGAGCTCAAGACCCAGCCGTCTTCTCGACAGAAGTAGCCGGGAAAATCTGTCCCGCCACCCAGAAAGCTGATTCGGAGCGGGGTTTGCGTGATAATCATGACTGGGACCCAACCAGGTTTCCGACAGGGCGGCTCCAATCGCGAGTCGAGTTTCGGAAATAATCCAGGGTCATTCGGAGTCCTTCTTCGAAACTGACTTCCGTTTTCCAGCCGAGCTGTCTGGCTGCTTTTGTCGCGTCCAGATAAATACGGGAAACTTCGCCCGGTTTGGCTTCTCCGTGCTGAGGCGGCGTCTGATACTCGCTCAACCCTGCCAGGACCGCAAAGACCTGGTTGACCGAATGACCGATTCCGCTCCCGATGTTGCAGATTTCCCCGTCGCCCCTCTCAAGCGCCAGGATGTTGGCCCGAACGACATCGGCGATGTAGACAAAATCGCGCTCCTGATCTCCGGTGCCATTGATGGTCACCTGGTCACCTTTCAGCATCTGGTTTGCGAAGATCGCCACCACGCCCGCTTCTCCATAGGGATTCTGTCGAGGTCCGTAAACATTCGGGTAGCGCAGCACGGTGTAACCGAGGCCGAAATTGGCTCGATACAGATAGAGGTAGTGTTCGACCACGTGCTTGCTGGCCCCATAAGGGTCCAGCGGGTTGACCGGATGCTCCTCGGTCACCGGCACGGTCTGTGGTTCTCCGTAGACCGCTCCCCCCGTGGACGCGTAGATGATTTTCTGGGTGCCATGGCGGCGGCAGCACTCGAGGAGGTTCAGGGAACCAAGAATGTTCACCGAAGCGTAAAGAAGGGGTTCCTGCATCGATTCGCGGACATTCGCGCGCGCAGCCTGGTGACAGACAATATCCGGTGATTCCATTTGAAAAACATCACTTAGCTGTGGGTCTCGTATGTCCAGGCGGTAAAACTTCGCGTTGGACGGGATATTCTCCTGGAAGCCTGTCGAAAGGTCGTCCACCACCACTACGCGGTGGCCGGCCGCTTGAAACGCATCAACGATGTGAGAGCCGATGAACCCGGCTCCTCCGGTGACCAGAATCTTCATGTCTTCTCCTTGAACTGGTAACCGCGGATCACGCGGATCATCGCGGATAACGCGGATAGATCCAACATCCGCGTTATCCGCGATGATCCGCGTGATCCGCGGTTGCTTCATCCCTGCGGAACTCGGATGGTGCAGCCCGGCTTGAGCTGACCAACCTCCCTATTCCCGCGACCCTCCTCGCCCCGAGCCTTCTCCTCCACCGCCGCTTGAATAGGCCGCGCGGCCGACCATCTGCGGCAGGGCCCCCAGTATTCCGTAGCCAACCGTTTTGAACTTGCTGCCGGGAATGAAGATCACGTCATTGGCCCGGACCTCGAAGTCCGGTTGTTTCCCCTTGAAGATGGCCACAAAATCGACCGGTCGTTCTTCGCGAATGCCGCTCTCGTCGTAACGGACCAGCATTCCTTTGCTCATCTTGGCCGTCTTGGTCGGACCCCCGGCCATTGATATGGCGCGTGTCACCAGGAGGGGGCCGCCTTCAGGCACTTCAAGCGGCCCCGTCTTTAGGACTTCCCCGACGACATAGAAAGTGCCGGTCACTCGCTGGGGAACATAGAGAAGATCCCCGCCCTGGAGCGGGATATTGAGGTTCGGTTCCTTCCCGTCTATCAGGCCCGACAGATCCACCTTGGTCACGGTGTAGAGCGCTCCGGGGTCGGCGGGCGCGTCCTTCTCACCTGGTTTTGCGGGCATAGTTGGATTTGGGTTGCGACGGTAGAGGAATGCCTCCTTGCGAGACCGAAAGCTCACCCCGCCGGCCATAGTGATGAGATCGAGCAGGTACCTTGTCTCGGTCAGGACATACTGACCCGGCAATCCCACTTCGCCGAGGATGTAGACCGGCTGCGCTCTAAACTCGGTTACTGTGACCTGTACCTGCGGGTTCTTGATCAGTCTCTGCTGCTTGAGCCGGTTGGCGATTTCGACTTCCAGCTCATGCGGCGTCAGACCAGACACCGGGAAGATCCGGAGGAAAGGCAAATGAATCTTGCCGGAATTGCTGACCCTGACCACGTGAATTGGATCGTCGAATCCATGCAGCGTTATCTGAAGTTGATCCCCCGGGCCCAGGCGGTAATCCAGGCTGGCAGGAGGCTTGACCGCACCGGCATCAGGAGAGGATGCGGTACTCGTACCTTTGTCAGCCGCGGGTGCGGCGCCACCCGGCGCTTGGCAAAAAAGGACATCCGTGCTGCAAACAAGCAAAAACAGGAACAGGACAACTATTCCTGGCATGATACCTCCTAGTCGACTTTCCACACCGGTCAAAACACGACCGTCCTCGTAGCAAGCCGAGGAACGATATTCAGCATTCCGTAACCCAACGTCTTGACACGGCTTCCCGGAATGAAAATGATGTCGTCTGGACGAATTTCAAGGTCGGGTTGTCTCCCCTCGAGGATGGCCGCGAAATCCACTGGGTGTTCTTCGCGATCCCCTTTCGAGTTGTACCGGACCAGGATGCCCTGGCTCATCTTCGCTGTCTGGGTCGGGCCGCCGGCCATGGCTATCCCCCGGCTGGCGAGCAGGTGTTCTCCCACCGGTATCTGAAACATTCCGGCGCTATTCACGTCGCCGATGATGTAGAAAATATCCACCCTCTCTTCAGGGATAAAAAGCACGTCACCGGTGCGCATCAATGGATTGGGGGTGACCATTCCGCCCTCCTTAAGGGGCCGCAAATTCACCTCGATCACCTCCACGTCATCGGGTTTCTGAAGCGATGGACTGCCAGCTAGTTGTGGTTCGGAAAGGGGGAGCGCGCTGAGCTGTCGACGATGAAGAAAGGCGCGGTCGGCCGCGGTCAGGTCAAGTCCTCCCGCAAGCAGGATTGCATCCATCAGGTAGAGTTGCTGCGTCATCGTGTACTGTCCCGCCCGGTCCACTTCGCCCAGGATGTAAATGGGCTTGGACATGTATTCCTGAACGAAGACGAGCACCTCCGGCTCCTTCAACAGCTTCTTTTCCATCAGTGACTCAGCGATCCTGTTTTCCAGTTCCTCGGCGGTCACATTTGCTGCGTCAATCAAGCCGAGGTAAGGCAAACTCACCTGTCCGGAGGCGCTTATCCTCAACGTTTGGTCGCCAACCTGGAAATCCACGACTTGAATCTTGATGAGGTCGCCAGGGCCCAAGATGTAATCAGGTGCGGTGCCGGGCAGCCGGAGGAACGTGAGTTGCCGCTGGCTGGAGTAGAGCTGGTCCGCGGGCCTGAACTCCCTTGGAGGAAGGGTGAGCGGCTCGTCCACTTGGGCGAGCATCGGCAGGTTCGTCAGCGCTACAGCGGCCGCGATGATGCTCGTCAGCCTTCGTGCGTCCCTGCTGACGCGGCTTCCGAATAAACTAAAACGCTGAATGGATTCTGCTTTGAGATTCATAAATCAGAGTCCTTTTCCGGCCACCTCACGGCTGGTACAGCCCATCTCCGGTTCGTTGTACCTGGTGTCTGACCGGGGATGCAGCTTTTTCCGGAGCTTCGTGCAGGTAGACGCGCATCGTAAAGTTGCGCGCCTGGACGGCAACGTCGAAAACGGCAACCAGGTTGGCATTCCCCCGCATCCAAGCGTGGATTTCCGGCCACTTTTCCTGCGTGGTGAAATCCTCCACGAACCAGATTCTCCGCCCCGCGCTCCTGACCTCCGCCAGGTTCGTGGCGCCCATCGCGATCGTCGGCTCGTTCAGGTAATATCCGGCCAGCGAAGGGTTGGGCGTAATCACCAAGTCATCCGCTTTCTTATCGTTCCGGATTTTTTCGAGCGCCGCTCTCCAGTTGTCACGGTTGCCGTTTTGATAAAAGTAATAAAGGAAATCGTCAGAGAGTGGCGTCAGAATCAAAACGAGCAACATGCCGAAAGCAAGAAGCCGGGAGCCGTCGCGACTGTTGGTCAGAAGTTCCTTGGCCGCCAGCGCGGCCAGAACGATCCAGGCCGTCAGCGCCACAAAGACGTAGCGGTTAGCGGTGTACATCAGCAGCGACAGCAGGGCTACAGAGACGACCGGGAGCAGAGCAGCAAGACCAAAATACAGTCCGGCTCTGCGGTCCTTCAGCAGCAAAAAGGCCAGGCCCACCAGCCCCATGCAAAAGACGGGCAGCCCCATGTAGTAAACAGTCCCTGACAGTATCCAGAAGGGGTTGCTGTTTACCCAGCCGTGATTGACCTTTGACAGGAACGGAACCGAGCTCCAATACCGCGTGAGTAAATAGAGGGCCACGAGCGACAGGATAGCCATGGCCGGAATCAAGTATCGGGCTCTGACCCGGATCCTCTGGTACGGGAGCAACGGCAAGAGATAGAACAGGACAACGTATCCGAGGATGACCGGTACCACGAAAAGAGCGGTTAGTCTCTCCTTGCCGGCAAGCAGGATAAAAAGCAAGCTCACGGCGAAATAGGAGAGCCGGCGGTTAACGTGCGCGAGGTAGAACGTGAACAAAGCGATCGAATAGAAGAGCAGGAGAGTCGAATAAAACCGCGCGTTCTGCGACCAGTACAGGTGCCAGGGGGAGATGGCGAGGAGAAGGGATGCGATTAACGCGACAACCGGGTCGAAGGTTCTCCTGACAAGCACGTGCAGCACCGCTATTGTTACAATCCCGATCAGGGCCGGGGCCAGGCGTGCGCTCCATTCACTCAACCCGAAATACTGAAGAGCAAGGTAAGTCAGGATGGTGCTTACTTTGGGAATCTCCTGCAACAGGATCTCGACATCCCGCAAGGTGAACATCTCATCCCACCAGAAACTCCAATGTCCGAGCCGGAACAGGCGCAGTATCGCGGCGAGAAAGATAATCACGGTGAGCAATGCATACTCGGTCCTCCGCGACGTTTGCAGCCGGCTGATCAGCGACGTGCCCCATTCCTCGATCATGGCTTCCTTGATGCCCCTGACGAATTTTTCCGGCAACGCCTGTGACAACGTCTCTTTCATAGGAACTTGGGTAAAGCTTCGCTCCCTCGGTTACGGCGACTCTCAATACTTGCTTCTCGCTGATGCTCAGAATTCAGGGAGTCCTTACACGCGAGGTTTCGCGACGGATGTTGTGTCTAGGTTATAGAGCTGATTCTTGACTGTCTCGTCGTTTGCTTGACGTTTTGGGACGTTTTCTTGTCCGTCTTGGACAAATCTTTGTCGGGATGGCTCACCTTATCCGAGCCTTCCGAGCCAAGAACCGTGTCAATTGCCGGCGGTTACGACGACAATAGCAGCCGCGATCAACTACTCTACGCGTTTGCTCATTGGTAGCCTCCGCCAGGGCTTGTTTGGTGTTCAGATAGCGCCGCGTGCCGACCGGCCGGATTCTCTTCGGGACACTTTTGTGCGACGCACAGTGACGTCGACAGTCGAGGGCTTTCGTAAATCACCCATTTGGAGTTCAAAACCGAGGCATGGGACCCCTTTATTCGGCCGGCGTAGTTGAGATGGGGCCCAATCCTCTTCTCAGGGTCGACGAATCGGTAGAAGAAGAGCAGCCAGAAGCTGGAGAGGTCCTCCATCGGGTAACCCCGCCACAGAGCGTGGGCGGTGGGCTCCGAGTATTGTTCTTTCAGGTATTCCTGTTCGAGGCTAGCCTGGATCGCCGACAGCCGCTGGAAAAGCGGGTCGTGTCCGGGAGAGGCCGGGTAAACCCGGGCGCCCCGCTCTTCGGCGTGTGCGGCTGTCATCCAGTGACGCAGCTTGTTGCTGATGCGCCTTGCCTCCTGGCGGTTGATCTGGTGGCCAAAGTCTTTGGCGGCCTTAAAAACCTCATCAGGTGACAGCGGCGGCCGGCCGTAGCGCGGGAAACATTCGAGGATAACGACTTCTTCCGGGTGATTGTCCAGGAATGATTTGCGGACAGGGGCGACGCTCTGTATCGGTAACCCGCTGTAAAAGGTCAGGGTGAGATGCTCGTTTGGGGTGGAGTAGATTCGGGTGCCCGGCCGGAAGGTCTTCCCGCGTAGCTGTTCCACCATTTCTAAGACCGGCGCCTGAAACGTAGATCGTGGGCACGGGTCCCAGGGCCTGAATGGCAGATGTGCCCAGGATGCAAAGAAAACAACAACAAGAGCAAAGCTGACCAGAACAGTGCGTCGCGGCCACAACAGCCTGGCAAGGGCGGAAATCCCGCCAGCCGAACAGAGAATCCCGGGTGCGACCAGCCCTAAGACCAGTCTGAAGTAGAAGTAACTGGCAGCGGGGACCAGAAACGTGAAGGCCAGGAAGTTGACCACCATCCAGGCAACCAGGAAGACTATCGCGGCCCTCCACCGAGAAAGGGAAGGAGGGAACCGGTCGGGAAACCTGCTCTTGAGCCAGACGCTGAGAGGCAGCCATAACGCGCCGCAAAGGAGCGGGAAGGTGAGGTTGTGCCGACGGAGGATTGGGTCCAGGATGCCTGCGGGAAATTCCAGGATCGACCATGCCATCGGGATCCCGGTGGCATGGTCCAGGAAACCAGTCCAAAGGGCCCACGGAACCGTCCCTGCGAGAATCAGCGCGCCAAAGACACCGATCTTGAGTAGAGCCTGCACGTGGCGCCAGAGAAAGGGAACAGTCCCGAGGACCATGATCGCGCCCGCAAGGAAGGAGAGCATATGGGTATGGAACAGGAGGACGAACACCAGTCCCCCGGTCACAAAGTGACGCCACTTTCCTTCGGTCAGCATCAGCCAGGCGAGCAGCAGGCAGAGGGCGTTCAGAGCCAGGGTTGCAGAGTAATAGCGGGCCTGGCCGCCGTACCAAACATACAAATGCGAAAACCCGCCGAGGAGCAGGGCAACCCAACCTGCCGTCTCATTAAAGATCCTCCTTGCTCCAAAAAAGAGGGCAAGGAGGAAGAGAAGGCTGAACACCAGTGCGGGAGAACGACCAACCCGCGTTCTGAACAACATCTCAGCGCCTGAATGTCGAACCTGCAATGTCTCGGTCGGGTGGTCTGGTTTGATGCCGCCCAGCCAGAAGGCTCCGGCGATGGAGTAGAGGGGGAGCCAACCGTGGTAGACCGCCATGCCCTTGGCGGAGTAGCTGATATCCCGAAACTCGTACTCCTCGCTTTCGGGCCATGGTTGTACCAGAGTGTTTTCGTAAATAGGCAGGCCCATGTAGCTGTCGGTCGGGTAGCCATGATCGAGTATTGTCAAGGCGTTAATGCAAGACTCGGCCTCGTCGACCCACAGGGGAAACGCGTCCAGATGAAGGGCACGTTCGCCGATTGCTGCTGCAAGGACGACTCCGAGCAGGAGCAGCTTCAGGCGCGCCAAACCAGGAGACGAAGGCTTGATGCCCGTTCCTGTCAGCGCTGAAAACGATTTGACCCACAGAGATATCGTCATTGGTGCCCGAACGTAGTGCTTCGAATTCCCCTAAACACGCCGGGCCAACCGACAGAGCCCGCAGGAAAACTGAAGGAACGCTGGGGCGGCGTACAGGCACCGGAACAGGGTGATGCTCTAAGAGTTTCCGCAATTGTAGCGAAAACAGTTTGGCTCATCTCAGCAACACTTTTGAGGTTTGCGGCAGTATATGAGAAGAATGCGACTCGCCACCGCCGCTTGAGGTATTGTGGCCGGACTCTCCCGAGTCCGGCAGACGGGCTGTCAGCCCGGCCAAATCAATGGTTGCAGCTCGCGTGTTCCCGCCGGACCTGGTGGTCCGGCTGCCGGACTCGGGAGAGTCCGGCCACAATAGGGGCCGACGCAACCGCTGCGCTCCAGAGGGTCTCGATACAACTCGCCACAACACGGCTAGTCACTCGACCGCCGCTGAGATCCAGCCCCCGCACTCCAAATGAAATCCCGGTCCCGGGCACGAAATAAAGGCTTTTTTTTAACACCCTGAAAACCCTGCTCTTGCGGCTCGGTGAGCGGATCGCCACGGTTTTGGCATCTTGTCTCGTTTCTGTCCAGGTGATTGATGTCACAGACACGCTTCCTGCCTCCAACTTAAAAACACGCCTGAATTTGCTTTGATTTAAGGAGGTATCAGGAGTGTCAAAAACCAAGCCGTTTTTCCCGTTCTTACGATTTCTTCCTCTCCTGCTTTTGTTGATTTCCGGTGAATTACTTGCCGCAACCGTTTCGCTGTCCTGGAGCCCAAACCCTGAGTCGGATATCGCGGGGTACTGGGTCTACCGGACGCAAACACCAGGAACCAGTTACATACGCATTAATACCACTTTGGCCGCAGCGACCTCATTCTCCGATACCACCTGCTCTTCCGGGGCCACTTATTACTATGCAGTGACTGCCGTTAATACCAGCAACCTGGAAAGTCCCAAATCCAACGTAGTTCAGGCGGTCGTGCAGAGCTCGACCACCAATAGCGCTCCGGTTGCCAATGCCGGCCCTGACCTGAGCGTTGCATCAGGCGTCAGTGTCAACCTGAGAGGATCGGGGACCGACGCAAATGGCGACCCGCTTACTTTCGCCTGGACGCAGACAAGCGGAGCGAGCGTCACTCTATCGGGAGCCAACACCGCTACCGCAAGTTTTACGTCCCCGACCGTCACAGCGAATACCACCCTGAGTTTCAGGCTGACTGTTCGTGACGGCAAGGGCGGAACCGGTACGGACGATGTCAAAGTGACCGTCACACCGCCGACCAGTGGGACCAACTCCAATCCGATCGTGAACGCCGGTCCCGACCGTTACGTGTTGTCCGGCAGCGCGGTCACCTGTTATGGCTCGGGAAGCGACCCCAATGGCGATCCGATTACATTTGCCTGGCATCAGGTTATCGGCACGACCGTGGTGCTGAACAACGCAATTTCGCCGACGATGTCGTTCGTGGCTCCAAAGGTGACGTCGGATAGTACTTTGAAGTTCAGGCTTTGGGTCAAGGATAACCGCGGAGGTTCGGCCAGGGACGATGTGGTCATAAAGGTGACGACCAACAGCTCTCTGGTTTCGCCGGCGACACTGTCAACAACCTATTCCGCTTCTCTGGACAACTCGTTCGTGGGAGTGGCTCTTCTGAATCCTTCCGTGGCTGCGAACACGGTCGCAATCTCGACCGTAGACGGGAATGGAATTCAGCAGGTTGTCAACACTTCGGTCCTTGGCGCCCAGGTGCAGGAGGCCTTCCTCGCAGGCAGTCTGACAACTGGTCAGGCGGGTGCTGTATCGCTGAAAGCACAGGGAGAGAACGAGAACCTGAGAGGATTCTTCCTGGTTGGCGATGGCCAGCCCGACCGCCTGGACGGGGTCGGAGGAACCCTCGAGGCTTCCACACGGCTCTATTTCCCGGCTGCCAAGAACGACACCGGCGAGAAGACCCTTCTCTTCTTGACAAACCCGGATTCAGAGGTGCCTGCCAGTGTCTCCGTCAATCTCGTCAATTCGGTTGGAGCGAGCGTCAGGACGGCTGATTTACAGTTGGCCCCCGGCGCATCTCGACTGGTGGCCTTGCCTGAACTGCTCGGGGATGCTTCGATCAGTGGAGAACACTATTTGGAGTTGAGCGCGGATATTCCGGTTAACGGATTCCAGCTGATCTCGGATAGTGACACCTTCTCGTCCTCAGCAGGCCGGGGAGAGGCGAAGTCTCGTAAGCTCTGGGTGCCCCACTTTGTCCTGGGCAACCAGGGTGAGGATACCCAGCTGCGTTTGATCAATACCGAAGCGCAGGCAATTCAAACAACTCTGAAGTTCTACAATGACCAAGGGAGCCTGATAGCCACCAGGCAGCTCGCGGTTCCGGCTCGGGGCCTTTCGGCGCCTTGGCTGTCCGACATCCTCGGCCGGGCGACTATTCCGGCTGACGCCCCCTTCCTCACCGGCTACGTCGTTCTCGAGGCGAGTGACGCCGGAGCCGAGGAGGGGATTGGGCTACTCGGCACGGTGACCTTTACCGTGAACCAAGGCAAAGCCAAGTCGACTCTCCCCATGTTGGATCAGCCCCGGGAAGAGACACTGTACCTTCACGTTGCACAATCGCCCATCCATCACGTTTTCACCGGACTGGCCTTGATGAACGCGGGCTCGGGCCCGGCATCGGCCAAGGTCCAGATCTTCGACCCCGCCGGCAAGATGACGGGGGAGAAGACGGTCGAAGTGGCCCCAGGACAGAGGATGGTAGGCTTGCTCGATGATCCTCGGTTGTTTGGTCCCGAATTTCAACAGGTCGGCGGTCACATGAAGATCGTCAGCGATCGTCCGCTGGTCAGTTTCGTGATGTTTGCCGACGGTCAACTGCGCTACCTGTCCGCCCTCGAGGGGCAGGGAGTCCAGAAATAGACAGCCAAACGTCCGGCAGCCCGGGTGGTCCTTCGGGGCCACTCGTGCTGCTTGACCCTGTCAATGGCCGTGTGTTACCAAGCCGTCGGGCGGGATTCGCATTGCCGACCGCGATGCTGAGCCCCGCCGCCGGCAGATGATAATATTTCTCGAAGTACCACAATGAGGAGTAACGGATTGTGGAGGGAATAATGAGAACGATAATGAATGTAAGGACCCGAAGGATAACGCTATTGGTTTTGTGTGTGGCGGTTCTCTGCCTCGGCTGCGCCTCCGTCACCGAGGCGGCAACCGCACCGTATCCGGCAAGCAAAGTCATCACCGGAGTGACGTTTCAGTGGGCCTCCCTGAAATACTACGCGCCGGGAAGTGACAACTGGGCGATCACCTGGTCCGACGACGGGCACCAGTACACGTCTTTTGGGGACGGCGGAGGGTTCGGGGGAACGAACACCGACGGCAGGGTCAGCCTTGGCTTGGCACGGGTGGAAGGAACCGCGGATGCCTACAAAGGCGTTAACAGGTGGGGAGGGAAGAGCGCGGAGTATCCGGCACAGTTCTCAGGCAAGTCCTACGGAATCATATCGGTTGGCGGGGTGCTTTATAAGTGGGTTTCTCCCGGCTCAAACTCAACCAACTACACTGAATGCGTCCTGGCAAGATCGACGGACCACGGAGCTCACTGGACCCAGGCTTCCTGGAAGTTCACGAAGGCCCAGGGTTTAGTGATCCCGACGATACTTAATTTCGGAAAAGACTATGCCGGCGCAAGAGACACTTATGTGTACCACTACTTCATCCACCCGTCGAACACGGCCAGTCTGACCATCCAGAAGCCGGGAAAAGTCTATCTGGCCAGGGTTCCCAAAGGGCAGCTGATGACCCAGTCGGCTTACGAATTCTTCACCGGCCTGGATTCCAGCGGCAACCCCCGCTGGTCCACGACCGTGAGCAGCAAGGTCCCCGTTTTTCAAGACTTGAATAACGGAATAGGCTGGACCATGAGCGTGAGTTACAACCCGGGGTTAAAACGGTACCTCCTGACGACCGAACATACGCAAAGCGTCCCGTATGGAGGAAATATCGGGATCTTCGACGCTCCGGAACCGTGGGGACCCTGGACCACGGTTCTCTATCAGACACCCTGGGCCGGGTCGACCAAGGCCTGCTTCTTCTGGAATTTCTCCAACAAGTGGCTTAGCCCCGACGGTAAAAACTTCGTCCTCGCCTTCACCGGAAACGACCGATGGAACACGGTCAAGGGGACGTTCACAGTCAGCGGTTCGACCACGGGCCCAAGCGCCCCGTCAGCGCCCTCGGGCCTGACAGTGGACGGGATGAACGCGCCCTGACGCTGAAATCAAAGGCGCGCGATTCGGGACCTCCCTGGGAGGCGTCTCGCCCAAGGCCATTTACTTTTTTGGCCGGTGCCGAGCGCGAATTCGGTGCAACCAGCCGCGGCGGTTGAGTGGCGCGTTTTTGGCGCTGTATCGAAACCCCCCGTGTGTACGGTTATCGTTGGTTTGGGCGCGTACACACGCGGGGTTTCAATACAGTCCGCCACGCGCCGTAGCGGCGCACCCAGTGACGCATGAAAATGACGGGCGATCGCGGCTCAAGGCACCCAGCCATATGGAGTGCGGCGGCAGAGGGAGGCCGAGGCTTTATCAGGCCTCGAGGCGACGCCGCTTTCCCCTGTGCAAGATCGAGCCGATCCAATACTGAGGCCGTCTGGCTCGATCTTGCATAGGGGAAAGCGGCGTCGCCTCGAGGCCTGATAAAGCCTCGGCCTCCCTCTGCCGCCGCACTCCATATGGTCTGGTGCCGTGGCGCTTCAGAAAAGTAAATGGCAGGGGGGCGTCTCGCCTGCACTCCCAGGGAGGTCCAAACTGACCCACTCTCCCCCGCCCGGCGTCTACACCCTCTGCTTGCCCAGCCGGCGCTTGAAACCGCACCAGAGTGGATTCAGGCTGTACTCGCGAAAAAGCCGGAAGGGCCGCAACAGGTAATAGAGGAAAGAAAGGGGGCCCGGCAGCGAGAAAACCCCATAGTCGTGAACGGATGGTTCGACGGCTGCCCGGCAGTACAGTCGCCGGTCCCTGAGACGCTCCCGGGCCCTCAGGTGGAAGCGGGGCACTTCCATTACCGCCGGAACGTAACGCCTGGTGTTCGCGCACCTGTGGACAACCTCGTCAGCCAAGGAACGGGCCGTTTGATCCCCGATCGCCCTTGCGTGGAGATCGGCCGGCACGGGAGCATCCAGAAGATCGTGTGCGAGCAGCAGTCCGAGGTCCAGTATTCTCCGGATGCCAAATTGCCTCGCTCTCTGGTCAACCCTCTTCCAGTCCAGGTCGGGAAAGCGACGGAGCAACTCCGCCACGTCGCAAAGCCAACCGAGCCGATTCCAACAGTGATTTGCCCCATGCACGCAGAGGACCAGCAGCCAGCGCTCCCAGGTGAAGGAACAGACGGGATGACCAGCAATGCGAAGGTCGGTCAGATTCCGCCAAAGCCAGTAGGGATCCGGTGGAAAGGAGACGTACTTGGGAGAAACGCCCCAATGTAATTCGAGCGGAAGCTTTCCATCCCCCCGCACCATCTTGTAGTTGTACTTGCCCTCGATGTGCGCTTGCTCCTGTGCCGGCGTCAACGGCTGCTCCGGCCATTCCACCCTGAATCCATTCCTGAGCAGTAGTTCCTTGGCTCTGTGAATTTCCCGTCTCCTTACTAGAACGTCGAGATCACCGAACTGGCGGAGCAACAGGCTGCCATATAATGATTCGGCGAGAACCGGGCCCTTGTAAGGTATCGCCTCGATCCCCGATGCAGCGAAAAGTCCCAGAATTCTTAGCAGTCCGGCGGCGAGGAAAAGGTTGTTCCGCACTATTTCGGCATAATCATCGCGGAGCTGCCGGGCAACGTCCGGGGGAACCAGGCCCGGGGGCGCGCCACTCAGATTGCGCTGGATCAACGGCGTGACCCTGTGGACGGACACGAGGTGGCGAAACCTGGCCCAGTCCAGCTCGTGCTTGAGAAGAGCATCCCTTCGGGCGGCGACGTCGTCGGCCAGGACGGTCCGGGCACAACACAGCATCAACTCCAGCTCCGGGTTGCCATGTCTCGCGTGTACTGGAATCATGTTAGTACTGTATCTGCGGCGCGGACCTGCTGACCCCAGGAACGCGCATAGAGGCCGTCTTGCTCAAGCAAGCTGCGGTGGTTGCCGGACTCAACAATCCGGCCCCCTTCTATTACATAAATCAAGTCCGCATGCTTGGCGGTTGTAAAGCGGTGCGTAATGATCAGGGAAGTGCAGCCTTTCGCGAGATCCCTGAACCGGGTCATCCAGTCCGCTTCCGCCCAAGGGTCCATCGAAGAGGTCGGTTCATCGAGGATCACGATCTCCGCTCTGCGGAAATAGGCCCGGGCTAAGGCCAGGCGCTGCCATTCGCCCACGCTAAGCTCGGTTCCTCCCGGAAACAGCCGTCCGAGCATCGTTTCATAACCTCTCGGGAGAGCGCTGATCAGGTCGTGTGCCCCGGCGCACCTTGCAGCCGCTTCCACGGAAGCCGGGGAGCAGTCGGTGTTCAGATCACCGAACGCGATGTTCTGCGCAGCCGTGGCAAAATACGGGACCGGCAGCTGGAACATGACTGTGATTCGACGCCGGAGCTCTTCGAGCGGCATTCTTCGCAGGTCAACTCCATCCAGCGTGATCCGACCTGCATCCGGGTCGTAAAACCTGCAGAGGAGCTTGATCAGGGTACTCTTGCCGGCGCCGTTGGGGCCGACCAGTGCCACAACTCGACCGGCAGGCAGGAAGAGATCGAAGTCACGAATAACCGTTCGCTCGCTGTTCGGGTAGCTGAATGTCACCTGTTCAAACCTGAAGCCCGTCTGCAGTCGATCCGGCACGGTGATTGGTTGCTCGGCGTCCGATACGGACGTCCTCAAGTCGAGGAACTGGTAAAGACTGCGAAGGAAAAGGCTATTCGCGTAGATCTGCCCGAGGTTGCCAAGCAGGGTGCGTAGCAATCCCTGACCCCGGGTATAGGCCTGGTAGGCCAATGCGAGGTCGCCGAGGGTAAAGGCACCCAGGAGAACACGAGAGATCATCCAGATCATCGCCAAAGCCGAGACAACGAGTGCAAACGCGCCGGCGGCCAGGCGTGACAAGCTTTGCCTCTTGATCAGCTGCAGCCGCTCCGCTCTCAACCTGGAGCGCAAGGCCTGGTAAGCGTTGCTGAAGAATTCTCCCAGGCGAAAAAGCCGCAATTCCGCGGCGACCGAGTTACTCGTCAGCAACAGGTCGTGGTATTGCGTCCATCGCCTGTCCCTGGCCGTGTTTTCCCACCAGCGATGGTACCGGTGGTTATTGCGAATGACGATGACCAGTGCTGGGAGGGTCGCCACCAGGAGAGCTACGGGGAGCCATACGCCATAGGGGATCAGTACCACACCCATCGCCACCAGGGTCACGCTGTTCTGCGCCAGACTTCCCAGGTTCTCGAGCAAGGCAGGGCAGCGATTCCCGGCCTCACTGCGAGCCCGGTGAAGGTGATCGTAGTAATCCGGCGAATCGTAAAAGGCGAGGTCGACGCTCGCGGATTTGGCATGGATCAGGCGCGAGACATGGTCGGCGATGACCTCGGATTGCGCCGTGCGCACCCATTCCGACGCCCCTTGCACCAGCTCACTCAGCAAGAGCACTGCTGCCATGGCGCCGGCCAGAATCATCAGCGGGCGGGCGTTAGCCCATGAGAAGCCTGTCCCCAAAGTACCGGCAAGGCCGTCGACCAGCCACTTCGTCAAGTAGACATTGACGACAGGCAGAAGACCTTGCAGAAGCAAAAGCACAGCCCAGACGATGGTCAGGTGGCGAGCTGCCTCCCAGATGAGCTTGGAAGCGCGCCAAAGATACGGCAGATCGCGAGTGGTTTGCCTAAGCCTGGAAAACAATGGTTGGAACGCTCCAGGATGGGGCGGCGGGCGCCTTTCTTAGATTTCGCACTATTCCCTCCAGCCGGCGGGCGAATTCCGGCAGTTCGGCGACGACGCGCGCTCGCGGAAGCCTGAAAAGCGGGATCTGGCGGGCCAGTTGGATGCACGAGAGCAGATGTTTGCGGTCTCCCGGTTGGCCCAGGCGGGTCGGGAAGGTGTGCCTTACCAGTTCCAGCACCGCCTCCTGCTGTTTCAGAGGCCCGACGCCCGGTTCTCCGAAGGGCGAGATGACGAAGATCTCGCGCAGCGTCTTTGGCTCCGGGACAATGTTGTGCGACAGCCGGTAACCGAGTTTGTCTTCGAAACGATCCAATTCGGCCAGCGCCTGCCGTGAGACGCCCGCGGCACCAGCCGCTTCCAGGCTAATCTTTACCTGGGGGAAAGAGGGGTAAACCAGGGCAGCGTCTGCGCCGATCTTTAACGGCCCCACGTCGTCGCAAAGGAAGCCGTGACCACGAGCGTGGAGTATCGTGGCGATCGAGGATTTGCCGGAACCCTGCGCTCCGAGGAATGCGCTGGCCTGTCCGTCGACCGAGATGACGCTCGCGTGCAGGATCAGGAGGCCTCTCTGATGGAGCAGTATCCCCATCACCGTGCCGCAAAGGTACCGTCGAAGCAAGCGTTCGTCGGCCCCGTTCTCCGGTATGACCTGGATCTGGCGCCCGCCACGGATTATGAACGTCCCTGCGACTGGCAGCGAAAGGATGGCCTCATCCCGCGTGACCCGGAGAAAAGGTCGGTTGAGCAGTGCTTCCTGCGGGACCTGATCGATGGAGGCCAGGCAGATCTCGACATCCGCAGGACCTTGGCCCACCAGCAGCTCCGGCAACGCCAGCTCTGAGAGGATTCCCAGCCCGTAGGCGTGGTAAGAAAACATACTAGCTTTCAGCATGGGCTGGACCGCAGGACGGTCCGCCAATCGGGCCCAGGAAGTGACCGTCGAAGGTGCAGGCACCCGCTGGGAGCGCAGGCGTCTCGCCTGCACTGGGGCAAGGGGCGTCCCGCCCCGTTCGAGCCGGTGGCAACAGCGAGTGTGCAAACGGCTCGAAACGGGGCGGGACGCCGCTTGCCCCAGTGCGAGGCGAGACGCCTGCGCTCCCAGCGGGTGCCTGCAACTTCGACGGTCACTTCCTGGGCACGA
>Ga0105092_10000236_pt1 | contig 28025 bp, 20 predicted proteins | sample PPLLak2March2015_FD_87021 | JGI IMG/M metagenome (GOLD analysis project Ga0105092, IMG submission 87021) | Freshwater sediment microbial communities from Prairie Pothole Lake near Jamestown, North Dakota, USA - PPLs Lake P7 Core (1) Depth... | ecosystem: Environmental > Aquatic > Freshwater >... | reverse complement strand
TGGTTTTTTTAGTTATTGACCTGCATCGGGTAAAAATTTAGTACAGTACAGCATCGAATACCTCAGGAATCTCAAGCATTGCCCGTTGATTGCCGGATGATTCGTGCCAGGGACAGGCCGGTATTGTATAAGGCAGCTCCCGGGCGTTGCAGACCGCCCCTTTCAGATTGGCATTCTTGAAATAGCTCATAGGTTTGCCTGATTAGCATTCAAGTCCAGAAATAATCCTTTCATTTCCATCGTGTTTCGGTTGTCTATTTTAGTACTATTTTATATTTATCTTATACACAAATTCATTTTCCCCAATTAAGCTCAAGTCCGTCACCTTGTTATTATTAATATAGAAGTCTTTAATAGTGATATGGCTTACATTATGGTTGTTATCATATCCGGAAAGATAGATTTTATTTGAATGAGTACTATTATATTTAATATCACCATAGTACATATTATCCCGAACAAAATGCGTTGAGTCTTTAGCATAAAGCAAACTGTCATACCCGGTATAATTCAGAATTGTTGTATTTACATTATTATATCTGATATTGCTAAAATAAATATTGTTAATATGGCCCCTGATGGTATCTGCCGAATAGTGGCTCCCATATATACCTAATACAATAATCTTGCCCCATGCATTTGCAAATAATGGTATTGTCCCAAGTGTTATGCTATCCAGGATAGGTTCTTCAATTGATATATTTTCGTAATGGATATCTGTGATATATGCCCTGTCACAATTCTGTATATCCATCGCAACCGATGTAAAATGGGGGATATAACTATTTGTAAATCTTATATTTCTGATTGTATCTGCAAAAGTACCGGCTCCGATTTCAAAAGCTCTGCCCCAATCATTCCAGATCACACAATGATCAACAAATATATTTTCCATGTTGTGAAATGGTTCTTTGTATGCACCTGGCTCAGCACTCATTACAATTGCATCATCAAAGGCACGGACAAAGCAGTTTCTGATCGTTATGTTTTTGCTGTTTGTAGGGTGAATCCCATCGGTATTGTATCTCCATAAACCAATTAGTTTAATGTTGTCAATTGCAATACTGTCACAGTTGGTAGGAGCTACTGCATACACGTGGGGATCCCTGAGAATAATTCCGCTGATATACCCGTTGGCAACCCGTCGGAGTGATATCATTTGGGGAGCTTCTCCCCTCGCAATTTTACTGGCATCCAGAATCCCCCTGCCGATTATTTTAATATTCCTGGCATCCTCACTGGTAACAACTCCGTGCACCACTGCCCCTCCATCAATAAACACCGTTTCATTGCTTTTTACGTTGATCACACCTGCATCATGGATCCCGGGTCCGAAATAATGAACTGAAGGATCTTCTTTGTTAAGCTCAAATTTTTCGATGGGGTTTGCAAATATGTGTAAAGCATGATGATACCCATTTACCTCAACGACAAACTGTAAGGGTTTGGATAATTTAAATGTAATGGCATTACCTTTTAAATCCGGTTCGATATTAAATTCTTTCGGGCGGATATCCAATGTCTTTATTTCCCTGTTTGAAATGATCTTTATCTCCACTTCCCCTTTAAAATCAAAGTACGCAAAAGATGCCATTTCCGTTTGGTTCATTGGTCTTTGGTAACCGGGCCAGATCTGGTTGATCGGGTATTTTGAAACGCGTGCCTGATAAATAAAGACTGGTTTGTCATTCACGAACATTTCAAAGTCATCCGATTTCGTTTCCTGTTCAGGGGCAGGATAAATAATTACCTGTGATCTGTGGCATGATAAAGCGACAAACAGGCAGGTGATCCATAATAGTTTGTTTTTCATAATAGTATCTATATTTAAGTGGCAGGTTCTATTTCCAGATAATCCGATAAACAGTTCCGGGTCTCAGGCTGACCTTACGGGTACCGAGAAGGGTTACACCATCCTCTGCGAATATCGACAGGGTACCTTCAAAATTCACATTTACAGGTTTGTTGTTTAACGGGGGCAGCAAAGGCGGCATTTTGATCAACTGGCGATCTGGTCCCAACGCTCCCTCAGCTTCGTATTCCGCACCCTGGCCCGAGCCGTCTGCCTTAAGCAGGACCCTTTTTTGCAGCCAGTAACCGAATATCTGGTTCCTGTTTGACCGGTACGATGGCCCGGCCCCATAAAGAACGCCGATGACCCGGTCCGCCCGTGCTGCCAAACCGACTGCAAAAATATTCCGGTCCATTTCTCCCAGGGACTGAACCAGTATTTGCTCTTTACTAAATGTCTTCCCATCATTTGACAGGCTGTAGAATAACCGGTTTACACCTCCCTGTTCCCTGGATGCATCCCCTTTCTTATGCAGGACCATCAGATACCAGTCCTTTCCCATAGCTGTGAATTTCTTCACGTCGTTAACAGCATGTTCGGTTTCCAGGGCCAGGCCCCCGAAACGAACCGTTGCCGGTGTTTTTCCTTCTGCCCAGTAAAGTTTGCCGCGGTCCCCCCAGTTTGTGAAATACACCCTGTATTTTCCCTCATCGTACAGAAGTACATTGGCCCCGTTAAAATTTGGAACGGATCCGGGATTGTATTCGTCAATCTCCACAAGATCTTCCTTCCGGGCATGATAAGGTTCCGGTGATCCGTTCCAGGTCTTGCCATCGGGACTGTGAAAATACACCGGCCTGTTGCTTTCCTGTTTATCCGGCCATGCTGTGCCATACATATGCAGGGACCCATCCTCAAGCTTCTGGACATTTACATTGGAAACATGCACAAAATCACCATTATGGATCACCGTATGGCGATCGTAGAAATCGATGAAATCGGGGGTATAAGCGCTGTACACCCGGTCAGTTCCCTGTTCGATGCCATCCCATGCAGCATAGAACAGCCGCCAGCCCTCCCCGTCCTCAATAGCACTGGGTGCATAGATATTGCGAAACACACCGCCCATCCGGGGTGCCAGAAGCGGATACCGTATGTCCGGCAACCAGTGAAGGCTATTCTTTTCCCAATCCACGGGATTCAGCGGACCGGCAGAAAGCCCCTGAATTTCCACATAACCCAGGGGTGCCTGTCCCCCTTCCACTCCAAATCCGTAAGTACCATCGGAGGGCAGTTCCGGAACTGCAACCACGTCAAAGGGAGCTTCTTCCGTCTGTGCCCTCAATGTAATGGAACAGGTCCATACAATTACAGACAGGATGCAAAATAATATTCTAATGTGTGTCATTGTGAGTCGTATTTTAGGGTTACTGGAAAATCCATTTTCTGGGCCAGGGAATTAACATGATCTCCCGCAGGTATCCCGGATGGGTTTGAATGAATGAACCTGTCTCTAGTCAGTGTCGCCGGTCCATGCCGTACGGTTGATGTTCCCTGTAGTTGGCTCATGGATCACCAGGTCGGTACCACAGTTGACCAGTTTGTTGTTCCAAAACCATACATCGGCACAGTTATGCAGGCTTACGCACACGTCTTCATCCTCGAACAGGTTATCGTGGATCCGGATGTTCCTCATCAGGCCGTAGTGAGTTAGCGAAGGGCTTCCCAGCTTTTCCGGATTGGTGAAGCTGGCTATGCTGATAGCCACATCCATCCTCGCCCCGGCGAAGCGCATATCGAGATGGTTATCCCGGAAGGTGCAATTCCGGATCTCCACGTTACAGGGATTTGTGGATTCCAGCCAGTAGCCCCAGCTCCATTCACCTCCCATTTGTATTCCTGCCACATTGTTCTCAAAAAGTGAATTCTCGATCAGCACGTTAGAAGCCTTCAGATATATGCCCCACCGGCCTGTGCTGCGATAAACCGAATTAATAATGTGTACTGAATCAGGAAGCCACTCCTGGGGCTCGACCGGTGTGCGGTCATGCACCCAATCTGGTACGATATCGGCAAAAGTGATCACCATGCTCCTTTCCTCTTCGGAACAATCCGTGATGGTCGACCTCCAGGCCGGGCGGAATTCGTCGTCGAGCAGGACCACCTCCTCTCCCGTTGTCAGGCTTCCCCTGCGGGAACGAACCTTCATCACCTTCTCCGAGACCTTCTCTGCCCCGGCCAGCCAGTCACCATGAACATTCTGCCCGTCATCTCCCAGGCATCCTTCGATATGTACACGATCCATTAAAACCCTGCCCGAGGCACTGTGCAGCTTGAATCCATCCCTGCATACCGTGGCGATCCGGTTCCCTTCGGGTTTGATGCTCACATTTCGGTAAGTGATGTCCCTGCAGCGGCTGTTGGTGATGGGAAACCCGTGTCCGTTCATGATCTTCACATTCTCCAGCAGCAGGCCGTCGATCCCGCTGAGCCCTATCAGTGCCCCGGTATAATTGCCCTGGAACCAGTAGACCCCGTCGCCCACCTGGCACGATTTCGCCAGGGGCTCAAGGATAATTGACATTCTCCGGTCAGATGCATCCCCGGTCACCTTCCATGCGGGAAGATCGGAATCCCAGGTCAGGCGAACCACCTTCGCCTTGCGCGCCTCCAGGTCGTACAATCCCAAAATGTACGCCTTCTGGCCGTCGATCGCCGGGTGGCCCGGCAGTACCTCGATGGTAACCTGGTTACCCTCCACCGACAGTACCTTTCCGGCCGAATAGTAATAGGGCGACATATCGACCGCGATATTGCGCAGGGTGAACCCAGTCCCACCCTGCACGGAGAGGATCATGGGCTGGCCCTCCTTCAGGTCATTCTCTTTCAGCCATAGTGTGGTCGGGTTCCCGTCCTTATCAACCGCCCCTGTCAGTTCCAGGTCAGAAACATCCTTCATGGAAAGATAAGGTGTCCTTTCCGTTTGCTCACTGTTACCCCATCCCGGAATACCTTTAAATTCATAAGTGCCGGCCTCAAAGAGGACACGGCTTCTACCATTGGCAACCGCATGGTCGATCGTCGCCTGGATCGCCTTCGAATCATCCTGCCCGTCTCCCGGAACCGCTCCGAAATCAGACACCCTGATCCCATCGGGTTCGGTATTACTGGCCGGTAACAAAAAGACAAATGAAATACTGACTAAAAATGACAGGCTGAGAAAAATGTTTTTCATCGTTGTTCGTTTTGTCTTGGTGTTAGGGCATACTCCTTTCACGGCGTCTGGGGTTTCCCGGATCCTCCCCGGGAATATCCATGACTTATCCAGCATTTGTAAATCCTTTGGGTGGTAAGGCTGCTCCAGACATCGCTGGTATCATGTTGCATCACCTTGCTCCCGCTTCGCTTTCCCGTGTTGGTCACCTTCAGGGTAATGATCATTCTCTTCATTAAAGTGACTTTAAAATGATTTATTGGTAATCTTTCCATGCACCGATCATACAAGCCACACTTTCCCAGGGAACATCCGGGAACAGGGAATCAACCGGATGGAGAATGAACCGGTTAGTAGGTCCCAGGACATCAAGGGCTTCCCGGACCTCGTCCCGGATCTTCTGATTTTTACATTCCACAAGCATATTTGAATTCAGACCCCCGACCATGGTCATGCGGTCCCCGAAAAGCTCCGCTGCTTTCCTGCAGGACAATTTATCCAAAACGGGGTCCACGAAGTATAATACATCCACACCTGCATCGGCCAGACGGGGGCCTAGCATTTCCACCCCTGTTGTCATAACATAGGCGAATTTTCTCCCATGTTTGTGTGCCAGGGCCGTTAGCTCACGCAATTGCGGAACCACATACATGTCAAACAGCTCGGGGGACCAGAAATCTGTGGATGAATACCAGCCGCGCTGGCAAACCATATCAGTCCCCGGTGTCTTCACGGCCAGTTCCGTGCGGGCGTAATCCGTCTCAAAGATGCAGTCTATCAATCCGGCGAATGATCCGGGATCAGTCAATGCCAGCATGGTTGCGTTTTCCACACCCGAGAACCATACTGCCGCGTCCATCCCGAAGGCAGACCAAACCTGAACAAAAACCCCCTGTTTATCTGCAAACTGCTTCACCTCGCGCATCCTTCGGACGAACCATTCTTTCTGTGACTCATCCGGCGTTGCGAACAGGTACTTTACCTTTTCAATATCGGCAGGTTCGGTAACCAGATGCCTGATACCCCGCGGTACGTTGTAATCCTCGATCAAACGAACGGACGAAGGCTGGACAGGCCATCCTTCCGGCTCGTCTCCCGTTTTTTTCACCGCATGGGTCACTTCTCCCGCAGGTGTCAGGTAATTTCTGAGCATAACCGGGAACTGTCTATCACCTCCTGTTCCCCCGAGGGGTATCACATGGTCGGAATGTGTCACCTCCGGATGCGTACCCCATGGTACGGAAACATCCAGAATATCGTCAATACCAACAGATTGCCAAGCAAGCACGCGTTTAAAATCATCTTCAAGGGTCCATGCCTGGGGAAGCGTATGAATATGTTCAAGCCGGCTTGTATACCAGAATCGCACTTCCTTGCCGTTTGTATTCCAACGAAGGTGTTCCGGGGGCCTGAAACCGAAACACCATGTTGTCAGCGGTAAATGGTCGCCTGCTTTTCCGTTAATGGCACATAGAATTCGTTCTTTGGATGTCATGGCATTACTTCCAGTTTACCCTTGAGCCTAATATCCTGTGATGAACTGCCAATCATTACATCGAAAGTTCCGGGTTCAACCACTTCATTCATGTTTCGGTCAAACAGTGAAAGATCTTCAGGAAGAAGTTTGAACTCAACGGTTTTTGTCTCCCCGGGCTTGAGAGTAACCTTTTCAAAACCTATCAGTTCCTTGAGTGGTGTTGATACACTGCTAATTTTATCATTAATGTAAAGTTGTATCACTTCATCCCCCGCTATTTTTCCCGTATTTTTCACATCAAGGGTAATAATGGCTTCACCGGCGGTGCTGATTTCATCGGGAAGAATGTGCAAATTGCTGTATTCAAATGTGGTATAGCTTAAGCCGTATCCGAATTCATACAATGGAGTACCGGGCATATCCACATAATGGTCCCATTTGGTTTTTGAATGATTATAGTAAACAGGCAATTGGCCAACATGCCGGGGTACCGTTACCGGTAACTTTCCCCCCGGGTTGTAATCACCGAAAAGTACATCAGCCACGGCATTTCCACCCTGTTCCCCACACATCCATGCTTCAACGATGGCAGGTGAATTCTCAGCTGCCCAGCGGATAGATAAAGGCCTTCCATTGATCAGAACAACTATTGTCGGGGTACCGGTACTATGCACCGCTTTGAGAAGATCTTCCTGCATTCCGGTAAGATCCAGACTGGCGACATCCCTTCCTTCGCCGTTTGTGGTATATCCTCCCTCGCCAATAACTACTATGGCCAAATCTGCATTTCTTGCTGCTTTTTTAGCTTTATCAATTTCATTCACCTCATTTCCGATAACATTGCAACCCTTTACATAAGTGACTTTTGTCCGGGAGGAAACCTTATTGCAGATCCCATCTAAAATTGTAACTACCTGTTGAGGAACTGTCTGGGGAATATAGTCACCAAGCTGATCAACCGGAGCCACTGCATTTGGGCCAATAACAGCGATTGACCTGATTTCTTTACTAAGAGGCAATGTGTTTTTTTCGTTTTTTAACAAAACAATACTTTCTCTGGCTGTCTGCAACGCAAGTTGTTTATGTTCTTCAGAATTAACAATTTTTACAGCCCGTTCCACATCCACAAATGGATTTTCGAACAGACCCATCCTGAACTTAATACGCAGGATCCTTTCAACTGCCTGATCTACCTGGCTTATGGATATTTTACCTTCTCTGACATTTTCGATGAGATCTCCCATATATGCATCTTCAATTGAAATTCCCACATCCACACCTGCTTTAAGTGCAAGTATCCCGGCTTCCTTTTCCGTTGCGGTATGTCTTTCTGCCAGAATAGTTCTGAGTCCGTCGCCTTCACCAAGCACCATACCCTCAAAGCCCATTTCCTCCCTCAGCATTTTTGTAAATAGCTTTTCTGAGCTGTGAGCGGCTTCGCCATCAATTGCAGGGTAGGTAGCCATCACTCCAAGTGCTCCGCATTTCTTCACACCAGCCACCCAGGGCGGAAGGAATACCTCCCTGAGTTTGCGCTCGGAGACCTCCATTGCCCCTCTTTCAAGTCCGCTTATTGGTTCACTCTGACCCGGGAAACAGGTAAACACTGAAATTACGTTTTCTTTTCCTGAAATGTCATAGCCTTGCATTGCTTTTACAATATTTTCGGCGATTTGTGAACACATATATGGATCTTCAGAATAGCCTTCTTCATTCCTGCCCATCCTTGGATCCCTGTAGGGTTCGATCACAAGTGTGCAGAGACCGTGAACACCGATTGACCGGCCTTCTTTGGCGGCAACCGTGTAGATTTTCTTTACCAGGTCCATATTCCAGGTTGCCCCGATGGCCAGCCCTTCAGGAAACACAGTTCCCCCCGCACACATAAGTCCATGAGTTCCTTCTTCGATCTGGATAAGAGGAATACCCAGACGGGTTTTTTCCATTGCGATCCTTTGTAATTCATTTAATACCTCTGCCTGTCTTCTGGTGCCCTCGTAAATAAGTCGGTCAGAAAGAGTGAAAAAACCGCCACCCGGTCCAAAAACTTTGTTGTGTGTTCCTTCTGCCCATTTCCTACATCCTTCCAATTGTTTATCCCTTGCAGCCTTATCCGGATTTTCCCAAAGCGGGGGAGTGTGACTCCCGAGCCCCCATCCAAGCTCAGTTTTATAACAGCATGGAATATTCATTTGCCCTACCTTCTCTTCCAGCGTCATCCTGGAAATCAGATCGTCAATCCGTTGTTCAACAGGGAAGAGTGGATTCTTATAAATTGGTTTTCCGTCAGATTGGGCAAAACCCTGGCCACACCCAAGGGATAAACCCAAATGAACAAGTGCAATTGTAAATATTCTCCGATTTTTCATTTTAAGAGATGTTAAATTGATGTTTGATTTCAATTGGAAAGGTAAAATCCAGGTCCATGGCCCGGAAGACAAGCCTTATCCGGACCCCGGGTGTCTTCCAGAGACACCCGGGTCCGGAATGCCAGGCTAATTATTCAGGAATTAAGGAACCGGTTATTAATATCCGGGATTTTGCTCCAGGCTCGGGTCAATTTGCCGCTCCGCGAAAGGAATTGGCAACAATTCGTTTTTACCGGTTTGGAAACCCGACGGTCCCAGTTCTTCAGATGCCAGTCCCCATCTGACCAGATCCTGGAATCGCCATCCTTCGAAGGCCAGTTCAAGTCGCCGTTCATCCACAATTGCTTCGAAAATAGCACTTCCGGATACCGAAACCTCCGGCATTTTAGCCCTGGTGCGAACCATATTCAGATATTTAAGGGCATTTGATTCATCACCAAGCCGATAATAGGCCTCGGATGCCATCAACAGAACATCCGCATATCTCAGCAATCGCATGTTCGTACCGAAACTGCCTGCAGGATCGGCACCTTCCGAAGTGGTTGTTTCGTATGAGTAGGATCCATATTTTCTTCTTATGAATCCTTCAAAATCATAGCATGCAGCATCCATACGCCCCCCTTTTGCCTCCAGTTCTGCTTCCGACCACAAAGTCGCGTGCCGTCTCACTCCGGTATCACCTGCGGCAACAAAAGCCTGCCAGATGCCCGGCCTTGGTATGTTGAAACCCCAGCCAGGCAAAAGCGAATCACCCGGCGCCTGTGTATAGTAGTCCTGATTTGGAGCCATTAGCATGATATTCATGCAATCATAGGCATTGGGTTCAAACGCCCCGCTGGCCAGTCCCTGATTTGCGAAGATGACTTCAAGTAACGATTCGTTTCCCAATTCGCCCTCCCATCTGAAAATACGCCCGAAATCAGGTTCGAGGCTGTATTCACCAGAAGACTCAATTGCAGCAAATTGTTCAATGGCTTTGTCCCATTTTTCCTCATACAGGTAAACCTTCAGCAAAATACCCCTTGCAGCCCCTTCAGAGATGCGCCACTTTTCAAGATCGTCATAGCTGCTTTTTACGGGCAATTCCTCAATGGCTTCAGTAAGGTCCTTTTCAATCTGAGCATACACATCTGCAGCAGGTGCTCTTGTTTGAGTGCTCCAGGAGCTGGGTGGCGTGATATCCAATACCATGGGAACACCTCCCCACAGGGTAACGAGTTCAAAATAGCTGTATGCACGGAGCGTTTTTGACTCAGCAAGCAGGCGCTTCCGCAAATCATTATCGGGTGTCACATTGTTAATGATGAGATTAGCCCTGGAAATAATTGCATAGTACTTGTTCCAGGTATCAGCAATCTCACTGTTTTGAGGATCATAGGCAAATGTCTGTATAAGCTTAAATGTCGGCCAATCACCTGCTCCGCCACCACCTTTATTCACATCGCCGGATAGCATTTCCTTTAATATGTAGGGCCCTCCCCAAAAATAGGCGGACCACAATTGTCGGTATACTGCAGTTGTAGCCGCCAGTGCCTCCTCATCAGTTGTGTAATAAGTATCCAATGGAATTCCACCGCGTATATCTGCATCCAGAAAGCTTTCTTTACAGGAGGTCAAAACCAACATGAAGGAAATGATCCCCCAAAAAACCGTATATTTTATTTCTATCTTCATCGTAAATGGGTATTAAGATCAGAATTTCAGGTTAAGTCCAAATAATATCCTTCCGGAAACTGGATACATCATATTATCAACGCTATATGCCTGCCCTTCCAATGTTCCTCCTTCCGGGTCCATTCCGGGATATTTAGTGAATGTAAAATAATCATCCAGCGACACATAGATCCTTAAATCTTTAATACCAATCTTATACAATGCCGATTTCGGTAAAGTGTATCCAAGTTGCAACTGCTTGATCCTCATGTAAGAGCCGGTGAAAAGCATCAAATCGCTTGTATAAACAAAGGGATTATCCACATCGGACCGAAACCACGAGTTGGTACTGTTTTCCCCTGTCCACCTCTCGGTATACCAATACTCAAGCTTATTGGAATAAGGAAAATCGGTGCGGTTAAAGGCCAGGGCAATTTCATTACCTACCTGTCCCTGGGCAAACACCAGAAAATCAAACCCTTTATAGCTCAGGCTGGCCCGCATACCATAAGTGTAATCAGGATAAGGGCTGCCAATATAAGTCATGTCGTCGGTTGAAATCAACCCGTCATCCACTGTGTTTACAACAATCGGATCCCCAGGCCTGGGTTCATACCCGGACAGGTTGTTTTCATTGACATAAGTATCGATTTGCTGTTGGTTCTGGAATATGCCGGCTGTTTTATAACCATAGAAATACCAGATCGGATATCCTTTTTCAAAAGCAGAATTAAGAAGCCTGTTTATCGGATTTACAATGCGAGGATATGCCGGATTGAGGTATGTGACCTTATTGCGGATGGTGGTCAGATTAAAAGTCACATCATACTTTATGGGATTGTCAGCATTTCTGAAACCAAGCTCCAATTCAAAGCCCCTGTTCCTGACATTTCCCCCGTTAATATAGGGCAATCCGAAGCCAGTATAACCGGGAGCTACTCCGGGTGTAAGCAAATCCTTGGTGGTTTTGTTAAAATAGTCCGCCGCAAGGGTTATTCTGCTGTTGAAAAAGCTAACATCCAACCCAACATTGGTTTGCTCACTGGTTTCCCATCTTAAGTCATAATTGGGCAGGTTGTTGGGTTCTGCGCCGGGCACCGAGGTATTGTCGTTTGCCGGATAATTAAGATCAAAACCGGTACGAATCATTGAATTCCAGGCGCCTACAAAAACATTTGAGATGCTTCCGTTCTCACCCCAGCTTGCCCTGATTTTCAGGTTACTGACTATTGAAGATGGAACAACCGATGAAAAGAATTCTTCCCTTGACAATACCCAGCCAGCAGAAACTGAGGGAAAAGTTCCCCATTGATGTTCGGGAGACATAACAGATGATCCGTCATGCCGGATGGTTGTATTAAAAAGATATTTACCCTCAAAATTATACTCCAGCCTGCCATAATAGGATGCAAGTGTACTGCTGCCCTGGCCGCCGCTGGCTGTATACATGGTACTCGAAACATAATCTATTTCAGCAAATTTTTCTGTTTCCTGTGGTAATCCCCGACCGGTGGTACCCATGGAATTCCAGGTACTCTTAATTGCGGACATCCCGGCCAGCAATCCTAAATTGTGTTTTCCGATGGTCTTTTGATAATTTAAAAAGTTCTCCCATTGCCATTTTAAACCGTTATCATTTCCAACGGATACCGAACCTATAGTTGCGTACTTAAAGGGACCCATCCAATACGAAGGACTCCAGTTGCGATAGTTGCTTGAATATGAGTCAATCCCATATCTGCTGGTAAATTTCAGTCCTTTTAATGGTTCAATTTCCATGTAAACGTTTCCTGAAAAATTATATGACTTGTTTTTGGTGTGATCAATTTGTATCACAGCCAAAGGATTACTGAATTCATTGGAAGGGAATGTCCCGATGCCATAATAGTTTCCGTTATCATCCTTAACGGGTTTATAACCATTGGCAATGGCATTCTGGACATTTACAGGCAATTCACCTTTATAAATCACAGGGGTTAAGGGGTCCATCATTACGGCACCCCCAACTACAGAATTTGCATATTCCTGTTGAATGCTGGTTTGAATATTATTGGCAAATGAAACGCGTTCCCCGATTTTCAACCACGGTTTAAGATTATGATCCGAATTAACACGAAAGACATATCTTGTCAAAGCAGCCTTTGGCCCGCCTATAATACCCTGCTGGTTTGAAGCCGCTCCGCCGACCATGTAGGTCGATTTGTCCGTTCCGCCTGAAACATTCAGGGTGTACCGTTGAATTGTAGCGGGTTTAATAATTTCATCCATCCACCTGGTTGTCGGAGTATTCGCGACAGTTGCCGGATCCGGAACATTGGGCATTCCGGCCTCACGAAGATAGGTAAGGTATTCCGTAGCATTCATCATCTCTGGAAGATTTCTCAGAGTTGAAGAACCGAATTGGGCATCGAAATCAATTACGGGTGCAGTGTTATATTTGCCGGTCCTCGTAGTTACCATTACCACGCCATTTGCACCCTGTGCACCATATATTGCAGAAGAAGCAGCGTCCTTTAAAACTTCCATCGAAGCAATTTCACTGGGATCAATATTATTCAGATTACTAACCACAATGCCGTCAACAACATACAAGGGTTCAGAATTACCGTTAGATCCTACGCCACGTATCCTTACCTTCATACCCGTTCCCGGCATACCGGAATTGGACAGAACAGAAACTCCGGCCAGCCTTCCCTGTAATGCCTGGTCAATGCCTGTTAAGGAGACCGTTGATAATTCCGTTTCCTTTATCGAAGATATTGCACCCGTAACAAGGCTTTTCTTTTGTGTACCATACCCGACAACTACAACCTCTTCAAGACTTTTTATATCTGGTGAAAGCCTCACATCTATCACACTTCTTCCTGAAACGGGAACCCTTCGGGAAAGATATCCTACATAGGAAATAAGAAGCACAGCATTCTGACCGGGTATGTTTAAACTATAATTTCCGGAAGCGTCTGTAATAACACCCTGCTGGGTACCTTCAACAAGAATATTTACGCCGGCAAGAGACTCCCGCGTTGATGAATCGGAAATTGTCCCGGTAACTTTTTGTTGCTGAATTAAATCTGCCATTGATTGTGTCAATTCCTTTGTTGACAGCACAATCTGGCGGTCCATTACCACATATTTCACGTTCGTTCCTTCAAACAATTGATCGAGAATAAAATTGATCTGCTTATTCTCCACTTGTATATCCACCTTCCTGTTCACGTCCACAATTTTAGGACTGAACAGGAAAAAGAATTCACTCTTGTTCTCGATTTGCCGTAATACCTCTTCTACTGTAATGTCGCTTTGATCTAATGTCAACATTGCTTTTTGTGAATAGGTCACGGAACAAAATGATTCGAACATGGACACAAACAGAAGAACGGCGCTAAGTTTCATAATTAGAACGGTTTTATTTGTAAGAAGGACAAAAGAATACCATTCTGTACATTGGTGAATTTTTTTCATAAATTTGTCATGATTAAAAGTTTACTAGAGTTTCCAACCGTTTGAGAAATTTTAGACTTTTATCCTGGCAGAAGAGTGCGCCAACACTTTTCTGCCTTTTTTTTAATCGGTTTGTTTCATAGGCTAAAAATTTTTGGATAGTAATCAGGGTTATTTTCAAATATTAATTGCTGTTTTTCGTCCATAATATCACCTTTGTTTTTGTAAAAGAACCATCCGGCTGCTTCTTTCTTGAAGTAATTGAATAATCCAATGGGGTAGCTATCTTCAGTAAATCAAGAACCTGTGGCAAGGTTTCATCGGTAAATGTTGCCGTATAGCTGTACTGGATGCTATTGCCATCGCGAATATTAAACTCCACATTATACCAACGGCTTAGTTTTTTCAGTACCTGATCAATTGGGACATTGCGAAAAATAAGTTTCCCATCTATCCAGGACCTGAACTCGTCGGTATTTTTCTCCTGAATGGTATACTCCTTATTTCCAATATTATAGGAAAAGTGCTCATTCGGTTTTAAAGACACAAGAGGGCGGCTTATATTTCCCTCATCCACTGGCTGAATAAGCACCTTTCCTTCCATCAGGGAAGTTTCAATATTTGGATCATTGTCATATGCCATGACATTAAACCTTGTTCCAACAGCAACCACATTTAATTTGCGGGTAGATACCACGAACGTCTTTTTCGGGATATGAGACACTTCAAAATATCCTTCTCCTTCAAGATGAACCCTCCGAAAGGGACCTGTAAATATCCGGGGGAATCGGAGTTTACTTCCATTGTTGAGCCAGACTTTGGTGCCATCAGGCAACTCCATGTTTACAATGGATCCCATTGGAGCCTTTATCTCATTATACACCTGTTTACCCCGCGTTTGGGCGTCATTTAATGATTTATAATGGGTAAGAATTGTGTAGAGGGAATATAAGAAAAGCGGAAGAAAAAGAACAGCTGCAATGCGGGAGAAATACTGTCCCAATAATTGCATGGGATTTTTCTTTTTGAGTCCCTTATCATTAATCGCAAAAAATTCCCCCGAATGCTTTAAATTGATAGTATGATGTATCCTATCAAGGATTCTGTCTTCATCCGGCATTATCTTCTTCCCATCAAGAATCAAATCATCAAGGAAGCTTTTTAAAAGAGGATTGTCCTCATCTCTTTCTGGAGATTTTACCAGCCATTGAATAACTTCATCGAGTTCTTCCGGTGTACATTTGTTGTTTTTGAATTTATTTAATAGTCTTATATTCAATTTAATGTAAGTATTAAGGGTTAATTATAGTGTAACATGAGCATTTGATACATCTCCAGTGTAAGACGCAATTAAGGGCGAATGCCACTATGCAAAACCGAAAAAAATGATATTTTATTTTTGAGTATTGTAAGTGTTTGATTTACTTACATTTGAAACATGTGAATAAAGATAGAAATTGCTAGGGAAGAAGAATTCAGGTACTTTCGGATTAACTTATAGGCATTTGACATATGGTTCGCAACCGTATTCAAAGATATATTCAGTTTTTTAGCAATTTCCCGGTATGTAAGATTTTCTTCACAATGCATCAGATAGATCTCCCGTTGCCGTTCAGTCATTTTTGTAAGGGCATTGGCAACTGTTTTGCGTATTTCTGAGATCTCAAGATCGACATGGATCTTTTCCTCGAAAGGTTCCTGCAATGAAATCAAATGGTTTTTGAATTTGTGGTCTTTGATCTTCTCCCTGATCAGGCTTATAACAATATTATGCGTAATTGTAAATATATAAGAGTGAAAGGCGTCAAGGTTTCTTATCTGATCCTTCTTTTCCCAGATCTTAATAAACACTTCCTGGACTATGTTTTCTGAGTCTTCCCTGGATTTTAAAAGATAATAGGCAAAGTTGAATATTCCGCGATTAAATCTCCTGTAGATATCATCGAAGGCATGTATGTCACCCCACTGAAATCTCACCAGCAATTCCTTTTCAATATGGATTTTATTACTCACCGGTAATTGATTAAACCATGAATTGGTGGAAAATCGGATACACCCAATTAGTCATATTAAATATAACAATTTTCGCTCTAATCATCTACTTTCTGTTTGCAGTAGAATCCGTCAGCGAGGAGTTTTCTCTGTTCCAAAAATAAAGGTTAGAAGCGATGCACCAAACATGTTTAATTGCACATTACGTAAGTCAAGACTGCCAGGTATCACAGGGAAATGTTTGACTGGCGAATTGTGAGGCTGAATAAAACTACACCGCCAGATGTTTCAAAGCTTCATAAACAAGAAAGGCTGGCCAGACAAGTGCCTTCAGAAATCCCAATACGCCCGTCCAGAATCCGCAAGCTGTTGAAATAAAATAAATTGCCGCTCCAATCAGGCCTAAGCCGTAAACTGCGCCTGCCGGCGCACTGTTTTGAATTTTTTTTTCCATTTTTTTCTTTTGTAATTTTTGGAATCAGGTCAATATGATTAAGTACTGGATGATATGATCATCCTCACCGAAAAAGTTCAATTTAGCAAATAATTGTAACTTTCATGCACGGATATACTCTTATGAATAATGAAAAGGGGAAATTCTTGGGACTGAATCGAAATGTGTTCTTCACAGGATTGACTAGTTTCTTCACCGATACATCCACAAAAATGGTGTACAGTGTGATGCCGCTTTTTTTACTCTCGCTCGGGGCATCAAAAACAACAATCTCCCTCATTGAAGGGGTAGCAGAAAGCACTGCATCCTTACTCAAAGCGTTATCTGGATTCTGGAGCGACAAGATTGGAAGGAATAAACCCTTCATGATAATCGGTTACGGCATTTCCGCCCTTGTAACTCCATTGTATGCATTGGCCGCAATTCCCATACATATTCTTCTATTGCGTTTTTCTGAGCGAATTGGAAAGGGATTGCGGACGGCACCACGCGATAGCCTGATTTGCGCTTCATTAAAAGCCAATGAAACCGGAAGGAATTTCGGTTTTCATAAAGCAATGGATAACAGCGGAGCCATTTTAGGTCCATTATTCGCTTTCCTGCTGTTGTATCTTTTCCCGTTAAGTTACAGAAATATCTTTCTGCTTGCCGCAATTCCCGCCTTTCTGGGTGTGATTACAATCGTTGCTTTTATAAGAGAAGCTCAAGCCGGCAAAAAGGAAATCCCACACAGAATTTCGGTGAAAACCTTACCCGGGAAATTCTATTTCTTTCTCCTCGTAATGTTTGTATTTACACTTGGCAATTCTACAGATGCATTGTTGCTTGTAAAAACGACCGAAACCGGGATGGATAAATCATTCATCCCCTTTGTTTATATGTTATTTAATACAGTTTCCGTTCTTCTTGCTGTGCCTTTCGGGAAGCTATCGGACAGGATTGGGAGAGAAAAGCTGATCATCCCTGGTTTTCTGATATATGCCCTCGTTTACTTTTTGTTTGGCAGATTTAACAGCATAAATGTCTTTGTTTTGCTCTTCATTTTATACGGATTCTACAGTGCATTGACTGATAGCAGCCAGAAAGCCATGATTTCAGATATTGTACCCTCAAATCTGAAAGGCACAGGATTTGGAATTTATCATGCAGTACTTGGAATTACCCTGTTACCGGCAAGCCTTATCGCGGGTATTTTATATGATAAGGTAAATTCAGATGCTCCTTTTTATTTTGGTGCTTCCATGGCGTTATTGGCGACTTTGATGATGGTCGCTTTTAATTTATATTACAGGACGCCATTACGAAACTGACCTTGCGATCTCAATCAACTGAGATCATATTCAAGCACCTCATCGCCAAACAACAATTAAATTAACTATTTCCCGGCGATTTGCACTATCTTTACACAAGCATATCCGGCTTCTATCCCATCACGTACCAATAATCTTTCCATACTCAGACCTTTCAAATTGATATTTTATAAAGACCTGGTATAAAAACCGGTTTTTATGGAATAACATTTAATAATTCACCACTTTTTCATTAAATAATCCATTACAATGAACAGCCCGATAACAATTACCCGGAAACTTGAACTCACTAATATTTTCGTAGTTTATAAGGCTCCTCAAAAGCCAGCTGAATACCCAACAGAATGGGAATTCACAATGTCGTTGCAATCCCAACCGCTAATGTCGATTGCTTCGATCCATATTCCTCTGGAATTGGGTGGGCTTTGTTCATTAAAAGTAATGATAAATTGGAATGGTAAATTAGAAAAATGGAATGTTAGAAAAGGTAATCAGCCGTTTTTCAACTTTTCTTACGATTACACAGAGGGATTTTTAGACAAATTCTGGAAAGAACTTGAAAATAAGTTAGCCCCGTCTGAACCTACGGGCCCAACATCAGAATTAATGATGTAGAATATTGCAAGCTCTGAATAAAGTCTCGCATTCCGATTTGTATAATGTGGTTGGGATTGAAACCACCGGGAGCAGGCATGGTTATAATTTTGTATTTAGTTGATTTCTATTTCCTTCATCATTTTGAAGTTACCAGATCTGGCAAATCAGTTACCTGATGATTTACGCACAGTATCAAAGATTATTGTAATTTTAAAGAATAGTCAAATAGGATGATACCCATAATCAACGTGAACTTTCATTGGAAAAAACAGGTATAAATCTTCCCCGGTCAAAGAGGCTGATGTCCGTGGATGCCTTACGTGGTTTTGACATGTTTTGGATTATCGGGGGAAGTGCAATCATTACCGGACTTATAAAAGCGTTGGGTGGCCCGTTTGAAGCCCTGGCACCTCAATTCGAACATGTATCCTGGGAGGGACTGCATTTCTTTGATCTTATCTGGCCGTTGTTCATGTTCATTGTGGGAGTTTCAATCCCGCTTTCAATTGAGAAACGGAAATCAGAAGGTAAATCGAAAGGCAGTTTGCATCTTCATGCATTGCGCCGTGCGGTTATTCTCTTCATTCTCGGGATGATCGTACAGGGAGGGCTCCTTTACTATGATCTTGACAAACTTTATCCATGTTATAGTGTGTTACATGGAATTGCAGCAGGTTACCTGATTGCTTTTATTGTGGCTACCGAATTGCGACCAAAGATGCACGGCGTCGTGATCGCTATCTTTCTTCTGGTGTATTGGGCAGTACTCGAGTTGGTCCCGGTGCCAGGCATCGGCGCAGGTGTTCTCACTCCTGAGGGCAATATAGCTACCTGGGTGGATCAGATTATACTGGGCCGATTTCACCGTGGAGAAAATACCTGGTTCCTCAGCTACATGGGATTTGCCTCATCGGTATTGTTAGGAGTGCTGGCAGGGCGTCTCCTGATGTTATCTTATTCTGACAGAACCAAAGTGATGGTACTTGCGGGCATCGGAACTACCTGTGTCCTGTTAGGTTTGCTCTGGGGCATGATCTTGCCGGTTATAAAACTGCTGTGGACCAGTTCTTTCGTGCTTGTATCAGGTGGCTTTAGCTTCTTAATGCTGGCACTGTTCTTTTGGATCATAGAAGTAAAAAAGTATCGCCGATGGGCATTTTTCTTTACCGTAATAGGGATGAACTCGATTTCTGTATACATCGCAATCATGCTATTCAATTTCAAGCTGATTGGGAATATCTTCGTCGGTGGATTGCTTCCACGCATTCGGCCATGGGACGATTTCGTCTCGGCGTCAGCTGCTCTTGCTATTATCTGGCTTCTGTTGTTTAGAATGTATCGTACCGGGACGTTTGTGAAGCTGTGATAATCCGACAAACCCCATTTATCATGAACAAAAACAGACAAACAAACTTTCGCTGGATTATATTGGGTCTGCTTTTTGCTGCAACCACCATTCTTTATATTGATCGCTCTGCATTAGGGATACTGGCCCCTGAACTTCAGAAAAGCATAGGATGGACTGAAGAACAATATGGCATCATCAACAGTATATTTATGATCGCTTATGCCATTTGCTTTATTCTCATGGGACGATTGATTGACCGCATTGGGACCAAAAAGGGCTATGTTGTTTCGATAGGCATCTGGAGCTTTGCAGCACTCGGACATGCACTCTCACGAAGTTGGGTCGGGTTTGCCGTAGCCCGTTTCTCTCTGGCAGTCGGACAATCAGGGAACTTCCCTTCAGCAATTAAAGCAGTAGCCGAGTGGTTCCCTAAAAAGGACCGTGCCCTGGCGGTAGGGATTTTCAATGGCGGGGCCAACATGGGCACCATCCTGTCCCCTTTGATAATTCCTCCCTTGGTACTTGGTTATAATAATTGGCGTGTTGGTTTTTTGTGGACGTTTCCGATCAGTATTCTTTGGATAATACTTTGGCTGGTATATTTCAGAAAACCGGAACAAAGTAAGGATGTTTCGAAAGAAGAACTCGCTTATATTTATTCCGATAGCAGTGTGGATGAGAATACCGGGAAAGTACGCTGGAAAGACATTCTTCCCCATCGCGGAGCCTGGGCCATTGCCATAGCAAAATTTGTGGCCGACCCCATTTGGTGGTTTTATTTATTTTGGGGTGCTAAATTTCTAAATGAAAAATTCGGGCTTAATCTGAAAGAAATAGGCTTGCCTTTCTTTTCCATTTACCTTGTCTCATGGGGGTTGGGCATTTTCCTTGGCTGGCTTACGTCCAAATTTATGAAAATGGGCTTCAGCCTGAACAAAGGACGTAAATTCAGTTTACTGGCTTGTGCTTTGTTCGCTGTTCCTGTGGCTTTGGTGCCCCACACGGACAATATGTGGCTTGCAGTGAGTTTGATAGCCATTGCTGCAGGCGGCCATTGCGGGTGGTCCGCCAATGTGTTTAGCCTGATGACGGATATTTTCCCGAAAAAAGCAACCGGCTCGGTAGCTGGGTTTGGCGGCTTTGCAGGAGCAGTGGGAGGTGCAATTGTAGCATTTTCTGTGGGGAAAATCCTCCAGAATATCGGCATAGACGGCTATGCCATTCCTTTTGCAGTGGCCGGAAGCGGATATTTGGTTGCTCTGTTTATCCTCCATCTGCTGATACCCGAAATAAAAACAATTAATATTTAGTGATAACGGAATGAACAGCAAAGAGAGGATTCAAACCACATTAAATCATAGGGAACCCGACCGTATTCCCTATGATCTGGCTGGAACCACAGTTACAGCGATTACAAAAAATGCCTATTTGAAGGCAATGCAGTTCCGCGGACTTTCATGTAAAATTGGTAACGACGATATTGATCCGATCCAGCAAATAGTAACGCCCAGCGAAGAGAATTTAATTATTTTAAAATCGGATACCCGACGGTTGGGCGCGCACCGGATTTTTGATTATCAAAACAGAAAAAGGGTGAATGGCAACTTAATAGAAGTGACCGATTTTTATGGTTGTGACTGGAAATTTGCAGCCGGCAAAGATCTTTATTTTCATTTGAGTTCATCACCTATTGAAAAGGCCGAATCCTTATCCGGTTCCTTGCATTTATTGCCTCGGACTGATTGGGACGGCTACATTAAATTTCTTCGCGATAGTCTGAATGAACAAATTGGTAAGGTCGGCGAATTCCTTGTAATTGCTGACCGGAATACAGCAGGTTTAACCGAAAACAGCCTGCGTATCCGGGGTTATGAAAACTGGTTTATGGATACGATGACAGATCCTGAAGGGGTCGAAGCCCTGTTTGATATTATTTTGGAAGATAAGCTGCAATATTGGGACGCCGTTATCGACTGGGCCATAGAAACCGGAAATGAACAGAAGATACAGGTTATTTCTGAGTGCGACGACCTGGGGTCTCAGAAAACCACGATCCTTGATCCGGATATTTTGCGGCAACTGGTTATTCCCCGTTTTAAGATCATCTTTACCCATGTGAAAAGACGCCTGCCCCATGTGAAAACGTTTATGCACAGTTGCGGCGCCATTCGTGAGCTAATTCCCGATTTTATTGAAGCCGGCCTGGACATTTTAAATCCTGTACAGTTCTCTGCAGCCGGAATGGATTTGAAGCAATTGAAACATGATTTTGGCGATGTGATTACTTTCTGGGGAGGAGGAGTGGATACCCAATCCACCCTCAACCAGAGTAATCCGCAACAGGTTATCGATGAAGTGAAGCGGATCATGGATATCCTGGCTCCGGGCGGTGGTTTTGTTTTTGCACCGGTCCACAACATTCAGGATGATGTACCCCCTGAAAATTTTTGGGCGATGTGGGATACCTTGCAGGAGTATGCGAAATATTGATCAGTTTCCATAGCTATAGCCTCCATCATACATAGATACACCTGGAGGATATCTTTCCGATGGGATATGAAGTATGTCAGGCATTCGCGGCGGATCTACACCTTGTAGAGAGATCTCATCTCCCTGACATATAATTTATTGGCTTCCGGATCATTGATCACCTCCCCCTTTTTCGGATCCCAGGTTACCTTGTGCTTCATGCGAATGGCAATATCACCCAAGTGGCTGATTGTATCTGAAATAATTGCCTCATCGAGCGGGCACAATTCCTTCTGCCTGCCCTGGATTATATCAAGAAATACACTACCCATGGTATTATTCTCAGAATCTATTCCGTAATTATTTTTCGGGAAATTGTTCAATTTCCGGTCAATATCCGGAATATCAGATTGTGCTGACGAACGGCTCAGTGAGATCCATCCCTTTGTTCCATAAAAGGTGGTTCCGTTGTTTTCCTTGATTTTGCGGTGGCTTAAAACAGGACCGGCGACATCGATGCTTACGAAATGCACATCCAGCTTTTGATACTTATAGCTGACATCCCAGGACAGGATATTATTGTACAATCCCCCGGAAGGCCAGAACTTTCCTGTTCCCTCACAGCTGTATGGTCCGGATACTTTATCCTTTAATATCCACACGAGAATATCGAGCGGATGGGCACCCCAGCCGGCAAGAAATCCGATGCTGTAATCATAATTGAACCATGAACTGTTATTGGTGACACGGTCAGGGCAATAAGGTCTCATGGGAGCCGGACCGGTCCACCGGTCAAAATCAAAATCCGGCGGTACAGGAACCTCATTGCAAACCGGCGAGCTGACATCATTTTTTCCGGGGGACCATACATCAACCCGTTCAACTTCACCGATAAGGCCATCCCTGATCATCTGGTAGCCAAGCTGCATATGCTCAAAAGTGCGTTGTTGTGTTCCGTAATGAAACCGCACATCATGACTTGCCAATTCCTTACTCAGCGTCAGGTATTCAGGATAACTTAATCCCAATGGTTTCGCCAGCATGATGTGTTTTCCGGCACGGGCTGCGCCTATTGCAGCATTTACGTGCCAGTGATCGGGCGTGGTGATATGCACGGCATCAATATCCCTGCGCTGAAACACGTCATTCATATCCAGGTATGATTTGCAATCCACGGATGCCAGGTTGTTCTTTTTGTAATAATCACTGATATGGTTCACAGCTTCTTCGCGGCGGCTCTTATAAACATCGCAAACTGCAATATTAACTGCATTTCTCAACGGTAAGAAATAGGACATCATTTCACCGCTGCCTCTGTCCCCCACTCCGATATGAGCTACTGTAATCCTGTCATTTGCTCCCTTCCATTTTTCCATTGATGGTAAAATTGCAGGCATCAGGGCAACACCGATTGCCCCTGTAAAAGAATCCTTTAAAAATGCCCTCCGGGAAAAGCCCTTTTTATTTTCATCCATTTTTTTCATATCCTGTTGATATTATGTTGAGTACAAGATGACCGGTTATTCTTTACTATATTCATCAAACCTGGCCTGCAAATCCAATTTTTGGACAGTGCCGGGTAATATCCATACGCGGTATTTCAGATGAAGGCTTTCATCCTTTTTAAGGATAATTTTACGGTCAAATAAAATGGCCGGGCTATAATAAAAGAACGGTATTTCCGGATTACTGATAACATACCAGCTTGCTGATGCAGTGGTGTATGCCGGATTGTGCAGTATGGATATCCCCGCTCTTTCGCCGGTCAGGGTGTTGAAACCCATGTATATCCAATCGTTTTTACGGAAATTTATAGTGTCCGCCGGGGCAATGACTACCGGCGAAGTGTAATCCTGGCTAAAGCGGATGGATAGCCCCGCATAGCCGCCCCAGGATTTACCCTCAGGTTCTCCTTCAATTGGTGTGCGGTCAAGAACAACTTCATCAGCCAGAGCTTTGAAATTGTAATCAAAATCAATGTAATAACTGCCATCACGCAGAGGAGGTGTAACGTTGATATTTCTCTTCTCGTTCAGAACGCTACCCCCGTTTTCCGGATGGTACACCAGATCCATCAGTATATCGGCTGAATAATCGGTTTTCTTATTGAGAACTATCTTCTTTATTTCTGTGATCCCTTCTGACCGGTAACCCGAAACGCCGGGTTTTAAACCTTCCAGGTATTCCCAGTAATTTATCCCGTTAATAAATTTCCATGAAAACCAAAGCCCCAGGTGCCAGGGATGATCAGGCGGGCTGACACAGGTTATTATCGAATTTTTCGCCCTGACAGGGTGAAAATATGGTTTTCCAAAGCGATTGTTGAAATTGTATTGCCAAACAATATTCGTACCATTCATTAATGCCAAAGATGTGTCGGTTTGCATCCAGTGCGGATTTCCTAAGGAAAAAACCGGCACTTCTTTTAATACTGCAGGCACCTCAATTGTAATTTCCCTGTGTGCAGCCCATTGTGTCGCCCTCAGGAGGATGGTTTTTAAACCCGTATTCAATAATGCCCGTTCATTATGCCCCAACGTGGTGTAAAAGCAGCGTCCATCGCCCGTTTGGTTCACAAAAACAGCGGGTTCGCTTATCATATGGCCATCCTTTTTGTCCGTAGCTGAAACAACGGCAAGCACTTTGGCACCAGGATAGATGTCCGCCTTTTCCCAGATCTCATCAACTATGTAAAAATTGCCAATTCCCTTCGTTATGGGGTGTACAGGATCAAATGCGGCCACTTTCCCCTTTGTCTGCTCTCCGTGTTTTGTTTCTTTTCCCCATCTGCCTATACCAATCTGATAGTATTCTTTCCATGCATAAAATGAAGAAGCCCCTGCATGAATGGATACAACACCGCCTCCTTCTTTTACATACCTCAGAAAATCATTCTCCCATTCCGGGGCCATACGAAAATCATTGTCAGGCCAGGAATTCCAATTGCTAACTATAACATCATATTTTTTCAATTCTTCATAATTCAGTGTCTCCGGCTTATCTGAAACCATTGCAGCGAAATACCCGGACTCGTTAAAGAATGTCAGGAGCAATGGAGTAGTTTTCTGCCACTCATGGTTATTCCTGCCGCTCAGGATCAGTACTTTTATTAACCCTTCCCGGTCGGGAATGTAATTTGCGTAGATCATCAAAGCCGGCAAAATCAGTATAAATAACAATCCGCGTGCAAACAATAGTCTGCGGTTGATGCCTGATTTACCCATAGTGCCAATTCTCAATACGGTTTGCATTTCATGTCATATCCTCATTAAATACTAATATACTGATAAATTGCTTACACTGTAATTACTTGCGGCTTTTAATAATTAAGGAATTTAAAACCCGGTATGCAAAAAATCTCACCCGGATAGTATTTTAATACAATTTTCCCTAATTTGTGAAAGATTATTAAAAAAATAATTATCCCGACTTACAATGAAAAGAATAAACACCCTGGCAGCCCTAATTGGAATCATATCCTTGAATTCCTGTAATTTTAATAAAAATGAAACAGAAATCACCGGCGAGCTCAGGCAATGGCATAAAGTTACCTTAACGGTTGACGGCCCTTTTGCCAGTGAATCTGACACTTCACCAAATCCCTTCCTGGATTACCGGATGACAGTTCGGTTCATGCATGAATCCGATTCCCCCATTTATAAAGTACCCGGGTATTTTGCAGCTGACGGCAATGCAGCGCAAACCTCGGCAGCAAGTGGTAACAAATGGCGTGCTCACCTGTCGCCCGATAAACCAGGACGATGGAAATATGAAGTCTACATCGTTGCAGGTAAAAAGGCAGCCGTTGATGATGCCTCAGCTGATAAAGCAGATAATGTTTATAAGTCCAGGGGCAGTTTTACCGTCCTGCCTACGGATAAAACCGGACGCGATTTTCGCAGACATGGCCGTTTGCAATACACTGGTAAGCGCTACCTTCAATTTGCCGGTACAGGAGAGTATTTTCTAAAAGCGGGTTCGGATTCTCCGGAGAACCTGCTTGCCTATGTTGACTTTGACGGAACCCGTTCAAACAAAAATGCCGGTATGATACGCGATGATGAGGCAACCACCTCACCCCTGAAAACATGGGAGCCACATATACCTGACTGGCAGACCGGCGATACTTCGTGGAAAGACGGAAAGGGAAAAGGTCTTATCGGGGCATTGAATTATCTTGCAGGAAAAGGCTGCAATGCTTTCTCATTCCTTACTTACAATGCCGGCGGCGATGGAGATGACGTATGGCCATTTATTTCACGGAATGATAAATTTCATTACGATTGTTCCAAACTCGACCAATGGCAGATCGTATTCGATCATGCACAGAAAATTGGCCTTTACCTGCACTTTAAACTTCAGGAAACAGAAAATGATGACAACAACAGCGGCGACAGTGCACATGTCACAACATCACTGGATGGTGGTGACCTGGGCATTGAACGAAAGCTTTATCTGCGTGAATTAGTTGCCCGGTACGGGTATGAACTCGCCTTAAACTGGAACCTCGGGGAAGAGAATACCCAGAAACCCGGTCAGCAAAGAGCTATGGCCCAGTATATCCATGACATCGATCCCTATCACCATCATTTGGTGATTCACACCTATCCTGAATGGCAGGACAGCGTATATACACGTTTACTGGGAGATTCATCAGCACTGACCGGTGCTTCCTTACAGAACAGCTGGTTTTCAGCACACGAGAGGATACATCACTGGCTTACTGAATCTGAAAAGGCCGGTAAAATGTGGGTTGTAGCCAATGACGAACAGAATCCGCATTATACAGGTGTTCCTCCTGATCCGGGTTACGGATCATTCAACGGAATTGCCAGGCCTGAAAATGGGACCCCTTATACTTTGGATGAAATACGTAAATATGTGTTGTGGGGTGTACTGCTGGCAGGCGGATCAGGAGTCGAATATTATTTCGGTTACACCCTACCCCAGAATGACCTTGGATGCGAAGATTGGCGCAGCCGTGACAGGAGCTGGGATTATTGCCGCATTGCACTGGGTTTCTTTTATGACAATGATATTCCGTTTTGGGAAATGAATAATGCCGACAACCTCTTAGAAAACAAGGATGATGGCAACCCGGGATATTGTTTTGCCAGGCCCGGTGATATATATGTAATTTTCTTACACCAGGGCGGGTCAACCGTACTTAACCTGGATAATTTGATTTCATCTTTTAACATACACTGGTTCAACCCCCGCGAGGGTGGAATCTTACAAAAAGGTAGTCTGACAGAGGTTAAAGGTCCCGGTAAAGTATCCCTGGGTCAACCCCCTTCCGATGAATCCCAGGATTGGGTAATTCTTGTCAGATCGAAAAAGACTCAATAATCAGGGTTTATTCTTAATTTCTGAAATTCAAGCAAATACTTGTACACCTGAACCTGATCAGTTCAAAATACCAGGCAAAGGATACGCATTCGTTTCAGATTTTTGCATTAATGCGGGAATTGTATATACTTGCATTAATTAACCATACTTGGACATGCCATGAAAAAAAAACTCCTTTTAACCAACTTCTTTATTTGTATTGCTTTTATGCTATCTGGCGGTGGCATCGTAACCAACACCAATCAGAGTGCTTACTGGGTGAGAACCCTCGTACGGGATGCATCAACCGGCATTGACGCCGTTTATTACAATCCCGCAGGTCTGGTCAGGCTAAATGATGGATTCCATTTCTCCCTGAACAGCCAGACCATTTTTCAGAATAAGGATGTTACGGACAATTATCAGTTCCTGGCACCTTCACCAAAAAAATATTATGGAGATGTGAAAGCTCCTGTTTTTCCAGGGTTTTATGCTGCGTGGAAAACAGGCAGACTGGCCGTATCATTTGGATTTAATCCCGTCGGCGGAGGTGGTGGCGCCGAATTTAAAACAGGTTTACC
>Ga0105092_10000235_pt1 | contig 28098 bp, 29 predicted proteins | sample PPLLak2March2015_FD_87021 | JGI IMG/M metagenome (GOLD analysis project Ga0105092, IMG submission 87021) | Freshwater sediment microbial communities from Prairie Pothole Lake near Jamestown, North Dakota, USA - PPLs Lake P7 Core (1) Depth... | ecosystem: Environmental > Aquatic > Freshwater >... | reverse complement strand
GCAAGAATATCCGTCCGAAAATGCGTAAGGTGAGTTAGTAAGTTTTTAAAATCACACATTAAGCTTACTAAGTCTTGGGATTATTCGTTTATTAACGGACATACCTATTTAAATAATTTATTATAAAAATAAAGATCATTCCAATAATAAGACTTAGCAAGAATATACGCGCTAAATTGAGAAAGGTGAATTACTAAGTCTTAGGCTTATCTTAATTTTAAACTTATACCGAATTAATTGAATTTTTAGTAAATTAAAAATATTTTGTTTTAAAAGACTTAGCAAATCTTATATCTGTATATTGACGATGGTTTATACTTTATTTAAAAGAAATTTAATCTATTTTTGGTAGAATAATTGTATTCTTTAAACTAAAATTCTCAAATATGGATAAACTAGTTCATGATACGTTCTATCACATATATAACAGGGGGAATAACAAAGAAAATATTTATTATAAAGATTCAAATTATATTTTTTTCTTACAAAGTCTGGATTCATATCTATTTCCTTATTTAGATTTATATTCTTATTGTTTACTTCCTAATCATTTCCACCTGTTAATAAAAACAAAATCAGAAGAAACTATTTTAAAGAATGGGAAAATCAACTTAAAAAATGTATCTTTTGATGAATACGGGGAGATTATTGGCGAAATATTCAGAAGATTTTTCATGAGTTATTCAAAGGCAATTAATAGACAAGAAAATAGATCCGGAAGTTTATTTAAAAAGCTATATCAAAGAAAACCCATTAACAGTGATAATTATTTAATCAGAACAATTTTATATATACATTTAAACCCGGTTCATCATAAATTGACAGAAGATTTTGAAACATATAGATGGAGTTCATATAATAAAATGTTAAATCAGGTAAAGAGTAAATTGAGAAAGAATGAAGTTTTAGACATGTTTTACGGCATTGAAAATTATATAAAATTGCACAAAGAGGAAAGAGACTTAATGGTATTAAGAAATGAAGAATTATAAAGATGGACTCTTGGTAAGTTTTTATAAAAATGAATTAATTGATTAAAGAAAATGTTTCCTATTGGCTAATTTTATAGAATAAATAGATCTAAAAACTTGCCAAGTTTATTAACCGGGAAGATTTTGGCGGAAAAGACTTACAAAGATTTTAGATTACCAGCCAATTATTATATATCCATACTTGATAATTGAATCTGATTGTTTGGATAATTTGTATCTAAAAACTTTGCAAGTATCTATTACTTCACTTCAACTAAGCCCTATTCTAAACCTGATAAATATTATCCTCAGAACTTCTTTCACATTTATTAAGTTTGCTATTTATTAAATAATTAGCAAATAATCTCATGTTCAAATCAAATAATGCATTCAGCGGCTTTTCTGTAAATGATACAAAGAAAGCCAAAGAGTTTTATTCCAATACGCTTGGAATGGAAGTTACCGAAGAACAAAACATGGGCATTTTAACATTAAAAATTGCAAATGGTTCTTCGGTTATAATATATCCAAAAGAAAACCACGTTCCTGCAACATTTACTATCCTTAATTTCCCGGTTGAAAATATTGAGGTGGCAGTTGATGACTTAAAGAAACGCGGTGTAATATTTGAAAATTATAATGAGGGTGATATTAAGACCGATGAAAAAGGAATATTCCGCGGCGGCGGTCCCCTTATAGCATGGTTCAAAGACCCGGCAGGTAATATATTATCAGTATTGCAGCAATAGTAAAGATTTAATTTTAATCATAAACAAAAATTAGAAGGAATTAAAAATGTATTTACTTAGAATCGAACATGCTGTGAATGACTATAATGGATGGAAGAAATCGTTTGACAGTGACCCCATTGGCCGTGAGAAATCAGGAGTGCGTCAATACCGGATAATGCGTCCTGCCGGTGATGAAAAGACCGTAATGATTGACCTGGAATTTGATGAAAGAAACCAGGCAGAATCAGCTCTTTCCAAATTGCGTGAAGTTTGGAAACAAGTGCAAGGCAGTGTAATATTCAACCCAAAAGTGCAAATTGTTGAAACTTTGGAAACAAAGAAATTCTAATTAATATTAAGCAGCAAGTTCACGGTTATATTTTCCTCTGTATTGTAATGGTGATAATCCTGTTACCCGTTTAAATATATTCCGGAATGCCTTCGGGTCAGAGTATCCAACATCATACATTATTTCGTTCACATTTTCACGTGCTGACTCAAGCTTCTTTTTTGCTGCTTCAATTTTAACACGCTGTATGTATTCCGTTACTGTATTGCTTGTTGCTTTCTTAAACCTGCGTTCAAGATTTCTGCGGCTTAATGCAAACATTAATGCAAGCTGTTCAACTGCCATTTTCTCCGTGAAATTATTTTCTATATATTCCTGTACTTTTTTCACCGGCTCATCTTCATGGTTTTTCTGCCCGTTAAAAATAATAAATTGTGACTGGCTGCCGCTTTCAATATCTATCAGGAATGCTTTTGAACAAAAAACAGCAATCTCCCGTCCTGCGTACTTCTCGATTAAATATAAAATTAATTTCAAATAGGAGAATGCTCCTCCGCTGGAGTAAATCCCGTTTTCATCTGTTATAACTTTTTCTTCAACAAGGTGCACATCGGGAAACATCTTCCTGAAATCATTTGCCGCCATCCAGTGTGTTGCAATTTTTTTTCCTTTCACCAAGCCTGTTGAAGCAAGTAAAAAGGCTCCAAGGCATAAGCTCGCTACTTCAGTACCGGCTTTATATTGTTTAACAATCCATGGAATAAGATCTCTGTTTTTTCCCAATGTTGTTTTTAAATCTCCCGCAAGTGCGGGAATGATTATAAGGTCTGTTTCATTTATATCACAAATAAGAGCATCCGTGTAAACATTGTACATACCGTTATAAACAGGAATTTCTTTGGAAATTCCCACAAGCTGTACATTAAACAGCGGAGGTTTCCCGAGCCGCTTTAAATATTCGTTTACTTCTGTAAACAAAAGCCGGGGTCCTTCGATTGTGCCTAATATGGCACTGTTGGGTACAAGTATTGATATATTTTTCATGGATGCAAATTTAATGAAAAATGATTGTCGCAATCAACCCTTAAGATTGACGTTATTACACCCTATTGATTTGATTTTTATCTGTTATATTTGCAGAACATTTTTTAAAGCTTGTATTTCTAATATATTAGAGTTGAATATAGTTTTTTAAATATTATTTATAAATTAAATAAAATAAAACAATGGCTAAACAAATTTATGTTAACTTACCTGTAAAAGACCTCAATAAAACAGTTGAGTTCTTTACAAAGCTCGGATTCAAATTTAACCCGCAGTTTACTGATGAAAAAGCAACCTGCATGATAATTGATGATAACATTTTTGTAATGCTTTTGACAGAAGAATTTTATAAATCATTTACAAAGAAAGAAATACCTGATACATTCAAAACATCCGGTGTTATCATAGCAATTTCTGCCGAAAGCAGGGAAAAAGTAGATGAATTAATCAGCAAAGCTGAAGGTGCAGGCGGAACAGTTACAAGTAGAATTGATGACATGGATTGGATGTATAACCGGGGATTCCAGGATATTAACGGGCATTTATGGGAAGTAGCTTATATGGATATGGAAGCATTGAAACGTTATGAAGAAGCAAATAAGGAAAAAGAAAAAATTCATTAAAAAAATATAATTAATTCAGAAAGGTGCTATTATGCAAAAGATATCAACATGCCTGTGGTTTGACAAGCAGGCAGAAGAAGCCGTAAAGTTTTATACAACGGTATTTAAAAATTCAAAGATAGGAACTACAACCCGTTATGACGAAACGGTTGCAAAAGCAGCAGGAATGCCGGTAGGCACTGTTATGACAATAACATTTGAGTTGGAGGGCAGGGAATTTATGGCTTTAAATGGCGGTCCGTTATTCAAATTCAATGAGGCAATCTCATTGGTTGTAAATTGCAAATCGCAGGCAGAAATAGATGAATACTGGAATAAATTAACTTCGAACGGCGGTGAAGAATCAATGTGCGGCTGGCTAAAGGATAAATATGGCTTGTCATGGCAAATTGTGCCCGAAGCCTGGGAAAAAATGATGTCAGATAAAGATACCGAAAAATCAAAAAGGGCTATGGAAGCATTAATGAAAATGAAAAAGATAGAATTACCTGTTTTAGAGCAGGCATATGAAGGTAAAGTACCTGTCAATGCTTAATAAAAGAAGATTATTTAAAAAATTAATTAATAACTAAATATAATAAAAACGAAAGGAAAACATGGCAGTATTAAATCCTTATCTAAACTTCAATGGCAATACTGAAGAAGCATTTAATTTTTATAAATCGGTATTTGGCGGAGAATATACAGCGTTAATGCGTTTTAAAGAAGTACCTCCGGAGTTTCAGCAAAACAAAGATGAAGCTGAAAAAATTATGCATGTTGCTTTGCCTATCGGTAAAGGTACCATTTTAATGGGAAGTGATATTCCTGCGTCAATGAAACAGGCGAACTTTGGCAATAATTTGCAAATTGCTATTTCGACTGAAAGCGAAGACGAAGCTAACAGGATATTTAACGGACTTTCATCAGATGGGAAAGTTTCTATGCCTATGGATAAGACATTCTGGGGTGCATATTTTGGAATGTTGACTGATAAATATGGAGTACATTGGATGGTCAGTTATGATTTAAATGGACAAAATTAGTAACTCAGAAGTAAACGTTATATGTTAATTGTTTAATTTATACCTCTGCTTTTTTCTTAATCAGGAAACGGGCAGGGGTTAATTATAAAGAAAATACATTATTAATATAAAACGAATATTGAGTATAAGAATTTCTTTGAAAAAATATTAAACAGGACACATATGAGAAAATTATTTATGTTTAACCTGATAACCCTTGATGGTTTTTTGAAGGACCTAATAAAGAAATCGATTGGCATAACGTTGATAAAGAATTTGATAAATATGCTGAAGATCAGTTAAAAGAAACTGATATTATGGTATTTGGCAGAGTTACCTATGATTTAATGGTTAGTTACTGGCCAACTGAAACAGCAATGAAGGCAGATCCGGTTATAGCTGATTTCATGAATAAAACTCCTAAAATTGTTTTTTCAAGAACTATGGATAAAGCTGATTGGAACAATACTACACTGATTAAAGATAATGCTGTTGAAGAAATAAAGAAACTGAAACAACAACCGGGAAAAAGAATGATAATTATGGGCAGTGCAGATTTATCAACTACATTTATAAAAAATGATTTAATAGATGAATATCATATCCTGTTGAATCCGGTTGTATTAGGTAACGGTCATCCGTTATTTAAAAACGTAGTAGAGAAATTTAAACTGCAATTGATTTCCTCAAGAGCATTTAAAAATGGAAATGTATTGCTTCAATATCAGACAATTAAGGAATAAAAAAAATATAAAAATAAACTTAATTCCGAAGGAGGGGAATATTAATGGCAAAAGGTAAAAACAATAAATCAGGTAAATCAATTACCGGAAGGTATGTCGATGGATTTGTAATCCCTATTTCAAAGAAAAATCTGACATCTTACCTCAGAATGGCACGTTTGGGTAGGGAAGTATGGCTTGAATACGGAGCATTGGAATACCGTGAATGTGTTGGAGATGATTTAAATGTTAAAATGGGTTTGCCATTTTCTAAAATGGCAAAGCTAAAAGCAGGTGAGACTGTTGTATTTTCATGGATAGTATATAAATCACGGGCTCATCGTGATACTGTAAATTCTAAAGTTATAAAGGACCCACGTATAGCTAAAATGATGAATAATAAATCAATGCCGTTCGATGATAAACGCATGGCTTACGGAGGCTTTAAAATTAAGGTTAACGAATAAATAACTTTTTTATCTGCTCTCAATAAAAGCATAGCAAAATAAATTTTTTGCAATGCTTTTATTTCTTATCTTTGCAAATTATTACCATTGCATACATTAATTTTATAAATTACTATGGAGCTTTCCAAACTCATTGAACTTGAAGAAATGAATTTTTTCCATACATATAATCGCCTTAATATAAAGATAGATAGAGGAGAGGGGTGTTATTTATATACTGATAAGAATGAGAAGATACTAGATATGTTTGCAGGGCTTGCAGTAAATGTTCTTGGATATAACCACCCAAAAGTTAATGATGCAATTGAAAAGCAAATTAAAAAGTATATTCATATATCCAACTTATTCTACCAGGATTCACAGGTAAAGCTTGCGGAAAAAATCATATCTCTCTCAGGGTATAAAAAAATATTTTTCACCAATTCCGGTACTGAAGCAATTGAAGCGGCAATAAAATTAATCAGAAAATATTTTTATTCTCAGCCTAAAAAAGAAATAATTTCATTTACCGGCGCATTTCACGGAAGAACAATGGGAGCACTTTCATTAAACGGCCGTGATAAATATAAACGGTATTTTGGTCCTTTCCTTACAGATTTCAAAACTCTTACATTTAATTCTGTTGATGAGCTGGAGAAAAACATAAATGAAAACACAGCCGCAGTATTTCTTGAATGCATACAGGGTGAAGGAGGTATCAATATAATAACCCCGCAATTTGTTGAAGCACTCCAATCATTGAGAGAAAAATATAATTTTCTAATTGCTGCAGATGAGATACAGGCAGGAGTAGGGAGAACCGGAAAACTGCATTCATTCGAACACTTTGGTTTGGAACCCGATATTGTAATTCTTGCAAAAGGTATAGGCGGGGGATTGCCCCTGGGTTCCATGCTTGGAAATGAACGGGTTGAAAATGTATTTGATTATGGTGACCATGGTTCAACTTTTGGCGGTAATCCTGTTGCTGCTGCGGCAGGGCTGGCTGTATTCGGAGAAATTGAAAAAGGTTTAATGAATAATTCCGGATTAATGGGTGAATATCTCGTTAAGGAATTGAAAGAATTACAAAAATCTCATGCCGGTAAAATAAAGGATATCCGCGGCAGGGGATTAATGCTTGGAATTGAAATGAATTTTGAATGTAAAGACCTGATTGATGACCTGATGAAGAATGGTGTATTAACAAATTGCACAAACGGAAATGTAATACGATTGCTTCCGCCAATGATTATGGGAAAAGAAGAAGCAGATTTGTTTTTAAATAAGTTTGAAAAAGTACTGTAAGTAAAAAGCAATTGCGAGCTCAAGTTACAAAGGAATTATCTTTTAAAAATTGTATTATTATTTTCTATTTTACAATGAGATAAAATAGGAAAGCGAAGCGGGTACCCTCTGGGTCATCCTATAAATGGAACGAAGGAACTTTGATGACACAATTCTTTTAGTTTGGTAATTAAAAGAATTATGATGAGTAAAATGTAAATCCATCGATTCATTGCCGGGATGACTCAGAGGGTACCCGCTTCGCTTTCCGAATTTACAAAAAAATGTATATTATTATAGATGTTACATAATCTAATAAATATTACATTAAATAACGAGTTCGCAATTTATCTTGTAATTCTAAGAACTCTCTACGCGTAGCCCCACTTCTTTTTATTTTCTTCTATCTCATCGGGTGTTGGATTCCGTTTAATAGGAGTGCATTCAGTAGTGAAATCTTCCGGCGGGTGTTTCTCGAAAATCTTCGCATTTCTTTCTGTATCATCAGCAAATAAAGCGGGAACCTGCGAATCTTCGAAAATTGCCTGCCACGGACAAGCCGGTTCGCATGCAGCACAATCGATGCATTCACCCGGATGAATATATAATTGTCCTTGTGTAAACTCTTCATCTTCAACCGTCAGGTCATATATACAATCAACAGGACAAACCTCTGCACACTCGGTATCTTTGCAATCAATGCATAGCTTGGTAATAACCCACGTCATTTAATTTATTTCCTCTCTTATGATATTTTTTTATTATATAAAATTTAGCAAAGTTAAAGGGTAGAAACATAAAATACAAGAGAATGAAGCTACGGTAGATTATTTCTTTTCTTTACTACCCACTCAATAGTCAATAAACCTATAATTAAAAATAATACAAATTTGTTCTCCCACAAATTATTTCTATGGAAATGTGACATTGCCGGCTCCGGATTTTCAATTTTCTTTAATAAGCCTGGTGAGTATTCTGCAGCAGTCATAAAATTGCCGCCGGTATTATGTGCAAGCTCTTTCATTGCAGAAAAATCACTTCTTGTATTCTTATACTCGGTGTTTAAAGTATCAACAAGAAAACGGTTATCATCCTTTGCAAAAGAGATTTTATTTATTTCCGCTTCTGCTTCAATTATATAATCGTTTACATTCAATCCCGGAATAGATGCTTTGAAAATATTTTCCTCTGCATTAAAAGTTATCTTCTGTGAGAATTTTTTATCTTTTGAATAAACGTTTGCCGTTACTACTGCATTTCTTGTGAGCTTATATTCATCATCATAAACTTCTGCAGTAAATGAAGCACTTTCTTTATAATCAAAGATACTTTTTACTGGATATACTCTAAGTTTTGTTTTTTTATCTTTAATTAAACTCAGGTTTACGGTTTCTATGATAAACTTTTCTGCAATAGACTCATTGTTATTTCGTGAATTTAGTCTCCATCTCCACATGCCGTATCCGAGAAAAGCAGTTGATTTAGTTTTTTCTGAATTCCTTGTAATAAATATAGGCTCACCACCTGATCTTTCCGTCATTAATACTTCACTGCCCGGCTTTTGAATGATACCTACCTGATTTTTAAACACTTGTACGGAATTATTTAATTCATTAGGCAGCTTATTGGTATTATTTCCGGGAGGATTTATAATATTAAGAGAAGTAACACTCTCCCCGGATGAACGCGATATTGAGAAGGGGATTAGGTCTTCGAATATATCAAGTAAACGGTAATCGCTGTTCTTTTGGGCGAAAAATATTACAGGCACATTATATTCTTTGCATTTAGCTGCAATATTTTTTATCACATCTGCATTAAAGCCCGGTTCAGGAAAGCCCAGAAGAAACACTGCTGAAAGCTCACCAAAAGACCTGTAGTCAATGCCGCCTTCATAAAAATCGGTTTTATTTTTTGCAGTACGTATTGTAATGTTATAATTTTTTATCCTCTTGAAGATACTTTCAATTAATGCATTATCATAACCGGGACCTGAAGAAATAAAAAGGATATTGGTTTTGTTATCGATATACTCAATAATAAAATCGAAATAATTATTTTTAGTTGTGAGTTCACCGTTCACGGCATCAGCGATAATTCTGTATTTAATAAATCCCGGGGTTGATTCGGTAATGTCAAATGTTACTTCATCCAATGCAGGATTATTTTTAACAAGTACAGATTTGGATGAAATAGTACTGCCTTCTCTTTGCAAATGCAGGTTAATGTTCTCGTTGACTGATTCGTAACTTCTCAGGTCAACCTTAATTGTTACTGCAGTATTTGTAAAGCCCCGTTCATTGTGCAATACATCGTAAACAACAACATCTTTTTTCTGTACAGTATCACCGATTCCAATAACATTAAATGCAGTCTGGAAATCTTTAGCTTCATAAACCGGATTTCCCCCAGATGTAATTATGCCGTCGGAAATTATAGTAACTGAACTGACTTGCTGGCCGGTGACTGTTGTTTTTAATGTTTTCAAAGCATCGGATATGTTTGTTTCATATCCATCATAGCTTAATGAAATGTTATCGCCGGAAGGTATTGCATCAATTGTATTAGAAAACAGAAAAAGCCTGTTATTGCCTGTTATTAATGTATTATTTTCTATCAGTTCATTAACCTGTCCGGTTTTTGTATTTCCCTGTATACCCGGAAGAAAATTGCTCCTTGAATTATCAATCAAAACCACATCAATAGTTTCATTTCCGAGCTTTGCAAGCGTAAGTAAAGCTGGTTCGAGCAAAAGTACTAAAAGCAGAAAATATGCAATACTTCTAATCACTATCAGTGCATACTTTTTCTGTTTGCTTAAATGCGATTTCCTGAAAGAAAAAATTGCTGCAGCAATGGAAATAGCAAGGAAAAGCAAAGCAATAACAAGAGGATATTGTGAAGTGATATTTAACATAAATACAAATGCCGTTTTATAACTATAAAATTATAAAACGGCATTAAAAGTTTTACCTTTAAATTTTTATTTCAACATGAATAGTCTTCCTCAGTTCAGCAAGCCATTCATTTAGTTCTTTTTGCTCCTTGTAATTCTGCGCATAATTCTCAATCAGGCTGTAATCGGTTTCAATTGTCATTTTGTGTGCAGGATATTTATCCACAAGCATGAACATTGTATATGAATAATCCTGGTTATCGCCAATCCTGACCGGGTCACTGATGTCACCTTTGTTCATTGCAGAAAGGATTTGAACTTCCGAGCTGTCAAGGTTTGTAGCAGGTATCCTGCCAATATATCCGCTGTCTCTAGCAGAACTAACATCATCAGAGTGCAATAAAGCAAATTCCTTAAATGAACCCTGACCGCTTTGAACTTTTGTTTTCAGGTCTTTCAGGAAATTGATAAGCTCGAAATCTGTTTTTTCAAGATGCGGAAAACGGATAAGAATATGCTGGACTTTAATATTATCTCCGACTCTTTCATAAGCCTTGATTATGTGATACCCGAATTGTGTTTCCACAAGGTCAGATACTTCACCTGATTTTAAAAGATAAGCGGCATCTTCAAATTCTTTTACTAGAATTCCTTTTTTCATTCTGCCAAGGTCACCGCCTGCTACTGCTGAAGCAGAATCATGCGAATATTTCTTAGCCATTTCAGAAAAATCCGAGCCTGCTTTTATGCTGTCAAGTATTTCTTTAGCTCTTGAGCGGGCAATTGCTTTTTCTTCATCTGATGTCTTCGGGAATTTTACAATCTGGTACAGCTCAAATGTTTGTGGAACAGCAGGCAATGAATCGATGAAATTCTTATAAAAATCCATCACTTCAGTTCTTGTTACATTATACCCGCTGCCAAACTTTTCCTGCTTCAACTTATCAACCTTCATTTTTTTACGGATATCTTCTTTTAACATTGTCTTAATCTTGGCAATTGTTATTCCGTATTGTTCTTCAAGGTTTTTTTCCGAGCCAAACTGATCAGCTAACGATTTTATCCTGTATTCAAGCTGTTTCTGTACTTCTTCTTCCGTTACAATTATACTGTCCTGGTCTGCTTTTGCAAGCATAAGTTTTTCTGCAACCATATTCTGAAATACAGATTGAATTATCTGCTCATTGAACTGTGTCAGGTTATTCTGTCTTGCAAATAAAGCTAATTGGTAATTCAAATCAGATTCAAGAATAACTTCATTCCCGACTATTGCTATTATCCTGTCACCTTCCTGCTGTGCAAAAACAACATTAGCAGAAAGTAAAAAGAATAATATTAAAAATATTTTTTTCAATCTTTAAATCTTTCTAAATTTTAAAACTTTTATCTTATTCCGAATCATCGTGTGGCTGGAATTTAATCATTAAATCAATTTCCACATGCAGAGTTTACACAAAACCCTGCATTCTTTTTAAGCTGATGCTTGTCAATCGCAGTAACACGGTTACTGCACTCCATAACTCCTGAACTCTCAGAACTCATTACTCCTTAAACATCTGTTCAAAAACATCTTCATGAACTTTGACAGGATATTTTGCTTTAAGTGCATTAATATAATTTAGTTCAATATCCTTAAATTTAGCCTGCTGTAGTTCATTTGATAATGTAGGTTTCACTTCTTCAAATGTTTTGAAAGTTGAATTACCTGCAGAATCAAGCTTTGTATATTTTGTTTTATTAGCATCGTAATAGCTCAATATTTCCTTATCCTCTAACTTCACTTTGGTCCATAATTCATCCTGGTCAACCTTAAATACAAGCAATCCATTCTCATATTCTCTTAATGCTTCCTCGTATTCATCATCTTTTTCAATTTTGGCATCAACAGCTTTCATATTCAGTATTGGATTTTCAACTGCTGCATTTATCATAGCTTTTATAGTTTCATCAGTAAGCTGACTTCTCTGGTAATCCCTGTTAATTGTCTGGTAATTAAGTATATCAGCAACTTTTATCACACCGCCGTCATAGTTAGCTAAAACATTTTCTTTGTCTGCTGAAGTAAAAAGACTATCCAAATTGTAATCGGCCAGAGTTTTCGTGCTATCAAGCTTACCTCTTAAAAATGCATAACCGCCATCGTTAAATTTGAAGTTATATTCTGTCTTAAGCTTATTAACATATTTCTGGTAATCGTTTTTGTATTTTATTGTCTTCTTATAATCGTTTTTAATCGTCTCTTTAATTTCATCATAAGTCCTGTAAGATTTTTCATCGGTCTTTTTTACAATGTGCCAGCCGTATTGTGTTCTGATGGGACCTTTAATTTCTCCAATCTTTGAGGAAAAAATAGCTGAATCCATCGGCTGAGTTAATCTTCTGCGGTCAAAATAACCGAGGTCGCCGCCTTTATCTTTAGAGCCTGCATCTTCAGAATACTGTGCTGCTAATGCATTAAAATCTTCACCGTTCTTTGCTTTGTTATATATTTCAAGTGCTTTCTGATACCTTGCCATTGAGTCAACCACATTGCCTAAAGTATCTCTTACATCCTGCAAAAGGATATGAGAGCCACGGACTGATTCAAATCTTGGTTTCCTGTCAGTCAATTTAATAATATGTAACCCGAACGCTGTTCTCACAGGTTCCTTTGAATATTCACCGACCTTCATATTGTAAATAGCATCTTCAAACTCGTCTACTGTCATTCCGGCAGTAAAGTAATACAGGTCGCCATGATTTGTTTTAACAGACCTGTCCTGAGAGTATGCGTCTGCAAGAGCTGCAAAATCCTGACCGTCCTTAAGCTTCTGTATAATCGAATCTGCTTTCTGATAAGCGGCTATAGAATCCTGCGGTGCAGCTTTCTCCTGTAAAGTTATTAAAATATGAGAAGCTCTTACTTCTTCTTTTTTACGCTCATACAGTTTGTGAAGTTCCGTTTCTACGACTTCTTTATCAATTAAATAATTTGGAGAAAAGGTCTTTTTATAATCGGCAATTTCTTTCTGCATATCCGGATTATTAAGCAAGCCGCGTTCTCTGGCATCTTTAATTTTTAAACGGAATTTAATATACATATCCAAAAACTGCCTTTTATCTTCCATTGGTTTAGTTTTTGCGGAATCTGGATTAGGCTGGGTCTTTAAATATTGTTTTTCGAACTCACCCAGAGATACCTTTTCGTCACCGAGCTCCAGCAAAGTTTTGCTTGCTCTATTGCAATTAAATGATAAAATTGAAACTAAAAAAACAAAAAGCAACAGTCCTGCGTTGCAGGATAGTTTTGAGGATCTATTCATATTCTTTTTATAAATTTGTTGATTTCTTATGGAAAAATCTATTTTAACTATTAATGTTTATAGATTCAAGGAAAGAAGAGTTCTATAAAATTTTGAGAGTTCGGAGAGTTCAGAGAGTTCAGAGAGTTCAGAGAGTTCAGAGAGTTTGGAGAGTTCAGAGAGTTCGGAGAGTTTGGAGAGTAAGAGGATATTCCAAGTGGTTAATCGTGGCTTTCCTGTTTAAACAGAAATTAGCAGTTAATTTGAGCCGGCAATGGGTAATCAGATAATCATAGTTTGGAGTAGTTAATGTAATTCACGTTTTATTTTTTGCTAATCTGTACCTATATCAGTAATATCTTGTCTAGCACCAATTGTAAATCTTCTTAAACTCAATAAACCCAATGAACCCTATAAACTCTCCGAACTCTCCAAACTCTCCAAACTCTCGGAACTCTTTTACATATAGCTTTTAAATTTTGAAATTATTATATTTGTTGTTCAAACAATTAAGATAAAGGGGTGATAATCATTTGATAAAAGTATCTATCCAGGACAACGAATCCATAGATAAAATACTTAAGCGTTTCAAGAAGAAATACGAAAAAGCAGGAGTATTGAAAGAATACCGTAAACGCCTGTTTTTTGTAAAGCCATCTATCAAGAAACGTGTAAAACAGGCAAAAGCTATACGCAGAAACAAACGCACTATAGCTGAAGAAATCGCATAGCTTGTTTCATAGAGTTGTTTCAAACAATTCCCATCCTCAGCTATTGCAGCGGATGGGATTTTCTTTTGGCTTTTCTCACAAGAGAACTATTTAAAATGTTAATTTATTTTATTGTTAGCGTATATGTCAGGGCATTAGGGTGAAACTGCAAATTGTATTAATATGTTTAAATTTTAAATGTAAACGTTTGATTTCTCTCATTTAAGATTAGTCATAGACTTGATAATGCAACGTTTAACAATTAATTTTCACGGGTGCAGGTTAAAGATAATTTAAAGCTCTTTATAGACCGGAAGGATATAAAGAAACGGGTGGCGGAGATTGCAAACCAGATAACCCGTGATTATAAAGGAAAAGAGCCAATTTTTGTAGGTGTGCTCAACGGTTCTTTTATCTTCATGTCTGACTTAGTCAGAAATGTTAAGCTTAATTCGGAAATTGATTTCCTTAAGCTTTCAAGCTACGGAGACAGAAAAATTTCATCGGGAAATGTAAGATTATTAAAAGATCTTAATTGTGTTTTAGCAGACAGGGATATTATTGTTGTTGAAGATATAATTGATTCAGGGCTTTCAATCTCGTTTATCAGAGACCTGATATCTAATCATAAGCCAAGTTCACTTGAATTCGTAACACTCCTGTATAAGAAAACAACAGTAAAGCTTGATTTCAGAATAAAATATATAGGATATAAGATTACAAATAAGTTTGTAGTCGGTTATGGGTTGGATTATGCTCAAAGATACAGAAACCTCAAATCAATTTATATTTTAAAAAATTAAGCGTTCTTTATTATGTCCGAAACAGGCAATCAGTCAAAGCAGAAATTCGACAGTCCTTATAATATAGGGCCGGAAGATTATAATAAATCTTTCTTCAATGGGAATAAATCAAGCTTAAATTGGAAAAAGGTATTTAAGATTATCATTGGATGGATTTTAGTACTTCTCGGTTTTTTCCTAATAATGCTTTGGTCGAGATAGGTTGATAATAATGATGAATTGATTTTATATAAAAAAAACAAATCGTTCGTTATATGACGAAAACTGATGTAAAAAAAATAACGGTTCCGTTGTAAAGTTGATTGTTAATTAATATTATTATATAATGCGGACTAAGAATTTGAATATAATTAGTGGAATGAATAAAAGTTTTAAATGATTATAAATTGCAGGTTTGCATTTTGTAATCAAAGTAACAAAAAATATCACGAATAAAAAATTAAAAGATAAAATCACATATTATTTAGATGTCAGAAAATAATCAAAAAAATAATAAACAACAGAAGAAACGCAAAGGTGATGATTTCAATTGGAACAGAGTATTTAAAATTGTACTTGGATGGAGCGCCATCTTATTCGGTTTCTTCCTAATTATGATTTGGTCAAAATCAGGTGACAGCAATGAATCTGAGGTTGCTTTTGACCAGTACAACAGATGGCTCAGTGAAGAAAAAATAAGGGAAGCTGTTGTAAAAAAATCAGATAACTCATTTACATTTCACGGAGTTCTAAAACAACCTGAATTTATCAACGTTGGCTCAAGACAAATATCTGTTGACAGGTTCAACGTACTTCTGCCTTATACCAATATTGATAATGAGACCCTGAAAAAATGGGAAGATAAAAAGGTTGCTATCAGGATAGAGAGAGAAGACACAAATTGGCTTGGACCAATGATAAGTGCTCTTCCGTGGATAATTATAATTGTCTTCTGGATAATTGTAATGCGGCGAATGCAGGGTCAGGCAGGCGGTACTAAAGGTATTTTCTCCTTTGGTAAATCAAAAGCTAAAATGCTAAATGAAAGCCAGCTCAGAGTTACTTTCCGTGATGTTGCAGGGGCTGATGAAGCTAAATATGAACTTGAAGAAATTATTGAGTTCTTAAGAGAGCCAACTAAGTTTCAAAAACTTGGCGGCAAAATTCCAAAGGGTGTTCTTCTTTTAGGACCTCCGGGAACAGGTAAAACATTGCTTGCCAGAGCTGTTGCAGGGGAAGCAGGTGTTCCATTCTTTTCTATCAGCGGTGCAGACTTTGTTGAAATGTTTGTTGGTGTCGGTGCATCAAGAGTAAGAGACCTGTTTGAAAAAGGAAAGAAATCTGCTCCGTGTATTATATTTATCGATGAAATTGACGCAGTCGGCAGGCACAGAGGTGCAGGACTCGGCGGCGGACATGATGAGCGTGAGCAAACTTTGAACCAGCTTCTTGTTGAAATGGATGGCTTTGAGCAGAACAACGGTGTTATTATAATTGCTGCAACAAACAGGCCTGATGTTCTTGACCCGGCTTTGTTAAGACCGGGGCGTTTTGACAGGCAGGTTGTTGTTGACAGACCGGATGTTAAAGGACGTGAAGGTATATTTAAGGTTCATACAAGAAATATTCCGCTTGATAAAAGTGTAAAGCTGGATATTCTTGCCAAAGGTACTCCGGGATTAGCAGGTGCTGATATCGCCAATTTAGTGAATGAAGCTGCTCTGCTTGCTGCAAGAAAGAACAGCGATAAAGTTACTATGGCAGATTTTGAAGAAGCCAAAGATAAGGTTATGATGGGTATGGAAAGAAAGAGCTTAATTATTTCAGATAAAGAAAAGAAAACCACTGCGTATCACGAATCAGGTCACGTTCTGGTTGCCAGAATGATACCTGAAGCTGACCCGGTACATAAAGTTACCATTATTCCAAGAGGAAGAGCACTGGGCGTTACAACATATCTTCCGATGGATGAAAAACATACTTATTCAAAAGATTACCTTGAAGCTATGATAGCATATGCAATGGGCGGCAGGGCTGCAGAGAAGCTGATATTCAATGAACTGACAACCGGAGCCGGAAATGACATTGAACGTGCTACAGCATTAGCCAGAAAAATGGTGTGCGAGTGGGGTATGAGCGAAAAGCTCGGACCGGTAACATTTGGTAAAAAAGAAGAAGAAATATTTCTTGGCAGGGAAATCTCCCAGCACAGAGATTACAGCGAGCAAACTGCACTGGTGATTGATGATGAAGTAAAGAAAATTGTTAATTATGCAATGAGCAGGGCAGAAACAATATTGAAAGACAATGTTGAAGTTCTGCATCGATTATCAAATGCATTGCTTGAGAGGGAAATTCTTGATGGTGAAGAAATAGATAAGATTATAAGGGGCGAAGAATTACCTGCATTTGAAAAGCCGAAAGCTGAAAAGGTTAATGGTTTACCTGAAGATGAACATCCGCCGATAATTGAAGCTCCGGAAAAACCGATGGAAGTTCCGCAGGATAAAGAAGCTAAATCACAGAACAGCGGTAATGGAACGCCAAACGTTAAAGATCAAATTGGTAAAAAGTAAAATTTCAAATAGTAAATAAATTTTTTTTGAAAGCGGGGTTTGCTATCCCGCTTTTTTTATTTTTTAATGGATAACAACTCACCACAGGAACTAAAATTATCGTTTAAAGGAGAGTTTTACAGGAAACTGCTGCATATCTCTTCGAGCTCTATCCCAATCGGATATTATTTCCTTGATAAAGATATTGTGTTAAGCATACTTGTACCCATCGCATTTGCTATGTTAATGGTTGAAATATTTAAATATAAAAGCAAGTTTATTTTTACGACATATCTCAGGTTCTTTAAACACATGCTGCGTAATCATGAAATTGACAGAAACAAATTCAGGGTAAACGGTGCAACATGGCTATTAATTGGTGATGTTATTGCAATTATATTTTTTCCAAAACTGATAGCAGTAACAGGTATGCTGCTTCTATCGCTTGCTGATAGTTTTTCGGGAATAGTCGGAAGGTTATATGGAAAAAAAGAATATGCACCAAACAGGACTTATATAGGCTCATTAACATTTCTTGCAGTGGGACTTATAATAGCATTTGCTGCACCAAAATATAATTATTCATGGATAGAGTATTTAATAGCAGCGATAACAGTTATTATAACTACTATCGTAGATGGAATGAATTTACCTACAGATGATAATTTTGCTATACCAATCGTTTCATCTGCATTGCTTTATGTACTTTATATGATTTTCTTTCCCGGTATTTTTGCAGGATAAAATAATTCATCATTCGTAATTGAAAACAGAGGAGACATGGGATTAAAATGCGGTATAGTTGGTTTGCCGAATGTTGGCAAATCCACATTGTTTAATTGTTTAACTGCTTCACAGCTTGCCGAGGCGGCTAATTATCCTTTTTGTACAATTGAACCGAACGTTGGTGTTGTGATTGTACCCGATAAAAGGGTAGATGAGCTTGTAAATATATATAATCCGAAGAAGATAGTTAAAACTGTAATCGAGTTTGTTGATATAGCAGGTTTGGTTGCAGGTGCTTCAAAAGGGGAAGGTCTTGGAAACCAGTTTCTATCTCACATAAGGGAAGTGGATGCCATAATCCACATAGTAAGATGCTTTGAGAATGAAGATATAGTTCATGTTCCGGGGAAAATAGACCCAAAAGCAGATATCGAAATAATTGAAACAGAGCTTATATTAAAAGACCTGGAATCACTTGAGAACAGGATGCAAAAGACCGAGAAGCTGTTAAAGAGCAATGATAAAAATGCAAGAGAAGAATATGAAGCTTACAAAGGATTAAAAAAGCATCTTGAGTCAGGCCGTCTGGCAAAATATTTTGTCAATGAATATGTTTCGGAAAAGGGAGAGGAGAAAGCGGCCTTCTTCAAAGAACTGCAGTTATTAACAAATAAACATATTCTTTATGTTGCAAATGTTGATGATAAGAATATTCATGGAAATGAATATTCAAAAATTGTTGAAGAAATTGCAGCCAAAGAAGATGAAGAAGCAATTGTTCTGTCAGTTGAAATAGAAGCAGAGCTTTCACGACTTGAACCGGAAGAAGAAATGGAATTTTTAAAAGAGCTTGGTATAGAAGAACCCGGTTTAGATAAACTCATTCATAAGGCTTACAGCTTACTTGGTTTGTTAACTTTCTTTACTGCCGGTGAAAAAGAAGTCCATGCATGGACAGTTCATAAGGGAGCAAAAGGACCACAGGCAGCAGGTGAGATACATACTGATTTCGAAAAAGGATATATAAGAGCGGAAGTTATGAGCTACGAAGATTTAATCACCTATGGCAGTGAACATGCAGTAAGAGAAAAGGGATTAATGAGAGTAGAGGGCAAAGAGTATGAAGTAAGAGACGGTGATGTGATGTATTTCAGATTTAATGTGTAGGAGCAGTTCAAAAGGTTTGTAAGGGAGTGTATAGAGTGTATAGAGTTTGTAGAGTGTATAGAGTTTGTAGAGTGTATAGAGTGTATAGAACTGAAGGAATCTATCACTGCGTGATTAGTTTTTTATAGAAATTCTTTGGTAACGGTATATTCGTATCTGAAAATTAAATTAAGCATAAAATTTACTTTTAATAAATTATAATATTTAAAGCCATGAATAATATAAAATTAATCCTTCTTTCCTTTTTACTTCTTATACCATCACTCGCATTTTCCCAGGATAAACCACCTGTCATTGAAGTAACCGGGAATGCCCAGATAAAAATTGAAGCAGACATGATGGAAATGTATATAAGTGTTCGTGTTAATATGGATGACCTGCAGGATGCAAAAAATAAGAATGACGAAGCTACACGCGAAGTGTTAAATGTCCTTAAAGAGTTGAATATAGAAGATAAGGATATTATAACCAGCGGCATCAGGATGTCAAGAAATTATATAGACAATAATAATTACAATAAAGAAAAAAAGTATAATGTATCAAATGAAATAACTGTAAAAACTCCGAATATCTCCGCCTATGAAGATATAACCACAAAACTTATAAGGATAGATAATGTATTTGTAAATAATATAATCCTCTCATCTACCAAAACAATAGAGACGAGGGCAAAAGCACGTGAAGATGCTCTGCTTGCAGCTAAGAAAAAAGCTGAAGATATGGCAGCAATTTACAATATGGCTTTAGGTAAACCAATATTAATCCAGGAAATTCCGGGATCTTATTATCCAAACCCGTTTAATAATGTTTCTACTGAAAATACAAATGAAAATACATTAGACAGAGTGGAGAGTATATTTAAAGCAGGATTAGTAAGCGTTAATTCTTCAGTAAAGGTTATCTTTATACTGCTGGATAAATGAAGCATGGATTTATTTTAGAACGTTTACTAAAAAAAATTGTTTTATTTTTAAGATAATTTGTAAGTTAAGTAAATTAAGAAGTTAAGTAATGACAGCAATTTACATTTGATTATCACAATTATTTTATTATAATTTAACAAAAGTTTACAGTATGAGATATATATTTTTATTAACAATCGCTTTGGTTTTCACCGGCGTTTCTTACTCTCAGCCCGACAATAATAATCCCGGAAACAAGGAAACATTTTTTATGGATGCCTTGAATTTTTACTCTCCCGACAGCACAAAGACCCGGCTTGATGTGTATGTTGAGGTCCCTTTTAAGAGCTTAGAGTTTAAGAAAGTTAAAGGTGAAAAATCTTATTCTTCCAATTTTGATCTGACAGTTGAAGTTAAAGACTCAGACAAAACTGTTGTATTCAGTAAGGTGTATAAAGAAAAGATAACTACAACGAAAACAGATATAGAATATCTCTCCGATAATTCCACAATTATAATTAAAAATATATACATGAATCCCGGTCAGTATAATGTTAGAGCAACAATTTATGAACCGGCAACCCAGAACATTTCAGATAAATCGAAAGATATTACAATTAAAGATTTTCTTGCATCGCCTGTTACAATGAGTGATATTATGATAGTATCAAAAGTTACGGATGATAAAGACAGGAAAAAGATTACACCCCTTGTTTCAAGAAATGTGAGTGACCTGGATACATTTTATCTTTTCTTCTTTGTCTATAAAAACAGTGAGGACTCAAAAATTGATGTTAATTATAAAATAACCGATTCAAAGAGTACAAGTATTTTCAATGGAAATGAAGCCATTGATATGAGTAACGGGATTGATATTATAAACCAAATGCTTATACCTGTTCCATTGAACAATCTTTCGTTTGATAAATATAATATTGAAATTACAGCGGCATCAACACAGGGGAATGCATCCTCCGTTTCTTCACTCGATAGCAAAGCTAATGAATTCCCCATTAGCTTAAACAATATGGATGAGCTCATATCCCAGCTTCAATATATTGCTAAAGAAGATGAAATGGACCATATAAAAAACGCCAAGACTGATGGTGAGAAACAAAAGAGATTTATCGAATTCTGGAAAAAGAAAGACCCAAGCCCTAATACCAGAAAAAATGAAATAATGGTAGAGTATTACAAACGTATCGCATTCGCAAACAAAAATTATTCAACGGTATATGATAAAGGGTGGAAATCAGATATGGGCATGGTTTATATAATTTACGGCACACCCAGCAATGTTGAAAAACATCCGTATGAGATGGATTCAAAACCGTATGAGATATGGGATTATTATGAGTATAACAAGCAATTTGTTTTTGTTGATAATACCGGTTTCGGAGATTACAGGTTAGTTACACCAATCTGGGATTCGTTCAGGTTTAATAGATAAGTTGGAAGGTTGAAAGGTTGAAAGGTTGGAAAAATTAAACAATATTTTATGCTAAACTAACATGAGCAAAATTGAACAATTTGAAAATCTTGATATTTGGGAAGAAGCAAGTGACATAGCTTGGGAAATTTACAAAATTACATCTGTCGTGGATGATGTAAAACATGATTATGGCCTGAAAGGTCAATTATAAAGGGCAGCATTATCAATTTCTAATAATATTGCAGAAGGATTTGAATACAATAACAATTAAGATTTTATTAAGTATTTAAGATATGCTAAGGGTTCAGCCGGTGAAACAAGAAGTATGGTTAATTTTTTGTTAAGAGCTAAACAAATAAGTGAAGCTGAGCATAAATTGATATTTGACAGACTAATTCAACTATCTAAGCAAATAAAAAGTTTGATAGATTATTTAATAAAATTCGAAGCAAATAAAAAAAATTAAAATCTATTAATTAACCTTCCAACTTTTCAACCTTCCAACTTTTCAACCTTCCAACCTTCCAACCTTCCAACCTTCCAACTTTCCAGACTTCCAACCTTCCAACTTTTCAACTTTCCAACCTTCCAACTTTTAACTCCTCAATACCCATTTCCCTTATCCATTTCTGCGGCAATTATAGTCATTAAGGTTTTCACAGAGTTAGCATCTTTAATTTTATAATCGCCATCTTCGTTCATGGTAGTTATAATAAATTCATTTCCTCCATAAAAAACAATTTTTACATTATCATCATTTCCTTTATCATGTCTAACGGAATAATCCTTTGCGGCACTTCTGAAGCTCTTTATTTTTTTTACTTCATTTTCTAATGCACCTTTTCCCGAACGCCTTTGTCTTTCACCAAGCTCGTTATAAAAAGCCTGTGCATCTTTACCAAGCAAACCCCATGCTTTGCTCATGTCATGCTGTTCAAGTGCTATTATGAACGCAACTACACAGCCTTTGGGAGTATTTGATGCCTTTTCACATCCTGTAAACGGCAATAATGCCAATGCAAGTATTATAATTGATATTTTCACGGTGATTGTAATGGTTAACAGTTTTACTTAAATTTACAATTATAATTTTAAATTAATAGCACAAATATTTATCATTACAGGTAATGGCAGCTAAGAAGAAGGTTGTAAAAGTTGAGGTGTATAAAACAAATTTATTAATATATTATGTAATAATAGGAATTGCTGCATTTATAGTATATGCAAATTCATTATCTAATGAATTTGTTTTTGATGATGATTCGGTAGTTCTTGGCGACCAATCAATTACATCATTATCCAATATACCCAAATACTTCACAGGGCAGGAGGGATTCCACAAGGTTATCGGCAGGTATTTCAGACCGGTCGTTTCAACAACATATGCACTGGATTATGCACTATACGGCTTAGAGCCGTTTGGATTCCATCTGACCAATGTTTTAGTACATGTAATTAATTCACTGTTATTCTTTTATTTTCTTCTGCTGGTATTTAAGAAAGAAAAACATGAAAGTAAGTTATACTACCCGGTAATACTGTTTGCCGGGCTTATATTTGCCGTCCATACCATACACACCGAAGCTGTATCATGGGTAAGCGGAAGAACCGACAGTCTATCCTTCACGTTTTTTATAACCGCATTTATTTATTATATAAAATACAGTGAAGAAAACATAAAAAAGACCTCAACTTTAATATTAATATTTTTCTTTTACCTGTTATCGCTTTTATCAAAAGAAATGGCTGTTACTCTGCCCGCTGCAATTATTTTATATGATGTTTTCATTAACAGATTGAACCTTGAAGAACTGAAAAAGAAAATTCCCGTTTACAGCTTATTAGCCGGATTTACTGTATTATTTCTCTTATACAGATACTTTGTATTAAAAGATGTACCGCAAAGAGATACTTATTTTTATTTCTACGGAAAAGATATATGGACAACTGTTTTTACAATGCTGCAAACTGTTCCTTTGTATTTCAGATTATTGATTGTGCCTGTAAATTTGCTGTATCATTACAGCGGATTTATGCCATATGTATCAACTATTGCAAACTTTTCTGTAATTTTTGCAGTTATTTTTATTGTTTTTTCACTTGCCCTGGTTGTATATCTTTATAACCGGATGCCGGTTATCAGCTTTTGCCTGCTATTCTTTTTCCTTTCACTTCTTCCTGTTGTAAATATAGTACCGACAATGAATTTTATGGGTGAGAGATTCTTATATGTTTCTTCAATCATTGTATCATTAGCAATTGCATATTTTGCGTTGAAGTATTTAAACAAATCGAATAAGAACATTATATATACATCCTTTGTAATAGTTATAGCAGTTCTTTCTTACCTGACATTCATGCGTAACTATGACTGGAAAGATAACAACACTTTATTTTTAAGTGCAGAAGGAAAACCGGGTACAGTGCTTTACGTAAATATCGGTAATATATATGCTAACAGGCAGGAATTTGATAAGGCTGAGGTTTATTACCGTAATGCAATTGATTTACGTGAAGAATCCATGCTTGCACAAAATAATTTAGGTAAAATATTTCTAATAAAAGATAATTTCGATTCGGCTTATTATTATATAAATAAAGCACGGATGCTTGATACACTTTCACCTGAACCGTTGTATTCACTTACCCAGTTATATGCAAAAGCTGAAATGTATGATAAAGCAATTGAAGAATTGGAAAAGCTTCAGAAAATAACTCCTAATTACATGAACTCCGCTGTAATGCTAAATGAGTTAAAAATGAAAAATACCGGTACAATGCCCGGAATGAAAAAAGATCTGGAATCGGTAAATAAGGCTAATCAATTGGAGCAGGAAGCATACAGGTTATACACGCAAAAAGAATATGATAAATCGGTTAAAATATTAATGGATTTAGTTAAGATTAATCCCGCTGCCGCCTCAAATTATTATAATAATATCGGAACATGCTACATGGAAACTGAAAAATATACTGAAGCTAAAAAATATTTCGAGCTTTCTATAAAAGAAGATAGTAAGTTTTCTACCGCATATAATAATCTGGGTACGGTTTATGAAAAGCTGGGTGATACAGCCAAAGCAAAAGAAACCTATAAAAAAGCAATTCAGGCAGATTCAACAAATGCCCTTGCAAAAAGTAATCTGGAAAAGCTAAAATGAGTTCGGAGAGTTCGGAGAGTTCGGAGATATTCGATATAGTTAATCGTGATTTTCGTGTTTGATTATAAATTTGTGGTTAATCGGAGTTGGCAAGGGGTAATCAGATAATCATAGTTTGGAGTAATTAATGTAAATCACGTTTTTTTTGCTAATCCGTACCTATATCATTAATCCCTTGTCTAGCACCAATTGTAAATCTCCTTAAACTCTATAAACTCTCCAAACTCTCCAAACTCTCTGAACTCTCAGAACTCTCAGAACTCTATTTCTTCACCGGAAAATACAATACCAATTCTTTATAACTTTTGTAATACTCTATAAACGGCCTGGTTTCGTCTTCTTCGAAATTGGTGCTTAATTCTTTGTGTATCTCTTTTATTTTTTGCAGGTTGTTTCTCCAATCATCCAGTTTTGCTGAAGCATAACTTCCTCCCGGTATGGTGTATTCAGGCAGCTTATATATTTCAGTATCAAGCGAACTATCTATTTTTACACAGGCATAATAACCATAATTATCTCCGTCATTCTTTAAAACACCGTAAAACTTTTTTCCCTTTAAAGATTTAAAATGGCTTTCAAGCTTTTTAAATGCCTTATCTATACCGGTTGGAAACGTTTCTACTTTAATATACATACATGGTATGTTATCCAGCCGAATAATTTTTTTTGGAATCATATTGTACTTATAGAGGTTTTTATATCAATATATGTCAGGAGTAATATGGCTAAAAAAAGAAAAAAAACAAATGGTAACTTCTTTGAACGGGTTTCACAGACAATTACAGGTTTTACCGGTTCAACAACTGCATTTGTAATTGCCTTCGCAACAATAATAATATGGGCTGTTACAGGACCTATATTCAACTATTCCGACACATGGCAGCTTGTTATTAATACAGGCACAACAATAGTCACATTTCTTATGGTCTTTTTAATACAAAGAACACAGAACAAAGATTCCCTTGCAATGCAGATGAAATTAAATGAGATTGTAGCTGCAATTAAAGGAGCAAGTAACCGTTTGGTTGATGTGGAAGACCTGTCTGAAGAAGATTTAAAAATTCTTCATAAACATTATCAGACACTTGCCGATATGGCAGGAAAGGAACAAAGCCTGCATAATTCGCATTCTGTAGAAGAAGCAAAATCCCGGACCAAAGAAAAAATGAAGTCAGAAAAAAAGGAGAAAAAATAGCTATCCTTCTTTTTTCTTAGTGGGTTCATCACCAAATAAAATTGAAATAGAAAGTATTATACCGCCTGTTGCTGCAAGCAGGAAGAATATTATTGCTAAACCGGGATAGCCGAATATAGTGAAATTTGTATCCACTCTTGTGAGTAAGGCAGCCCCAACTATTAATGCCGCAATAATTAAGCCCATTGTTAACCGGTTTGCTATTTTCTGAAATCCTGTCATCAGGTATTGCTCATCAATTGATTCTACCTGTAATGTAAATTTATTACGTGATAGATTATCAAGCACTTTGTTTACCCTGTTTGGCAGCAGCTCGAAGAACTCCCTTGCTTCAAGCAGAATCTCGTATGGTTTTTTAGAGCTTGCAACCTTCCCGATTTTCTTTCTTATCAGGTCATCGGTATTCTTTCTTATTGCTTTATTCGGGTCAAATCGCGGTGCAAGTGTTCTGCCTATCTTATCAAGATTAAGAAGCGTTTTTCCCAGCATAGTCAGCTCATTCGGTACGTGAATACCGCTTGCACCTGATATTTTAGTTAGTTGTAAAACCAGCCTGCCTGTTTCAATTTTTTCTATAGTCATATTCTGCTGTGCAGAAACCAGGTCAGATATTTTCCGCCTGAACTCTTCTTCATTAAAGTTCGGCTCTTTTATTCCAATATCTATTGAATGGTCAGCTACCTGGGCACCCCTGCCTTCACTGATTGCAATCAGTATCTGGAATAATTTTTTCTGCATTTCTTCTGAAATGTATGCAACCATTCCGAGGTCTAACAATGCAATTTTATTATCATTGGTAAGAAAAACATTACCCGGGTGAGGGTCACAATGATAAAACCCGTCTATCAATATTTGCTTGAGATATGCTTTAAACAATTCATCAGCAAGATGGTCACCGTCTATTTCAATTTGTCTTAAAGGGCTTATTGATGTTACTTTTTTGCCGGTTATATAATCCATCGTAATTACACGTGAAGTAGTAAAATTTTCAACAGGAAGCGGTACAACTATATCTTTAAACTCTTCAAGGTTCTTGTTAAGTACTTTTAAATTCTGGGCTTCATTCCTGTAATCAAGTTCTTTTAATGTTGCTTTGCGGAATTCTTCAAGTGTTGCATGAAGCATGAATTGTTTTCCTTTATCGGTATGCTTTTCAAGGAACTCTGCTATCTCATCAAAAGCATCAAGGTCCTTGACAACTTCATCACGTATATCGGGACGCTGTACTTTAACAATAACATCCCTTCCATCACGAAGCTTTGCTTTATGCACCTGCCCTATTGATGCAGCACCGATTGGCTTCGGGTCAAACTCTGCAAATGCTTTGGATACTTTTACTCCCAGTTCATTAAGTATTATCTTTTCAACTTCTTCATACGGAAATTCTTCTACTTTATCCTGTAGTTTAGCTAAAGCATCCATATATTCTACAGGCATCATATCGGAGCGAGTTGAAAGAAACTGACCGAGCTTAACATATGTAGGTCCTAATTTTTCAAGGTCTTTTGGCAGTTCTTCAGCTTTGCCGTTTGATTCCTTTTTTTCCTCATCATCTTTTAAAATTTGTTCAATACCAATATCTGTTACAATATCTTCTCTGCCGTATTTTATAAGAAGCTTTCCGAGGTCTTTGTATCTTTTTAAATATTCAGGCTTTATCGAAATTCCCATTTATATTCATCATTTAATTCTATACAGAGAACATCGCTAAAAAAGGATTAATTCCCGGCGGAAAGGACAAATAAAAATGCAGAATTGAGTTTATAAGGTTTATAAGGTTTATAAGGTTTATAAGGTTTATAAGGTTTATAAGGTTTATAAGGTTTATAAGGTTTATAAGGATGTCCCTTGTTTCCCAAATTTTCCTTAGATCCCAGCGGGACCATTTGGGAAAGTTATTTTGGAGGATTGAAAATTACCCGTTAAAACCTTACCAAATAGAAATTTGGTAAGGAGTTGTGTGCAGGAAATTTGGTATAGTTTATTGTTTAGAAATTTTGGATTGGAAAACATTGAACTTTACAAACTTTATGAACTTTATGAACTTTACGAACTTTACAAACTTTACAAACTTTACAAACTTTACAAACTTTACAAACTTTACAAACTTTACAAACTTTACAAACTTTACAAACTTTACAAACTTTACAAACTTTACAAACTTTACAAACTTT
>Ga0105092_10000233_pt1 | contig 28316 bp, 35 predicted proteins | sample PPLLak2March2015_FD_87021 | JGI IMG/M metagenome (GOLD analysis project Ga0105092, IMG submission 87021) | Freshwater sediment microbial communities from Prairie Pothole Lake near Jamestown, North Dakota, USA - PPLs Lake P7 Core (1) Depth... | ecosystem: Environmental > Aquatic > Freshwater >... | reverse complement strand
GCCTTATTGCTAAAGCACTCTCCGTTCGACTTACATGTATTATGCACGCCGCCAGCGTTCATCCTGAGCCAGGATCAAACTCTCCGCAAAAACTTTTACATGTCCATAGACATGGTCAGGTTCTTTTTGGTTGCTGGAATTATCAGGTTCCTTGCTGACTTCTCATCACTCTTCAGTTGTTAAGGTTCCCCTGTCATCGAAGCGGGCTGGATTTTACCACCCGGGAAATCGACTGTCAAGGTTTTTTGAGAGAACAAATGCCGATGTTATTAAACATATTAAACATCGGCACGCCAGACCTTGTTTGTATTGTTGGTCTCTATTGAGACAATGAACCAGCGTCTCTCTCTAAAGTTGTTAGTGATCTGCCGTAAAGGCGAAATCCATTAACGATTTGCCAAAATATTATACATGATTTCGAGGGGTCGAGTCAAGCTTTTTAACTTAAGATTTAACTCATCTCTTGCCGCCCGCTTAAAGCCCTCAGCAGCGTGCTCTGATCTGCATACTCTAAATCGCCACCCACCGGAAGCCCGCGGGCTAACCGGGTCACACGCACATTCATTCGTGCCAGCTGCTGTCCCAGGTACATGGCTGTTGCATCCCCCTCCAGGCTCGGGTTTGTCGCTAATATGATCTCTTCAACGCCCCCACTCCGCACACGCTCCAGTAGTTCGCGTATCGTCAGGTCCTCCGGGCCTATGCCCTCGATTGGCGAAAGTGCGCCTCGCAAGACATGATAACGCCCAGAAAAAGCCCCGGTTCGTTCTAAAGCAAGCACATCCAGGGGTTCTTCGACAACGCAGATCACTCCTGAGTCCCGATCGCCGCTGGAACAAACATCACAAAGCTCCTGCCCCTTCTTTGTAATGTTAAAACATAATTTACAGCTGTCAGTACCTGATTTCAAATTCTGCAAAGCTTCAGCCAAATCACCCGAGATTTCCTCAGGCGCATTAAGCAGATAGAACGTCAGCCGAGAAGCTGTTTTGGGGCCAATTCCCGGCAGACGAGAAAATGCATTGATTAAATCTTGAATTGGTTCGGGTAATAGCATACCCAGTGCCATCCTATATCTAGAAAGGTAGTCCTCCAGCCAGCGGGCCAAGCCGCTCTGCTGCCATACTCCGCGATGCATCCAGGGCGGTGTTGAACGCAGTCAACAGTAAGTCTTGCACCATCTCCACATCTGCATCCTTAAGCAGCTCCGGATCGATCTCCACTGCTCTGCAGCGCTGATCACCCGTTACCGTCACTTTGACAGCACCGCCTCCAGATGTACCGGTTACAGTTTCCTCAGCAAGTTGGGCTTGCGTCGCCTCGAGCTGTTCTTGCAGCTTCTGAAGCTGCCCCATCATTCCCATAGGGTTCTGACCCTTTTGTCCCTTAAAACCTTTAGCCATAATTTTCTCCTTACTGGATATCTACGATCTCTCCACCCAAATCCCTTAGTGCTGTCGCCACCAGTCCATCACTGTCCACGCCCGGAGGCGGTGTCTTCTGCTTACCGCTGGATGGAAGGATATTAAATTGTATGTCTGCTCCAAATACTGCTTTTAGTGCCCGCCGGACAAGGTCGAGCTGCTCGTTTTTCTCAAGTTTCTCTTTAAGCGGTCCCGAAATTCCGAATTGCAGAACACCATCTTTTACACCCATCAGAGTCCCTGAATTTAATAGGGCTTCTGTTTGGTAACTTTCCTTGGCAACAATAGCCAGTACCTGGCGCCATTTCTCATTTACCTTTGCCAGGGTCAGGTTGCTTTCCTCCTGGGTTGGTTCTGCCGCAGCTACAGCAGGATTTTCCGGTTGCGCAATTGGAACCGCTGGAGGCTTTGAAGATAGTTGCTTCTTTATTTCCTGTTTGGTTTGTTGCTTCGTTTCTGCTTCCTCCAGGCTGGTGGACGACTCTACACATTCTATGAGCGCCATTTCCAGTGGAAGCGAAGGCTGCCATGCACCCCGTCCATCAGTAGCTGCCAGGTTGAATGATTTTACCATACGGAGTATTTCTGGAACCGTTAGTTGATGGGCGTGGCGCTCCATCTGCTCTCGAACTTCCGGAGTCGCATCTATCTGATCTTTGTTCTTCATCTTCACCAGCAAGAGACCTCGAAGATATTCCACCACCTGCCGGGAAAATTGCCTGGGGTCGCTGCCCTTATCTAAAGCCTGGTGCACAATTTCCAGGCCCGATTTTGCGTCCCTATTCAGAATTGCGTCTATCAAATCCAATACCGCCTGGTTGGCTGCTGTCCCTAATATATAATGAGCAGACTCAAGCGTGATTGGACCGCCAGATGACGCCAATTGATCGAGGAGCGAAATGGCATCTCGCAAGCTGCCGGTAGCCTGACGTGCAACAAGTGTGAGGACATCTTGTTCGACATCAATTTTCTCATCTTGGATCAGCGTTTTTAGCTGCTCGACAATATCATTAACTGGGATTCGCCGGAATTCGTGGCGTTGGCACCTCGATAAAACAGTTGCCGGTATTTTATGCACTTCTGTAGTTGCTAAAATAAAAATGGCGTGTGCAGGCGGTTCTTCGAGCGTTTTGAGCAAAGCATTAAATGCTGCTGTCGAGAGCATATGAACTTCATCGATGATATAAACCTTGTACTTGCCCTGGTTCGGAGAAAAATTGATTTTATCGCGTAAGCTGCGAACATCCTCGACACTCGTATTTGAAGCGGCATCAATCTCAATCAAATCCAGAAATCGCCCCTGATTGACAGCCAGGCAGTGATCACACTGATTGCATGGACGCAAGGCCAGATCCTGCTCCAGGCAGTTCACCGATTTAGCGATTAAACGCGCTGTTGTCGTCTTACCAGTTCCACGCGGCCCTGCCAGCAAGTACGCATGCGCCAGGCGGTCTGAAACAACAGCGTTCCGTAGGGTCTGAACGACATGGTCCTGACCAACCACTTGCTCCCACGATTGAGGCCTCCATTTACGATAGAGGGCTTGAGACATTATTTTCTCCAATCTCCAATGCTTATAATTCCTTTTCTAATGTAAGAGGAAGCATCTGAAACTTCGGTGATGGCGTCTGTAAATTATACGCAAATATTTGCTTATTAATCTCTGCAATAGCATCCCGGAAGCGCTGCTGTGCCTGCCTTAATTCGGCTGCCGCTTGCGCACTCGTCTTTTTTGCTTGCAGTTTCTCTGCATAAACTTGTTTTGCCCGTTGGTATTGACTTCTGCTCGAACGGATTGCCTCATCGATTTCTCGCCTGGTTTCAATCCACGGCAAAGAGAAACCATTATCCTTAAGCATCTTATATGCGGTACGCCAGGAAGGATCCTCAAATGGATTTTCATCCAGATTGAGGGGTTTTCCCTTCCCCGCGAGGTCATTGAATTTACCTTCTTCGATAGCTTTTCTTATTTGATCTTCGATATCCATCTCATCTACAATTACGGAACAGTAAATACATCAATTGTTGTACCCTGGCCGTTCAATAAAGTCAAAACTTCTCCACTTGTAAAGATTGGTTTGTCTAATCCCCAATACAGCCCGGTAACATCATTGATACCCGCTTTATTATGGAGGTCCACTGCGCTTTTTGGATATAGTGTGAGTTGTGGGAATGTGTACGTGTTTCCATCTCCATCTTGCAGTTTCCAACCGGCCAGGTTAACGCTTTCTTGCCCGGCATAGGTGATCCGGACTCTTTCCGTATCCAAAACTCCGGCCCCAAAAACATTCGCAATTAAAACTTCGGTTTCCCCAGGTCCATTATCGTTTTCCATGCCATCAACAATATCCGTTGTTATGTTGATTCTATTATTAACGGAAGCAGCATCAACAGTTGCTTGTAAGGGTGAGCCCTCTGTTGTTTCACCAATTTGCGAAAGGGAAGGTAATGCCCCTTCAAATTTTGGATTTCGCCATTCCCAAATCCACAAGGCAGTCCAGACAGTGCAGGCTGAAACAATGACATTTAGGAGCAGATAGTACGCCAGGCGTTTCCAACGAGACATATTAACCTCTATTATTCGGTAATCTTAGCACATTGAATGCGATGGGACAAGACCGGGCAGGTTTCTTTCAGGTAAAATGATGAGGTATGAATTATTTGATAGATGGTCATAACCTGATCCCGCAAATCCCTGATCTTTCCCTAGAAGCGATTGATGATGAGAAAGATCTGATCTTTCTGTTGCAAGAGTTTTGCCGGGTTCGTCCCAAAAACAAGATCCATGTTTATTTTGATAAGGCGCCTGCTGGTATGCCGCTTGCACGCAGCTTTGGCTCGGTAACCGCTCACTTTGTGCGTTCCAACAGGACCGCTGATGAAGCAATAGCTGCCAAAATCCACAAGCTGGGAAAAGAAGCGCGCAATTGGACAGTCGTGAGTTCTGATCGTCAGGTACAGACTGCTGCTAAGTCCCGTGGAGCCATTGTTTTGTCGTCAGAAACCTTTTCAAACGAGCTGATCAATACGATTCGTCCTCAGCCTCATAAAAAGCAACAACATGATATTGAAATCAGCCCTGAAGAAGTTGATGAATGGCTTAAAATCTTTAGGAAAAAGGGGGAATAATCGCTCTACATTGAAAATTTTTGACTATAATAATAATAGTATGAGTCATATAATGAAAACAAAATTCATTTCTAATCAAATTTTAAGGAAATAATCGGAGTAGATAAGGTATATTAATTATGTTGACACCTGCCCTCCCTCTTACTGGTAATACAGGTGTCTTACCACCGGAATTTTGTCTTTAAGCACGTCCCCCCCGTGCTATAAGCATCTGGTGGCCCTCCTTAGATTGCCGGGCGTGTCCCCCCCACGCCCGGCAATCCTTTATTTTATTAATATCAGTTATTCGTAAAGTACTTGTTCATCAGAAAGCGATTCTTCATCTCCTGCTTGAGATTCGCCTTCTCTGCGGTCCAGCATTTGCATCGTTTGGAGTAGGATTTTCGTAAAGTATCTTGTTTCTCCGTTCTCTTCATATCGATCTGTCTGGAGACGTCCTTCTAGAAAAACCAGGCTTCCTTTCGTCAGATACTTCTGGCATATTTCACCCAGGTGTCCCCAGGCCTCAATATTGAACCAGTCGGTCGCTTCTTTCGGTTCCCCACTGCTGCTTTTCCACCTCCGGTTAACAGCTACACTAAATTTGCATACTTTGTTTCCGTTTGGTATAAAGCGTGTCTCTGGATCCTTTCCTAAATGTCCAATGAGTTGTACACGGTTGAGGGATGGCATGGTTATCTCCTTGTTGGTTGTTGAGCGAGATAGGATGGATACAACCAGTTTATTCACAGTTGTTAAGTTGTCAAGCCGGAATAACTAACAATTCTTTATAGAAAGATAATGTTGCATACTCGTCAAAAGACTGGTATCCTTAGTAGGCGATTAACCCGTAAATGAAACCATACTGAGCATTGGACCTATCATGTATATCGCTATCGAAGGTGTTATTGGGGTTGGAAAAACAACCTTGGCTCGGCTACTTCAGCCGTCATTACAAGCTTCACTGCTCCTGGAAGTTTTCGAAGAGAATCCTTTCTTATCATCCTTCTATGAAGATCGAGCACGCTACGCTTTTCAGACACAAATTTTCTTTCTGCTTAGCCGCTATCACCAGCAGCGCAGAGGAGTAAAGGAGTATATTGAGCGCGGCGAATCACTGATTGCCGACTATACATTTGAGAAGGACGCTTTATTTGCAGGAATCAACCTGACCGGTGATGAGCTCGAAATGTACTATCGAGTCCATGAAGCTTTAGCAGAAAAGGTTGTTCAACCCAATCTGATCGTTTATTTGCGTGCCGAAACACCTAAATTGATGCAGCGCATTGCCCTTCGTGACCGCACTTATGAACGAAATATGGAAGAAGGGTATATTGCTTCGCTAAACTGTGCTTATGAAAAATACTATACAAAACAGCATAGTGGAACAAATGTTCTAGTAATAGATACTAATGAGCTGGATTATGTTCATAATCCCCAGCACTTGAAAGATGTTGAGAACCGGATTCGGCAGGCACTCAAACTCGCTCCATTTCAGCCTGAGCTGCCCATTGATGTTCAATCTTAATCAGTCTTAGAATGGATTCATCGCCATGCGAATAACGGCAGAAATCCTGAATAAACTAGCAAAAGATGCGGTCGACCAACGAGCCAAAGCCGATCGAGGCATTCTGGCAGTTTACCTATACGGCTCCCTTCATACCGGAGATCCAGTTCTCGGAGGTACTGCCGATATTGATCTTTTCTTTATTCACATGGAAGAAATTCCGGTCCATCGGGAAATCGTACGCATTAGCGATGATGTCCATTTGGATATTGCGCATCATCCTCGTTCTCTTTACCGGCAGGCAAAAGAACTGCGCCACCAACCCTGGTTAGGACCGACAGTCTACGGCTCGAAAGCCCTATACGATCCCCAGCACTTTTTCGACTTCACACAAGCCGCTGTGCGCGGTCAATTTTATACTCCGGAAAATGTTGTTGCACGTGCCAATTGGTTTAAAGAAAGCGCCAGGCAGTCCTGGTGGTCTCTTGAAGAAGGCGAGCACAAGGCAGAAATCGAAAAAGTTCTTATTTACTTAAAAGCCGTAAACCACGCAGCAAATGCTGTTGCAGTTCTCTCCGGCACGCCGTTACCCTTACGCAGGTTCTTATTGAATTTTCCGGAAAGAGCAGCAGCAATCGGAAAACCGGGATTTTATCAAGGTTTATTGGGTTTGCTGGGCGACAATAATATAGATTCCGAGAGTATTGCATCCTGGATATTGGAGTGGCAGAAGGCCTACAAGGCATTATCAGGAAAAGAAATACCTGCAAAGTTCAACCCATACCGCCTGAACTACTACCTGCGTCCTTTTCAGGCCCTGGCTGAAGACGATAGCTGGCATAACACGCTGCTGCCGCTCTTTACGACATGGACAGAAATAGTACAGCTTCTACAGAATCAAGAGACGACACAGGTCTGGCAAAAGACAATTAATTATATAGGTCTGGGTTCTGTATCGTTTTCAGAAAAAATTTCTGCACTCGATAAATATTTGGATATGGTAGAGGAAACGCTGGAAGCCTGGGGCGAGAAAAACGGAATTTCAGTCTGATACTTATTGATCATAAAAGGTATAAAAAGGACGTGCATCCGCAACCGGATGCACGTCCTTTTTATACCTTCTCTATTGTTTCACGTGAAACAATTAAATTTCTTCTTTCTGGAATTTTGAACTTGCAGAAAAAAGTAGAAAAACAATGATAAGTATACTAACAACCAGTGCTCCCCAGCGCGCTTCAGGGATAATCCCCAGCGAGATTGCCGCTCCCCAATCTAAAAGTGCACCAGGCATAACCTTAGATATCCACGGCAGGGACCCGAGAATGAGCAAGAGAGCCAGTCCGCCAAATGCATATAGAGCGGCAGTTCCCTGACTCCTGGCAAACGCGCTTGCGGCTATGGCAACCGACAAATAGACCAACATAAAGACACAGATCAGAAAATTTAACCACAAGAAACCTGCAATACTTATTGGCTTAAATAAATACACCGTATACCCATACCCGGCTACAGCTGCAGCAGCGATGCCGGCAACGATCACGAGCGCTCCAGCTAGCCACTTCGAAAGCACGACCGCTGTCCGATTGACAGGTTTCACCAGCATCATTGCGGCTGTTCCTCGTTCCTTCTCCTGCGCGATGACCCCCATGTAAAAAAGGATCACCAGAAGTACGCCAAACTGGGAGATGTTTTTTATGTATTGAGCCACTGAATCAACAACCGTTGGGTCAGGGATGGCCCCAGCCAATCCTGCAGGTAGATCTGGGATGCTGCGTAGGATGACGGGTGTATATTTCGCCAGTAATGGGGAAATCAACCCGGTGATGAAGAGAACGACAGCAACAATAAAGAGACGAGATGTGCGTATCTGTTCGAATAACTCTTTTCGAAGGAGGACCCGAAACATTTTTATACCTCCGTTAATCTCAGGAATATATCTTCCAGAGAAGGTTGTACGATTTGGAATCGGCGGACAAGGATGCCGTCATTGGCTAATGCAGGTATTAATTCTTTTTGTGCTTGCTCTATCTCTTTAACGAGAAGACGAACAGTTGAATTTTCACAGGTAATTTTCTCTACAACAGGAATCTTTTCAGCAAATTGAACAAACCCTTCTAAGCCTTGATCGAAATCAATTTCGATCAACGGTAATGCATAACGGTTCATTAGAGCATCGCTTCGTTCCTGAAGGATCAGCTTACCTTTATTGATAATTCCGATCACATCACAAACTCGCTCCACATCCCCAAGGATATGGGTCGATAACAAGACGGTCGCAGTACCTCGCAAGCTAACAATCAAATCGAGCACTTCTTTTCGCCCCGCTGGGTCTAGTGCACTCACGGGTTCATCAAGCAGTAGAACGTGGGGCTCATGAATCAGTGCCTGGGCAAGCCCTAATCTCTGCCTCATTCCTCGAGAAAAACCCCCGATTCGCCTGTTCGCAGCATCAGAAAGCCCGGTCAGCTCTAAAATTTCATCGGCTCGCTTCACTCCGGCTTGCCCGGTGATCCCAAAGAGCGGACCGGCATAATCACGCAAGTATTCACGCGGAGTCATCCAGGTGTAAAATGCTGGTTCTTCAGGTAAAACACCGATGAATGAACGGGTATCCTCTCCCGCAATCCCCACCTGTTTTCCCATGATCCAGGCTTTCCCATTATCCGGCTTTGCGAGCCCGGTCAGGAGACGCATCGTAGTGGTTTTTCCAGCTCCGTTTGGGCCTAAGAAACCATAGACTGAACCTGTTTCTACTTCAAGGCTTAATTCGTCGAGAGCTAGTATCGATCCATATTTCTTTGTATAGTTCTCAATTTTTATCATTTCATACCTCGGCGTGTCGCCCCCATCCTAAATAAGCTGCAGAAACTAGAATCCCCGTTGGAAAGCTAATTGCAGCGATGACCAATAGCACTGCCCACAGAACCCTTGTGCCTTTCACAGTACTTCTTTTGTTTAAGTCAATTAATGCATAAATCACCAGACCGGCCTGTATGAGTAAAATCGGGATCAGTAGAGGTAGTAAATCAAGAACAATTTGTAGAATTCCATTCGCTGACATCGTAAACTCCTAACAATTAGAGAACAAATTTGTTTCACGTGAAACATTCTTAAGAAAAGTTAACATCACCAAACGCTGTTATTATTTCCCACAAATATTATCCCTCGATAGATGGCATACTTCTCCTCCGCCTGGCACGTAAACCTAGTTGCCGCTTTGCAATAATCCTTACTTTCATTCCATTGGGTACCGGAACCACCGCCAGGACTTCCCATCCATCTTCTCCCCACTCATTGAGGATATCTTCCATTTCCTCATCTTTCAAAGGACTCCAGCTCGTGCCAAGCATTGTGCTCCGGTATTCCCATTGAATTGGATCAGCCATGGTTTACTCCTTATTCTCAGGTTCGGTAGTAACTTGCTTGAGTGCTATCATCCCGCCAAGGGCGCCTAAATTCATTGTGTCAACTGCGCTGCTCGGTACGACGACGAGCGCGCCACGTTCCTTCAGCCCTTCGAACAGCATGTTCATTGCTCTCAAATGCAGCGCGGTTGGATTATTTATATAGGATTGCGATGCTTCGGCAAATGAAGCGGCGATCTGTTTTTCTGATTCACCTAGAATAACACGTGCCTGGCGTTCACGTTCTGCTTGGGCCTGACGACTCATTGCATCTTCAAGATCTTGTGGAATCACGATATCCCGGATTTCCACCGATTGGACGGTAATACCCCAGGGTGTAGTCCGCTCATCAATGATCCTTTGGAGATCCGCATCCATTTTTGCACGCCCCACCAGAATATCTGCTAGAGACATCTGACCGATAACTTCTCGCAATGCTGTCTGAGCTGCCCATCCGATAGCTGATCGATAATCATTTACCTCCAGAGCTGCCTTTTGCGCATCCCAAACGACCCAAAATAGAACAGCGTCTACGTCTACGGGAACAGTATCTTTCGTTAGCGTTTTTTCTGCTGAAAACGGTACCACCATGACCCGATGGTCTATCCAGTTTGCGATACTGTCCACAACCGGGATAATATAGAAGAAGCCAGGGCCAGCAAGTCTTTGAAATTTTCCCAACCGCAGGACGACGGCTTTTTCCCATTGATTTGCTATCTTTATTGAGAATAGGAAAAACAACGATAGTAGCGCAAAAACGGTCCCCAAAATTCCTATCAGCACGGGATCAACATCGTTCTCGTCCATGATAATCACAGCTATGATTCCAGCTGCGATCAAAATCAAGCATACGGTTACCGATAACCCGTTTAGACGAGTATCATTCTCTTGTTTTTCCTTGTTTTGTGTTTGGTTTAAAGACCTTCTCATTTTTACCTCATTCCTATTCGTTTGAATATGCTCTTAATCCTGGTGAATCAAAGAATAATCCATCAAGCTCGTTACCACCAATTTCATAAACCATGGTAACTGTAACATCTTCTTTTTCGAACTCACAAGGTACCCGGTAAACAGCATACTCCTCCTGGTTGAGCAAGGCTGGATCACTGCATGAGACGAGATTACCGCTCGTCTCAGACAACATCGTTTTCATTTCCTGGAATTCAGTCTGCGTGAATGCCTCCAGTAATGTCTCGGACATATCTGGAGTAAATGCTTCATAGTCGTCTTCTTCAATGGCGATGAGAAGCTCTTCAGTAGCTGCAGTCACTTCCTCATTAGATAAAGCTGATGGTTTTGCTTGTAATCCGCTGCATCCCATCAGAACGATGCTTATGATAGCTGCCGTGCAAATAAATAGCGATATTTTTGTATTGGTCTTTTTCATGATGTAAACTCCATTTTTTGTTGATGTCAGGTATGATGTTGTCTTTTGTTCTAATCCTGGTGTAAGGCCCAGTCATCTGTTTCCCCGATCCAATCACGGAGAATTTTTTTAAACATTGCTTCTACTTCATCCGGTTCACAGTTCATCCTTTTTGCCTCGATAAGGTACCTCTTTGTAATCGCTTCTAAGCTTTCTTGCCTTAATTTGTGAGATGTTTCTTCATCCGGTATATCCCAAATGTAAGTACCTCGTCCATGCTGCGTTGATATAATTCCAGCATCATCAAGCATCCTGTATGCACGGGCTACCGTATTAAAATTTACCCTTAGATCCGTCGCTAACTGCCGCACGGTAGGCAGCTGTTCGCCAGGTTTTAATTCTCCACTGACAACAAGTTCTTTAATATGCTCCATTATCTGAACATATATTGGGACTCCTGAGCGAAAATCCAGGTGTAGCTTCATCTTTTTTCCGTAATAATAGAATCCTTATCCATATTGTATGATTGTATAATTGTACTAATGTATTATTGTATAATTGTATACCTTTTGCATTTTTTGTCAAGCCCCATCATCTTTTAATTCTTCAAATCTATTAATCCACCTTTTGAAAGCCTTGTTCTGCTTGTGGTAGAATGATAGCAGGATGCAAATATGACAAAGGAGGTCTTGTACAGTTAAGGTTCACTTTGGAATCCTCACCATAACAACTTGACGAGCCGGCTCGAGAGAAGATTAACCATCTGATCCTCCAGTTCTAAAAATAGACGGTAACCAGCAAAGAATTTTGGTGTTAATTTCCTTACCTTATTGAGGGCGATCTATATATGGGTATGAATGCAAGACCATTCGATTTAAGAGATTTACCAACCCTGCACCGCTACCGGCGGCAGTGTTTATACCTGGACAGTGCCCGGCTGCTCACACAGGGTCCTCAGATCTTCCCTGTCCGAGCTGCCCTGCTGTCATATTTCCCAGCCGCTGCTGGTATATTAACTTTTCGCGGACGCGAAGATGGCAGTTCCCATCGGGTTCTTCTTGGGCAAGCAGCACATAAGGCAGGCAGTCAATCGGCACATTTGATCTTTCTAGCCCCCGACAACGCACTGGATTCGCCGGGTTTACCCCATCTATTAGAGCGCATGATTGTTGAGATTGGCGAGCGGGGCGCTTATAACTTGCTAGCCGATGTCGAAGAAGAAAATCCTGCGTTTGAAGCGCTGCGTAGGGTTGGTTTTGCTATATATGCTCGCCAGCGCATCTGGCAGCTAACCGGAGATGCACTCTACGAACCATTTGAAACGAAATGGAAAAATGGATCCAGCAGCGATATTATAGGGGTCCGTTCTCTTTATAACAACCTCGTACCTGGTCTGGTTCAGCAAGTAGAACCTCCTCCCTCGAAACGTCTGCATGGACTTACATACAAAGAAAAGGATGAGGTTCTTGCCTATATTGAGTTAAAATACGGACCTGCTGGAATTTGGGTGCAGCCCTTTGTTCATCCTGATACCGGAAAAGTTGCGAACAGGTTAGCCCATCTTGTCCAGAATATCCCAAATAGAAAAGGACGACCGGTTTATTTCTGTGTTCGTTCTTATCAATCCTGGTTGGAATCTGCCATTGAAGATATCGGTGCAGAGGCTGGTCCGCGCCAGGCAGTACTGGTCAAACGGCTGGCAATCTTACAGAAACAGGAACGCACAATCGTTGTGCCGAACCTGGAAAGAAATCAGCGTGAAGCCTCTGCACCATTGACAAACACAAAAAGCAGTTAGGGGAATATGACACAGCGTCAAATAACGGACGATTTACAAGCTTTATTGAGCGTTCTTCCGCCCTTGGTTCAAAGGGCTTTACAGAATAACAATGACAGCAATAACTTGCTGGAAATCATATTGGATCTTGGTCGAGTCCCTACAGCCCGGTACATAGATCGAGAAGATATTCTTTCACCTGTAGAAGTAACCCGGGTGGATATCGATTACGTTGTAGACCGCATTGGCGATTTCGATGCCGACAATAGAGCCGGCATCGAGCGTACCCTTCATCGAATCTCCGGTATACGGAATCGTCGAGGTCACATTGTTGGTCTTACCTGTCGCGTGGGCAGAGCAGTCTACGGTACTACGGATATCCTCAAGGATCTTATCGAAAGCGGAAAGAACCTGTTGATCCTGGGTCGTCCAGGTGTTGGAAAAACAACCATCCTGCGAGAAGCTGCCCGTATTTTGGCTGATAATAAACGCGTGGTCATCGTTGATACTTCGAACGAAATCGGCGGTGACGGTGATGTTCCCCATCCTGCAGTAGGCAGAGCGCGCCGCATGCAGGTTTCCCTGCCCTCCCTTCAGCATGAAGTCATGATCGAGGCGGTCGAAAACCATAATCCGGAAGTGATCGTCATTGACGAGATTGGTAGAGAGCTCGAAGCTGCTGCTGCCCGCACGATTGCAGAACGTGGCGTTCAGCTTATTGGTACTGCCCACGGTAACAACCTGGAGAACCTGCTCCTCAACCCGACGCTGTCCGACCTGGTGGGTGGTATCGAATCGGTTACTCTTTCCGACGAAGAAGCGCGCCGGCGTGGTACTCAAAAAACTGTTCTGGAGCGCCGTTCACCTCCGACTTTCGATGTGCTGATCGAGATCCTCAGCCGCGATCGGGTAGCTGTTCATAACGATGTAGCTGCATCTGTGGACTCCCTTCTGCGAGGGTACCCAATTCCTCCGGATGTCCGTTATCGAGATCAGAATGGCGAAATAAGGATAGAAAAAGCCCCAGCACCTGCTCGTACTCCCGCAGGCACTGGAGGTCAGGGTCTCCGCCGCCAGGGCAACGGTGGCTTCGTCGATAGAGGCCGTACGGCACCTCAGCGAGAGTCTGGCAGGGAGGGTGAACGAACACCTTCCTATAATGAAGTTCCTCCATCTCTATCAGGAGAGGGTCGATCAATGAAGTCCTTGCGTATCTATCCATATGGGGTTGCACGCAATCGACTTCAACAAGCCGCAAAACGCCTCAGTGTCCCTGCTGTTCTTGCCAATGATGTCGGTGATGCCGATATCCTGGTAACACTGCGCGCCTACTACCGCAAACGTCAGCGTCCGATAATTGACGCTGAAAATCGTGGAATGCCTGTCTATGTCCTGCGTGCCAATACCATCAATCAGATGCAGCAGTTCTTGGGTGATATCTTCAATCTCGATCAAGAATCGCCCCAGGAGACAGAGATGGAACCGGTTCTTCAGGAAACCCAGGCCGCAATTGATGCTGTACTCAACGGCGAACGCTGGGTAGAGCTGCCACCAGCAACGGCTTATGTCCGCAGGCTTCAGCATCAGATGGCTCGCCAGGCGAATCTCACTTCACATTCTTACGGTAAAGAACCCCAGCGGAGGGTTCGAATTTTTCGGGAATGATTGAAAACCAATTTAGAAATAAGTACCAATTGGGGTATGCACTCAAACGCAGTGCATACCCCAATTTCTAACAATTTAACGTGAAGCGGGGTATATTTGTCAAACTGACGTTATTTATTCTTTACGGATATAATTAGGGTATAGCTTGAGGTTTTATGTTTATAACTTTTGAAGGCTCGGAAGGCAGCGGGAAAACATCCCAAATTCTGCCTCTCGAACGTACACTAAAGGATGCAGGTTACAACGTCTTAACCACCAGAGAGCCAGGCGGAACGCCGATCGGTGACCGGGTGCGCGAGATACTGTTCGATTTTAAAAATACCGACATGCATCCCCGTACGGAAATACTTCTCTTTCAAGCCTCTCGCGCCCAGCATGTCGAGCAGATCATCAAGCCTTATTTGGAAAAAGGCGGTGTTGTTATTTGTGATAGATATGCCGATTCAACGCTTGCTTACCAGGGCTACGGCTATCAGCAGGATATCGAGCAGTTGCGTGATTTGGTCAATTTTGCTACATGCGGGCTTAGACCCGACCTGACAATATTTGTAGACGTTGATGTGGAAGTTGGCTTACGCCGCAGAGTCCTCGCTGGCAAGCTCAACCGGTTGGACGCATACACCGTAGCATTTTATGAAAGAGTACGTCAAGGTTATTACGAGTTGCTCCGTTTAGATCCTGAGCGCTGGGTCATTATCGACGGAAACAGGAGCTTCGAGCAGGTCCGGGTAGACATATATCAGGTTGTATTAGAAAGACTCCAGCAAGCCTCAAGTTATCGTGAATAACCGGAACGAGCCCAAGAAGGCAAACGGGATTGCGCATAGATTAATCACTCGTCCAAATCCCCTCCCATTTCTCCTCCCAAATCTGGCATCGATTCCTCTATCTCCTCGGGGCTCTGCCCCGACTCCAGCCTATCGATCACCTCTACAAACTCCGGACCCATATCCTCCCCCATTTCATTGCTCATCGATCGCATCATACGTCCAAGAGCGCGAGGATCGTCTTCCAACCCCTCCAGGTTCCCTGGATCCGCCAAATTCTCTAACCGGCTCTCTTCAGACCGGGCAACACGTATCCTTCCTATTTTCCTCTGCACCCGATCGCTGTTGCATGCCGGACAGTGAACTGGTTTCGTTCCATACTCGCTGTAGGTCAAAAAAATGCTGAACCGTTTTTTACATTCCATGCAGCGATACTCGTAATAAGGCATATTTCCTCCGATTCTATGTTCAAAGTCATCATTAGAAATTATAATCGAGACAGTCTCTGGAGATTAAGCAGCAAATGAGTGAACAAATACCATTCTATCCAAATAATCAAGAACCACTTCTGATCGTCATCTCCGGTCCTTCAGGTGTTGGTAAAGATACCGTCCTTGAACGGATGAAAGCCCGTAAGCTTCCTTTTTATTTTGTTGTTACAGCAACTACGCGAAAGCCAAGAGATACCGAAACCCACGGGGTAGACTACTTTTTTCTCTCACATAGCGACTTTGCACATATGATCGAAGAAAACGAGCTTATCGAGTATGCATATGTGTATAACGATTATAAAGGAATCCCAAAAGATCAAATCCGTAAGGCCCTCACAAGTGGGAAAGATGTGATTATGCGCCTTGATGTGCAGGGTGCTGCCACAATTCGCAAACTGTGTCCCGAAGCCCTCTTGATTTTCCTTACTACCCAAAACGAAGATGAGTTGGTTCACAGGCTGGTAAACCGAAAAACAGAAAAGAGCGACGACCTGGAGCTACGGATTGCAATGGCCAGGCAGGAGTTGAAACGGATCAAAGAGTTTGATTATGTCCTGATAAATAGGGAAAACCATCTTGACGAAACAGTTGACAAAATCTTATCCATTGTTTGTGCAGAACACCATCGTGTTGCGCACCGAAAGGTTACGCTGTGAGTGATATTCCTCCCGGTGATCGCTCTCCATTCAACCAGACCCCCGCAGATTTCGTCCAGCCTTCCCAACGAGTTGAATTAAAAGTTGCTGCTGCACGACCAACCGTAACGTATGTGCTGTTAGGGTTGAATATCCTGATCTTTTTACTCCAAATGGGGGCAGAAGCCGTTTCTGGTTATGATTTGCTCGCCCTTTACGGAATGAAAATTAACGAACTAATCGTAGACGGGGAGCTTTGGAGGCTCTTTACACCAATGTTCCTCCATGGCTCGATAACCCATCTTGCTTTCAACATGTACGCCCTGTTCATTTTCGGTCGCGGCCTGGAAAGGTACTTTGGGCATTTTCGCTTTCTCCTTCTGTATCTCCTATCAGGGTTTGCAGGGAATGTCATTTCCTTTGCATTTTCTTCTAGCTTCTCACTCGGCTCATCTACTTCAATTTTCGGTCTTATAGCTGCTGAAGGAGTCTTTTTCTACCGGAACCGTCGTCTCTTTCCAGGACAGGCTCGTTCGGCAATTACGAATATTGTCATGATAGCGGCTATCAACTTTGTCATTGGGCTTTCACCAGGCATCGATAACTGGGGACATTTCGGTGGTCTTCTTGGTGGTTTAATCTTTTCCTGGTTTGCCGCGCCGGTTATGTCCCTGGAGGGTACTCCACCCTCTCTCTCCATCCGCGATACGAGGGATTCTGGAGATACTATCCTTGCATCGGCCATGGTATTGATTATTTTTGGAGTGATTACAGCGCTATTGATCATCAACAGAACGTAGCATTCGTGATTATTCTTTAGCTAATGAGGGGCGGTAAAAAGAAAATCTTAGTTTATCAAATCCTTTCCATCATGCGTCGAGAAAGTTTGGTGCTCTCTTTTCCAAAAAAGCACTGACCCCCTCCTTATGTTCCATTCCCTGGCCTGCTATATCCTGGGTATAAGCCTCATAATCCAATACCTGTTCTAAATTGCCCAGAACAGCCCGGTTGAAGTCTCTCTTCGCAAGACCCATTGCTCGGACAGGACCCCGTGCAAGTCTTGCGGCCCATTCGAAAGCCTTCTCCTGAAGTTCCTCAGCCGGGACAACCTGGTTAACCAGCCCCCACTCGAGTGCTTGCTGTGAATCCAGCGCTTCATTGCCGAACGCCAACTGGGTTGCCCTGCCTAAGCCGATCATTGAAGGCAGCAACAGCGAAACGGCCGAATCAGGCGCCAGCCCAATTCCCAGAAAGCCCACCACAAATCTGGCAGTATCCGCTGATATCCGCAGGTCGCAAGCCAGTACCAGCCCAAGTGCTGCCCCGGCTGCCGGTCCATTAATAGCTGCAACCACAGGCTTCTCGAGCTGCCTGATCTGAACGACCAATGGATTGTACGTGTGAAGTAAGTGTTTGCGAAAAGATACATTCTCGCCCTGCCCAAAACCCTTGATATCTTGTCCCGCGCTGAATACACTTCCGCTTCCCGTTAATAAAACACACCGAGTTTGGTTATCGCGCGCCGCCTGCTTCAACACATTTTGAAGTGCCCCTATCATTTCCTCATTAAATGCATTGGCCTTTGGCCGGTTAAGAACAACTCTCAGCACACCTTGTTTTAGCTCTGTCAAGACGCAATCCGATTCAGACATAAATCCTCCCTTTTCTGTGAATACCCAGTTTAACACAAATTTCTTTTCCTCGCACCGTTTCCTAGCGCCAGCCGCCCTGCTCTGCAGCCACTCCATTCACAAAAATCTGCTCCTTATGGTGTCTACGAAAGCATTCGGAAACTATCTACAACCTCCAGGTCATTCATTGGTAGAGATAGGTGTTTGTGTGCTTCGCGAGCAGGCGGATTCGATAATCCAGACCTACACTCAGGGTGGTAGGTTCAGTAGGGGAAGGTAGAAGCCGCGTACCAGAACCGGGCGGACTCCATAACATAGACCTTCCCGCCTACGCTGCACGATTCCGAATGCCGCAGGCGGACAGATCTGTACAGTAGGGGTGGTATTGCCATAGTCAATCGGAGACCTGTCACGACTGAAAATCCGGTATGTTTTCAGGGCAGGCAGTGCTAAACATGTACTAGTGTCTGCTGTAGAAATCCTTGCATCGGATCGAGGCGGATTCAATGGATTGTTTTCTGAATTCGTTGTTCGCAAGTACAAGTGGAGGGGTTACCGAATGATCTCGTTTACTGATAACTTTCTGACCTCTGTCAACTGACTTCTGCGCTTTTACTGATTACTGCTAACCGATAACTTTCTGTCCACTGCCTTAAAAAAAACTCACCCCAAGTTTCCTCGGGGTGAGTATCTCGTTTACAAGTTACAAACTACCACTTTGGTGGAAGAAGTGTGTCTCCATCAGGGTTGTCATAAAGGTCATCTTCGTCAAAGAGGTCTTCATCATCGTCGTCAAAGTCGTCGATATCTCCAAACTCATCGAAATCGGGGTATTCTTCGTCGTCGTAATCTTCATCGTCCTCGATGCCGTCTGTAAATTCGATTTCAACTTCGGCGTCGGTTCTGGCAAGGCGGACCCATAGGATAAGTACCTGCCCGCCATCTGTATCGACAGTCCGAGCGGCTACGATTGGAGCACGCTGCTCCAATCCTTCTGAGTCTCGGTACTCAAGGTTTATTGTTTTTTGGTTCCTCCACGCGCGATGGCACCGTTCAACTAAAGCAGGACCATTAAAAGTTCTCAGGTGCGTTACTGCAATTTCTGAAAGGATTGGTGTTTCCGCTAACCCAAACGCCCAACCTTCGTCTACTATCTCGAAGGTCGGTGGAGGCCCCTCGATGATGGTAATTTTCTCGTCCATGTACCTATACTCCATAGCTCGCTATCATACCACAAAAGAACTTGAGATGCTAATTCATGGAATATTTTCAAAATCCATCGAAACAAGCGTCTGTCACCGGTTTGAAACGGTTCTCACTGGTATAATGCTTGGGAAAATATGCAAAAACTCGTTATCTTTATAGATCCCGGTGATAACCCAATAACCTTTCACGAAAGTTGGCCTGAATTCTTAGCTCTAGCCGAAAAAATGCCCGGGCTGACCCGTGAATCGACCAGCCATGTAGAAAGTCTTCTTTACGGCAGGTTCGATTATGAATTTATCCACGAGCTGTATTTCCAAAGCATGGACTCAATGAAAGCAGCCCTTGCCTCACCAGAAGGCAGAGCAGCCGGCAAGAAGCTCCAGGAAATTACGAAAGGTCAGCTTGTGCTCTTCTATGCAGACCATAACGAAGACAGCAGCGAGAATATTTCCCAATATCGCAGCCAGGACAAAGATGCAAGCTAAAGTTCTCAATTCTGATGACCTGGAAAACTTTATGCAGGAACGTGGGATCGATGGGAAGATCCATATACTGGATGTTCCTACCCCAACCGTGGAACTCGCCGCAAAAGCCGTTAATGTAGATCCGGACGCTATCGTCAAGTCCATCCTCTTCCTTGTCGATTCTGTACCCGTTCTCGTAATAGCCTGCGGAACGATGACGATCGATCGAAGTGCTGTTGCCAGAATGTATGGTGTAGGCAAGAAACGTGTAAAGCTGGCGCCTCCTGATGTTGTCCTTTCCCATACAGGCTACGAAGTAGGTGCAATGCCGCCCTTTGGGCATATCCAGCCAATCCCAACAATCATGGATCCGACCATACTGGAACAGGAAACAGTCTATGCGGGCGGCGGCGCTGAAAATGCCCTCCTTCGAATGGAAGCGCATGCAATTGCCGAAGCAACCGGTGCTCAGCTTGTCAGCGTTCAACGGCAGTCGCAGGCTCCAGATTCAGACCAGACATGAAACTATACAGCCAAACGGCTAAACCCGGTCAGGGCCTCTCCCCCACAGTTAAGGTTCTGATTGCTGCTTTCTTTATCCTGTTCTTAGCAGCAGGCTGGGTGCTTTACCGGCGGTTTGGAATTCCTACTCGAAGGTCTGCCAGTGTCGTCGCATGGATCCGAAATCCGGAATTGCATCCGGATTGGGCAGTAGAAGCAGGTGATGTCTGCGGGAATGCACCTTTCCAGATGCCAACGCGGGGGTTTATCGGTTTCGTCTGGCAGGATTCATTTCGGATTGGTCACCAGCACCAGGGATTGGACATTTTCGGTGGAACAGATATTAATGTCACCCCGGTCTATGCAGCTTACCCTGGTTATCTGACTCGCCAGCAAGATTGGAAATCATCCCTGATCATCCGCATTCCCAACGATCCCCTCCAGCCAGGGCGGCAATTTTGGAACTACTATACCCACTTAGCCGACTCTATGGGTAATTCCTTCATTTCCCCTGATTTTCCACCCGGTACCTCGGGTGTATTTGTTGAGGCTGGTACACTTTTGGGTTACCAAGGAAACTTCTCGGGCGATCCCGGTAACCCAACTGGCGTTCATTTGCACTTCTCGATAGTGAAAGATGATGGCAGCGGCAAGTGGTTGAACGAGCTAGAGATAGACAATACAATCGACCCGTCGCAATACTTCGGACTGCCGTTGAATGCATCAGAAAATCCGGATGAATTTCTGGTATGTAACAAGTAATCTTAAAAAAAATTGAGTAATTCATCATTCATGGTACAGGAGGGAAATCATGGAAGAGTTTCAAGGGAAAGTAGCGCTTATAACAGGAGCTGGCAGGGGTATCGGCAGAGCGGCAGCAGTCTCGATTGCTAAACTCGGTGCTGCAGTCGCTGCGAACGATATCAGTCCCGTTAATCTAGATGAAACTGCCTTACAAATTGAAGCCGCAGGTGGATATGTAAAAACTTATGTTGTAGACGTTTCGAAACGTATGCCCGTTGAAACAATGATCCAGCAGGTTATGGATGACTTCAACCGTATTGATATTCTGGTCATCTGCTCGGGCGTCGAACCACGCGCTTCCATCCTCGATATGGATGAATGGGACTGGGAACGCACGTTGAGTGTTAATCTAAGCGGACCTTTCTTCGCTATGCAGCAGGTTGGGCGAATCATGCGCGCGCAAGGTTCAGGCACGATTGTCGTCCTGTCCTCTGCAGTAGGGAGAGCGGGTGGATATAAGGACAGGGGCGGTTACATTGCCAGCAAGATGGGATTAATTGGATTGGTGCATGAAGCCGCAGCTGAGTTTGCCGAGTTCAACGTCAGGGTAAACGCAGTCTGCCCAGGATTCATAGAAACACCTGGCTCCCTCCTGCCGCCCGTAAAAGGTCAGCTCAATGACACTCGCAAATCCCTGGAAGCCCTTGTTTCAGAAGTTCCCCTATCCAGGATCGGGACTGCTGATGAAGTGGTCGAGCTCATACTCTTCCTCTGCTCAACAAAATCCTCCTACATCACCGGGCAGGCAATTCATGTCGACGGCGGCATGATTATGTTGTAATTTCAGCAAATCAATAAATGTACTTGTTTCTTTCGTGAAATTCGTCTAATTCGATCAATTCGTGGTAATGGTTGGTATCCTCTGGTATATAATGGATCTTGTCTCTGAAATGGGCATCGTTCAACTTCCATGTGAGGGAAACAAAAATGGACATGAACACGAACATTCTGATAGAACGCCGGGGTAGGGTAGGTCTCGTAAGAATAAACCGGCCCCAGGCATTAAATGCATTGAATGCTGCAGTAATGGGAGAGGTAATGGATGCCCTCGCTGTGTTCGATACCGATTCCGATATTGGAGCGATCGTACTCACAGGCAGCGAGCGGGCATTTGCTGCCGGCGCTGACATAAAAGAGATGGCAGATGCTTCCACAGTAGAAATGCTTCTTCGCAACAGTATAGGACATTACGATCGACTTCGAAAAATTACGAAACCAGTCATCGCTGCAGTATCAGGCTGGTGCCTGGGTGGCGGGAATGAACTGGCAATGGCATGCGATATGATCATTGCTTCTGAATCTGCCCGTTTTGGCCAACCCGAAATAAACATCGGGGTAATGCCTGGCGCTGGAGGGACCCAGCGCCTCACGCGTGCAGTTGGTAAAGCGATTGCAATGGAAATGGTACTGAACAACCGCACTTTAACGGCCCAGGAAGCGCTGCAGTACGGCCTGGTGAACCGGGTGGTGCCTGTTGAAAAGTATCTTGATGAAGCTCTCGAGCTTGCCAGTGAGATCGCCAGCCGTGCTCCCATTGCAATCAGGCTTGCAAAAGAAGCGGTCAATCATGCCTTCGAGTCCTTCCTTCAGGATGGCGTTACCGATGAACGCCGCTCATTCTACCTCCTCTTCTCCACGCAAGATCAAAAAGAAGGTATGGCTGCCTTCGTCGAAAAAAGAAAACCTGTATGGAAAGGCTCCTGAAATATATGTTGACGTTTCGAGAAATCCTCACCTCTTTCCGCAGGATAGGTTTAGACAGCAGCCGGCCGGTTATCGTACATGCTTCTCTTTCCTCATTTGGTCAAGTGAACGGCGGAGCAGATACGATCTGCGGAGCTCTCCTTGCAGCCTTTCAAACGGTTGTCGTCCCGGCATTCACTTACAAAACGATGATCATCCCAGAAGTAGGACCTGAAGAGAATGCCATTATTTATGGAAGCGGCAAAGACACAAACCGGATGGCGGAATTCTTCACCCAATCAATGCCGGTAGATAAGATGATTGGTGCAGTACCAGAAGCTTTACGGAAGCACCCAAAGGCAATACGCTCCACCCATCCAATTCTATCTTTTGCCGGAGTCAGTTCTGTTGAGAGCCGCGCTGCAGCCATTCTCGAGTCACAGAGCCTGGAATTCCCTCTCGCTCCTATTGAAAAAATCGCTGAAGATAACGGGTATGTTCTTCTACTCGGAGTTGGAAATACCGTAAATACCAGTATCCATTATGGAGAATATCTTGCTGGACGGAAACAGTTCACTCGCTGGGCGCTGAGTGTTCAAGGCATCATCGAATGTCCCAGATTCCCGGGTTGTTCAGATGGCTTCAGTGCCATCAATGACTCCATCGATTCTCTCACCATGAAATCACAGGCAGGCGAGGCAGAGGTTAGAGCAATACCGATCGTTGATTTACTCGATGCCGTCCAGGTTTGCGTGAAAAACGATCCGCTTTCCCTGCTTTGTTCTCGCCCTGACTGTGCTCGTTGTAATGCTGTCCGTGCTGCAGTGACAGTTTAACCTCTCCCTTACTCTTCTCTCGTCCTCAAATGTGGGAACAGGATGACCTCACGGATACTGTGACGATCGGTAAACAGCATGGTTAACCGGTCCACGCCCATACCGAATCCGCCGTTTGGCGGCATCCCATAGCGCATAGCTCGCAGATAATCTTCATCCATTGGATGGCGGATCTCATCTTCGCTTTTGTAATCGCGGCCCATTTCCAGGAAGCGTGACTCCTGATCGATCGGATCGTTCAGCTCGGTAAAGGCATTACAGATTTCCATACCGGCAATGAAACCCTCGAAGCGTTCCACGGTACCTGGGTCACCTGGTTTGCTCTTTGCCAGCGGAGAAATTACCCGCGGGTAATCAAAGAGAAAAGTAGGCTGGATCAATTTAGGCTCTAGCAAATCGCCCAGCAGCTTATCAATTAACTTGCCTCGCGCATCTTCCGGGTCCGCAGAAAGTCCTCGGGCTTTCATTTCCTTTGCGAGGCTTTCTGAATCAGGATACTTGTCGATATCGATCCCTGCAATCTCATACAGCCCTTCTCGTAAATTCATCCGCTGCCATGGTGGGGTCAAATCAATCTCATGATTTTGGTAGGTGATAGTCTTCCTTCCCACAACCCTTTCGGCTACGTATGCGATCATATTCTCTGTAACTTCCATAACCTTCTTATAATCCGCATACGCCATATAGAACTCGAGCATCGTAAATTCCGGATTGTGCTTGAAAGAGACACCTTCGTTTCGAAAATCTCTTCCAATTTCATAGACTCGCTCAAAACCGCCTACCAGCAGTCTTTTTAAATATAGCTCAAACGATATACGCAGGTATAAGTCCTGATCGAGCTGGTTATGATGTGTTATGAACGGTCGAGCAGCAGCTCCTCCGTAAATAGGCTGGAGGACGGGTGTTTCCACCTCTAAAAAGCCTTTTTCATCCAGGAAATCTCGCAGCGCCCGAACGATTGTGGCACGCGTCTCAAAAATCTCTCGTACTTCTGGGTTGATCGCAAGGTCGGCATAGCGTTGGCGGTAGCGGGTTTCGGGGTCAGATAGGGTAGCATGGCGCACGACCTTACCATCCACCACTTCATCCTTGGCAGCCGGCAGGGGAGTAATCGCCTTAGAAATGAGTGAATACTCTTTCACTTGCAGCGTTATTTCTCCGGAGCGCGTCCGGAAAAGCTCTCCAGCTGCCATCACAAAGTCACCCAAATCCAATTCCCGGTTGAAAAGGTCAAGGCTTTCTTTTCCAACATCATCTGCACGGAGAATGAGCTGGATACGACCGTAACCATCCTCGATATGGGCAAATGTCAGCTTACCCATCGGTCGCATGGATCGAATCCTTCCTACCATGGTTGCTTTGATCGCTTCCTTTTTCCCGTCTTCTTCAGCCTGCTCAAAGGCTCGGATGGCTTCAGCGCTGGTATGGGTTCGTTCCACCTGCCGTGGATAAGGATCGATCCCCTGTTCTTTGAGACGGTTCAGCTTCTCAAGTCGGTTTAATTCTAGATTTGTGTATTCGCTCATATCCCTGCTCCCGATATTATTCTAGCTCCAGGCAGCTTGCCTTTAGCATAAAAAAAGCCCCGCGCAGGCATTGCATGCGCGGGGCTGGAAATGTAGCCCCAGATCACTCCACCTTAATCAGTTGGACAGTAAATGAACCACCTGGTGCATCGACGCGGATGACATCTCCTTCACGATGGTCCATCAATGCACGTCCAAGTGGTGATTCATTTGAAATCCTGCCTTCGCGTGGGTTCGCTTCAGCCGGACCAACAATGAAATAGCATTCTGCTTCCGTACCGTTCTCCTGAATAGTAACCTTCGAGCCCACCGTTACAGTCTCAGATTTCACTGTTTCTTCAATGACACGGGCGTTTGCTAGCAGTATCTCGAGCTCTTGAATACGCCCCTCGGTAAAAGCTTGTTCGTTTTTTGCAGCTTCATATTCGGCATCCAGGTCAACACCCAGGTCGCCGCTTCCTTCTACAGCTTCATGAAGACGTTTTGCAACTTCCTGGCGTTTTACTGTCCGTAAAAACTCAAGTTCTTCCTGTAGCTTTTGGTAGCCCTGTCTAGTTAAAAAAGATGGGGGCATGTTTCATTTCCTTCATCTATAAGTAAGTTACATACTCCGCATGGAGTTTGGTGGGAATTAGTTAGGTCAACCTCGTAATAACGGATTCCCCTGTTTATCGTATTTCCAGTCTCCCAGAAAATTATAGCGGCGATATTGAGGATTCATTCCTCTTTTGCGCCGCGCTTGCATTTTAGCATAATTTTTGTCTGAACGCAACCATTTTTCACGATAACCGAATCTGGTAGCCCCCTCTGACTCACACCTTCAACCCTTCATCCAGAGTTTGATTCCTCCTGCAGATTGGTAATATTCTCGTATTGCTGCCTCCATCGATGGCACGTCATCCCAGAATGTACTCAACTGCGACCGGTGAGCCGCAATTGATTTCATCCAGGCTTCAAGCCCTCCCTCTGAAACAGGAAAAATCACAGTCTTCCATTCACCATTATCTGAAGGATCTGCGATAGCAAAATCCTTCAATACATACGGATAGTCTGCGTAGTACCAAAGTTTTCCCCCGCTTTGCTCAGCCGCTGTTCGTGTCAACCAATGGTCGACGTGGTTTCCCAGGGCAAGCGGGCTGACGATCTTGGTATTCTCCCCGGCAGCCCCTCCTATCTCGTTCGCCAACCAGCAAACAAGTTCTTTATCATCCACCTGTGGCCCCTGAAATAACTCATCCTCTGAATCACAGATCGGTCTGGAACCATCTTTTCTCATGCGGTAGATGCAATCAGGGATGGAAAAGGTACGGGCGCTGGCGCCGATAATTGCGCACGAAAGTGTATCCTCCTCCCTACGCTGTGCTGCGGCATTCAGGCCTGTTTCCCATCGTTCGTGTAAGCTGCGAGCAAAAGCAGAATATTCCTGGTTTGGCGGTTCGCCTGCACAAATCGTCCATATTTCAACCTTCTCTCCCGCCTGTACCTGCTCCCAGGCCAGCCCCCCACATGAAAGAACAGCATCATCAAAATGAGGAGAAAGATAAATCCACTTATTCTTCATATCAATGGTCTATTATAGTCCAACCCGCACTGCCCATCCTTGTCACACATGCTCCCATCTGTTATCATCTATTCATGCCCCCAGCTTCGGATGTCAACCGGATGCGTATTCGCTACGTTTTACTTCTCATTATTCTCGCTACGCTTCCATGCTACTGTGTGGGTTTAATTGCTGTATGGGCTGCACCGAAGCCTGACTTAGTACCTACGATGACTCTCACTCCATCCATCACACCAACCAAAGCGGCTACGGTCACACTCTTCCCCAGTTTTACTCCCTTTCCAAGCGCAACGCAGAGTTCAACCCCCACAGCTACTCGTACGGTAACGACGACAGCAACACCTACCTCGACACACACGCAAACAACAACATCTTCACCTACATCTTTTCTACCCAATACAGCTACGAACACCATGATTCCTCCTACATCAACAAGCACCATCACTCCGACACCGCTTTCCGAAACACCGATGAATACTGAAGAACCAGATCTGACCCCCGCCATCACAGCAGATACAGATCCCGGCTCCTCAGGTGATTCCAACGAACCATAAAGGATTGAACACCGGCAAATGACAGAACTTCTTCCCTTCCTCAAAAAATTAATTTCTGCCCCCGGGCTCTCCGGTTATGAGGCCCCCATCCGCTCACTCATAAAAGAAGAATGGGAACCACTAACGGATGAATTGAGTACCAGCCGCCTGGGAAGCTTGCACGCACTGCACAAGGGTACGGGCAAAGAGCCAAAAAATAGCATTCTTCTGGCAGCCCACATGGACGCAATAGGCCTTATGGTCACCCGCGTTGTCCAGGGTTTCCTTTACGTCACATCAATTGGTGGCGTAGATCCGCGGGTCTTGCCCGGTCAATTGGTAACCGTTCATGGTCGCGAAGACCTGCCGGGCCTGGTTGTGCCAACACCTCCGAAGTTATTACCCGCAAAATACCAGTCTTCACCGATACCCATGGAACATATCCTGGTGGACACGGGTCTGCTTCCGGAAGAGGTTTCACAACTGGTCCGCACAGGTGATCTCGTTTCGTTTGCCCAGGAGCCGATAGAAACCGCCGGAGATACCCTGTCCGGGCACTCATTGGACAACCGTGCTTCTGTTGCAGCTCTCACGATTTGCCTTCAAGAGCTCCAATATCGTCCGCATCTTTGGGATGTATGGGCAGTAGCTACAGTTCAAGAAGAGGTCACCCTGGGTGGTGCGCACACATCCGGCTTTCAGCTCAAACCAACCATTGCCGTTGCCATCGATGTCACGTTTGGTTCGAGTCCTGGCAGCCCAGAACATAGAACATTCCCCCTTGGAGAGGGTCTGGCTCTTGGATGGGGTCCAAACATCCATCCAAAACTGCATGCGTCCTTCAAAGACCTGGCACAGAAGCTTGAAATTCCTTATCAGTTGGAGGTAATGCCGGCAAACTCAGGTACGGATGCAGTTGCGCTTCAAGTTGCAGCAGGTGGTGCTCCGGCCATGGTCATCTCTATTCCGCTGCGGTATATGCATACGCCGGTTGAGATGGTGTCTTTGAAAGATGTTACCCGCACCGGGAGGCTGCTTGCGGAGTTTATCACCAGGCTCGATGATGATTTCGTAAAAAAATTAGCTTGGGAGGAAACCGAATAAATGCACAAGGATATGCGGATGACAAAAAAAATAACGTCTGCACAGGTCAAACTTTTGGAAAAGCTGTGCAACGCCAGCGCAGTAACAGGGGATGAAGGGGAAGTACGCAGAATCGTATTGGATGAAGTTCGCGGTTATTTTCGCAGCCATAAAGTGAACGGTGAAGTAACCGTTGACCCGCTCGGAAATGTGCTGGTAACACGCCCAGGAATAGCAGCGGGAAAAAGGCTTCGCGTGATGATCGCAGCCCATATGGACGAGATAGGATTCATGATTACCAACGATGACGGGAAAGGCTTTTACCGGTTTGAAAACGTAGGCGG
>Ga0105092_10000232_pt1 | contig 28353 bp, 22 predicted proteins | sample PPLLak2March2015_FD_87021 | JGI IMG/M metagenome (GOLD analysis project Ga0105092, IMG submission 87021) | Freshwater sediment microbial communities from Prairie Pothole Lake near Jamestown, North Dakota, USA - PPLs Lake P7 Core (1) Depth... | ecosystem: Environmental > Aquatic > Freshwater >... | reverse complement strand
TTCAACCAAAGGTGCTAGATGGATACGAGAAAGGTACAGAGAACCGGCAAGTCCACGTTCATAGTCTCTCTTCCCAAGAGCTGGGCGACGAAGAACGGGATTGCGGCCGGATCGATCATTTACATCAATCAGGGCGATAACGGGTCCCTGACCCTGTCCACGGATCGCTCCGAGCGCGATCTCCGGGCGAAGCTGGATCTGGGCGACAAGTGCGGCGAGCATCTGGTCAGGGACATCATCGGCTGCTACGTGGGCGGATACAGAACACTGGAAGTGACTTCCAACCGCATGACCTCTGCCCAGAAGAAAGATCTGCACCAGATTGTGAACAAGCTCATCGGGCCGGAGATTTTGGAGGAGACCATCAACAAGGTGGTCATTCAGGATCTGCTCAGTTCTGAGGAGCTTCAGTCGGAGAGGGCCTTGAAGAGGATCAAGACCGTGGTAAAATCTATGATTCAGGACTCGCTCACGGCACTTCTGACCAATAATGCGGAGCTGGCCAACGATGTGATACTGAGGGACAACGATGTGGACCGCTTGAACCTTCTCATCTCCCGCCAGTTCACGGAGATACTGCGCTCCGGCTCGGTGAAGCAGGAGACGCTAAACCCCATCACCGCCTTCAACTACATGCAGGCCGCCTCGAACCTGGAGCGAATCGCCGACCACGCCCACCGCATTGCCGAGATCGCCAGCCAGTCCGACTGCATCTTGCCCAAGGATTTGAAGGATGAACTCGCCAGCATGGAATCTGTTTTAGGCAGCCTCATAGACGACTCGATATCCCAATTGCTGCAGACCAACTCGGACAAAGCAAATGAGCTGATCGACAAGATCCGCGAGATTCAGAAGCAGGCCCAGGCAATAGCCAATTCTTCGGAGACGAAGGACAAGTCTGAGATGCTGGTCCGGCTCGTTTTGGCGGCAAGCCTGGAGCGTATGCTCGACTACATCATGAACATCGGCGAGTTGACCATAAACCTCTGCCATGCCATGTATCCTGTCGAGAAGAGTTGAATTGATGCAGGAACCATCGGCCACTCCAGTCCCAGCCCCTAGTCATTTAGCTTCACTTTTTATCTTTGCTCGGATACGAACCCTTGGCGGAGCTTTCTCTTTTCTGGCTCATTTTTTGCGTTATTTTCCTCGTTCCTCTTTCTCCAGGGCGAGAAGCTTCTCTTTTATCTCAACGCCCAAGGCAAATCCCCCAAGACCGTTTCTTGCTACCACGCGATGGCAGGGCACGATGATGAGGAACGGATTGACGCCCATAGCCCGGCCCACCGCGCGCGCGGCTCCCGGCTTTCCGGCGCAGGCCGCGACCTCGCCGTAGGTCATGGTCTTTCCGCGCTCGATGCCCTGCACCACATCGTAGATCTGCCTCTGAAAGTCGGTAAGGCCGGACATATCCAGATCCACGCGCGGGCAGGGGGCCTGGCCGCGCAGGTAGTCCGCGATCTGCCGGGCCAGTTCGGAATCCTGCGCAGGCGGCTCGCAGGAGAGAGAGATGCGCACAATCTTCCCGCTCGATCGCTCCACCAGCAAATAGAGCCCCAGTGGCTCGAAGTAAACTCCTTCTGTCATGCCTTCCATCACACCTTCTGCCACACAGTTTTTTTGTAGTATCCTCAATCTTGCTCTTCTTTCAATATCTCCCGGAAGGTCTTGAACCTGCCCATCTCAATTATCTCAACATTTAGGCTCGACGTATCCAGGATGGCGACGCTGCGCAGACCCGTGAAGCTGCCCCAGATCTCTCCGGGGTTCACGAGAAGGGTTTTACCGTGCATTGTCACCTCAGCGCGATGATTATGCCCCCGCACCACAACATCGTAGAGCTGGGAGGCTACCACGGCCTTTACGAGCGGCTCCTCGGTGCCGTGCAGCATGGCAAACTTGCGGCCATCCACCTCGAACTCGGCAAAATCGCCCAGGTACTCGCCGCCCACGCGGGCAAACTCACGGTACAGGCCCACGCGATCGCCGTCATTGTTGCCATAAACCAGCTTGATGGGCATGCCGCAGCCTTCAAAGGTGTAGCAGTTGCCCGATCCTATCATGTCGCCTGCGAAGAGGATCAGCTGCACGCTCCGGCTGGAGAAGTGCCGCAGGGCATCTTTGACGCCTTTAATGCTGTCATGGGCGTCGGACATAATTCCAATTATCATCAAGCTCGCCGATAGACGCAGGTCAAATAACTGTCTGTCGCCCCAAAGGAGCCGGAATTTCGCCCCGTTTCGTCTGAGGCCGCGGGACCCTTGTGAGGCTTTAGGCTCGAAAGGTCTAAGTACAAGGAATAACCTGGTAGCGAGAGGCCCGCCTTAACTCAGCCTGGTAGAGTGCGCGGCTGTAGTATGTCTCGCACCGTAGAGGTGCTACGCGCAGTCACCGCGATGTCCCCGGTTCGAATCTGGGAGGCGGGATCTGTTGAGTCCGGATGGTGTAGTGGCCCATCATGAAAGCCTGTCGAGCTTTCGACCCGGGTTCGAATCCCGGTCCGGGCGTAATTTATCGGTGGGAAAGCGAGGGCCCGAAAAGGGTTCTCGCTTTCTCTAACGGCTTTTCTGGCATGATAATCCTTTTAGCACCGTTTTTGATGTGACAGATTGAGGTGTGATCCAGGTTTGGGCTGAGAGCGTCGCCGGAGCACGTCAAGACGCTGGATCGGCGTGCCTCTGAAATGATTTGTGACAATTTTTCTGTACTTTCCAACTTTTTAGTATATTTATAATACACTCTTACTAAATTAGCCGATAAACTTTTTGTTAGATATTAAAGTTTTTATACTATAACTAAATTCCCTATTTCGGGAGTAGAATGATAAAAATAGTAAAGACACCACTACAATTAGAGCAGTTCCTGAATGAATTTAGAGATCTATTTACAATACCGAGCTATGGCTCATTCAGTGACTTATGTGGGGAGTTAAGCGTAGGTGATAAATCCAAGACGGTTTCTAACCTTTGTGATACTATGGCCGAATGTCGCGAAGGGAAAAAGGCACGTTCATCGTATAACTGGTTCTTCAGCGATGCGAATTGGGACGAGAATGAAGTTGCGCAGCGCAAAGCTGATCTTTTTATTGATAAGATATGTTTAAAAGATAATGATAAAATATTATTAATAATTGACGACACATACAATGAAAAGGAAGGAACTCAAACAGAAGGCGTAGGAAAATTTTACGACCATAGTAAAGAAACCTACATTTGGGGTAACAATTTTGTTACTTCTGTTATTCAATCAAAAGGACTATTTATACCACATAAAGCTAAAATGTATCTCAAAAATGATGACAAAAACGAGAATTTTAGAACTAAAATAGATATCGCTTTTGAAGATATTATCAAACCGCTAAAAATTCCAAGAGGTGTAAATCTTTATATTGTTTTCGATAGCTGGTGGTTTTCTTCAGATCTAATTAAGAAATGCCTCAAATTAGGGCATAATATTGTCTGCCAGATCAAGTCTGATAAAAAAGTCGGGATAAATAAGGATATGCATTTTCAAGTTAGAGAGCTTGCGGGTCAAATTGAGGAAAAATATTTTATTAAAACAAAAATTAATGTAAGAGGAAAAAAGAAGATCTACTATGCATTTGAAAAAGGGGTAACCTTAGACAAGATTGGTGATGTTAAGCTCGTTATCTCTAAGAGAAAAAAAGACGGAACTACAAAATATTTTATAAGTACTGATATCTCACGTTCCACGAAAGAGATCCTCTCAATTTACGAGGACAGATGGGATATCGAGACAGCTCATAGAGAGGCAAATCAAAAATTGGGATTCAAAGATTATCAATTAAGAGAAAAACACTCAATTGAGAGATTTATCCAGCTTGTTTTTTCTGTTTGGACTGCAATTCTTTTGTGGGAATTAGAAAATCCGATACTCAAAGATGGCTCAAATAAAAGAACAATGGGCGACATGGTTGATCGAGTAAAAATGCAGGCGACGGGAGAAACGTTTAAATATATTATAACATATTTTAATTTACCAGTACCTGATAGGGGATTACTTCATTTATTAAAAAACGTAGGAATGGAAATATGAATAATACCATAAATTGAAAAATATAAACGAGGGAAAAACTTGGAAAGTACAGAATTTTTAAAGAATAAAAAAAGGTTGCTCTCATATCTCGTCCATTATTTTTCCACTTAAAATAATCCATTATGCATCGATTTTCCTTCTCCGCGCATGTGTCAGCAATTCATGTAGGTTTAAATGAATAACTCGTGGCTTGCAGCGGGTTGCGCTATTTGACTCCGTTACGTGTCTGCAAAATATGAATCGGTATTCCTATATCCACCGTCTTGTGGTGAAAGCAAATTCTTTATGTGAGTAGGTTCTCTTACTGTAATCAAAAAGGCGGTATTATTATGGATGCAAAACAGACATTTGCTATAACTGTTCTGCTGGTGGCAACTATTGGGCTATCAGTAGCCGGAATCCCTGATCTCGTAGGGAATTGGACTGGTTCTCTTAAAGGATATGATGAGAATGCAGGATATATGGATATAAATAAGACAGGAAATTTAAATATGGTAATTTCCGAACAAAAGGGGCAGGTCTTTGCCGGCAATTTCAGTATAAATTTTAGCTCATCTCAAACTGGCTTAATGCAGGAGACGGAGGGTTTCTCGGGCGCCATCGGTTCGGATAACAAGACGCTCTACTTCGCCGAATATGATCATGGATATGATATGGGCACAATCCTCTCAAATGATACCATCGAGGCGGTATACATCGAAGATGGGGCTGTCGGGAAGGCCGGGGCATACGTCGCCATTTACCATCGGATGAAATAGGGTTCCGGTTTCATCATCGATCTTTTTTATATGAAAAACATCAAAAAAACAGGATGGTGCGTCCACCCGCACCATTCCTTTAATTCTTTCTTCACCATTCCCTGACTCAAAGGGGAAATATCGGCAGCAACCAGCCTGGATTACCAGGCAGCCCTCATTCTGTTAGGCGAAATGACACCCTATCGAAAGGTGAGAGCTGCAAAACCGGCAAATGCCATCGGGCCGACGCAAGATCCATATATTCCGCCGCGCAAATATGGTTAAAAAGGAGCTAACGTCAATGAATCGTTTTGCAGCAATGATCTTCGTTTTTTCTCTCTTGGCGGGCCTGGCCTCATCCGGCACTGCCCTGGAGTCGAAGGTCCTCATGGTCACGGAAAAGACACTCTCCGTTGATCTCGGTCCAAGCTATGAAATACTCGGCAGCAAATTGAATACCAGTGACAAGGGAATGACATCCCAGGACTTCATCATCAATGACACCGCCAGCAGTGGATCTGCATTTCTTTCCGTCATGAGCGTTTATGATGCGGTTATGGGAAGGCTGAGCCCCAGCGTCATCTCCGAAATATTCCTGACCGGCGGCCTGGCAGGAGTTCAAGAACGAGGGGACAAGGTGATCGGAAACTGGACGGCGACAAGTGGTTTAGGCGAAAATGTTGCAGTCCATGTCCTGAGTAGTAATGACAGCCGCATTGAGTCAGTAGGTGGAAAATACGATGTGATGGTCTGGAACCTGGGCAACTCGAACTATATCGTCATGACCTCATTGCTGGACAAGAATAATACTACCCAAGTTATCAAAACTCTAACTATAAATTAAATTCGTGTTCTTTCAGATTTTTTATTTTTTTTTAAATATAGAACAAATTATTTGGATAATCGTCCTAATTTTTGGGACAATAACTTAAATAAAGTTGATAATAGTTTAATTATAGTCCTCAATTTAAAATATTGTTGCAGATGCGAGATGGACTCAAACAAATTGGCTCGCTAAACTCTTGCAGCCAACTGGAATAATCCCCAGACACATCCCCAGACACCAACTTTATTAACTATTATGTAAAGAAGTTTATACATTCACCGATAACTGGCTGCCCGGTATCAAACTCATGCGCAAAACGCGTGCTCTAAAGATAGACTATGCCGATTCGGAATGGTAACAGAATGGCTGCAATACAAATCTCCTGATGGAAAATGGCCTTAGAACCGATGTGATAAAAGATCATGTTGATTCCAAAATTGAGCTTCACGTGGCAAATTTACATCGGCCTCATAGCCGGTATTCTTGTCGGCATCACCTTCGGGGACCTATGCATAGTTTTTCAGCCGTTTGCTTCAGCCTTTATCAAAATTATGCAGATCACGGTCATTCCCCTGGTAGTGACCACACTTATATCCGGCATTGGAAGCCTCAAAAAGTCCGAAGCAGGAACCCTGGCCAGGAGCTTTTGCAGCGCTCTGTTGCTGTTCTGGGTAATTGGAGTCGTATCATTTGTCGCTATGCAATTTTCTTTTCCATCAATTGGAAAAGCCGCGCTGTTCGGCACAAGAACCCCCTCGGAAATGGATCTGCTGAACCCTTTAGACCTATTCATCCCGTCGAATCCATTTAGCTCACTGGCCGACGGCTATCTGCCAGCCGTTGTGATCTTTTGCCTTCTCCTCGCTTTTGTGCTTCAGGGAAATAATCGCAGCAAGCCCTTGGTTGAGCTTTCCGCCATCCTCTCCGAAGCGTTGTTCTCCATCACGAACATTATTTCAAGAGTCATTCCCTATGGCGTATTTTTCACTATGGCCTACAATGCAGGAACAATCTCCATTGAATATTTCCTGGAGCTGCAGGCGTTTTTTGTGTCTTTGGTTGTTGTCTGTCTCTTGCTTTGCACAGTTATCTTGCCGCTGATTGTATCATCATTTACTCCTTTTGGCTTTCGAGAAATCTTTATTTCGGCAAGCAAGTCTACCATTCTTGCTCTTTCCGCGGGAAATGTTACAATCACTTTGCCTTTGATCGAAGAAGATCTGCGAAGCCTCTTTAAAATAGATGATGGCGACGAGCGTTCCAGATCCTTAAACGAGACGCTTGTTCCCCTGGCATATATGTTTCCCACGATCGGGTCTTTTGCTCCATTGCTATTCGTTCTCTTTGCCGCTTGGTACTATCGAGTTCCCATGCACTTAAAGGATCAACTCGTGCTCATTGCAGCAGGAATCCCGAGCGTCTTTGGAAGTAGCAGAGTCTCCGTGCTTTTTCTTTTAAAAATTTTTAATATTCCAGAAGACGCATTTCAACTCTATAACTTCGCTCTCCCGTTCTTTATCTATTTCCTCTCGGCCTTGGGCTGCCTGTCAATATTCTCACTATGCGCAGTCTGCATGGCTCATCTCACCGGGCGACTCCAAATTCGCAAAAGGCGAGTGATCGTGGTTGCAGTAATTATAATTTTGCTGCTAAGTACATCCATCGTCGGCCTCCGAATGGGCTTTTCCACTCTTCTGGCGGGAGAAAATCACAATTATGAACTTCTCAGTTCTATGACGCTTCCCAGCGGCGTGGTGGTCATCTCGGGCATGAAACTGCCTCAGACAAATGAGGGTCAGAGGATGGAAGACATCATAAAGACAAAGGTCTATTCGGATGCTTCGAGCTTGCCGCCCGGCAATTATTCACCCGCATCGACATGCCTTGAGAGGATCAAGGCCCGGCAGTCATTGCGCGTAGGATATATCCCCAACAGGGTCCCGTTTACCTTTGTCAACAGCAATGGATCACTAGTAGGCTTCGATGTACAGATGGCCTACGATCTGTCCGACTTCCTGGAAGCTCCTCTAATTGAGTTCATCCCCGTCAATAAGAGCAATATGGCTGATTTTCTGAATAATAAAACATGTGATATTATTATGACCGGATTAGAGCCAACTCCGGAAAGGCTGGAGCATATGATATTTACATCAACATTCATGACCCTTCATATGGCTTTTTTAGTAAAAGATAACCGGCAAGATGAATTCGAGAAATTCGAGGATGTCCGAACAATGCAAGGCTTGTCGATTGCTGTCATCAAGGACAACCCCAACTTCCTGGAACGCATCAAGAAACTGTTTCCAAATGCCGAAATAGTCGAGCTGGATAATTATGATGAATACTTCGCTTCAGATAAGATTGATGCGCTATTCACAACGACTGAGCAAGGTTCCATCTTTGCGGTAATCCATCCGGACTATGACGTGGCTCAAGTCGAACCAGCTGATTTCTACAAAGTATTGCTGGCCTATTCAGTAGCCAAAGACCAAGAGAGCTTCTTAAATTTAATAAATTACTGGATAAAGATGGAAGAAGAATATGGTGGACTGAGTGATAAATACAATTATTGGATACTCGGAGAAGGGGCACATGAGAAGCAATCTCGTTGGTCTGTGATCAAGGATGTGCTTCAATTGGTGAATTGACGGCAAGATGTGATGAATGGGTTTTTTTGGTGTATATCAGCCTTAAATATATGGGCGATGAAGATATCAGCACATATGATGCGAATTGGAAAGACATTATATTGGAAAGACATTATATTGGAAAGACATTATTGTAGATGATGTGAAGGAGAAAAGACTATATTCGTGGATGATACGAAGCAAAAAAGATTATTTGTGTGGATGATATGATGCGAGAAGATATGAAGCACAAGAAGTGATGAAAAGCCTTTCGCATCTGAGACTTCCGATACAATCATTCGTCGGCTTATTGGCCGGTGTCTTCTGCGGTATTCTATTTGGAAATTGATGCTAAGTTTTCCTGCCTTTAGCCATGGCTTTTGTCAAGATCATGCAGATCACGGTTCTGCCATTTCTAGTGGTCTCGATAGTCTTTGGCATCGGAAATCCAAATAAAACCGGTACGAAAAGGACTTTAAAAGCATTTGCCATGGCTCTGCTGCTGTTTTGCTCCGCAGGAATGGTCTTGAACCACGCTGGTTCGTGGCTCGTAACGTCTTCCACCGGGTAGATCATGCGCGTTTTATTAGGTGGATTAGATAGAAACACGCGAATGGGAACGCTTGAAAAAGAACATTAATCGGATCAATTTAGTTCAAATTGTCGCATGTCCTGATCATTTGCCGGGATGAGCCATATGGGCATTATCATACGATTGCTGCCAGTCCACTGCTTGCTCACTGCATGTACCACATCTTTATATTTGCAGAGATTCATTCTTAAAAAAGGGAATGCTCCGACCCCATGTGTAGGATTGTGTCCCTCCCTGCTTTGGGCGGCGTTCCCTTATCATTCTCTATATATTATAATAGCACAAAAATTGCCAAACTGGGCGGGATTTGGAACGCATTGCAGTTGTAGCTGAAAGTGTCAAATGCCCGGAAGAATTATACAAAGAAGAGTGTCAAGAATGTGAGCAAGCCAAATCTTGCGACGGGCCGCTGATTGTGGCCCGCTGCTGATTGAGACCGGCCATTGATGGCAACTAACTACGGAAGAATCTGCTGAAGAATCCCTTAAAGTTATCCTACTTTTGTTGCTGTGGCATTTCCTTCACTCGATAACTGCCCTCCGGACTTCAGCGAATAAGTTCCAGATAAAGTGTTGTTCTCCATCGACAATGAGAAAACGCATTCGTCGTAATCCTGGCTGGTGTATTCGTACGCAGCAGACTTAGCAGTCAATGCCAGCTCCTGTCCGTCGAGAGAACCTGCGGCAGTCACCGAGCGTGCTGCGCCGCCTTTCATCATGGTGCCATAGCCCATGAAATTGTCTTTGCCGGACGACCAGAGGGTCAGATCGAGAGACATATCGGTTCGATCATCGAATCTGACCGCCCATCTGCCGCTTACATCGGTTGGCTTATTAACCTGCGACTCAAGATTTTTTTGAGTCTGACTCGCGCTTAGCTCGCCGGTTTGGTTTGGAGCTTGGTCTGCATTTCGGTTCGAATTATCGCTTGAATTGGTGAGCTGGTTTTGCTTAGACTCAGCCACGCTCATGGTAGGACTCGTGATTTTTGGCTTTGGCATATCCATGTTGGGCGCACTAATGCTGGGTTCTGCAATTACACCGGCCTCTATTGCATAAGCCGGAATCAGCAGACATGAAAGCAATAATGCGGCAAATAGCAAACGTTTCCATCTCATTGCATCGACCTTCTGCTTAAAACAATGGGCGTCAAACAATCTTAAAGTTATCTCCGAGCAGCCTTCTCCTCCTGATGGCCGCCGGTCGAGCGCGGGGCCACGCCGGGGGCCGCCCGCCCGCTTGCATGCGCCCTTCCGCGCTCGCGGGCACGCGGGCGGGCTGGTGAGCCGTGCCGTTGGGCCGAGCGGTTCAAGAATATCATTGAAGCTGATCGATAAATTTTGCTACTTCATCAGTTCAATAAATTCTTCAACATTTAGCCCTGCATCTCTCAAAATGCTCTTTAAGATTTTAGGGTGAAGCTCTTTCCCAGAATGGAATGGCACAGTAGCCCTTTTTCCATCTGCATTTTTGTAAATCCTATGGCTTCCGCTCTGGCGAGCCTGGAAGAATCCGGCTTTTTCCAGCACTCGGACGGCGTCGGCAGCATTTACCCTGGGAAGCTTATCAGTCATACTGCAACATCCAGGGAAATCATGCTGACCGACTCAGGCTGAGGGACTTCTTCGCCGCTTTCCAGCCGATCTTCTACATGGAGACGGATGGCATCCCTGATATTTTCCAGAGTTTCCTCATAGGTATCGCCCTGTGAGTAGCATCCTTGCAGCTCGGGAGCGAAAGCAAAATAGCCGTCTTTGTCCTTCTCAATAATTACAGAAAAACGGTAAACTCTGGCCTTGCTGCTCACTAGTTCTCTGGAGAGGTTTGTCTCTTCGGCAGGGTTCAGGTTCATGTAGCAGCATACTATCTTTAAAAGTAATTATCCTTTGCCATGCAATTTTGGTTAATCGTTTTCATTAGCATAGGATATCCCGAATACAACATGATTGTTGCCCGTGCAGCCATCCGTCTCGCCTCGCATCCACTCAGCGCCGCCGGTCGAGCGCGGGGCCACGCCAGGGCCGCCTGCCCGCTCGCATGTGCCCTCCCGCGCACGTGGGCGCGCAGACGCGGGTAGGCGTCCCGAACATGACCGATGGATCACCTGGAATAAAATTTTTGGGCCAAATATGTCCATGATCGTCTTACGAAGCTTGAGAGAGGTAGGTATTTAATCCTGAAAATTGAATTATAAATGGTGATCTCATGCTTGTTAAGGCAGTTTATGAAAATAGTGTTCTAAGGCCATTAGAAAAGCTCGACCTAAAGGAGGGTGATATGGTCGAAATTGAAGTAAAAAAGGATGCTGTAGATCGATTAGGTGGCCTGGTTAAGATCTCACATAGAGATGTTGTCGATGAGATCATCGAAAGCCCTGAGCTGGAGCCATTCTGATGCATTATGCACTCCCACCGGGAGCGACGGTCTTCATTGACGCGAATATTTTTCTGTATAAGATCCTGGAGCATTGGAAGTATGTACAACCATGCACGGAATTCCTAAAAGATATCAATTATGGCAAATATTCTGGCGTAACTTCCGTCTTTGTATGTAATGAGGTGTTTCATAGAGTCATGCTCGCAGAGCTTTTTGAAAAGCGCAACATTGAAGCCAAGCATGCGATAAAATATCTCAAAGATAGCCCTGACGTAATTAAGGAATTGAATGCTGCCAGAGTGGCCATTGAGAACATTGCGCAAATTGAGAACCTTACGATCGTAGGAGTCGAAAGAGAAGCCTTAGATGTGGCAATAGAATTCTCTCAGAAGTATGGACTTTTAGCGACAGATGCGATTCATGCTGCAACGATGAAAATGGAAGGATTAAGCATTCTGGCTACTAACAACCGGGATTTCGAGAGAATGGATTGGCTGAAACTCTGGAAACCGTGATTTGCAGCGTTTCCGGGTGGGTGGCAGTTCAAATTGCAGACCTTTGGGCCAGCGCCGCCGATCGAGCACGCGCAGATGTCTTATGCTGATTTTGATGTAGATTAGACTAAATCTGAGTGCAGGATCACTATGAATTTACAGCAATTGCGGCGCATGGCTCTAGCTAGTCAGAGTGCAAGATGGACACAATTTTTGTTATAAAGCTCCAATAACTATTAAAAGCATGTATTAGATAAATTACCATGAGAAACTCTGTCTTAAGCTCTGAACTCTTTTTATTCAGTTAGAGTTTGGAGAAGATCAGCCAGTCAACAGAAATAGCAGACAACCGATATCTAGCCATTTTACAAGCTAACCTGGTGTCGAAAATTGATTCCTAGCCAAAATCAAGTCCATCGGACCATAAATCGTTTCAAGGCACGCCTCGATAGCAATGCCTTTCCACGCCAATACAACTATGAGCCGCCGCTGCGTTCTGAGCTTTTCAGCATCGACCAGTTGGAGCGGCATGCCAAGGCGCTGGCAGAACGTCATGAGCTTGACCCAATGCCCGGCAAGGACCTGCTCTTGCCCAGGCTTGCTGAGAATGAGGCAATCCTGCTGCAGGCAAACGAGCTGCTGACAGAGGCCGCGGCATCAAACCTGCGAATTGCACCTGCATCTGTTTGGCTGCTGGACAATTTCTACAAGATCGAAGAGCAGATTCGCATAGCTAAGAGGCATCTGCCGAAGGGCTACAGCAAAGATCTGCCGCATATGCTAAGAGGGCCGCTGGCCGGCTACCCGCGCACTTATGACATTGCACTTGAGCTTATCCGACATACCGACGGGCGGGCGGACTCAGATAGCCTGAAGCGCTTCGTGGATGCTTATCAGACGATCACGACGCTGAAACTTGGCGAGCTGTGGGCCGTTGCGATCATGCTCCGCCTGGCACTGATCGAGAACCTGCGGCGTATCTCTTTAAGAATCGCCAAGAACAGAATTGACCGCAACCTGGCAGGCTACTGGGCTGATCAGGTTATCCTGACGGCAGAGACCGAACCAAAGAACATGATCGTCGTGGTGGCTGACCTGGCCAGCTCGAACCCGCAACTGTCCTGTGCATTTGTTGCAGAATTTGCCCGAAGGTTGGAGGGCCAGAGCCATGCGCTGGCTCTGCCGCTAATTTGGATTGAAGAGCGTCTATCTGAGAAAGGAAAGACCATCGGGCAGATGGTCTTGGAGGATATCCAGCAAGAGTCTGCGGATAAGGTATCCATAGGCAACAGCATTGGCAGCTTTCGGTTTCTTGAGTCCATGGACTGGAGGAAGTTTGTAGAGGGGACGAGCGCCGTTGAGAAGGTGCTGCAGACGGACCCCGCAGGCACATACAGCCGCATGGACTTCGCCACGCGGGACCGCTACCGCCACACAATCGAGAGGATCGCAAAGCGTAGCTCGCACTCTGAAGAAGATGTCGCGCAAATGGCAGTAACGCTGGCCCGGCAGAGTATTGAGGCAAAGGGCAGCGAAGATCGAAGTGCACATGTCGGTTTCTATCTGATCGATAAGGGGGTGCCAGAGCTTGAAGAAGCTGCCGGGATGAGACGGTCGCTTATGGAGCCGCTTGGCAGGACTATTCAACGTTTTCCTTTGCTCTTCTATCTCGGTGCGATAGCGCTGGTTACGGCATTCATCACCGCGGCAGTATTGGGCCGGGCCTTAGAGACGGGACCCGGCGGATGGATGCTGGCCTTAGCTTCCATCTTCCTGGTGATCTGCCTGAGCAGTCCTGCGGTCGGCCTGGTGAACTGGATGGCGACTTTGCTGGTCAGGCCTCACGCGCTCCCCAGAATGGACTTCTCCAAAGGCATTCCGGAAGATCTGCAAACGCTGGTTGTGGTGCCGTCTGTTCTGAGCAGCTCCGAAAAAGTCATTGATCTGCTGGAGGGGCTGGAAGTTCGATACCTGGCAAACCGGGATCTAAACCTCCACTTCGGACTTCTGACGGACCTGGGCGATGCCAAGCAGGAGGTCGTGCCAAAAGACGAGCATCTGCTGCTTGCAGCTCGTCAGGGAATCGAGACTCTGAACGAAAAATACCATAACAGTATTTTCTTTCTCTTTCCCCGCAGGCGCAGGTGGGACCCAAAGGAGCGGATCTGGAGGGGCTATGAGCGAAAGAGGGGCATTCTGGGGGAGCTCAACTCGCTGCTGCGAGGCGCAGCCGAGAACAGCTTCACCGTGATCACTGGAGACGTATCGATCCTGCCCAATATAAAGTACGTCATCACAGTTGACGAAGACACCAAGATGCCCTTCGACTCTGCCCGGCGGCTGGTGGAGACCATGGCGCATCCCCTCAACCTCCCCCGGTTCGATGAGCATAAGCAATATGTCGCGGAGGGCTACAGCATTCTCCACCCTCGCCTCAGCGCGGGCATGCCTGAGGCAGATCGATCGCGGTTTGTGAAGCTCTTCGGCGGCGAGCCGGGAATTGATCCATACACGCGGGAGGTCTCGGATGTCTACCAGGACATCTTCGGGGAAGGTTCCTTTACCGGCAAGGGGATCTACGATGTGGATGCCTTCTCGCAGACTCTGGGCGGACGCTTTCCGGATAACCTGATACTGAGTCACGATCTTCTGGAGGGTAGCTATGCCAGAGCGGCGCTGGTCAGCGATGTGCAGTTTTACGAGGACTACCCCTACCGCTACACCACGGACGTCAGCCGCAGGCACAGATGGATCAGAGGAGACTGGCAGATCGCCAGCTGGCTGCTCATGCGCGTGCCGGGCCCCGGAGGCCAGGTTATGGACAATCCCATCTCAGGACTATCTCGATGGAAGATCCTCGACAACCTCCGGCGCAGCCTTGTGACCCCGTCCCAGATTTTGCTGTTGTTCCTGGCATGGTTTGTGCTGCCGCAGCCTGGGTTTTGGACCGCGGTGGTGGTAGGAGCAGTTCTGGCTCCGCCGGTTCTGGCCTGCATCCGAGTGACACTGAACAGACATGTCGATCTGCCCCTCGATCAGCACCTGCATTTTGCCGGAAAAGCGATTGTCAGATACCTGGCCCAGGCGGGGCTTGGCCTCGCCTTCCTGCCGTATGAAGCATTCTTCAGCCTGGATGCGGTTTTGCGAACCGGAGGACGAATGCTGTTTACCCACAAGCGGCTGCTGGAATGGAATTCATCGAGCAGCGCCAAGAGCAGCGGACGCAGTGATCTGGCGGGTGTCTACCAATCGATGTGGATCGCTCCGGCGCTCGCCATTGCCGCTGCCTCATCTCTCGCGCTCTGGCGTCCTGATGTGCTTTATGTCTTGCCGCTGCTGGTATCTTGGAGTCTTGCACCTGCGGTTGCCTGGTGGATCAGCCTGCCTCAAGACGTGCCCCATGCTAAACTGAGTGTGGCTCAGACGATCTTCCTTGGCAAGCTTTCCAGGAAGACATGGAAGTTCTTCGAGACATTCGTGGGGCCCGAGAGCAACTGGCTCCCACCGGATAATTACCAGGAGAACCCGCGTTCTGTGGTTGCCATCGGCACATCGCCCACGAATATGGGATTATCGCTGTTGGCAAATCTGGCGGCATACGATTTCGGCTATATCTCAACAGGAAGGCTGATAGAGCGCACCAGTTGCTCCCTGCAGACCATGATGGCGCTGGAACGGTTCCAGGGCCACTTTTACAATTGGTACGACACTATGCTGCTCCAGCCGATGCAGCCCAGGTACATTTCGACTGTTGACAGCGGAAACCTGGTGGGCCATTTGCTGACTTTGCAGCAGGGACTCTTAGAGCTGCCGGATCAGAATATTCTGCCGCCTCAGGTTTTTAGCGGTCTCAGGGATACGCTGCGTATCATCAAGGACGAATTTGGAGCATGCGAGCCGAAAGTTGAGCAAGTTGAGCGCCGGAAGAATACCGTGCCCCCGGAAACGCTGGCCCGGATCGATCTACTCCAATCTGAACTTCAATCTCCTCCAGGCACGCTCTCCGCCGCCTGGATGCTCTTAGACCGGCAGGCAACGGCTGCGCAGGAGATAATAGACAGCCTGAGCCAGGATCCCAGCTTGAACCAAGATGCGAATGATTTGGCAAGGCAATGGATGCAAGCCTATGAGAAACAGCTCCGGGACCACCGGGATGACCTGATCCTCATGGCTCCCTGGCTCAGTGTTCACCTCTCGGAACTGACCCGGCCTCCAGTCGAAGAGGGCCTCACACATAGGCCAGCCGAACATGCAGCGATGCTTGGCGAATTGCAGGCAGAGCTGCTCGGACTTGACAGCATTCCATCGCTTAAAGAGATCCCAGAGACTGCAGCGTTGCTCATGCCTAAGATTGACCGGATACTCGGCAGCCTCCAGGGAAAAGAGCACCGGGACGAGAGAGAAGAGTCCCTTCAGCTCGGGCAGATGATCACAGAAGCCGGGAACCGTGCCGGGCAGCGGATCGCATCCATAAAGATGCTTGCACTCGAATGCAGCGAACTGGCGGATATAAAATACGACTTCCTCTTCGAACAGTCGCGTCGGCTTCTTGCCATCGGGTACAACGTCGACGACCTCAGGCGCGATGAGAGCTGCTATGATCTTCTGGCATCCGAGGCAAGACTGTCCAGCTTCGTTGCCATCGCGCAAGGGAATTTGTTGCAGGAGCACTGGTTTGCCCTGGGCCGCATGCTTACCATCGCCGGTGGAGAGCTGGCTTTGCTCTCCTGGGGTGGAACGATGTTCGAGTACCTCATGCCGCAGCTGATCATGCCTGCCTATGAGAATACCCTTCTAAGCCAAACCTATCGAGCGATTGTTCGGCGACAAATCGAATATGGTGAACAGCGGGGAGTTCCCTGGGGCATCTCAGAGTCAGGCTATAACTTGACGGATGTCAACCAGATTTACCAGTACCGCGCCTTTGGAGCGCCCGGCCTGGGATTCAAGCGCGGGCTGATCGAAGACCTGGTGATCGCACCTTACGCCTCAGCCCTGGCTCTGATGGTGGAACCGGCTGAAGCATGCGCCAACCTGGAAAGAATGGCTGATGATGGCTATCTTGGAAGGTATGGTTTCTACGAGGCTATCGATTATACCCCATCTCGTCTTTCTCGGGATGAGACAAGCGCAACTGTGCAGTCCTTCATGGCCCATCACCAGGGCATGAGCTTCCTGGCTATGGCTTGCGTGCTTTTGGACCGGCCCATGCAAAGAAGGTTCATGGCCAATCCGATCTTCCAGGCGGCGGATCTACTTCTCCAGGAACGGGTTCCGATGGCCATGCCCTTCTATCCCCATGCATCCGAAGTTGCAGCATCAATCTGGAGGGCGGGCATGCCGGATTGGCGCGAGTCCCTGCGGATCGTCGCCGATCCGAACACCATGCGACCTGAAGTGCACCTGCTCTCTAACGGCAGATACAGCGTAATGGTCTCCGGTTCCGGCAGTGGCTACAGCAATTGGAAAGAGATCGCAGTCACTCGCTGGCATGCCGACCCCACCCGCGACAATGACGGCATGTTCTTCTATATCCGTGACCAGGACAGCGGCGAGTTCTGGTCTGCCGGATACCAGCCTGCGCTCAAAGGCTCTGAGACATACCAGGCCATCTTCAGGGGATCGAATGCAGAGTTCCGGTCACGGGTCCAGGATATCGATACCTATGCGGAAGTCGTCGTCTCCCCCGAGGACGATGTCGAGCTGCGCAGCATCAGCGTCACCAACCGATCCGGGAGAAGGCGAAGGATCGAGCTGACCAGCTATGCAGAGGTCGTCTTGACGACCCAGGCAGCCGATGCATCGCATCCCAATTTCAGCAACCTCTTTGTTGAAACGGAGATCATCCGCAAGAGATCTGCGATCCTCTGCACTCGCCGGCCAAGGTCGAAAGACGAAAGGCCGCCCTGGATGCTGCATCTGATCGCTATGAAGAAGATCGCGGTCGACGAAATATCCTATGAGACAGACCGCTCAAAGTTCATAGGCCGCGCAAGAACTGCCGCAGATCCCATGGCTTTCACGGAGTCAACATACCTTTCGAATAGAGAAGGGTCCGTCTTAGATCCCATCGTTGCCATCAGGTGCGCTGTCTCAATCGATCCTGGAGAGACGGCCAGGGTGAACTTCATCACAGGCATTGCAGAGACGAGAGATGCCGCCATGTGGCTGATCGATAAATATCACGACGTAGCAATGGCGGACCGCGTCTACAATTTGGCCTGGACCCATAACCAGATGATCATGCAGCAGCTCAACATCTCCGAGGACGATATCCAGCTCTATGAGCGTCTTGCCAGTGCCATAATCTACCCAAGCCCTACCTGGCGCGCCAGCCCGAGCATTCTTTTGAGCAACCACAGCGGCCAGTCGGGCCTGTGGGCTTACAGCATATCCGGAGACCTGCCCATTGTACTGCTGAAGATCGGAGATCGATCATACATCGAGCTGGCACACCAGCTCTTGAGGGCTCATGCTTACTGGCACATGATGGGTCTGGCTGTAGATCTGGTGATCTGGAACGAAGACGGCTCGGGATACAGACAGCAGCTTCAGGACGATATTATGGCCCTGATCTCCTCTTGCACTAAATCCGGCACTTTGGACCGGCCGGGCGGCGTCTTTGTTCTGCGAGTGGATCAGATCTCGGACGAGGCCAGGGTCCTGATACAGGCCATGGCCAGAGCCATCTTCACAGACGTCCAGGGAACTTTTGAGGATCAGCTCGAACGCAAGAGCTGTTTACTGGTGGCGGTTCCACTTTTAAAACCAAAAAGGGCGCTCCGGGTTGAGAATTATGAGGCGGTTGAGTCTTTAGGCCGGGATCTGATATTCTTCAACGGCCTTGGCGGATTCACACAGGACGGGCGCGAGTACATAATCCGGACTGCTCCTGGACAAACGACCCCGGCTCCGTGGTCGAATGTGATATCTAACCCTAATTTCGGGACTGTAATCTCAGAAAGCGGTTCAGCTTATACCTGGTACGAGAACGCCCAGCAATTCCGCCTAACTCCGTGGTATAATGATCCGGTGAGCGATGTTAGCGGTGAGGCCCTGTACATCCGCGATGAGGAGTGCGGAGCATTCTGGTCGCCCACAGCTAAGCCGACGCACGGGATGACGCCTTACAGCTGCCGGCACGGGTTCGGGTACAGCGTCTTCGAGCACAAAGAGAGCGGTATTGCATCCGAGCTGTGGGTATACGTGGCGGTAGACGCTCCCCTGAAGTTCAGTGTTCTCAAGCTCCGCAATGAGTCCGGCGTGTCCCGCAGGCTGTCTGTGACCGGCTACATCGAGCTGGTGCTGGGTGAGATGCCTTCTAAGACGGGGATGCACATCATCACAGAGATCGATCCCAAGACCGGGGCCATCTTTGCCAGAAACCCGTACAATACTGATTTTCCTGGAAGGATAGTCTTCCTGGATGTGAATGAGGAAGTGGGCAGCTTCACCGGGGACCGGACCGAGTTCCTGGGCCGAAACGGCCAGATGGCCCGTCCTGCCGCCATGACGCGGGAGCGGCTCTCCAACAGAGTAGGCGTTGCTATGGACCCATGTGCCGTCATGCAGGTTGAGGTAGATCTGGCAGACGGGCAGGAGCATGAGATCGTCTTCACGTTCGGCATCGGGCGAGACTCGAATGACGCTCGCAGCCTGATTTCTCGTTTCCGCGGGGCGGGCCCGGCCAGAAGTGCTCTTGAAGCTGTGTGGAGCTACTGGAACCGCACGCTTGGTGCAGTGCATGTGGAGACACCTGATAAAGCCCTCGATGTGCTTACGAACGGCTGGCTCCTCTACCAGACGCTTGCCTGTCGCATCTGGGCGCGCAGCGGATACTACCAATCAGGCGGTGCATTCGGCTTCCGCGACCAACTGCAAGACGTGATGGCGCTGATATACGCAGAGCCGCAATTGGCCCGAAAGCATCTGCTGCATTGTGCCGCCCACCAGTTCCTGGAAGGAGACGTTTTGCACTGGTGGCATCCACCCTCCGGACGCGGCGTGCGCACTCACAGCTCCGATGATTGTCTCTGGCTGCCGTTGGCGGTCCATCGATACGTCACGGCTACAGGAGACATCGGCGTGCTTGACGAACAAATCAAATTCATCGAGGGCAGGCTCCTGAAGGCCGGTGAAGAGGCCAATTACGACCTTTCCACGATATCCGAGCAGTCCGGCACACTTTACGAGCATTGTGTCAGGGCCGTCAAGAACGGTCTTTCCTTTGGCGGCCACGGCCTGCCCCTCATGGGCTCCGGAGACTGGAACGACAGCATGAACCGTGTCGGCTATCAGGGCATTGGCGAGAGCATATGGCTTGGCTTCTTCCTGTATCATGTGCTCATGAAGTTCTCCGAGATCGCCCTCCAGCGAGGTGATGCGGCCTTCGCAAATCAGTGCGGCAGCGAGGCCGCCGATTTGCGCCGGAAGATCAGAGAGTTCGGGTGGGATGGCCATTGGTATTTGCGCGCCTACTTCGATAACGGAGCAACCATTGGGTCCGCTACCAACATGGAATGTCAGATCGATTCCATCTCTCAGAGCTGGTCGGTCCTATCCGGAGCAGGAGATCCGGAAAGATCGAAGACGGCAATGGATGAAGTGGACCGGCTTCTGGTCAACAGAGATGCATCGCTGATACAGCTCCTGGACCCGCCCTTCGACAGGTCCGACTCCGATCCCGGCTATATCAAAGGCTACATTCCGGGAGTGAGGGAGAATGGCGGGCAGTACACACATGCGGCCATTTGGGTGATTATGGCTTTTGCGGCTATGGGCGACCACGCCCGGGCCTGGGAGCTATTGTCACTCATCAATCCTCTGAATCACGGCTCAACCCCGGAAGAGGTTAGGATCTACAAGACTGAACCCTACGTTATCGCAGCGGATGTCTATGCATGCCCGCCGCACACCGGGCGCGGAGGATGGACCTGGTACACCGGAGCTGCGGGCTGGATGTACCGCCTCATAGTTGAATCGCTGCTCGGACTGAGGCTGGACGTTGACCGGCTGATCTTTTCCCCCTGCATTCCGGCGGACTGGCAGTCGTTTCGCTTGCATTACCGCTACCGCGAGACATTCTACCACATTACGGTTACGCAGTCGGGGCCGGGATGCGAGGTAGTAGGCGTGACGGTTGACGGTCAGGTGCAAAGCGACGGGTCGGTACATTTGGTCGATGATAGAATGGAGCATTTTGTAGAGATAGAGATGGGCGAAGGTGCAATGGGCGGATGGACCGCGGACGGTGGGACAATAGACGGAGGGACTATAAGCTGAGGTGCGGATGGATAATCGGCTTTTTTTCGGTCGATGTTATCAGTGGATCTAATGACCCGCACCAGTTTTTATTCTGCTTGGCATCTGCATTTTCTGGACATTTCAGTTTGTGCGCGGTTTCCATAATTAAGAATACCTGAGTGAATTTAGATATATTTGAAAAATTTGAAAATTATGTATAATGTAAAATGTACTTGGACACCAACTATATTAACTAATGTGTAAATAAATTAGTTACGTTCGCCAAAAATCCAAATATCGCAGAAGACAAAGAAACGGTGCGAAAGAAGAACATGCGGTTCCCCAAACTGAGCTTAACGCGGCAAATTTACGTCGGCCTAATCGCAGGCATTCTTGTCGGCCTTTTCTTCGGAGACCTGTGCATAATATTTCAGCCGTTTGTGTCTGCATTTATCAAAATTATGCAGATCACCGTCATTCCTCTGGTAGTAACCGCCCTCATCTCCGGCATTGGAAGCATTAAAAAGTCCGACGCAAGAGTTATTATCAAAAGTTTCGGTCTCACCCTGCTGCTGCTCTGGATATTGGGAATTGGGTCGTTCCTTGCCATGCAGTTTGCCTATCCGTCCGTTGGCAGACCCACATTCTTTGCTGCCAGAGCTGCCACTCTGGCGAATAAGCAAGACCTCCTCGATCTGTTCATACCTTCAAATCCATTTTCCTCATTGTCGGAGGGCTATCTGCCGGCAGTGGTAATCTTTTTCCTCCTCCTTGCCTTTGTGCTCTTGGAAGATGAGCGCTCCAAATCCTTGATAGATCTTTGCGGCGTCCTTAACTCGGCATTTTTCAGAATTACAGATATTGTCTCAAAAATTATTCCTCTGGGCGTCTTTGTCACTATGGCCTACAATGCAGGAACTCTTGACGTAGATTATTTTATGGGGCAGCAAGCATATTTTGCATCAATAATAGTCCTTTGCACTCTGCTTTGCGCAATAGTCTTGCCGCTAGTTGTGTCGTGTCTTACTCCATTTGGTTTTCGCGAAATCCTCACAGCGACGAGCAAGTCGGCCATTCTTGCTTTTTCCTCCGGAAACGTCACAATCACTCTGCCGTTGATCGAAAAAGATCTGCACCATCTTTTCCGAATGGACGACAATGATGAGCGTTCCCGAGCATTGAATGAGGCGCTGGTTCCATTGGCCTACATATTTCCGACAATCGGATCTTTTGTGCCATTGTTATTCATTCTCTTCGCAGCGTGGTATTATCGGGTTCCTATGCATTTGAAGGATCAATTGGTGCTCGTAGCTGCAGGAGTCCCGAGCGTCTTTGGGAGCAGCAGGGCTTGCGTGCTCTTTCTGCTGGACATATTTTCCATTCCCGAAGATGCATTTCAGCTCTACAACATTTCCATAACGTTATTGATATATTTTGTATCCGCCTTAGGATGCGTGTCAATCTTCTCATTATGTGCGATTTGCATAGCCCACCTTACCGGGCGCCTGCAAATTCGCAAGATACGAATCATCTTGGTTTTGGTGGTAATCCTCTTGCTGCTGGGCTCTTCCGTTATGGGCCTTCGCATGGGTTTTTCCAGTATCTTTGCCAATTCAAATCATGATAAAGATTTCATCAATTCCATGAAGCTTCCCAGCGGAGTTGTGGTCATCTCCGGCATGACGCTACCCATGTCAAGCGATGGTCTGAAGATGGACGACATTGTATTGGCAAAAATCTATAAAAATGCATCAGAATTGTCGCTGGATACTGATTCGTCAGAATTCTCATGCCTTGAGAGAATCAATAATCGGCAATCTTTGCGCGTGGGATACATTCCCGGCAGGATTCCGTTCGCATTCATCAACAGTAACGGATCTCTGGTAGGCTTCGATGTGCAGATGGCTTATGAATTGGCGGACTATCTGAAAGTGCCTCAAATTGAGTTCATTCCGGTCAATAATGGCAATATGGCGGAGTTCTTGAATAATAAAACATGTGATATTATTATGACCGGTCTGGAGCCCACATCGGAAAGGTTGGGACGGATGAGGTTCACTTCAAACTACATGACGCTCCATCTGGCTTTTCTGGTTAAGGAGAAACGGCAGGACGAATTCGAACAATTCGAGCACGTCCGAGCGAATATGAATTTAAGGATCGCCTTCATAAAAGATAGTCCCAATTTCCTGGAACGCATAAAAATCTTGTTCCCACATGCCGAAATAGTCGAGCTGAACGACTACGAGGAGTTCTTCTCCGCAAATGCAGCCGATGCCCTTTTAACTACCGCAGAGCAGGGTTCCATCTTTTCCGTGCTTCATCCTGAATATGGCGTGGCCACCATCAAACCGGACAATTTTTATAAAATTATGCTCGCCTATCCTGTGGACATAGATGAAGAGAGCTTTTTGAACCTGGTAAATCACTGGATGGATATGGAAGAAGATTACGGAGGGCTGGATGATAAATACAATTATTGGATACTTGGAGAAGGTGCACAAAGAGAGCAAGACCGTTGGTCTGTGGTCAAGGATGTGCTGCATTGGGTGAATTAACGGCAAGATATGCCGGAGTAGAAATGATGCCGATACCTTCGAATATCTAATCGTGTCCGTGATTAACGCTTTTCGATCCACTGACTTTGAGCCTGCAAGCTGCTTTTGGACCGAGTGGTGTAGATCCTCTGGTTTTACTTATAGGTTCGGATAAGGTCGATGTGTTTTTTTGCATAGTCATGCATAGCGAGGCCTCATGTTCTTATAACTTATGTGTCTGAAAATTTAAGTACCAAAATCTTCTTATGCGATAACAGCCTATTATGATTAGATTCAATAATGGAGGAATAAAAAAATGTCGAGTGATAGAATAGATACGGCGAAAGCTGATACTAAGAAAACAATATCTGACATAGAGAACAAGGTGGCATATGCAAAGGCAGATTTAAACGCTGATGTAGAGAAGGTCAAGGCCAATTTCGGGCATGATGAGGCCGAGAAGAAAGCAGCTTACGCAAAGGCTGACATTAAGGCAGGTGCCGAAAAGGCGAAGGCTGATGTTGAGAATAAGGTAGCACATGCAAAAGCTGATGTGGAGAAAGCAAAAGCCCAAATAGGAAACAAAATATCTGATTACTGAAATAAATAATGGCGCAATAATTAATATTTGTGGGGGTGTGTAAATGGCAGACTTACTTTATTTGGCCGTAGTGTTCTTTGTAATAGCGCTAATACTTGGAATAATGGGAGTACGCGGTGCAGGCATATCGATGGAGATCGCCAAATGGCTGATAATCGTGTTCATTGTTCTGGCGGTATTAACGCTGGTATTGGGCGGCTCATTCCACCTGTTGGTATTACCGCTGGCAATTTAGGATTGCCCAATATTTGCCCTAAACGCATTATGCATAATGCTTAGAGGGCAATAGACGGGAATTATAGCGATCGCATTAGATGGAGGTTTGAAATGAAAAAGATATTAGTGGCCATGCTCATTGCCACGATGATGCTGTTTGCTCTCGGCGCAGCAGAGGATGTAACGAAATCCACTACAACGACTAGCACAACTCCTAGCCCCGATGTAACCAAATCAACGACAACTACAACCGACTCCGCACCAGGTCCCGATGCTTCCAAATCAACAACAACCACAACCAGCTCGACTCCTTCCACCGAGCCTACAAGCACGACTAAATCAACGACTACGACTAGCTCGACTCCTGGCTTCGAGGCAACATTCGCAATAGCCGGGCTCCTGGCGGTAACCTTTGTAGCTCTGAGGAGAAAACATTAGGATACCTTTGTTTTTGCATTCCAAAAGACAACTTGTGGTTTAGGTGAGGCTGATTATGATACGAAAGCTCATAAAAATATTGTTCCTGCTTGGGACTATCATCCCCTTCTTGTGCCTGGTGAAAAAGATGCACAATCATCATCACCACCACAATGAAAAATAATTAATTTTTAGCTATCGATCTAAAGCGCAAATGGGATAGCTAATTTTGTGGGAAAACCCAGATTAAGGATATCGATCGAGAGAGTTAATTAGCAGAATTATTAACCGTTTAGCAGAATTATTACCAGATTGGGGTGAGTCATTTTGAAGAAAGAAGAATTTATGCGGCAGATAGAGGGCTGCAAGCTTTCCGGGAGCTTTGATCAGCATCTTTTGGATAATGCTTCCGAGATGTTCGGCAAATGGGGTATGACCACACAATTGAACGAGAAGGAGCACCTTTTCGAGACCTCGGGGCTCGCACCTAAAACCGAAGACAGCAGTGCTCTGAAGAAGGAAAAAGAGGCGCTGCGTTGTGTGTGCGAAAAGATTATGAAATCCAATCTGAACAGGAAAGACGCAGCCGTTATTATCAAGAATTTCAATAAGATCAAAGATCCGGGATTCGAGTGGGTAGAAGGGTGAAACAGCTCCAAAAAATCTGCAAATTATTCACATATAGTAATTCCTAAATAATTTGGCAAATCCGAGACAGTACTGTAGATTCGGGCATCCGTCTCGCGATTTGCCGTTCCCTCCTCTTAAAACTTTGAGTTTATTAGAAATCTGAGATACTATTAAGAAAAAAAGTCAGGTGTTAAAAATGAAATATAGCAAAGTTTTGCTGTCTATGGCAATGCTCGCAGCGTGCATGCTAATTGGTATCACATATGGACAAGACTATCTGAACGGAGGAAATGTCAGTCCCGGCCGTATAGATTCTGATCAGGCTCTGAGTGACATGCTGCAGTGGTTCGATCAACCTGTCTCCAGCTTCCCCTGGTACACTGCCAGTGATGCCTTCTATACCCAACCGTATAGCTACACCACATTCTCTCCCTACACGGAGTATTATGTACCCACCGGAACGACTATAGTGAATGGGATAATAAGCAATCCCACAAAGTTCGACATAACTCAGAAAACGCCTTCCGTTGTATACTACGGTGCCGGTGTAGGGTTGCCGTACACCCAGTATGCATCCACGGCGTCATCCAAGACCAACGACCTCTGGATTCAGGGAGCTACAAACTGGACGCAGTATGTGGTAAGCCCGGTCGGAACCTGGCTGCAGCTGGTCGCCTACGCGCCGGTTGAAGGACCCGCAGGCTTCTATGAGACGATCCAAACCGACACCACCAGCTCGAAGTACAATACATATCAGTTCAACCAGGGTTATAACACCATGAATTTCAAAGCCGACCAGGTGGGAAGACATACACTCTACTTTGTGATTAACAGCCAGCCGAGCAACGTGGTCATTGTAGATGTGTTTGCTGAGACACCGACAGGAAGCACAGTGACGAGCAGTTATCCGATTACAAGCCAGCCGCCAGTAACCGTTCTTGGCAATGCCGCAAACCCGGATAGCGTCACCACAAGCAGAAGCTCGTCCCAAACATCAGACGGCGTGACTACTACAAGTACTGCAAATGGCCAAACCACTACCACATCCAACGGCGTGACCACCGTTACGCCTGCGGGTCAATCAACTGCAACCACTGGCGGAACTTACCAAACAACGACCAGCGCCGATGGTACTACTCAGACAACGACCAGCTCCCATTGAACTGTCGTTGCATCCATTCCACGCGAAATCAAGAGAGATGAATATGTTTAAAAAAATTGCGGACTTACCTACTTTCGCCATATGAATCTCTCGCTGTTTGGGAAATTCAGGCATATCGGGATGAGATGAGATTCAAGAGACTCTTGACATCCTTTCTCGGCTTGCCTATCCCTCCTCAAAGAGTCTTCAGTTCATATCAGAAATCAAAAAAAATCGATATAAGCAAAAGTCAGGTGTTAATATGAAATATAGCAAAATTTTGATATGTATAACGGCACTCGTTTGCCTTGCCTCTCTGGCAGGCGCACAGTCAGACCCGTTAGGTGCAGGTTCCAGTGGCAGCGCAATGGGATCTAGCGGAGATTGGATTAGCCCCAACATGGGCCAAACGACCAGCCGTGCAAATTCGGATGAGGGGCTGGCCAGCATGTTGCAGTGGCTCGATCAACCCGTCTCCAGCTTCCCCTGGTACACTGCCAGCGATGCCTTCTACAGCCAACCGTATAGCTACACCACGTTCTCTCCCTACACAGAGTATTATACAACAACCGGTACAACTGTCGAGGGCGGGATAATAAGCAATCCGACCAAGTTCGACATAACTCAGAAAACACCTTCTCGTGTGTACTACGGTGCCGGTGTAGGTTTGCCGTACTCCCAATATGCATCCACGGTATCATCCAAGACCAACGACCTCTGGATTCAGGGAGCTACAAACTGGACTCAGTATGTGGTAAGCCCGGTCGGAACCTGGCTGCAGCTCGTTGCCTACGCTCCCGTTGAGGGACCAGCAGGTGTCTATGAGACGATCCAGACAGATACAACCAGTTCCAAGTACAAGACGTATCAGTTCAACCAGGGTTATAACACCATGAACTTCAAAGCCGATCAGGTGGGAAGACATACGCTCTACTTTGTAGTAAACAGCCAGCCAAGCAACGTGGTCGTTGTGGATGTGTTTTCCGAGAGTCCGGCAGGAAAGCCTGTACATACAATGTCTTAGAAGTAATGCATAACTGAACCAAAAATACGAGATTGATCGGAACTATATTAGGGCCATCGAGGCTCAATGCGATCAATCTCGCACATCTATTTTAGTCGATTTTAATGTGATTGCCCAACAACTGTTGTAAAGTATTTTGACAAAACGTTGTGCTGCATAGACCGATCAGAATGAAAAAAAGAAATAAGTTTTAGCGGTAAGTTAGTTCAGGCAATGCGGGCACTATGCCAACGCATTTTTACAGCCCTACTTCTTTTTTGGCGCACTGCTTAATTGACGCTTGAGTTCAGCCTGGCGTTCCTTTATTTCATCTTTTTCTGCCTGGGTTTTTGCTTTCGCTAATTCTATATCAAGCTGCTTAAGCTGTGCTTCAACATTGTCTGTCATATTCGAATCCTCCGTTTATAATTCTCTATATAGTATGATGTCATCGAATAAAAAGATTTTGGTACTTAAATTTAAAAGTTCCGAAATTTATATACTGATAAACATTTAGTAATTTAAATGCATAGATCTAAACCGCATTGACATTATCCGAACCTATTGCCAAAAGTCATGGCTGGCAATGCTATGTTGGAGATGATGATATTACCAAATGGATTCTGGTTTAGGATTTTGCCTGATATGTCAACCAGGCCATTGCGATTTGCCGTTGACTTCAACCCCGTTACCATACGATTTTCCAACTCCTTAGAAAAAAATGGATTCGAGCCATGCCATTTAGAGCGTAGCCAGTTGACCGGAGCGAATCCGGTCAGTACCTCAATATAGCACCTATATTTCCGATGCTCACGAGGAATGCGTCGTCCTCCACTAAAACTACCTCAGTTCCCATAT
>Ga0105092_10000231_pt1 | contig 28374 bp, 24 predicted proteins | sample PPLLak2March2015_FD_87021 | JGI IMG/M metagenome (GOLD analysis project Ga0105092, IMG submission 87021) | Freshwater sediment microbial communities from Prairie Pothole Lake near Jamestown, North Dakota, USA - PPLs Lake P7 Core (1) Depth... | ecosystem: Environmental > Aquatic > Freshwater >... | reverse complement strand
GCAGGAAGTAAACGGTGTAAGTATGTTGCATGGCACGGTAACCCAGCAGTTATTTTCAAAATTGTGGCCCGGCTACCTTCCTGAAGAATTACACATCGGTTACGTGACCAATGGCGTCCATTACCATACCTGGGCTGCAAAGAGCTGGAAAAAACTGTACAGGGAATCCTTCGGCGAAAATTTCGAAAGCAACCTGTCGGATGTGGATTACTGGCAAAAAATTTATAACGTACCGGACAACAAGGTTTGGGAAACAAAGCAAAAACTCAGGGCACGACTGATCAACACAATTAAAGACCGGTTTAAAGAAAACTGGGTAAAACGCCATGAAGATCCGAGACGCATTGTGGCCATAAATCACCAGCTATCCGATAAAGCCCTTACCATTTGTTTTGCACGGCGATTTGCTACATACAAACGGGCACACCTTCTTTTCCGGAATCCTGATAGGCTTGCCCAGATACTCAATATTCCAGGCCGTCCTGTGCAACTCATTTTTGCCGGTAAGGCTCATCCCAATGACAAGGCTGGACAGGATCTGATCAAAATGGTGGTTGATATCTCCAAAAGACCGGAATTTTTGGGAAAAATCGTTTTCCTGCAAAATTATGATATAACCCTGGCCAAGATCATGGTGCAGGGAGCCGACATCTGGCTGAATACTCCTACCCGGCCCCTGGAAGCCTCGGGAACAAGTGGTGAAAAAGCCGTGCTGAACGGTACCCTTCATTTCAGTGTGCTCGACGGCTGGTGGGTGGAAGGATATCAGCCTGAAGCCGGCTGGGCCCTAACAAATGAGATCACTTATGAGGACAATAATCTGCAGGATGATCTTGATTCGGAAATTATCTATTCCCTCCTCGAGCAGGAGATCATTCCAGCTTTTTATGACCGGAATAAGGCGGAAATTCCTGAAACCTGGGTGCGCTTTATGAAAAATTCCATCGCATCCATTGCACCCCATTTTGTGACAAGCCGCATGCTGAATGATTATAACCGCCGTTTTTATAGCAAGTTGTTCAAACGCACAAAGGCCATGGCTGAGGATGATTTTGAAATGGCGAAACGCATCTCTTCCTGGAAGAAAAGGATCAAAAGAGCCTGGAACAATATCAGTGTGGTGGATTATTCAATATTCAGCAATGGCACTGAGGCTTATGAAATGGATCATCCATACAAGGGGAGGATTGTACTTGATTTGAATGAAATTTCCCCCCAGGATGTCGGCGTTGAACTCGTGATTACGGAAAACGGCGAACGAATTATAGCCACCCACGAATTTATGCTTGATAAGTCAAGTGTGGATAAGGCGATGTTCAGGGCAGACATCATCATTAAACAGCCGGGCACATTTAATTATGGCATACGCATTTACCCTAAAAATGAGATTTTACCCCACCGCCAGGATTTTAACCTGGTGAAGTGGATATAGGCATTGGCTGGAATCATTAATACGTTAAATTGAATTATGAATCGTGCCTGGAAAATAAAGGAGGGTTATCCTGCGGATATTCATCAACTGGCCGAAGCACTTTCGGTTAGCCCGGTGATTTCAACCCTTCTTTACCAAAGAGGAATTCACACTTTTGAACAGGCAAAATCTTTTTTTCGCCCGGATCTGAGCAAGCTATACGACCCGTTCCTGATGACAGACATGGAAAAGGCCGTAGACAGGCTGCAACTGGCTTTCACAAACAAAGAAAAGATCCTGGTATATGGTGATTATGACGTAGATGGCACCACATCCGTAGCCATGGTCTATTCATTCATTCGCAGATACCATGCCGATGTGGATTATTACATCCCCGACCGGTACACCGAAGGATATGGCATTTCGTTGCTTGGCGTGGATTATGCTGTTCAGCATAATATATCCCTGATCATCGCACTTGACTGCGGAATAAAATCGGTCGAAAAAGTGGCCTATGCCAGCGAAAATCACATTGACTTTATTATTTGCGATCATCATACACCCGGTGAAATTCTGCCGGCGGCAGTTGCTGTGCTTGACCCGGAAAGACCCGATGGAGGGTATCCTTTCCGATATCTTTCGGGTTGCGGAGTAGGATTTAAATTTTTACAGGCCTATATACAGAAAAACAGCATTCCATTTTCTGAAATCACCGATTATCTCGATTTACTGGCTGTGAGTATTGCCTCCGATATCGTTCCCCTGGTTGACGAAAACCGGATTCTCGCCTACTATGGTCTTAAAAAGCTGAATGAGAATCCTTCCATGGGACTCAAGGCCATTATTACCATAGCCGGTTTGGAGGGTAAAAATATAACAGTAGATGACATTGTATTTAAAATCGGACCGCGTATCAACGCCGCAGGCCGAATTGAATCAGGAAAACAGGCAGTTGAACTGCTTATTGCCGATACACCTGAAAACGCTTTCACGCATTGTGAAAGGATCAACCTGCACAATCAGACCAGGCGGAATATAGATAAATTAATGACCGAGGAAGCACTCCAGGAAATCACGGCAAAATCGGATAAATATAAATACTCGACTGTATTATATAACCCTGCCTGGCATAAAGGAGTTGTCGGTATTGTCGCCTCGCGGCTGATCGAAAGTTATTACCGGCCTACCGTCATTCTCACGGAATCAAACGGATTTGCGACAGGTTCCGCACGTTCCATTCCGGGATTCAATTTATACCAGGCAATTACCGAATGCGTTGACCTTCTCGAAAGCTACGGCGGCCATATGTATGCCGCAGGCCTTACATTGAAAATCGAGCATGTGCAAAAATTTGTCGATCGCTTTGAAGAGATCGTGAAGAATACAATCACACCGGATATGATGATCCCACAGATTGAAATTGACACCGAATTGAATTTTAAGGATATAACCCCAAAGCTATTCCGCATTATCAGGCAATTCGAACCCTTTGGACCTGAAAATATGAACCCTGTTTTCTTTGCGGAAAATGTATCAGACAATGGATATGCCCGCCTGGTGGGAACAGAGGATGTACATCTCCAGTTGGGATTAATACAGGAGGATTCTCCCTTTAACAATTACAGGGCTATCGCATTTAACCAGGCTTCTTATCTGGCTAAAATCAAGAACGGCTCGGCATTTGACATTGCATACACCCTGGTGGAAAATAGTTTCAGGGGCAATACCACGATCCAGTTAAACATCAAGGATATAAAAATTGAAAATCGTTAAAATGCATTATTTTTGCGACGTTTAACCATGCAAAAAAAATGCTGACAGCAACAAAGTCCATTATTGAAAAGGCCTGGGATGACCGTTCCCTGCTTGATCAGGAAGAAACAAGGCACCATATCCGGCAGGTCATTGAATGGCTCGACAAAGGAAAAATACGGGTGGCTGAGCCATCAGGAATTAAATGGATCGTCAATGAATGGATCAAAAAGGCTGTTATTCTCTATTTCCCCATTCAGTCAATGAAAACGATTGCTGCTGATCCATTCGAATACCACGACAAGATCGATCTGAAACACGGGTATCGCGAATTGGGTGTGCGTGTGGTACCAAATGCCATCGCCCGATACGGTGCCTATATTGCATCGGGAGTGATCATGATGCCTTCCTTCATCAATATAGGCGCGTATGTTGATTCGGGAACCATGGTGGATACATGGGCCACAGTGGGCTCCTGCGCACAGGTTGGAAAAAATGTTCATCTCAGCGGGGGTGTTGGTATTGGTGGTGTGCTTGAACCGGTTCAGGCTGCACCTGTCATCATCGAGGATAATTGCTTTATCGGATCGCGGTGCATTGTGGTGGAAGGAGTGCACGTGGAACGGGAAGCTGTATTGGGCGCAAATGTGGTACTCACCGGTTCAACAAAAATCATCGATGTTTCCGGGGCTGAACCCATCGAATATAAGGGGATTGTACCTTCCAGATCAGTAGTGATTCCGGGTACCATATCCAAGAAATTCCCTGCCGGTGAATACCAGGTTCCGGTTGCGCTGATCATTGGAAAACGAAAAGAAACAACGGATCTCAAAACCTCCCTGAACAATGCATTACGTGAATATGATGTCTCGGTTTGATACCAATAGATTATGCGAATAGGTTTAGATGCCAAACGCGCCTTTTTCAATAAAAGCGGACTCGGAAGTTACAGCCGGAACCTGATACAGGGACTGGCCAAGAAGTATCCTGAAAATGAATATGTACTATACACCCCCGGAACAAATCCCGATTTGTTTGAGCCTGTACAGGAATGTTTCAGTATAAAAGTACCTGAACGTTTCTATCATCGCATATTCCGGTCATACTGGAAAAGCTTCTTTGTATCAAAACAATTACCCCATGACCGAATTGAAATATTTCATGGGTTGAGTCATGAACTGCCTTATAATTTTCCGGTAAAAGAAGTTAAATCCGTTGTCACCATACACGATTTGATCTTTCTCCGTTTACCCCATTTATACAGAACCATTGACCGTACCATTTACGAAAGAAAATTCAGGTATTCCTGCAGTGTTTCAAACCGCATCATTGCGGTAAGCCAGCAAACGGCTAACGATGTGGTTGAGTTCTTTAAAATTGAACCGGGCAAGATCGACGTGGTATACCAGGGCTGTAATCCCATGTTCAATAAGGAAGTATCGCTTATTGAGAAAGAAATTCTGCGCATGAAATATCTTTTGCCCAAATCATTTATTTTGTACGTGGGTACCATTGAAGAGCGCAAAAACCTGTTGACCCTGATCAAGGCACTGCATTACGGGAAAATCGATATGCCCCTTGTCGTGATCGGTAAAAATACGCCTTACCTGAACAAGGTCATTGAATTTATCGAGAGGCACAGCCTGATCAACATCATATTTTGTGATGTTGTTCAGAACCAGGATCTTCCCGGAATATACCAGTTGGCCGACCTTTTTGTTTACCCTTCAATATTTGAAGGATTCGGCATCCCCATTCTTGAGGCCCTGTATTCCAAAGTACCCGTAATCACATCCAAAGGAAGCAGTCTGGCTGAGGCGGGCGGAAAATATACCCTCTATGTTGATCCCAACAATGTGGAAGAAATGGCAGCTGCCATTAAGAAAGTATTATTTGACAGGGAACTTCAGGAAAAGATGAAATTCGAAGGATACAAGCATGCCAGGGGATTTGATGAGGAAAAAGTGACAGCCAACATTATGGATGTGTATCTAAAAGTTCTGAAGAATGGATAAAGAGATCTTAGCTGCAACTGAAATACTCCAAAAAGGGGGAATTATCCTTTATCCAACAGACACCATCTGGGGAATTGGATGTGATGCTACCAACAAAGAAGCAGTATCAAGAATTTATAGCATCAAGCAACGGAGGGATGAGAAAAGCATGCTCATTTTGCTGGACAATGCCGATAAATTATACGATTATGTGAAGCAGGTGCCGGACATAGCCTGGAACCTGATCGAAGTAGCGGATAAGCCCCTGACCCTGATTTATCCCGATGCGCAGAATCTGGCCGAAAATCTGATTGCAGAAGACGGATCTATCGGGATTCGCATTGTAAAAGACGAATTTTGCCGGAAATTAATCAGCCGGTTCGGCAAACCCGTCGTTTCCACGTCAGCCAATATCAGTGGTACGCCCTGGCCTCCCAATTTCCGGAAAATAGACAGGAATATTCTCAAACTCGTGGATTATGTTGTTAAATTCCGGCAAAAAGACGAAGCACGGGGAAAACCCTCCGGGATCATCAAACTGGGTTCCGGCGGTGAAGTGCATGTTATCAGGGAATAATGCTGACTATGCCGGATATAAGTAAAATATTGATCATCCGATTGAGTTCAATTGGTGATATTATTCTCACAACCCCTTTACTCCGCTCAATCCGGAAGGCCTATCCAAATGCCTTCATAACCTACATCACAAAAAAACAATATGCCAGTTTGCTTGCTGAATCCCCGTACATCGATGAACTGATTGCCTTTGACACGTCAGAAGGGTTCCGCGGACTAAGAAAAATCAAACGCAGGCTCAGGGAGCAGCATTTCGACATATACCTGGATATACACAAAAACTGGAGATCTCGATTCTTACGATTGGGCCTTGGTGCGAAATATATTACAACGTATCCCAAATACATTGTCCGGCGGACACTCCTTGTGCGGTTTAAGATCAATTTCTACAAGCACATCAAACCTGTTTATCTGCGGTATTTTGAAGCCGCCCGTAAACTCGGAGTACAATATGACGGAGAAGGGTCGGAAATTCATATCCCGGTGGCTGTAACAAAAAAAGTTACCGGCATTTTGTCCTCCCTGGGATACCAGTTCAACAAACCCCTTGCGGTGATCTGCCCGGGTGCTACCTATTTCAATAAACGCTGGATACCGGAGGGATTTGCTCAAACCGCAAGTTACCTGATAAAAGAAAGATCCGCCTTCATAATTCTCCATGGAGGCAAAGAGGACAAAGACCTGTGTGACAGGATTGCAGCCATGATTGGGACCGGGGCTTTCAGTCTGGCAGGATCCCTAAGCCTGCCGGAATCCGCCGCACTATTAAAGCTTAGTACGCTGGTCATAGCCAATGACAGCGGATTGCTTCATTTGGCACAGTCACAGAAAAGGCCTGTTGTAGGTATTTATGGCCCTACTACACGGGAGTTAGGATTTTTTCCTATCGGGAATAACAGTACCGTGGTGGAAACATCCCTGCCTTGCCGTCCCTGCACACCCAAAGGTTTAAATTATTGTCCCAAAGTACACTTCAGGTGTATGAACGATATCACCCCGGAGATGGTTATTGAGGCCTCTCTGAAATATTTAGTGAAGAGTAATGAGTGATGAGTAATGAGTAATGAGTACTTACTCCTGTCTGTCTCTTATGTAACCAGATTTTAAATGACTGAAGCAAAGGCGCAAAAACAGGATGCCTTCGGCACGCAGATGAATGCTCGCTTTGCTCGCATTTTCCATTTCAGTTATTTATTTTGGGGCAAAATTGTTTAATGCTGGGGGACTCATCACTCATTACTCATCACTCATTACTCGTCACTCATTCCTTCACCCCTTCCAGTTCCTTCAATTCCCAAATATTTCCCTATAAAATAGCAGTTTTATAAAGGAAAATGACAATTTTGTAAACATCTCTTTAACCTTAAACTCTTTGCTGATGAAAAAACTGATTTATATTCCATTCATCCTTGTAATAGCCTTATGTATGCAATGCAAACCTAAATCGAATGAACCTTTAGTGAACACGCTCGCCCCTGAAGAAATCAACCAGGGATGGAAATTACTATTTGACGGAACCACGATGAACGGCTGGCATAATTTCGGCCGTGACAGCCTTACCGGCTGGAGGGTTGACAGTGGCATGATGGTTGCGCTTGGACAGGGTGGTGATCATGGAAATGATATTATAACAAATGAAGAGTTCGAAAATTTTGAATTGTCAGTTGAATGGAAAATATCCCCGGGGGGAAACAGTGGCATATTCTTCAATGCGAAAGAAGATACAGCGATAAATGCCATTTATGAAATTGCCCCTGAATATCAGCTTGTCGATGACCAGGGATTTCCTGAAAAACTGGCAGAATGGCAAAAAACAGGCGCGTGCTACGCCATGTACCTGGCCGATTCAAACAAGACGCTCATGCCGGTCGGACAGTTCAATGTATCAAAGATCATTGTGAATAACGGCCATGTGGAACATTGGCTGAATGGATCAAAATTGGTGGAATACCAGATGTGGACACCGGAATGGGACAGTCTGAAAACAACAGGAAAATGGAAGGATTATCCACTATTTGGTACTGCACGCAAAGGACACATTGGCCTTCAGGATCATGGCCAGCAAAACTGGTTCAGAAATGTGAAGATACGCAACTTATAATCTGCACAAAATGACCAGTACTGAAAATACAAAAAAAGACCGGCTGCTTTCTTTGGATGCACTTCGTGGGTTCGATATGTTGTGGATCGCCGGCGGTGAATATCTCATCATTACCCTCGCAGCGCTTACGGGATGGCCATTTCTTCAATGGGCAGCCACTCAGATGGAGCATGTGGAATGGCAGGGATTTCATTTTTACGATATGATCTTTCCGCTATTTCTGTTTATTGCAGGAGTATCCATGCCCTTTTCAATTGTAAAGAGACAACAACGTGGTGAAAGCATGCAGAAAATTTACCTGCACCTGCTAAAACGTCTTTTTATACTTATCCTTTTGGGATTGATCTATAATGGCCTGTTACGGTTTGATTTTGAAAAACAGCGTTACGCCAGCGTGCTGGCCAGGATTGGAATAGCCTGGTTCTTTGCCGCGGTTATCGTGTTGAATACAACCATCCGCGGGCAAATTTATTGGTTTGCCGGCATATTGCTCACCTACTGGGCCATGATGAAACTGATCCCCGTTCCGGGTTTTGGCCCGGGTGTGCTGACACCCGAAGGAAACCTGGCTGCCTATATCGACCAGAAATTTCTGCCCGGACGCTTATGTTGTTATATCTATGGAGATAATGAAGGGATCCTGTCAACATTTCCAGCCATTGCAACTGCGTTGATGGGAGCCATTACCGGATATTTTCTGAAAATGCAGGACACCAGGTTGAATGGACTGAAGAAGGCCCTGATCATTCTGGCTGCCGGTATCCTTTCGCTCATTGTGGCCAAAATATGGAGTTATTCGTTTCCTGTGATAAAAAATCTGTGGTCAAGCTCTTTCGTGCTTACGGCCGGAGGGTGGAGTCTGATCCTGCTTTCTGTTTTTTACCTTGTAATAGATGTCTGGGGATATAAGAAATGGACTTTCCCCTTTGTCGTAATTGGCCTTAATTCCATCACCATTTATATGCTGAACTCAGGCATTATTGATTTCGGGGAAATGGGAAAATACTTTTTCGGTGGAGTTGCCTCCATGTTTTCTGAAGCTGGCCAGGCTGTAATCCTATCCATTGGTGCTATTTTGTGCATGTGGACAGTACTTTACATCTTGTACAGAAATAAGATATTCCTTAAAGTATAGATTTTAATAATTACACGGAGATCCACAGAGAAGCCACAGAGGGCCACTGAGTTTAATTATTATTTTAAAGCGAAGATAAGAGCCTGCGCTTTAAATTTTAACTCTGTGGTCCTCTGTGGCTTCTCTGTGCCCTCTGTGTAATAAATTTTACCTCCTTATTTCAAAAATTCCCCTGCATAATACTTGGCTGTCAGCTCTTCCCCAGTGGCCCGTTTGATCATGTCATTCCACTGGTATTTTGCACCCGGCCTGAATACACTATTCAGCAGATATGTACCAATTTCCGGATTCCTGCTCAGGCTTACAATATCATATTCGCCCACTTTGAGGATACTGGTATTTATGTATACCTGCAATTGTGAAGCCAGCAACTCACCCAACTGGTAATTATGGTAATAACAGGGATAGCTGGCAATATGAATTTTTGCTGCCCAATCGGCATTGTTTCTTCCTTCAGGCCGTTTCAATAGCTGGTATTGTTCCACAAGATCCCACCACAATTTATTCAGATCCTGGTCGGGATTGGCATACATGCTTTTTTCAAAACGGAACATTACCTGGCTCCACCGGCTGAATACAAGCTGTTGCAGGCGAAGATTATTCTTCACATCCCGGCTTATGCGGTCAGCTTCTTCTGCAGAAATGCCTGCATTATCACGTAACCAGTATGGGTTGGATGCCAATCTGCCAAATATCATGGCAATGGCTTCCGTTGTAAACGTATGAGCGGGAGTACGCAAATAATACGGCAGTTGCATGTCGATGTTCTTGTCATACACACCATGTCCCAATTCATGTAAAGTGGTACCCATCCACTGGTCGTTGTTCTTAATGTTGCATACAATACGAACATCACCCGACCGGTCGATATGCGTACAAAAGGCATGTTGATATTTGCCTTCTTTTTCATATAAATCGCTGTTTGCCAATATAGCCGTAACATCCAGTCCGATCCCCGCATAAAAATCTGTTGCCAGTTGAACCACATCCAGCTTTGCATAATAACCATCCAGGTTGATGTTATAAATGGCAGATGCTTCCTGGAAAAATCTGTTCTGATAATGCCACGGCATCAGAGCTTCCGGTTTGATCTTGTATTTAGCAGCCAGAGCCGAATCAATATCCGATTTAAGCGCTGAAAAGGTGTCCCGTGTAAGGGAATCCAGTTCATCAAATAATTTTTCGATTTGGTCAGGATCCTGGTCGGAAAGCCGGAGGGACATGTCATGGTAATTGGCGAATCCCAGTGAATGGGCCATTTCATTTCGCATTTTTACCAGTTTGATTACATCGGCTCCAACGTTTTCGCCGATTTGCTTGCTGGCCAGCCAGCATTTTTCAAGCTCCTTGCTGTTTGCCGAATTTTTCAGGATAGATTCAATATCATTATCGGTAAGTTTCTTACCGTCAATCGTTGCCCTGAAGGTGGAATATTTCTGCTCAAGTTTGGTTTGCGCATTGATGATATCTTCCATTTTCTTTTCATCCACCTGGTTGCCCAAAAATGTATTGTACAGAATATTCAACTGCCGGGTGAGCAATGAATCCTTGATTTTTCCCGATTCTTTGATTTCCCTGAGTCTGGCAAAGACAACAGTGTCCTGGTATATTTTGGACATCTGAATATTGAATTCACTTGATTTCTTGTATTCCTCGTCCTTGCCTGTAACTGCAGCATTAAAATAAGCAAGCGCCGCTCCGGTTTCGACTGGTTTGGCTTTTACTTCAAGTGTGTCGATCAGGGCTTTGAGTTCTTTTTCCATTTTTTTTGTTCCGGAATTACAGCCTGTAATGAATAGCACTACAAGCGAAAATACCACAAGTTTTTTCATAGCATCTGGTTTGAAAGTTAATTTTATCAATATTTAACATGTGTCAATTTGACATTCGATTTGTTTTGAATTAATTTGGCAAGCTATTTGAACTGGCAAAATAAGAATTTTAAAAAGGAAATACAATGATACCAATGGGTCAATTAATTATTTTAGGAGTATTCATGCTTTTAAGCTGGATAGTAGGCGCACAATTGAAATCCCGTTTCCGTCGTTATTCGAAAATTCCGGTAAATTTTGGTTTGACCGGTAAAGATGTTGCTGAAAGGATGCTTCGCGAAAATGGCATTACCGATGTAAGAGTAACAGCTACCGAAGGACAATTAACCGATAATTATAATCCCCTGGAAAAAACGGTTAACCTGAGCAGAGACGTATACACAGGAAGTAATATTTCTGCAGCCGCCGTGGCAGCCCATGAATGCGGCCATGCTATTCAGCATGCACAGGCCTATTCGCCCCTTAAACTTCGTTCCGCTCTGGTGCCCATTCAAAATATCTCAGCCCAGGTAATGAACTTCATTTTTATTGCCATGATTTTCGGAGCCTTTGCTTTTCAAAAGATATTCAGTTTTGAACTGGCCCTGATCATCATCATTACCTGTTATGCCATATTTACGCTATTTGCACTGGTCACACTGCCTGTTGAAATAAATGCCAGCCAGCGTGCCATAGCATGGTTGAACACTTCCAGTGTAACCGGATATAACAGTCTGCCACAGGCAAAGGATGCGTTGAAATGGGCTGCCTATACCTATGTAATTGCAGCGTTGTCATCACTGGCCATGCTGATGTATTACATCTTTCTGTTTATGGGTAGAAGGGACTAAGGTTTTAGCTTATTGGCAACAGCCATTAAGCTAAACGCACGTTCGGCTGCATTTTCAAGAAGCTTTCCTGCATTGGCGACGGATTGTTCAAGGGTCATGGGCCTGTCGGTTATGGGTATTACTGCGTCAAATGCAGGTGTCTCAGACGACCTGGGTATTTCCCCCAGGGCACCGGTAAAGGCAATGACAGGCTTATTTAATCGGTTGGCAATGCCAGCCACCCCGGCTGGTGTTTTACCGAATGCAGTCTGAAAATCCATTTTCCCTTCACCCGTTATCACCAGGTCAGCCCAGCTGATCCACTCATCCAGCTTAACAATACGACTGATGAGCTCAAATCCCGGATTCAACGTACCTTTAAGGAAGGCCACTATTCCTGCGCCAAGTCCGCCGGCCGCTCCGCCACCGGGCATTTCTTCGACATCCACATGTAATTGTTTGTGGATGATCTGTGACAGATGATTGAGATGGGCATCCAGTTTCATTACCATATAAGGGTTAGCCCCTTTTTGGGGACCGAAGACGCTGGCAGCACCGGAAGGACCGGTTAAGGGATTTTTCACATCACAGGCAGCATATATTTTGCATGGGCCAATCCGGGGATCCAGGTTTTTTAAATTAATCTGGAATATTCTTCCCATGCTGATCGCTCCCGGCTCGGTTTCCCAACCGGTATCATCCGTAATGCTTATGCCCAGCGCCTGCGCCATGCCCATTCCTCCGTCAATTGTTGCACTACCGCCAATTCCCAGGATAATTTCCTTAACCCCCTTATCCAGGGCAAAGCGGATGAGTTCTCCGGTGCCAAAAGTACTGGTGATCATTGGATTTCTTTCCTCCGGCTTCAGTAAAGCCAAACCCGATGCTGCGGCCATTTCAATAAACGCTGTCTCATGATCCGCTGAAATACCAATAAAGGAATCAATCCGTCGCATCAGCGGATCATGCACCCTCACTTTTTCAATATGTCCGTTGGTGGCTTCAACAAGGGTCTCAACAGTACCTTCTCCCCCATCGGCCATCGGAAATATTTTACACGTGGCACCCGGGATTACTTTTAAAATCCCCTGTTGAATGTTGAAAGCTACTTTTTGGGCATTCAGGCAATCTTTGAATTTGTCGGGGCAAATGAGAATATTCATATGTTTGTTTTTTGAATGGAAGATTAGTGGGCAAGACTTTTGTTGAAAAAAATATTATTTATTAGATTTAATTTATAATCTGATGAATATCAAAAATATTATCTCGCTCTTTTCCGGTAATTTATAATTTACATATCTAATTTCTCAACCCAATCCAATTCTCATGAAAAAGATAATGCCTTTTATTGTATTTCTATGCTGTTTTACTACAGTATTGCATGCACAACTTGATACTTTTAACCTCTCACGGTACAAACTTCCGGATATCAAATTCAGGCAACTCGATCTGAATGTCAACCTGGACGGTTCCCATTCATTTGATAATAACAAAACTGAAGAGAACTCCAGCCGGTATTCAAAATTCGAATCAATTAACGATCTGACTATTGGTTACAGGTCATACAGAAATTCGGAGCACCTGCAGAATGAACAGGAATTCACAATGGGATTAAGTCCAAATTTTAGTAATTCAAAATCTGACGGTGACATTATAAATAGGAATTCAAATTTCAATTCCAATATTCGATTAGATAGTCGAAACAGGATCTATTTTCAAAATCAATTCTTTTTCGAACCTGATATCCAAATTTACGGATATGCCAGCAAGGAAGATAGAAAAACCCCACTTACCCTGGTAAAATCAGGCTATGTTACAACAACCCTTCAGGTTCCTTTATTGGTTGGGCATGGCAGGATTGAACAAGTTCAGGATGCCCGGCTGGCTATATACATTCTTGAAGAACTTCACAAAGCAGGTAGAATCTCTAAGATTCCGAAAAATGAGGAAATCCTTGAATTTTCACAACTGATTTCCACGCTGAAAAATGAGCGTTATTTTGATTACCGCCTCAAAAAAATGGAAGAGATTGAGAAGGTGGATTCCTTTCTTCAGGCAAAAGGCTTGATTTCCTATCCGGATACCCGTTACTTTACAATTATGAACGATAATTGGGATTATGCACAGGGTCCGGTTCGGGAAAGCGGTAAACGATTATCTGCCGGAATTGTACCTTATCTTTCCTATGACCATTCAAATGGGGAAACTACCTACTCAGGCCCTGCTGACACCAGTGAACAAAAATTCACACATAATACCCTGGGAATTAAGATGCAGATACAAGCCTTATATGAAATAGAAAAACCAATCAACCTGCATTGGCAAAAAAGCATGTCGGTAAAATTATCATACGGTTATTCCAAAAATCTAGGTACTTCACATTCTGAAGATCCGGAGATCAAAACTGATATTGATCAGCTGCAACTGGATGCTGGTATTATGTATGGCATGGGATATTATCCAAATTCGAGAACGGATGTATCGGGTCAGGTCTCCCTCGATTTTCAACAGTCGAACAGGAAAGAGAACCTGGATGTGCCCCTTGAACAAATTAAAGGCTATGGTTTAGTACCCGGGGTTTTACTAGCAGTACATTACTATATCTCACCACAATGCAGGTTGAACATTAATTACGGTATTACTTATTATTACACGAATAGTAATCTGAAATATGACTATGATGCTGAATTTAACTATATAAAAATGAATTATTTAAACCAATCCTTCAGCGTCGGATTTATATATAGTTTCTTTTAGCGGGATACCACCCCGTCGGGGTGGTCGGGCACCACCCCGACGGGGTGTCATCAATCTTCATAAAACAAAGATTCGTCGATTTCGAAATTCTGCCGGTGGAAATCAATGAAGATTTCACTCGATTCAAACAGGTCAAAAATAAGATCAGTCTGAACAGGTATATGCCATGCTAACGAATCTTTTTCCGGCCAAATAGCAGAGCTTGAATCCGCATGTACTAAAAAGTTACTCTCAATCGCGATTGATCCATAAGATGAATATGGATAATTCTCGGGAGTTTTGGTTAACTTATGATGCAATGGATTGCGGTGAATGTAATAAATAACGCGCCGCAAATAATCCTGATCCTTAATTCGCTTTCTTTTGAATGGTCTTTGAAATAAACCTCCATTACGGTGATTTAATTTATTAAACCATTGCGCATAAGAATTAAAGAAATGGCTGAATTGATTTGATGGCGCCTCAGAAGGATTTTCTTTAATAAAAAGCAAAAAATGAAAATGAGTGGGTAATAAACAAAATGAAATAATATCTGCCACTGGAGGCATGTATTTTTCATATAACTCAGTAAACCGTTGAAAATAAATTATTTCAGGAAAAATAATTTCATGATTTACTCCACGATTAAATACGTGATAATAATAACCCGGATCAATTGTATCTATTTCCATAACGTGTTATTTAAATGGGACCCCGTCGGGGTGGTCGGGCACCACCCCGACGGGGTGTACCCTATTGACAAAGTTTGAGGATCAGTTCTGTGGCAACTACATTGCCCAATGAAATGGCATTTTTTAAATCGGCGCAGCCATCGTCTTTATTGCCTATCGTTATTTTTACCACCCCACGGTTGGAAAAGGCCATGGCAAATTCCGGGGCAATATCGATGGCCTGGCTGAAATCTTCAATGGCCCCCTCATAGTCCTTTACTTCTATTTTAGCCAAACCCCTGTTGTTATAGGCATCGGCAAATGAACGCCTTTTTTTTATCGCGGATGTAAAATCCCTGATCGCTCCGGGATAGTCTCCGGTGTTTTTTTTGGCAATTCCGCGATTATTATATGTATCCGGCAATTTTTTATCGAACAGCAGAGCCATTGTGTAGTCAGATATGGCCCCTTCGTTATCCCCTATATCGAGCCGTGCATTTCCCCGGTTGTTAAACGCTTCTGCATATTTTGAATCAAGTTGAATTGCCTTATTGAAGTCTTCAATTGCCCCATTGTTATCCTTGAGTTTGCGCCTGGCAATACCCCTGTTATTATAGGCTTCAGGCCATTTTGGGTCATATTCCAGGGCTTTCGAATAATAAAAAATGGCTTCTTTGTATTCCTGGTTTTTCATGTTCACCGAAGCGTGATTGTAGTAAGCCTTGGCTCTTTCGTTATAGCCATCATATCCCTTCACCAGGGGATTCATCCGGTTGAAATAATGATCAGTGGTTTGAGAGAATACCGCTGGAGTAAAGCTTACCAAAGCTAAAATCCAGTATAACTTTTTCATTTTCGTATTTATTTTGTTAAGGTTAATTCATATTCATCAGCATAAAAATACTGATTATTTAACTATTCTCAAAACCAGGAATAAACCCTGCACACTCACCGGGTTTTGTTTCATATCTTTGGCATATATAATTCATTGTATGCCATTCATAGGAAAATTTAACAAACTGAAAGTTGTAAAAGATCTCGATTTTGGTCTTTATCTTGAAGGTGCCGACCTCGGTGAAATTTTATTGCCAAGAAGATATGTACCGGATGGATGCACAATCGACGATGAAGTGGATGTATTTCTTTATTTCGATTCCAGTGACCGGATTATTGCAACTACTGAGACGCCTTACGCTTCTGTAGGTGAATTTGCCTTCCTTCATGTAAAAACAGTGGATGAATTTGGTGCATTCCTTGATTGGGGATTGATGAAGGACCTGCTCGTCCCGTTTCGTGAACAGAAAGTCACATTGACCAAGGGAAGGTCTTGTGTGGTATATGTTTTTTATGATGAGAAGAGTAATCGCATTGCAGCCTCGGCAAAGGTGGAAAAATACCTGAATCGCACTCCACCTGAATACACCATTGGCCAGGAGGTGGATTTACTGATCTGGAAAGTAACCGACCTGGGATATAAGGTCATCATCAATCATGCACACCATGGCGTACTATATGCCAATGAGGTATTTCAGGAACTGGCTGTGGGACAAAAAATGAAGGGATTCATCAGGAAAGTCAGGGATGATCTGAAAATAGATGTTGGATTATTCGCCACAGGATATGCAAATGTTAAACAACATTCCGATGTGATTATAAACTATCTTGAACAACAGGGCGGATATGCAGGAATACATGATAAAACTGCTGCAGAAACCATTTATTCCCTTTTTGGCATAAGCAAGAAAACCTTTAAAAAAGTAATCAGCGATCTGTATCGACAACGCCTCATATCGCTCGAAAAAGAGGGCATCAGGTTAATCCCAAAACCAGCCTGAGAATATAAAACTGCAAAAAGCAATTCATTCTAAAATTGAAACTTCATTCCGATTGTGGGATATAACTGAACCCTGTCCTTCATGTTGAAAATGTGGAAATAGACATTCGTCCTCGTTCCCACGAAAAGGTTGTTTTTAATCTTGAGCCAGAGTTGTGGATCACCAAAAAATACAAATTTTTTGCCATGCTGATCATTCGCAGGCTCACTGCCCTGGTTTTTGTTTTGAGTCCAGAAAACAAAACTTCCTGCAGCAAAAACTGCATAATTAAAAAAACCTCTTCCGAAATATATAGTCATTTGTGGATCATAGCTCGGACGGTCAAATGCGGTGTACCGTACAATTAAACTCGCAGCGAACCAGCCACCATGCCATTGAAAGGGATAAGAGATTCCGATGCCGTAAGAACTGGACAGGTAATATCCGAACGCAGCGGAGGTGACTCCCAAGCCTCCGCTATAATTCAATGATAGGTATATTTTCGGCTTCCAGAAACGGAGAGATTGGGAAAGCTGGGTGAAAACCTGTCCTGTATTGCTATTCTTACCGTTCAGGTCAGCCTGCAGTTTAATTAAAAATGATCCGGTTCCCATTGTATCCATATTTTTAAAAAACTCAAAACTAAACGACGGGTAATTCTTTGGATTCGTTTTGGGATCCATGGTGTGCCTAAAGTCATAATGCAATTGCAGATTTTGCGAAAATGCTATTGCTGAAAACGAAATGAACACTGAAAAAAGCACTAATTTCATACTTTTTTATTTTAGGTATTTATCAGTGTAAAATTCGATATCAATAAGTTGAGAGTCCGGAATTGGAACGGAATTCTCCGGAATTTAAACGGAAATCCAAATATGAATGAGGCCGTTTTTTTTAGTCTGTTTAAAGAAGCCTGTGAAAAGTGCTTTGGAAATCCATTAATTCATCCCCTGACAGAAACCGACAGTAAAATCCTGGCTAATAAAATATTTGAGAAAACCGGACTTGTCATCGGACCCAAAAGCATTAAGAATTATTCATTATATGTTTTGGGACCAAAGGATTACAGGAAGGAAAATCCCTCGGATGCAACCCTGGACACGTTATCAAGATATGTTCTGGATGCACCATATACAGACGAGATCAACCGCAAAAAAAACGAAAGTCATTATCCATATTGGTTCCAGTACAGAAATAAATTCACAGCCGGCGGTGCTGCTCCCCCTGTTCATAAAGTTGCAAGACCAAAAAAAAGAACGGTCCTTTTAATCACTGCCCTGGCCATAATTATTATAATTCCTACAATCATTCTCCTGTCGAAAAAAAGCCACACGGACAGTTTCACAGACAATTTCTTTTCAATTACGGAAGATTCTCTGTTAAAGCATGGTTGGATCTTAAAATCGGTGAACCCGCAATGGTGGGAAAAAAGAAGTGAAAAACCGGGGCACCTGGCACTTTTTACACTGAGAGGGGATAACTGGAAAAATGCTGAGAATGAGGCCCACATCAGCAATCTGATCATGAGAAGGATACAATCCGAATGCTTTACTGTGGAAATCCACCTGACAGGTTTCGTGCCCGGGCAAAACTGGCAGCAGGCCGGGATCCTGCTATCGGAAGACTCAACATTCAAGGGTAAAATGATCAGGCTTTCAATTTCATACAATGATTTTTTTGGGGGATACGAAAAACCACCTGAAATCATTATCCAGGCAGTGAGCTCTACAGAAACCGGAAATCTGAGCAGACCCGAAGAAATTGCTCATTTTGTATTGTTCAATATTGAAGAGGATAAGAAGGCCCTCGTTGAAAAAAACCTGGAAACATCCGCGTTAAAAATCGAAAAGTACGGTGAGCACTTTCGATTTTTATATACTGCAGGACCAAAGGAAAGTTTCGCATTTAAGGAGATTACCAGTAAGGAAATTTCAATACATCCCAGGTTTATTGGATTGTTCGCGATTCAAGGCTGGACGAATGGTTTAAATATCATACCCGCATATTTTGATTCATATGTTTTTACATCTATTCCCTGTGTACAGTGAACGACTTTACAAAACATGTGTTGATTATTTCATAATTGAAAAAAATACTTTTAAAAAAATATAAATGGAAAAACTTAATGTAATTATTACAGGTGCAACCGGCATGGTGGGAGAAGGAGTCCTGCATGAATGCATTCAACACCCACATATAGACAATATCCTCATCATTACCCGAAAATCAACGGGATATTCCCATCCAAAAGTAAAAGAAATCATCCATACTGATTTTTCCAATTTTGCCAGGCTGAAGGCCCAGCTTAAAGGATATAATGCCTGCCTTTTCTGTCTCGGTGTTACCTCTCTGGGTAAAAAAGAACCCGAATATTTCAAACTGACCTACACACTGACAATAAATTTTGCCACAATCCTGGCTAAAATTAATCCGGTCATGACATTTTGTTATATATCCGGGGCCGGAACTGACAGTACAGAAAAAGGGAAACTCATGTGGGCACGTGTAAAAGGAAAAACCGAGAATGACCTGATGAAATTGCCATTCAAGGGAGTTTATAATTTCAGGCCCGGATTTATCAAACCTTTCCTGCCACTCAAACCAAACCAGACATTTTACAAGACCTTCAAATATGTTGCCTGGTTATTTCCCATCTTAAAGCTGGTGGCCCCAAATATGGTGATCACCCTGAAGGAATTGGCAGCTGCCATGATCAATTCGTGCCTGAAAGGATATTCAAAAAATATATTGGAGGTAAAAGATATCAAAATACTCGCCAAAAAATAATGCTAAATATCAACGGACAATTGCACACCAATTGATTGATAAGTGGTTCCGTTAAATCCGGCATAAACACCAAGGCGTCCTATCATGTAGATCTGGCTTACACTGTAACCGATTTCCCAATAGTTTTTTATTGTGTTAGTTGTCAGGTAATTCAGGTGCAGGTTTTCGCACCAGATTTTGCTGCTGAGAAACGGAAGATACTTGATCAACAGGTAGGGCGTTGTGAACTGAATATGGGCCTCCGCAAAATTACGGGTTGTGGCATTCCTGTAGACAGGAGTCTGCCGGAATGCATTGTCTGTATTGTCCAGTACAAATGGCAGATCCTGGTTATTGAAATATTTATCATCCATCAGAAAAACCTGGTTTTGATTCAAAAAGAAACCCGATTTAATATTCCATGAAAAGGCATGCATCATACCCCATTCTATCCGTTGCCGGGCACCGAATTCCAGCAGGTCATAATCGGCGGTACTATGAACGATTCCCGGAACTGCCATCCTGTTGCGGATAAACAGGGTAGGATATTTTGAATGCTGATAATGTTTCCGGCCGCCCCATACTTTGTAGTAGTATTGTGGCGTGTATTCCAGCTGAATATCCCAGTAGGCTTCTTCATTTGTCACATTCCGCAGCTCGTTATCCGGATTGTTGCCGGGGATATTGGGCGTATATTCCCGCTCATCCCGGTAAAAGAAGGAATAGTCGGAATTATTGTTAAGGGGTATTGCCAGCCGGTAACCCAATGTAGCCGATAGATTCAGACCATTAGCCAAATCAATTTTATTGGCAACATATGCCTCATTTTGCTGGTAAAGCTTCAGGTAATTCCGGCGGAAGAATAATGAAGCCAATGAATTGATGGTCGTATTAATCCCTGATTCACCATTGTAATCGGCCGACTCACTCCCTATATGGAATTTTACATTTCCGACTCTCATCGGAGCGTATTCATAATGAATATCTGTCCACCACATGACACGCTTGCGGCTGAAGGCATATGCAATTCCCGGATCAACTTTCAACGTATGGGCAGAATCGATCTTTTGTTCCAGGCCAACGGTCTGTCTGTAAATAAATCCATCAACTGTATTGAAGTCAATTTTTCCAAAGCCAATCACACCATGGTATGTTATGTGCAGCGTTGAATCGAATGCATAGAACCCGGTGTTACCCATGAGTACGTTCAACACCTTACCGACTGGCTTTTTTGAATTGGGATTTTTAATTGAATCATTTTTTGAAACGGTATCCTTTGCGGCAGCCCCACCGGATTCTTTCATACCCGGCAATTTGGATTCAATAACGGTAAGCGGTATCGGCCGCATGGAATTCCAATAGGCAGTATCCTTTTTAAGGGCGTCCTTTTCAATCTCTACATTTTCCATTGCGTCCTTTATTTCCAATGATTTTGCCTTTGCAGTATCCTCCTGTGTTTCCCTGGCCATCAGCGTTGACAATTTCACCATATCCCTATTCGAGAGTTTTTCCTTTGCAAGCAGTTCTTCCAATTGTTCCTGTTCCTTCTGCTTTTTGATTTCATTTTTTGTTTGTGCCGGCTTTTTTTCTTTAACAACGGTTTCTTCCACTTTGGTTTCCTTCACGCGATATTTCTCATTCAAAACCACATGACTGAATTTTACCGAACTGGCATATTTATAATTGGCTTCTATACCCATAATGTCAGCATCCACATTAAACTGGTAACTGATCGGAAGCCATGCATTGCTTTTCACCGGAGAATAAATGGTTGCGTAACTCAGCTTACCAAAAAACATTTGCAGTGAGACATCGGCCGAATGCAAACACCAAAGTTCATCCAATATGTACAAGGTCCCTGCCATTAATTGCTTGTTGTTATGTTTGGGACTAACCTTGATTTTAAAAATTGTATAGTCTCCTTCATTAAAAAAGCCCTCATAACGATATGTATAAAAACTGAACGCATTGGGAGCCAGTGGAGAGGTAATATCATCGATTTCTGGTTCATATAAACTGGAACGGATAACATCCATAGGATTTACACTGTTATCATCACCTGGAAATGTGCTGTGGAATGATATGACCTTTTGATCGTATTTATCAGGAGCCTGAAAATGTAACTGGTTTATAGACTCCTCCAGGTATACATCTCCGCTTTTCAATACATTTTTCTTTCCGTTTATCTCAGTATGTTTTGAAATTATTTTGGGTATTTTGATCAGGTGTATGGTTCCCCTGAGATATACATCCGCCTGGTATTCCTTCACCTGATTAAGATGGAAAGGAGCCAAAGCGATTACCTTTCGCATGATGGCATACGCCGGATCTTCATTACCCGGAGTGATCACCACTTCTTTCATCTCAATAGGCTGTTCCTTCATCTGAATGTCAATGTTTACATATCCTGCGGAAATGTTTAGCTTACGACGTACAACATAATATCCAACAGCCTTGAATACCAAATCGTGTTCTCCTGCCTCCAGTTTCAGGTCATAATAACCTTCAGCATTGCTGGTTGTTCCGGCGGATGTTGTTTCATCATAAATTGCAGCATAGGGAACCGCAGTTTTTGTGGCATCCGTTAACCTGCCCCGGATACCCTGGGAAAATCCTGCCATGCAGAACAATGAAAATAGTAATACGACCGGGTATCGAAGAGACATGTAATCTGGATTATTTGATATGTGACGACTGAAGACCAGTATTGTTACAAAGATAGAAAGCCTGATCGTGCTGGAATATCAAAATTTAAAACAAATTGTTATCTATACATCGAACTGTATCATATGTTAATTTCAGATCTTGTATGGATAATAGAATTGTTATGACAACTTGTGCCAATTTATGCCGTAAACTTAAACCCCATCGATATGAAAACACTGAACCTCCTGTTAATTATGTTGCTGTTTTGTACCTGTCTTCCTGCGCAAACCCCTAAGCCGCAATATGACAAAAACCTGGCTGATTCATTGGGTGCGGATGACTATGGAATGAAACGCTACATTTTTGTAATTTTAAAAACCGGTCCTAACCAGCCAACAGATCAAAATCTGCTGGACAGTTTATTCAGAGGACATATGGATAACATCAGGCGCCTGGCCCATATGAATAAATTGGTTGTTGCCGGTCCCATAAACAAGAATGACCGGAATTACAGGGGCATATTTATTTTAGATGTAAAAACCATTGATGAAGCAAAAGAATTACTGGATGCAGATCCGACCATAAAGAATCATATATTTGAAACCGAATTATTTGAATGGTATGGCTCTGCAGCCTTGCCTTTGTATTTGAAAGCACATTTCAGAATTGAAAAATCAATTTATTAAAACAGGAATTTTGGAATGAAAATGTTCCCATCCTCCCATCAACAAATGACATTGAAAAGCATGTTCGTTTTTTTGCTGGCCATTTTACTGGTTTTCAATGCAAATGCGCAATCAGATCAGGCAGCTCTTGAACAGGCCATGTATAACCTGCCCGATGTTACATTTAAGAAAATCTCAGAACCCCGGGATCCATACCTGAAATACGAATTGAAAATACGGCAACCGCTCGATCACCATAATCCGGGAAGTAATTTTTACGATCAGCAGGTCATACTCACACACCGCGGATTTGACAAATCCACCGTAATGAACATCAATGGGTATGATATTTACCATGCAAAAAATGAGATCGTGGAGATGCTGCATGCCAATGAACTAAACATTGAATACAGGTATTTTGGGAAGTCGGTGCCCGAAACGCTTCAGTGGGAATATCTTACCTACGAACAGGTGACTGATGATTTACACCGTATTAACCAGATGTTCCGGGCCCTGTATCCGGGTAAATGGATCAGCACCGGCATCAGCAGGGGCGGACAAACCACCATCATCTACCGGTATTTCTATCCCCGTGATGTGAATATTGCCATTCCTTATGTGGCCCCCATGAACAAAAGCCCTGAAGATGAAAGAATTTATGCCTTTCTCGACACAATGGGATCGCCCGAATGCCGCAAGCGGATTTTTGATCTCCAGGTCAATCTATTAAAGAATGAACCTGAAATGCTGGAAAAGCTGAAATGGTATGTAAAGGGAAAAAACATTCAGTTTAGTTACCTGGGTAGCCTGGGAAAAGCTTTTGAGTTTGCAGTGCTTTAATATCCTTTTTCATTCTGGCAGGTAGGATATATTTCCTGCGATAAAATACCGCAGAATCAGCCGGCAGATATTATGCTTGGGCATATGCTTGAAATTGTGAACATTGATTTATTCTCGGATACGAAAATGACTGAACTTGCGGCTCATTACCATCAAAACATGACAGAGGGAGGCTACTATGGCTATAATGCCGAACCCTTTAAAAAATACCTGCGCTATATAAAGGAATCCGAACCATCCGCCACTTTTCCGCCCAAATCCGTTTCATACAAACCCTACGAAGGCATCCTGATGGATAAAATATTCGCCTGGCTTGACAAAGAAGGCAACAATTTTATTTATGTATATGGCGGAAGGGATACCTGGTCTGCGTGCCGGGTTAAAGTTTCCGAAAATGTTAATTCCAGGCTCTACATGATTCCGGGGGCAAATCACTATGAAGCACGTGTCATCAATATGCCGCCGGCGATGCAAAGTGATTTCGCCAGGGTATTGAATAATATGCTGGGTACCGAAATTGATCTTTCTGTGCTGAAGTCGTTTTACATAACCCAATAGCATGTTCTGGCGGCAGATTACATACCTTTGCGGTGTTTTCTGAAAAGTCTGCCGGGAAACAATTTATAATACCGGTTGTTTTTTATTTTCAATATTCTTCCCATGAAAAGCAACCTTAACCGATTGGCAAATGCCAATAGTCCCTATCTCCGGCAACATGCGGATAACCCTGTCGACTGGTATCCATGGGGGGAAGAAGCCCTTGCCAAAGCTAAAAATGAGAATAAGCCACTGATCATTAGTATTGGGTATGCAGCCTGTCACTGGTGCCATGTGATGGCGCACGAATCCTTTCTTGATTCGGATGTGGCTTCTTTTATGAACGAGCATTTTGTAAGTATTAAGATAGACAGAGAAGAACGGCCGGATATCGATCAGATTTATATGGAGGCCGTACAGCATATCACAGGAGGTGGAGGCTGGCCTTTGCATGCTTTTACACTCCCCGACGGACGGCCCTTTCATGGCGGAACTTACTTTCCCAGGCCTCAATGGCTTGATTTGCTTAAAAGAATACATTCCGTTTATGAACATCGCTTTGTTGAGCTTGAAATACAGGCAAATACTTTAACATCTGCCATACAAACAAACTTGTTTACAATCCCCCCGGCTGCGGATAACAATCATTTCAGCAGGGAACAATATGAATCACTGATCGATGGCTGGGAAACGCTGATGGATGATAAGGAGGGCGGATTTACCCAGGCCCCGAAATTCCCGATGCCCGTGGTTTGGGAATTTCTTTTGCAATATTTTTATATTACCGGCAATGGTTCTGCCCTGCACTTTGTTAATAATACGCTTGCAGCAATGGCAAAAGGTGGAATTTATGACCAGGCCGGAGGTGGTTTTGCCAGGTATTCAACTGACAAATTCTGGAGAGTACCCCATTTTGAAAAAATGTTATATGACAATGCCCAGCTGATCAGCTTGTATGCCCAGGCATTCCTGGTAACAAATCAAGTGGAGTTTGCCGGCATCGTGAGGGAAAGCATTGCCTTTTGTGAACGGGAATTAATGAACGCGGAAGGTGCCTTTTACTCATCACTGGATGCGGATAGTGAAGGAGTGGAAAGTAAGTTTTATACTTTTACCGCCAAAGAATTCAAAGAATCCCTGGATCCGGAGATCGCCCTGCTGATGGCTAAATTCTACCAGGTGACAGATGAGGGAAACTGGGAGCATGGACGGAATATCTTATGGCGGAAAAGAACCCATGCGGAATTTGCATTGCAAAATAACCTGAGCGGGGAATCATTTGAAAGAATTCTCAAAAAGACCCATGACAGTTTAATGGCAATAAGGGCAGAACGAATCAGACCGTCTACAGATGAAAAGATCATTACGGCCTGGAATGCCTTAATGATAAAAGCCTATATAGATGCATTTCATGCCCTTGGGACATCTTCATACCTAGATTCAGCCATCCGGATTGCACATTTTATTGAAAAGCATTTGTTTACTAACGAAGGCAATCTCCTGCGCAGCTATCGGGACGGAAATGCCATGATTCCAGCCTTTTTGGATGATTATTCACTTCTGGCGAAATCATTGATCAGATTATATGAAACAACCTTTGATATCCATTGGCTTGAATTGAGTCACGATCTTACCCGGTTTGCCCTGGCGCATTTTTCCGATTCTGAAAGTGGCCTTTTCTATTATACAAGTGATCTTTCGGAAAACCTTATTGCCCGTAAACATGAGATCCCCGATACGGTTATCCCATCTTCCAATTCCGTGATGGCGCATGTACTGATCAAATTGGGGCATTTTTATGATAATCCATCCTATTTATCACGGGCATCTGCATTGTTGCAACAGGTAATGCACGCCGAGGCAACTCATAATCCCTATTACGCCCATTATGCCATGACCATAGGACTTGTCGCACATCCGGTACATGAAATTGCCATTGTTGGAGAAAAAGCGCAGGAAAAAAGTATTATCTTGCAAAGGCATTATTTACCTACCTCCCTGTTTCTGGGAGGTGAAACGGAAAATTTACCCCTGCTGAAAGGCAAAGGAATTCCGGGTGCTACGAAAATCTATGTGTGCAGGGATAAAACGTGCAGTTTACCTGTTGAAGATGTTGAATCAGCCTTAAATCTCATACGATGATACTGTATGGAACTTGTATCGGGTGATATCAGACTGAGACCATTTCGCCTGTCCGATGCGGATAAACTGACTGAAATGGCCAACAATAAAAAAATCAGCCTTAACCTGAGAGATGGATTTCCTCATCCGTATACTCGCCATGATGCGGTAACCTTTATTCAGCATTGCCTGGATATGCACCATCCCACATTTTTTGCAATTGAATTTAAGGGGGAACATGTAGGGAACATAAGCCTTGCTCCGTGCCAGGATGTGTACCGAAAATCAGCAGAAATAGGCTATTTCATTGCAGAACCTTACTGGAATAAAGGAATTGCTTCAGCTGCCGTAAAAGTAATTGTACAATTCGGCTTTAGCAATCTGGGACTGATGCGCATTCATACCGGCGTTTTTGAATACAACACGGCCTCCCAGCGGGTACTGGAGAAATGCGGGTTCGTAAAGGAAGGCATTTTCAGAAAGGCTGTTTTCAAAGAGGGCGAACTATGGGATGAGGTGCGCTATGCAATTCTTAACCCTGTAATACTATAATCGTCTTAATTCATCATTCGGTGTTCCTTGTTCGATGTTACTTTATCAACACCGAACAAGGAACACCAAATTTCGAATACCAAAGATATCAATCCCATCATAGGGTTTTATGTTTTTCGGGTGTCATAATCATAAACCCATACCCGACATGGAACGATCAGAATTTTTTAAAAAATTTATTACTTCAGGCATTGCCTGTGGATGCGCTTTACGGATCCAGGCCGGTGCCGCCTTTCCTGAAACCTCCGTGACTGCACGGTCCCAGGCAAACGATGTCGAGACCCCGTGCAATGAGAAAATGGAATTCACGCATACCTGGATTGCCCGATTTATGGATGTGATTGACAAAAATCTGGATGTAGAAACCAGCAAAAAACTCATGCAGATAAACGGTTCGCTCTGCGCAAAAGGTGCATATGGTGAACTCGGTGAAACAAATGCCAAAAGCACTGAACAAATTGACACCATCATTGCGGATTGGCAAAAGTTCCTGGGAAAGGAGAATATACATCGTTCAGAAAGTACAGTCTATTTTAATTATGTGGGCAATCCCAAAGGATTGAAAATTGCTGACGGGTACTGCCTTTGCCCAATGATTGAGAATGGACCTGTCACCCTATCACCTACTTATTGTCAATGTTCCGTGGGTTATGTCGGATATATGTTCCATAAGCTGATAACAGGTAAGCCGGTACACGTTGAATTGCTTGAATCCTTGCGTGGCGGCGGCAAATCCTGCCGGTTTAAAGTAAGTATCTGAACACCGACACCCCGTCGGGGTCCCCCCTCCACCCCAACGGGGTGTCGGGTTTTTTTGTATATTTCACTGTACAAAAATATTCTCATGGGAAGCTGTTTCGCAAGGATATTATTCCTGTTTATCCTGCTTTATTGTGCATTTCCTCTATTTTCCCAGACGATTAAAGGTGTTGTCAGGGACACTAAAACCCGGGAACCGATACCCTTTGCCAACGTATATTTCAGTGGCACTTACAACGGCACCACAGCCAATGAGTCAGGCGAGTTTTATCTTGTCCTTAAGGAAGCCAACCCCAGGCCTATTAGTGCCACGTCAGTCGGCTACTATTCAATGACCCTGTATGACTATAATCGAGATTCCATTGTGAATATTCTCCTGGACCCTAAGGTATATACTATCGGAGAGGTGATTGTAAAGCCGGATAAAATGCCCCGGTCTGCAAAGGAAAAAATGTTCAGGCAGGTATTCCTTGGCAAAAGCTTTAATGCTACCCGTTGCAGCATTGAAAATATTGATGATATACTCCTGGCTTATCATGAAGAAGATAACTCACTCGTTGCGTATTGCGATAAGCTTATCATCATTAATAACAAAGCATTAAAATACACGATCAATTATTTTCTAGACCAGTTCAGATGTTCGGATACATCCGCATT
>Ga0105092_10000230_pt1 | contig 28381 bp, 13 predicted proteins | sample PPLLak2March2015_FD_87021 | JGI IMG/M metagenome (GOLD analysis project Ga0105092, IMG submission 87021) | Freshwater sediment microbial communities from Prairie Pothole Lake near Jamestown, North Dakota, USA - PPLs Lake P7 Core (1) Depth... | ecosystem: Environmental > Aquatic > Freshwater >... | reverse complement strand
GTCCGCCGACCACGGGGCGTAGCGCTCCCTGCGACGGGGCGCGAAGAAACAGCAGGCGGTGACCCGGGTTGCGAGACCTGGAATGAGCCAAGGTCCACGGGCATAGCTGGCCAGGCAACCCAACCCACTGATTGGAACTGACACAAAAAGTGACTCCACAGCCATGTGCGACGAAAAAAGTGACACAAAAAGTGACACAAAAAGTGACACAGTCCAGTGGCGCATCGTATGTCAAACGAGCCTCCCACCTTTCGGTTCCTTGAGGAGCCGCGCCGTGCTCGGTTAATCGACCTGCGAGAGAAGGTGACCCCCTGGCCGAGCAGGGAAGGTCGGTCATGTCCAGGTCTAGGACTGTCCTCCCGACGCTGCTCGATGCGAGCCAGGGTAAAGCCCCTGTGTTCCTTAGAAGGTGTAGCGGACTGCAAACTGCATAACTCGGGGAGTCCCCTGAATCGCGGTGATCTTGCCGAAATCCGCGCCAGGCTCGCCGCGAGACGGATCCAGGCCCATGTCGAGAAACGGGCTCGAACCCAACCGCTGCGTGTTCGTCGCGTTAAAAACCTCCCATCGCAACACCACCCGCTGGTTCTCGGAATAGGGCATGACGAACTGCTTATGCACGGCAAGGTCCAGGGCCAGGTACGGTTCGACGCGCCATATGTTCCGGTCGCCGGTTTCCCCGGGCAACGGTGTCCGGAAACTCTGGTAGGCGTAGACCGGGTCGGTGAACAGGTTTGGATTGGCGCCGCCCTTGGTTGGACTCGCGCTTATGTCGCGGATCCTGACATCCGCGCTGCGGACCTGCCAGTTGGTCGCAAAGCCCGATAGATCCACTGTTCGGCCGGTCGGCAGCCCGCTGTTCCATCGCAGCAGACCGGAGATCTTCCACCCGCCCAAGGCGGCTTCCTGCCATCCTCGCATGCCGCCCAGGAGTGCCCTGCCGCGGCCCACCGGCACATCCCAGATCCAGTTGGCGTTGACGATGTGAGTCTGGTCGAAATCAGACACGGAACGCATGTCTCCAGGCTGCAACGGATTAACGATCAGGGCCGATGAGCTTAGCTGCCCCGCAGCCTCGAAAGCCGAGGAGTTATCAATAGACTTGCTGAAGGTGTAATTGACATCCAAAGTCAACGACTGGCGAAAACGCTCCCGGACGCTCAAGGCCAAGGCATGATAGTCAGACTCCGCGACCGAGCTCCAGGCGACCAACGAAGCCCACTGGGGATGATAGAAAACGTTCGGGATGATGCTGGCTGAATTCAGTATCGCTTGAATGTACGTCCAGTCCGGATCGTTGTGTCCGCCGGCCTCCGGGCTTGCGATCAATCGGTAGACCCGCTGAGTCGGAGTCAGGGAAGGGGTCGCGTAGCCCGGAAACAGATTGCTGAAGAACGGGATCTCAGGAATCGCGGACACCGGGGTGCCCTTAAGACGTTCCTTGGACAGGATCGCCGCAGCGGTGTACCAGTCCATTCCCGACTTGGGGTCCACGATATCGTTGGGCATCAAGACGTCCCGCTTCGCGAGCAGATGTCGAGCGGCGCCGCCCAGGTAGGCCGCTTCGACGTATAGACCCTGACCGACGTCCCGCCCCCACGACAGGCTCCATGTGTAGTTGACCGGGCTTCGCAGAGTATCGTCCAGCGTCGAGGCACTCCGCATCACGCTATTGGAGGGATACGTGTACGGAAACGTAATGCTGGCGGGAACTACGACCTCCGGGAAGGAGCGAACGTCGGGATTGAACGCGTTGAACAAGGGGCCTGGTTTGTCGGCGGCGTTAAAAGTATTGCGGGCAAGCGTCCAGGAAGAGGAAAAAGCAAGACTGTCGGAAAGATCGGGAAGCACCGCCAGCGCACTTCCCAGGTGGTCGTACGCCATTCCGGCGCCGGCCCGAATTACCGACTTCCTCTCGCCGAACAGCGCGCTGAGAATTCCATTGGTGAAACTGGGATTCCAAGCCAAGGCCCCGCGCGGCGAAAAGTTCTTCCATTCCCGGGCGTACCAGTCGCGCTTGTGATTGCTCGGGCCTCCGAGGTCCACTTCGATCAGATCGCTTAGCGCCTCGCCCTTCTGACTGCTTGCTTGACGTTCCTCGAAGAAGCCTCCCAGGCTGGTCGTGGTCATCGCCTGGTATCCATTGGTTTCAGTCAGCGGGTCGTCCAGGCTCCAGCGAACGCCTCCTGTCACGGTCAAGGTCGGACGAATCCGCCAGGAATCCTGGGCGTAAAGCTCGTACTCCCTGGTCTCGAACTCCCGGACTTTCGGCTCGCCGACCTCCAATAGAACACCGCCGGGGCTGAAGCTGTAATTGGCCTTGTAACTCGACCACTGGCCCAGCACGGCCGCCACCCCGCTCTCGAGGGTAGATACGCTTCCCGGCGCTACGTCCGAAATTGGATTAACGAGCGACGACCCGCCGGTTGCGTAAGAGTAAGGGTCGATCCCGGCGGAATCAAATGTGCCGTCCAGTGAACTAGTCCGGTTGGTTACAAAGCGAATGTTCGTACCAAACTGAAAGTGGTGCCGGCCTCTGATCCAGGAGAAGTCATCCGTAAAACTGTGAACGGGGGTGACCCGAGTCATCGTCCGGCTGAAATTGTAGGGTTGGAAGACCGAGTTGAAGGAGGCAGCGTTTTGTTCTGAGTCGCCATAGGCCGACACGGACTGACGAGTCAGCCCGTAGCGAAATGTATTCAAGCGTGAAGTGCCAATCGACCAGGCGTGCTGAATCATCACACCCAAGGGATGAGACCAAACTTCTGGTGAAGGCGTGTCTTGAAATCGGGGGGCAGACCAGCTTTTGTCCGATTGATAGTTGAAACGTAGTGAGAACTGCTGGTGCTCGCTCCTGCTGTGATCAATCCGCAGGACGTTCGTGTTGTAGTCAGCAGGCAGGTTCGCGTTGAAGCGATAGCCGCCCGTGTTTATTCCGTCTCCAGCCGTCGTATCGTTGGCTGGGTATTTCTCGGCCGCCTCTGCAAGAACCGCTGTAGCGTAAGAATTGACACCGCTCGAGTAAAGGCTGCTGATCTGCTGCGGAGTCAGAGTCACGAGATTGCCCGCGAGATTCTCGTATCTGACCGCTCCCGTGCCCAAGTGGGCGAGGGGTGTCTCTCGAACCAAAGTCTCCTGCCGGTGGTCTTTCCGCCCTTCGTAGTTATAGAAGAAGAAAGTGTGGTCCTTGCTGAGCGGAGCGCCGAAGCTGAGGCCGTAAATGTGGCGCGAAACATCGGGGCGCGGCAGCGGATCAGGGTTCCCGTTCGAGTCCAGCGCACGGTTGTTAAAGAAGTTGTTGGCCGCCGTCGCGGTGTTCCGGTTGTAGTAGTAGAGGGAGCCGTGTGGTTCATTGGTCCCGCTCTTGGTCACCAGTGACACTTGCGGTCCCGATGATCCGCCTTGACTGGCATCAGGATTGTGCGTGGTCACTTTGAGTTGCCGGATCGAGTCCGGGGTGACATGAAACGCCGGTTCGAGCGGGAATCCAACAAGGCGATTCGCATTGACGCCGTCCAGCGTCACGTTGGATTCGTCAGCGCGGCTGCCGGCCGCGAAGCCGGATTGAGTCACAGCGGGCTGCAAAGTCAGCAGCGGGACAAGATCCCGCGACTCCAACGGCAGGTCCGAGATTTGCGCCTGATCGATCGCGTTTCCAAGCGCCGCGTTCGCTCTGTGCAGAACGCGATCGCCCGCCAGCAGGACCGGCTGAGCAGCTTTCCCGCTTTCGAGCTTCAAATCGAGGGTCCACGCGCTGTCGACCGTCAAATTGATGTTTTCGACTTTGATCGAACGAAAAGGAGGGACGTTCGCCGCCAGCGTGTAGACTGCGGGTGGCATTTGAGTGAAAACAAAGATCCCGCGCTCGTCTGTCTCCGCGGTTCTGGGGATGCCATTTGCGTTATTGATGAGGACAATCTCGGCGTCATCAACCGGTTTGTTATCCGGCTTGTACAGCGTTCCGGTGAGACTTGCGGTTTGTGCGCTGGCGGAGCAAGAGATTATCAAGACAAGCGTTAGAAGCCACGCGATCCTTAAAAACCAGTTTCTCCAATTGTAGCCGTACTCAGTGAACATCGTTTCCTCGACTTTCGGACTCGACACAGCCTCCGGCGGTCTGAGGCGCACCTTATGACAGTCGCTTGGACGAGAGCGAGCACCAATATGTCAGGAAATTTTGGGTTCGCAAGTCGCTCCGGCCACTTTTTACAAACCGTTAACCTCCAGTGACAAAACTCCAGACTCGGCCGGCTCCTTCCGTGAGACACTCTCGCACTTGGTGATATCAATGCGGTTTTCTAGCCTTCTACTTTTTCGTGTTCTGGTCCTGTTAGGTACTGCGGCCGCGCAAAACGCGGCGGCGCAAGACGAGCAGTGTTATGCGAAGGTTGTGAGCGCGACCGAGGCGGGTGTGACCGTGCAGTTTCACGCCGCCGTTTCGGCTCAGCAGGCCACCGACTCGATCGCCGGCGTGCTGATGTTAGTTCCCACTACCGCCACGGCCGGCTTCCTCCAGGGTTCGCCCAGTGACCCGGCCGAACCAGGTCGTGATACCGACGAGACGCGGTTTACCCACGTCCTGACCCGGAGGCTGGCCGTCATGTCAACCGAAGTGACAAGGAGGATGTGGAGCAGTCTGCAGGCGGTACAGCCGGCACTTGGTCCTGATCCTTCGAATACCCTGTACACCTCCGGCCTGGATGACCCCGTTCAGTCGGTCGATTGGTATACGGCGGTTTTGTTCGCTAACCTCCTGTCGATCCAGCAAGGCCTTGAACCGTGCTACTACACTGACAGCGCGTTTACGACCCCGGTCTTGATCCGAACCGATGTCACCGATTCGGTCTACTGCAAATGGACCGCCAGCGGCTATCGACTACCGACTGAGGGGGAATGGGAATGGTTTACACGAGCAGAGGCCATCGGACCTTTCTCGATCGATGATCCTACCTACAGTGCGCTTACAACAGGATGCGCCCCAAACGGCACCCTATCTGAGTTGGAGCGGGTCGCTTGGTTCTGTTCAAATGCCAATAACCGGACGCACCCTGCGGGGCAATTGGAGGCGAACCCGTGGGGTCTCAAAGACGTGCACGGGAACGTGTGGGAGTGGTGCTGGGACTGGTACGACACGTACCCAACCGATACCCAGACAGACTACCCCGGTCCAGCGTTAGGATCCTCGAGAGTTTATAGAGGGGGCGGCTGGTTCAACGACGCCCGAGCCCTCAGATCCGCGAACCGCTACTATGGTTTACCCGGGGCCAGATATTACAACATCGGGTTCCGCCTCGTAAGAACGGCGGACCAGTCGAGCTCGCAGGCCACGGCGTATCAATGGGACTTCGGGGACGGCACATCGCAGTCAACCGAACACAGTCCGACCCACGTCTATGAAACCCCGGGGGTTTATACCTGGACACTGCAGATGGCCCGATCCGACGGCGGGAGTTGCGAACCAACGGGGATAATCACGGTCAACCCGGTCGCGCCGACCACGCTTGCCGCGACCGTGACGGCCGAGGCAATAACGACTTCCGAAGCCAGTCTTTCGTGGTCATACTCGAAGAGTGGGATTGACCGATTCAGAATCGAACGAAAGCGGGGCGGCGAAACACAGTGGAGCGAGATTGCGGCTGTATCGGCGGACGTCCTGTCTTACATCGACCGCGGCTTGGATCCGGCCACGATTTACTCGTACAGGGTCTTGGCCCGCTCTTCCCAACTTCTCTCAAAGCCTTCCGGCGAGGCCGTAATTACCACCCTCCCGCCTTATTATGCACCGGCTGTTGTCACCCAGCCGGCCTCCCTGATGGTGACACCCGGGGAACGCGCCGTCCTGCAAGTGCGTGCGGCTGGCACCGGTCTTAGCTACCAATGGTACCAGGTCGGATCGGATAATCAGTTGCAAGCGATCCAAGGCGCCACGGGAAGCTCGTTCGACACTCCTCCGATGACCGGTTCGGCGTCCTATTGCGTCCGTATCAGCAATACGCTTGGGTCCGTCGAGAGCGAAGTCGTCACTGTCACGACAGGCGCGGTCGCGCCGTCGCAGCCGCACAAACGCTATATTCCATACGCGCGATTCGGGCCTTCGGACGAAGGTCTCTTCAGCGCGCTGGCCGTCTGGGCGCAGGACAACGATCCATCTGACGGGATCGTCACATTCACGCTCCATCGGAGTGACGGCGGTCTCATGTCAGTGCCATACAATCCGATCACTTATCGCCTGAAGACCGGCCAGCAACTTGCGCGGCTGCTCGATGAGTTGACAGGGGGGAATTCAGCGAGTGAGCAGCTCGGCTGGGTGGAAATCGCCAGCTCGAAGCCGTTGACCTCCTTTGTTCAGATTGGTGACGCAGACGGCCTCGACGGCGCCTTGCCGTTCCAGGAAGGGTCAGGAACGCTCTATTTCACGCGGGTATACGAAGGTGAAGGGAGTTTCCGAGGCAAAGCGGCGAAGACATTTTTAAGCATTACCAATATCAGCGACAAACCGGTGAGTGTCAGGCTTAAGTTGTACGACCCCTCCGGCTTTCCTGTCACCAACGAGGTCCAAGGTACCGTGCGAGTTGCCGAGAGTCAGGAGACGATTCCGGCGAAAGGTGTCCTCTCCGGCCCGATTGCCCTCCTTCTCGATATGCCACCCTTTGAGCTGCGCGGAGGCTACCTTGTCGCGAGCACGGAAGAACCAGGTAGCCTGGCCGGTCTCGCCATCCTCGATCTCCCCGAGGCCGGGAGCCTGATGGTCTTGAACGCCGCAACCCCGCTCAGCGACAAGGAACTGTATTCAGCACGGATCGCCGACGTAGAGGACATGTTTACGAATATCAAACTCGTCAACACGAGTCGCGAGGTTCGCGAGGTGACCTTGAAGGCCATCGGAGAGCAGGGCGCGGCACTCGCTGCGGAAAAGACCCTGAAGTTGCTCCCAGGGGCAACTGTCGAAGAAGATGCCCCTGAGATCTTCGAGGTAACTGGCGGAACGACGTTTGTCGGTTCCTTGCGCGTTTCTGCGGACGGTCCGGGGATCATAGGTGATGTCCTGTTCGGTCAGCCTTCCTCGTTTGGATTTGCCGCCGCCGCGCCATTGCAGTGGAAAACACTTGCCGAGGGGTTCTTCAGCCAGGTAGCTAACGGCGCGGGGATTTCGACCGAGCTGTCGCTCTTCAATCCCGGTTCGGCCACCGCGAACGTGACCATCGAGGCTTATTGGTCCGATGGAGTGATGGCCGGAACCAACACCCTGGAGCTGAAAGGAGGACGCGCAATGTCGAGAGGATTGGACGACTTGGTTCCGTCCTCTGCAGGCCAGATTGGCGGCCATCTGCGCGTGAGGTCCGATCAGCCGCTCATCATGATGGAGTTGTTCCACGGGACCAGCTTCCTCTCGGTTGTCCTGCCCGACATACCGGAGAGCTCGAGCCCCGCGGCCAACTCGGGCGATGGCGAGGGGGAAGAGATACCCTGATTCCTGGATTCCTGTCGCGCCGGTTTTTTCTGTCCACCTCTTTTTTGAACCTGACGCGGTCCAACTGCATCAGTAGAATGACATGGTGGGCAAGAGGAACCCGTTCGGGGGTGGGAACAATTGTCGGCTGACTGCACACCCTGTCTTTCCGAGCCGGATGTTAGTGGCGGGCGGCGACGAAACGCTTCCACGGCTGCTCTCGATCCACCTGCAGGAGCAGGAGATCGAGATCGATTCTGTCCGCTGCGGAGTGCAGTGCCTGGAGAAAGTTTTCCGCGAATCTTTCGCGATGGTACTGCTGGACTGGCCTCTTCCTGATATAGGCGGTTTTGAGGTCCTATCGCGCATTCGCACACGCCTGAGTATTCCGATCTTACTTTTGACGGCCGCCGGTCGCGACCTGGACAGGATCGTCGGGCTGGAAATCGGGGCCGACGACTGCCTGGAAAAGCCCTTCGACATTCGCGAGCTGGCGGCCCGCGTCAAGGCGGTTCTGCGGCGCTCTTACTCGTTTCCCAAGCCGGAGCTGCTCGTGATTGATACCGTCACCCTTGACGCCGGCAAGCGAACCGTCACTTCTGACGGAGTCTCCATTCACCTAACCGCTGCCGAGTTCGATCTGCTAAAGACTCTCTTGGACTCAGCGGGAAGGGTGGTAACCCGCGAACAGCTCTCACGGCTTGCTCTTGGCAAGGAACCGTCCGCTCTGGATCGCGGCCTGGATAACCATGTCAGCCGGGTGAGACGCAAGCTGGGAGCGCAAGGCAGCCGGATACAGACCATCAGGGGAGTCGGCTACCTCTACTCGTCCTAAGATCCGATTTCCCGAAGGGAGACCGTGAGCGGGCTCTGCACACGTGATAGTAGCGCGTAACGGTCATCATCGGGTTTGCCTGGTCGTGGATCTCTTTGAGTTGCTACTCTGGTCTGAGTTACTTTGAAAGTTGCCTTACACATTTCTCCCAAGAGTTCGGGCCACCCGACTCCTCGTCCTGCTGCGTTGCGGTCACTTTCCGAAAACGCAACCCGCTGATTCTTAATGGCACAAAAAGTGACACAGTCGGAAAATGCCAAAACCGGACGCGGGGCGTAACTGATTGGGAAAATGGGATTTAGCTGGAGCCGGCGAAGGGAATTGAACCCTTAACCTACTAGTAACAAATGAGATCGGGGGCCGGACGGGCCCCGATCCTCGTCCCGCCTGTATTTCGGACCGAAAAGCCGGTCAAACGGACCTTTAAAGCGATTTCCAGGGTTTACAGGAATTACGCGCAGAAGGGTTGATGTAAGTCATGTGCGACGAAAAAAGTGACACAAAAAGTGACACAGTAATAGCTGCCGATTCCCTTCTCCGCTCTGCCCTCGGGGAGTTCAATGACGTCCGGCTTGGGAAATCGGCAGTCGATTGGCGATACAGAACGCTGGAGTTTCCAATATCCCCCGAAAGGTGATTGTTAATGGAGTACAAATGGAGTAACGATTGCTCAGGTGTTGCGGCTACCGTCCTTTGCACTTGGCAGCCATAGTCCGGGCCAGGCCGGGACCAAGACGGCTTCTGAACAAGCCAAAGAGCTCATCCTCCGTCATGCGCTCGGCAAAATCCCGCAGCATGCTCTCCTGCGCCTGAAAGGCGCGAACGGTGACCTGTTCCGGATCAACCAGGGAGTGGAGAATCGATTTCAATTCGGCGCGGATATCGGCTGTGGCGGGATTTTCGATTAGATTATTGAATTCCCCAGGGTCCCGCGCCACGTTGAAGAGCAGGTCATCATGCCAGGTGAAATGAATATACTTCCACTCACCTTTCCGGATCATGAACGAGCCGGTCCCGTTGCCTTCGGAATGACATTCGCTGTAGGCAAAACCCGGGTGGGCTCCGGGCTGTCCGCCTATCATCGAAAGCAGCGACCGGCCTCGCAGTTTGGCGGCTTTATCGGATCCAACGCGATCTAGAATAGTGGCCACCAGGTCAACATGGGCCACAGGCGCATCCACGCGAAGAGACTTGGGTAGACCGGCCCCCGCCATGATCAGCGGCACCCGGGCGGCGACGTCATACAGATTGTTCTTATACCAGAGACCGTGCTCGCCCAGGGATTCGCCGTGATCCGAGGTGTAGATGAAAAGCGTGTTCTCTAGCTCGCCGGTCCTTTCCAGCTGGTCCCAGATCTGGCCGACGTATTCATCCAGCTCCGATATCAGAGCGTAATACCCGGCTCGCGCCCTCCGGATACGCTCGTCCGGAATCGGAGTAGCGATGCGTTTGAAGTGCCGCAATTCCTGGTAAACGGGATGCAACGCCTCCAGATGCCCGGGCGGGATATTGGGCATATCGACGCTCTCCGGAGGGTACAAGTCGAAATACTGTTCCAAGGCGACAAACGGGGGATGTGGGGCGGTGAAACCGACATACAGCGCCCAAGGCCCCGCCCCTCGTTCTTTCGTCCGCATGAAACTCAACGCCAGCTGGGCGCGGGCCGCGTCTGAGTGTTGCTGCGGGCGCGAACGTCCCTCGACGTCTTCCCGTTCACGGACACGATAGGGCACGGGACGACGAAACAGCGAGGTGATGTCGGGATTGCGACGATGCCCCGCCTCGACGTCGACTTCGTCGAACCCGCTTTTGACATCCTCATTGAGGTCCATTTTGCCTATGGCCCGGCAGTAATAACCCCGCTCGTTCAGGTAGGTAGACCAGAGCGGATGGCGCCCATCCCATACCGTGGAGTTGCAGAAGGAATTGCAGTCCGAGGCGAACATGCCCGTCATCATGCTGGCACGCCCCGGCCCGCACAACGGATGGCCCGTGTAGGCGTTCGTCAATACGACGCCCTGGGCGGCAATGCGATCTAGATGAGGCGTTTTGACAACGGGATGCCCCATGTAGCCCGCATATTTCCAGCTGTGCTGATCCGAGCAGACGAAGACTATGTTCGGGAGCTTTGCGGGCTGGGCGGCAGCACGCGATCCATCTGTGACAGACAGCGCGGCGCCGAGCCCTACACTCATGCGCCTGGAGAAATCCCGGCGCGACATACCCTGCGACATCGACTAGCCTCTTCTTCCACGCACTTTCTCGGCGGCTCGCCGAATTCCCGTCACCATGTCATGGATGTTCTGCTCAGTCAAGCGCGGATGCATAGGGAGATTCAGCTCTCGGCGGTAGAAGAAATCCTCGGCCTTGGGACAGAGGTGGCTACCGTAGCCCATTCTCTTCCAGCCAGTCAGGTCGTAGGTCGGCTGGTAGTGCAGAATTCCCTGCACGCCTTCCTCCCGGTAAAGAACCCTGAGAAAGTCGTCCCGGCTGGCGCCCAGCTCATTCGCTTCGACGCAGAGTGTATAGAGGTGATACACGTGAATGCAGTTCGGGTCTTCGCAGACCGGCGACAAGCCCTTGATGTCCTTGATTCCTGCGGTAATCGCCCTCCCGATTTCCTGTCGTTTCGCGTTCAGGGCGGGAAGCTTGCGTAACTGAACACGCCCGACAGCGGCCTGGATCTCATTCATCCGGTAGTTGTTCCCCCACCGGCCGAAAACATCCACGACATCAAAATGGGAGGGAACCCAGTAGTCCGTCTGATCGGTCCAGGGCTGAATATTCATGCAGCGCAGCTTCTCGATTCCATCCTGGAACTCATCGCAGTTGGTGGTAATCATGCCGCCTTCACCGCACGTCGTCATGTTCTTGAGCGAATGGAAGCTGAAGCAGCCGATATCGCCGATGCTGCCCGCTTTGCGCCCCTTGTATTCCGCTCCCGGGGTGTGGGCGCAGTCCTCCAGGACATAGAGCCCGTGCTTGCGGGCGATTTCCATGATCGGGTCCATGTCGCACATCTGCCCCCCGTAATGCACGACATAAATCGCCTTGGTCTTTGCGGTGACTTTCTTCGCTATCTCCACAGGATCAATATTGAAAGTCCACGGATTAATATCGGCATAGACCGGACGGGCACCCTCTTTCACGATCACCAGCGACGTAGCGACGAAGGTATTGGGGGTGACGATCACTTCGTCGCCGGGCCCGATGCCAAAAACCTGGGTCGCGACGTGCATCGCCGTAGTGCAGTTTGAAACGGCAAAGGCATGCTTGACGCCGCACATCTCGGCGAATTCTTTCTGGAAGGCGGAAACCTGGGGCCCCATGGTCAAGCTATCCTGATCCATGGCTTTTGCCGCCGCCCTTTTTTCCTCTTCGCCGTAGATCGAACCAAAAAAGGAGTACGGGACCTTCAGAACGACACCGTCGTCAGCCGCATAACTGCTGGTTATGCCGCCCTCCGATTCCGCCCCGCTATTTTTTGTAATTTCCTCGTTATGCATAACTTTCCTCCGGGTCGATGTCGTGCAGTCCTAATAGGGAAACAACGTCCGAGTCCCTTCACCTCAGATTCTGGGTGACTCCGGTTTTGGACGACTCATAGGCCATCTCGACGATCCGCAGGATGTGGATACCGCGTCTGGGATCAATTTCGGCCTGCTTCCCGCTCAAGAGAGCCTGGGCGAAGCTCTCGAATTCACAGGTGTACGGGTTGACTCGCTCAAACGGCTCGTCACGAAAACTCGACTGGAAATCCTTCAATTGGCCGGCTTCGTACCCCTTGCCCTCCGCTTCCGTGTAGAGCTCCAGCCTGCCGTCCTTCCCTTGCCCGATCGTCCCTTCAGAAAGAACAGCTCCGCGGCTTCCGTAAATCTCAAGCCGTGTGCGCGAAGCCGCGTCCGGAACGCAGAAGAAAGTATCGACTGTGGCCTGGGAGCCGGTTTGAAATTCAAGAAGGGTTGTGGCACTGTCCTCGACTTCGTAGTCATGAACTTGAGTGCGGATGACCGCAGCTACCTTCACGATCGGTCCGAGGAACATCTCCAGGAGGTCAAAGAGGTGGGTTCCCATGTCGATCAGCGCGCCGCCGCCACCCAGGTTGAGATGCTGGCGCCATGCGCCCTGGATCGGCGGATACCAGCAGGCCAACTGCGCGCGAGCGTAGACCGGCTTACCGATGGTCCCGCTCGAGATGAGCTCCTTAATCCGGCGGTGAGCCCCGTGAAACCGCATCATGTAGCCTTCCTGCAGGACCACACCCGCCTTCTCGCAGGCGCTCACGGCCTCTTCGGCCTGGCTGGAGGTCATGCACATCGGCTTCTCAACGAAGACGTTCTTGCCTGCCAGCGCGGCCTGTTTGATTTGACTCAGGTGAAGGTGAACGGGAGTTGCGATGTAAACAGCGTCGATGTTCGGGTGAGCAAACAGGGCATCTTCCCGGTCGTAAAAGGGCACCGCATACTTACCGCCCAAGGCTTCTGCGTTGGCGACATCCATGACCGCAGCCAGCTCACAACTCGGAGCTTCCAGCAAACCCGGAAGAGCTCTCCGGTCAGCAATCCCCCCAGCGCCGATGACTCCGAAACGAACTCTCTTCATGAGGTCTTTTCCTTCCGCCGAGTTGAGAGCAGCCTGAAGAATGCGGCTGATCTTTAGCTTTTCTTTCGGAGTGCGGTGGCCTTGACACCGCTTTGTGTTCGCCGGCCTTGCCGGCGGCCTTGGCACTTTCGATCATGGTTGGGCCGCCGGCAGGGCCGGAGAACACAAAGCGGTGTCAGGGCCACCGCACTCCGAAAGAAAAGCTAAAGTCTCAAAATTCTGCCGCCCCACTCCATAAAAGGCTTCACCACGTCAATCGCAACCGGACCTGCATGTTTCGAGCGGCCCCGGATTCGAGACTGTCAACCAGTGAGCCGATTTTCCCTACGTTCGTATTCGAAAGGACCGCGTTGGGATTGGCGAAATTCGGATGGTTGAACAGGTTTCTTACAGCCAACTCGAGCATCAGCTTGATGTCTTCGTGAACCATGAAGTTCTTGGCGAGCCCAAGGTGAAACACGTTGATCCCGGGACCCTCAAGAACGTTCCTCCCGCAGTTGCCGAACCGGCCTGAACCGACTGGAGGCGCCACGAAGGCTGAGACGTCAAAATAGCGTGCGAGGCTGAATTCCGACAGGCTTCCATCAGCGAGCCGATCGGGCCTGCCTCCGATGGTGTTGGTGTTGGAAGGATCCGACGCGGTGAAGGTCGGGTTGAACCAGCGGCCGCTCTGGGCATACACCGTCCAGATCGTCTCCCAGCCGCCCAGGACCTGATCCAGATACGAAGGTACCGTGGACAAAGCTCGCCTGCCGCGGCCGACGGGGATCTGCCAGATCACGTTGCCGACAAACCGATGCTGGATCGCGTAAGGCTCGCGTCCTTTCTCGGCCTGGCGGTCGTACGGATTTTGCATCACGACCCCGGCATCGCGATAACCCGAGTCCTGGACATCGGAGATGTTATTGGCCCAGGTGTAACCAAAATCGAAGGACAGGCTGCTGAATCGACGTTTAGCCTCGAGCTGCAGCGCATCGTAGTAAGCGTTGCCGCCTCGGTCGTTGTAGAGGATGTCACTAAAGGCGGGATAGGGACGCCGGTTTTGGCTGAAAGCCGTCGTACTCGGTAGTGGTTTGTTGATATCCCGCCTCAGGACAAGCTGATTGCTCCTCGAGCCGATATACGAAATCCGGAACCCAGTCTGGTACCACTCCTTTTCTATCGACAAATTCCACTGATGGATGACGGGATTCAGCAGGTCCGGATTGACGGCTTCGATCACGGGCGGCGCCGTCGAGGCCCCGGTCGATGTCGGACCAAAGGCCTGCGGAAAGGAAAACAGAGGCTTGCCTGCCGTCATCTTGTTCGTATAGATCTCGTCGCCGGGAGTAAACGGGCCTTTGAGAGAATTGTCCAGAATGCCGGTTCCGAGGCGGTCGTAGAACAGGCCGAACCCAGCCCGGACCACAAAGTCGTTCGACTGAGTCGGACGGAAGGCGAAGCCGATCCGAGGCGCCAGGTTGTTCTTATCACCCCGCCAGAGCACCCCTACCGGAAACTGCGAGCCGTCTGCCACAGCGATCTTGACCGATTTATTGAACAGTGGACTGACCTGTGCCAGGGCTTCCTGGGAGGCGAGAATCAATTGGCCCGACGCCCGATCGAAGTTGTACATCGTGTCCCGGAGATGACTCACCGGGGTCTCGTACTCATAGCGCAGGCCAAGTTGCAGCGTGAGCCGTGGACTGATTTTGAAATCGTCGCTGAGGAAGAAACCCCAGTCTGTCTGCCGGCGGTAGTCAGCCGGCGCCGGAAAAGTCTTCGAGGTTTGCTGGGGCAGACCGAGGAGGAAGTCGGCGTATGCGACTCCAGCGCTGGCGACCCCTCCACCCGTGAAGAACCCAGTGAAGTTGTACGCCCCGTAGGTTTGAGGCGGAATTAAAACCGAGTTCGGATGCTCTCGCCTGATCTCGGCGCCGAACTTCCAGGTGTGCTCGCCCCGGATCCACGTCATGGAATCGCTCAACTGGTGCATCTGCTCGGCCAGGGCCGCGTCTTCGACTTGGGTCAACTGCTGCACTGAGGTGATGCTAATGACAGGAATGCCGTAGGCGTCGGGAACGTTCTGGATCCCTTGTATGCCCACATCAGACAAAACTTCCAAACCTCGCTGCGGACCGTGGTACTTGTTGAAGCTCCGGTGGTACCCCAGGCGAAATTCGTTGATCAGAAGCCCCGAGAAGGTGTGAGTGTCGCTCAGAATCGCGCTTCTCAGGTTGCGCAGTTGGCTCCTCGGCCCGACCGTCGGCAGATTGGCCTCCATCCGGGCAACGTTGAACTGGACCCACCCCACCCGAGCATACATGGTGTTCTGGTCGGTCAGCTTCTGATCGAACCGCAGGTCAATGTTGCCCATTTTGACCGAGTTGTCGAAGATGATGCGATGGTTCAGCTGGGTAAAAACAGACGGGTCCCCGTAATTCGGCAGAGGGTAAAAGCGGTCCTGGATGCGTTTTGAAACCGCGTTGATCCGGTCGGCCGGGATCTTATTTTGGGGGAAAGCCACGTTGGTCAGGGGATCCTTGATTGTCTTGAAGGTCGACGCGGAGAAATCTCCGGCGCGCATCGCGGCCGTGGGCACGTTGGCATTGACCGTGGCAAAACCTGGGCTGAAGCTGCCGTCATAGGAGAGCATGAAGAAGGTGCGGTCCTTGCCGTTATATAGTTTTGGCAGGACCAACGGGCCGCCGAACCAGGCCCCGAAGGTGTGATCGTGGCTGGCAGCTTTGGTCGGCGAGAAGAAGGACCGGGCGTTCAAGGCGGAGTTGTTGTGATAGTAGCGCAGGCTGCCGTGAAAATCGTTCGTGCCGCTGCGCGAGATCTGCTGGAGTATGGCAGGCTGCGAGTATTCCGCGCTGTTGTTGACCGCGAGAACCCGCAGCTCACTGGTCCCCTCCATGGTCATCGTCCCGGAGCCCAGCGGCGAACCAGCGCTCGGTGTGCCGATTCCGTCCACATGAATCTCCAGCTGCGAGCCGCGACTTCCGGCCAGCGAGTAGACGAAGGTTGCCGTTCCTGATACGAAATTCGGGAGCGACACCAGCGCCTCCCAAGGCCGGTTCCCAGTCGACACGGCTGACTTCATGTGACCTTCGTAGTCGAGGGAGTTGGAAATCGAAGGTGTTTCGCTTTCCACCACCGGAGTAGTGGATTCGACACGGACCTCGTTGGCAACTTCGCCAACCTCCAACTGAACATCGATCCGGATCGTGCGGCCAGCATCCAGAACGACGCCGGGACGGACGAACCGTCTGAATCCGCTCATCTCGGCCGACACCGCATAGGTCCCCGCCACGAGGTTCGCGATCTCGTAGCCGCCGGTCTCATTGGTCAGGAATTCCCGAGTCCAGCTGGTGCCCTCATTCTGCACCACTACCGCAACCCCGGGTATCACGCCTCCCGTGTTGTCCCGCACGGTACCAACGATTCTGCCGAGATTGGTTTGGGCGAAGAGCCCGACGCTTAGGAAGGTTGCCAGGAAGGCCACGACCAGGGTCGATCTTCTCATCTCACACCTCCGCAGAGGCGCTGCGCCTGCTGGGGGCGGGCAGGAACACCCTCCCCTTTTTGGTTCGCAGCATCCGCCGGCCCTCACGCTACCGCCGGGACCCGGCACTGTCAAGGAAAAAAATAACAATAAGAGAAAAAAGTTTGCTCATAATTCGCCCACGCGTCTTTATTAGATTCGTTTTGGATATTAATGTCCGGAAGGAACGGATCCGACTGATCGGGTCGGATCCGTCTGATCAGACCGCCTCGGGGACAACGAAAGGCGGGCGATACGCGCGTTTCAGCAGGCCATCGGCTTGAGGATCGCCAATGAACTTCTCTGTTGCCGGGTCGAATCGAAGGCTGCGGCCGGTGCGATAGGAAATGTTCGCCAGGTGGGACAGGGCTGCCGACAAGTGCCCTTCCTCGATCTCCGCGGTTAAGACGTCGGGTTTGCGCTGCCGCACGGCCTCGATGAAGTTGACGAAATGCCTGTCCTCGCCAGGTGGCCGGCGGCCTGAGGGTCCCGGCTCCTGCTTCTTGCCGAGATAAGTCTGATAGTCATTACCGACTACCATAAAACCATCGGTGCCTAAAAAGAGGACTGAGATCTCGTTGTCCGCACCGGCGGTAATCGCGGTCTCGTGATTTGACATCCAGTGACGAACTTCAAAAACCAACAGCTTCTTCTCTTTCGGATATTCGAAGCTGGCCAGCAGGACATTTGGTGTTTCCTGGTCGTCGTTGAACATAAAGTGCCCGCCCGATGCATTAATCTTTTCGGGCAGCCCCACTCCCAGTCCCCAGCGGGCAAGATCCATCTGGTGGGCGCCTTGGTTTCCGATGTCTCCGTTTCCGTAGTCCCAGTTCCAGTGCCAGTTGTAATGGAAGCGGTTGCGTGAAAAGGGTCGCGCCGGCGCAGGACCGAGCCAGAGGTCGTAGTGCACGCCAGGCGGGACCGGCTCGTCCGGGGTCCGGCCAATCGTATCGCGCCACTTGTAGCAGAGCCCCTTGGCCATGTACACCTCTCCGATCACGCCTTGTCTTAGCTTCTCGATGGCTTCACGGACGACCTCGCTGCTCCGCACCCCGGTCCCGTGCTGGACGATCCGGCCATACTTGCGTGCCGCCTCAACCAGCTTTCGCCCTTCCCAGATATTGTGGGAGCACGGTTTCTCAACGTAGACATCCTTCCCCGACTGACAGGCCCAGATCGAACCGAGCGTATGCCAGTGGTTGGGAGTGGCGAAGGCAACCGCGTCGATGTCCTTGCGGTCGAAAATCTGCCGCATGTCGATGTGCCTGTCGACTTTTTTTTTGGAGCTCGCCTCCAGTCGGGCACCCTGCTGGCCAAGCACCTCTTCGTCCACATCGCAGAGCGCGACAACCTCAACGCCGGGCAGCCGGGCAAAACCGTCGATCAGCCGGCGGCCCCGTCCGTGAAGCCCCGCGACTGCGACCCGGATGGTGTCATTAGCCCCGAGGGGCGGCGAAGCCTGGCTCTTCACGCTCAGTGCCGCGCCCATGCCCAATCCTGCCGAAGTTGTTACGAAAGCCCGTCTGCCCAATCTTTCCATATGCCCTCCGGAAGAGGCGAAACTGACACACTGACAGACTGACAAACTGACAAAGGATGAACAGGAGCCACGCTCCTTCCAGACCTTGTTCGTCTGTCAGTTTGTCAGTTTGTCAGTCTGTCAGTTTGTCAGTTCCTATCGGCCGGTCATTCACAGTATCCCAAGGCATCACGCCGCAGCGGCGCGCCCAATCCTCATACATTTGCTCGAGGACCTTCACATCCTCCGGCTTCCCAGCAGCCTGATCGCGTATCTCGGTCCGGTCGTCCGTCAGATCATACAGCTCCCACTTCCCGGCACCCGTGGCAACGGCGCGTGAGACAAGCTTCCAATGGTCTTTCAGCACCGCCCGGTTGCCGCGGTGTTCCCAGTACAAGGTTCGCGGTTCGGGCGGTTTTCCTTGGAGTGCCGGCAATAAGCTGCGCCCTTCACAGGGAAGAACCGGGCAGCCGCGAAGTTCTGCCGGATAACGCGCATGGGCCAATTCCAGGCAGGTCGAGATGATGTCGATCACATGCCCCGTTTGCCCGCAGAAGCCGCCTCTCGACGCGATGCCCGACGGCCAGTGTGCGATCAGCGGAGACGCGATGCCTCCTTCATGCACATATTGCTTGAACAGGCGAAAAGGCGTGTTACTGAGGTTGGCCCAGGGCACGCCGTAACTCGCGTACGTATCCTCGGGACCCGGGAGAATCGAAGGGTCGTTCCCAAAACGCACCGGACCACCCTGCCGCGTCTTCTCCGGGAGATGGATTCCCCGGAGTTTCGGATTCATTTCCTCGGCGCACCCGCCGTTATCGGACGCAAACAGGATCAAGGTGTCATCGAGCCGCCCGGACTTTTCAAGGCACGAAACAACCCGGCCAATGCCGCGATCCATCGACTCCACCTGCGCGGCATAAACCGCCATCCGCAGTGCCTGCCATTCCCGGTCTTTCGCCTCCTCCCACGCCGGCACGCCGGGCTCCCTCGGACTAAGCGGCCATCTGGGGTCAACCAGCCCGATCTCGAGCAGGCGCTGGTAGCGTCGCTTCCTCAGCTCGTCCCATCCGGCCAGGTAGCGATCCCGGCAGCGTGCGATATCCTGCGGTGGGGCATGAAGAGGCCAATGGGGCGCCGTATAGGAGAGGTAAAGGAAGAAGGGACGGTCCGGCTTTCCTTCCTCCAGGAAGCGGCAAGCATTGTCAGTTATCGCGTCGGTGTAGTAAAAGTCGGCGCCCTCCGGCCGCGTGTAGTCATTGTCACGCGCCAGAGTGACCGGGTCGTAGTAACTCCCTGCCCCGTGAATCGTCCCATAGAACCGGTCAAAACCGCGTTGCAGAGGCCAGTTGTGATGCGAAGAATTGACCGGAGTCACGTGCCACTTGCCGGAAATCCACGTCTGGTATCCAGCCTCACGCAGGGCTTCGGCAATAGTCACGCACCGGTTGTTCAAGTCGCCCATGTAACCGGGCATTCCATGATTGCCGTTCATGTAGCCGATGCCCGTCTGATGCGGGTAAAGGCCGGTGAGGATCGACGCGCGGCTCGGACAGCACCGGCCGCAATTGTAGAATTGCGTGAAACGCAGTCCGTGTCCGGCCAAGCGATCCAGGTTCGGGGTCTCGATCTCGGAACCGTAACAGCCGATGTCCGAAAAACCGAGATCGTCAGCCAGGATCAGGACCAGGTTAGGCCGCTTCTCTCTTCCGGCTTCACCTTTGGGCACGGAAACGGCGTCGCGAGCTGCGAGTTTCGGGCGGAAGAGGTACAGACCTTGACACGAGCTCGAGAGACCCGTCAATCCTTGCAGAATTGCTACGAATTCACGTCGGGTGAGTGACAAGAAGGATGCCCTCCCTCGATGCTCGCTTTTTCTATCCGCCCGGCCCCGACGCTAGCGCCCCTTTTGGGCATTGTCAAGGGAAAATAACCCTTATGTCACTAAACAAGCCTTCTCCTGACGATTACAGCTTATTTATTTGTACTATTGACAGAAATTCCGCCGGCGTCTAGATTAAGCCGACAGGAGCGACGACGCGGATGCGAAGACGTGAGTTCCTGGAGGCCATGCTTGCCGGTAGCGCGCCTTCCTGGTTGCCGAACAAGGGCCGCACTGACTTCCGCGCCCAAGCCACAGAGGACGGCTCGCGGCTGCCTGACTTGCCTTTCCATGCGCGCGAAGCGATGGGCTTTCTCGAACGTGCGGTCGATGACCAAGCTGGCTTCATCCTTCCCTACTTTCGAATTACCTTCAGTAACAAGCCCGGGTTCCTGGACCACGAGCACTGGGACTGGTCCGAGAACCTGGGACGCTGGCTTTACGGTCGGATCTTCGCGCGCCGGATTCTGAACGATGCCTCTAACCTCGGGTTTGAGCAAAGGCTCGCAGAGCAGATCTTTCGAACCATGGGACCGGACGGACTGCATTACTACCCCGACACCATCGCGTGCGGCAACGAGCGCCCGACAGGAGTCGCGATCCTCTGGGACAACCGCAGCATCTTCATGGGCCTCACCCAATTCTGGTCACTGACGGGGGACGAGGACACAGGCCGGAAGCTGAAGCGGATGTTCGAAACGCTGGATCGCTACGCAGTCAGGGGACCGGGCCACGGCCAGGCGTACTACGCGGTGGACGAGATTCCTCGAGGGTACCAGCCCAAGGAAGTGGTCGACTTTACGGTGGGCCAAAATACCGGCGGCTTCATCCTTCCCTTCCTCGATTACTACCGGCTAAGTAAGGACGAAAGAGCCCTTAACCTCGCTCTGCAGCTGGCCGATTTCGTCGTCGAGCATCACCTGGCTCGCCGGCCGGCGGACGCCGGCCCCCGGCTCGGCATCTCAAATGTCCACGGCGCGCTCTTCGCCGCCGCGGGCGTGGCGGAGACCGTCCGATTTTCGGGGAAGAAGGAGCATCTGGCGTGGGCCAGGGAGCTCTACCAGCACACTCGGGATCATCTGTCGAGCGAATACGGCTGGGTGGCCGAGCACGAGGAGATGCGCCCGCCTCGGTATGGGCCTGGGGTCCAGATGGCCACCGAGGGATGCGCCATTGTGGACATGGTCAATCTGGCCGTCCGGCTGGCCGAGCAGGGCTATCCGGATTGCTGGGACCTGGTCGAACGTTTCTCGCGAAACTACCTGACCGAAGGCCAACTGCTCGACACCACTCCGCTGCGAAGCGACGGGACGCGCTCCTACAACAAATGTTCGACTGATCAGGGCATGCCCGAGCGGGCTAGAGGCGCTTTCGTCGGGTGGGGCGGGCCGGCCGATTTCCTCCATCCGAAGGCGCGTCACGGCCCCATGGTGCAGAACTGCTGCGGCAGCCACTACCCTTTTGGCCTAAACCTTGTCTGGGAAAGGATCATTACCGACGCTCCGGACGGCATCCACGTCAACCTCGGCTTCACTCACCGGACGTCTGCGTGCGAGGTCAGGAGCTGGAGTCCAATTCAAGGGAAAATCACGGCTCGGCTCAACAAGTCCCGGGACCTGCTCTTGCGCCTTCCCGATTGGATTGACCGTAAGAGGACAATCGTACAAATCGAGGGGAAACCAGTCACGGCGTCTTGGCGGGGAAACTCCCTGCATTTCCAGGAGCTTCAGGCGGGACGCACAGTCCAGGTCGAATATGCTCTCCGCCGGGAAGTGCGGACCGAACGCTTCGCAGGGTACGAGATCGAAGCCGAATGGCGAGGGGACACGGTCCTTCATGTTTCCCCGGAAGGTACACTCGTTCCGCTGTTCAACCGGCGGGAATGGGTAAAAGTGTGATGCGCCGGCGGCCAAAACGGGCTCGATGGTGTCAAGGCCACCACACTCCGAAAGTGAGTAGGTGAATACTTTCGTATTCGGATCAAATTCAGCGCCAGGGGCCGGAAACAGCTCGGAGATTCAAACGGCGGTGACACTTTCACCGAAACAAGCCGGCGGCAGAAATGGTAAAGTTCTCTTTGACCGTACTAGGTAGAACCAGATGAGACATGTTTCGAGCAAGAAAGAAAGAGACAAAGCTGTCATTATGGCGGTCGTCCGCCGGTTCGGACCATTATCCCGCGTGGATGTGCACGAACTGACGCAATTTCGCCCGAGCGGAATCTCGCTCCTGGTCAGAGAGCTTCTGGAAGAAGGCAAGCTGCGGGAGGCCGGTCCTTCCAACAATCCGCTTGGCCGCAAGCAAACCCTGCTGACGATTAACGAGGGATTCGGTTTTGTGGTCGGAGTCGAGTTCGATGTTGACACGCTCATGGCCGCTTCCCTGGACCTCAGGCCGCAGATCATCGCCCTCGTCACAGAACCAACCAACCTGACCCAGGGTGCGGACGGACTGATTCGACAGCTGCTGTCTTGCACCCGAAAGGCGATCGAGCAAGCTTCATCGACCGGGCCGATCCCTCTCGGAATTGCCGTAGCCGACCCGGGGCTGGTCGATAGTGAAAAAGGCGTCACCATCACCTCTTCCCAGATGGAATTCTGGAAGAACATCCCGCTGCAGAAGATTTTTGAAGAGGAGTTCGGCGTCCCCTTCCTTCTGGAGAGCAACACCCGAGCAATCACGATAGCCGAGAGAATGCTGGGGGCCGGCGAAAAAACCGACGACATGGTTTACATCGATTACAGGACCGGCCTGGGCGCCGGGGTGGTCGCCGGAGGTTCGATCCTCAGGGGCTCGGGTGAAAGCGCGGGAGAGTTCGGCCATACCCACGTGATCGAAAACGGTCCCGCCTGCAAGTGCGGGAGTTTCGGCTGCCTGGAGGCGATGACCTCGGCCGCCGCCCTGGCAAACAAGGCTCGAAAGGGCGTCCTGGAAGGCGGGACATCGGAAGTCCTCTCTATCGCCGGCAAACCTGAGTCCATCACCGGGGCTCATGTGCTCGAGGCGGCGCGACGTGGAGACCGCATGTGCAGCTCACTCGTGGAGGACATGGGAAATCACCTGGGTCTTGGCATCGCCAATCTCGTCAATCTCTTCAACCCGTCGGTTGTCGTGTTTGGCGGGCTCTTGGGATTGGCGGGCGAATCCCTTCTGGAACAGATCTTCCGAATCGTGAAGAGGCAGGCCTTACCCCATGCCACCGAGAATCTGCAGTTCAGATTCGGCAAATTGGGACCGCAGGCCGGCGTTCTGGGAGCCGGACTGCTTGTGCTCGAGAAACTCTTTGAGATCCCCGCGCTAAAACCCCCGAAGTTCATGGTGAGCGCCGCGGAAAGGCGCCGCGCGCCGATTGAGGGGCTGTGATAGGCCCCCGGCCACAATGAGCTCCTCTGTAATTCACACGCTCACTTCTCATACGGCACTTCGCCAAGGTCGTTGGTGACGTACCCGAAACGGCGGACGTACTCCTCAGCCGGGAGGAACTCGTCCCGAGTTTCCTCGATCTTATGGTGCAGAATCTCGTCTAGCGATTTTCTCACGCGCGCAAAATCGGGGTCGCTCGAGCGGTTGACCTGCTGGTAAGGGTCGTCGATGTTGTCGTAGAGCAGCCACGGCCCCTGGAGGTCCCGGACATACGTATGAGAGGCCGTGCGCACCCCTCGAAACTCCCGCCCGCCCTTCTTCTTCGCCCAGTCATGGAAGGGGCTGTAGCTCGCGATGAGGGCCGCCTCTTTCTCGGGACTGCTCACGCTTCCAAACATATCTTTGCCTTCGACCGATGGGGGAATCGCGATTCCGCATAATCCGAGCAGTGTAGGCATGATGTCGGGAGTGTTGAGAACGGCATTCACCGTCCGTTTGCCCCGACCAAAGCGCTTCGGAAACCGGAGGATAAAAGGAACCAGGATCGATTCGTCCCAAGGTCGCTGTTTCGTGGTCTGGCCCTGGGAGCCGAGCATGTCGCCGTGGTCGGAGGTGAATACCAGGATGGTGTTTTCTTCCAATTCCTCCCTATCGAGCGTGGTCATCAGCTGACCAAGGCAATCGTCCAGGGCCGCAATATGAGCGTAGTAGCCGGCCAGCGCTTGCCGGGCCCAGGTGTTCGAATCAGGAACATTGGGGCGCAGGCGAATCTGCTCGGGCTTGAACCGTGCCCTGTACTCCGGCGGAGCTGTTTGATAGGGATTGTGCGGCGGTCCCCAGGACAGAAAAAGCGCAAAAGGTTTGCTGCGGTCGCGGCCCCGGAGGTAGGCCTCGGCCTCCGCGGTCTGCGCGATCGCATCGTAGCCTTTCCAGGTTCGCTGGGTCGCGTCGTCGCCATAGTAGAGTGAATTGTTGTAGTCGTGAGTACACTCGAGAACCCGCCAGAATTTGAAGCCCTGGCGGTTTTCAGGCGGAATAAGAGCGGAGCGTCCCCGCCCGTTCAGATGCCACTTGCCGATATAGGCCGTCTCGTAACCGGCGCCCGAAAATACCTTCCCGATGGTAACGGAATTGTCAGGGAGGTGCAGATCGTTCAGAAAAATACCGTGAGTGAGCGGATCCTGTCCTGTCATGAGGCTGGCCCGGTAGGGACAGCATACAGGACAGCCCGAGACAGCGGCGGCAAACTGAAGACTCTCACCCGCCAGGCGATCGAGGTTCGGAGTCGCCACGTTAAGATCGCCCGCATAACCGCACGCCTGGGCGCGCATCTGATCGGCGAAAACGAAGACGACATTCGGCCGATCTTCGGACGCCGCCTCCCCGCGGCCACTCGTTAGGCCGGCAACCAGGCCTGCCGCAGCGCCTGTCTCGCCCAGAAACTGCCGGCGATCAATCTGTCGGCACCGTGTCGTTGTTGTGTGCAGTGGTTTCATGGTCTTCCTTAGGTACCGTCCGGCCGCCAGGCCCGGACTACCACGGACGAACACCGACGAACACGGACATGGGGCTAGTCCGTGTCAGTCCGTGTGCGTCCGTGTTTGTCCGCCCGCGCTTCCAACGCCTTCCGTGCTTCGCCGAAGACGCTCAAAATGCCGCGCCTTCGTCCCTCGTCCGCGCGGGTCGCAAAATCAGTCGCCCAGGCCTCGGCGCCCGCAATCAGCTTCAACAAGTACCCCGCCACCGGCGCCGAGAAGAGATCTTTTCCGGGCACGGTGACATACACAGGAGACGTGTGGGCGGCCAAGGCGAATGGCCACGTCGCCGACGCGGGCGGAAGCGACAGGCAGCGGGCGGCCAGCCAGCCCGGGCCGCGGACGGCCAGGCGGTCACTCAGACCAAGGGTCAATTTGCCGCCCGGTTCCTCGGCTGACGCCACGACCCGCCCGTTGCAGACGATTTCGACTCGATGGATCGGATGACTGCTTCTGGCTTCAACCCGGAATGCAAGCGTTGCGCTCTCCGCTCCTAAACGAATCTCGCTCCCGGGCGGTTTTCCTTCTACCTCGAAGAGCAACAGCGGACCGGTCGAACAGAACGTGTTGCCGGACCGGACCGCCGCCGCCCAATGTTCGAAAGTGAACTCCTGATCCCCGAGATATGCATAGGTCCGATTCGCACCAACCGGTGTTCCTGCCGACATCTTGTCGGTGCCCCCGACGGCAGGCAGCCGGTAGCCGCAGTTCAGATAGCGGTACCACTCTTGAAAAGGAAAGCCGAAACCGGTTCCCCTCGGCCACAATTCCACGCCATCAATACGGCCGGTCACGATGTCAGCGGCAATTTCGCCTGGCGGATTCGGGAAGTGAGGAGCGATAACCAGACCCTCCCGTTGCCGGCAGGCGTCTGCCCATTCAGCGAGACTGAAGCGCAGCGGATCCCCGAAATAACTCGTCGCCGGTCCGCCCGAGGACAGCGGGAACACCGGGTCGCCGCGACCGTGCAGCAGACTGATGTGACCGAGCAGGTGCTCACGGTTCTCGGTTCCCAGCCACACCAGGTGCTCTCCGTCTCTTGAGGCAAGAGCCCCGCCGGGCAGATCACCGACGTTGGCAAAAAGATCTCCGAGCTGGGCAGCCATCAGGTTCACGAGGTTGACGCCTTCGGCCTGGCTTTCCAGCAAGGCCGTTGAAGGAGACAGGAAGTGAACGTGAGTGTCAGCTGTGACCCATCCTTTTGCGCGCAAATCAATCCAGCGCGCGAGTGTGAGGTCTAGCGAGCGGGTGTCAGGTCGTATCTCGAGGCGCTGCCTGACCGGGCTGTACTCGAATCCCTTGCTGATTTCGACCCACACCTCGCCGACCGGCAGCTCAGCTTCAAAGGTTCCGTCCAGGTAAGCGAACGAAGAACGGCCGACTTTCAAATCGGCGCCGTAGTCCTGAAACCAGCCGGTGTTGATCTCCGCACGATGCCCGTAGGGCGGAATGTAGCGGCCCTCGCTGCTCCGAAACGAAAGCCGGGCTGGTGTGGGACTACCCGCGTCGTCGAGAATCCGGCCGTGGACCCAAACCTTGTGCCGATCGACAATCTCGAGTCGCGTCCCTTCCTGGGAGCGCAGGCATCCTGCCTGCACTGGGGCCGCAGGCATCTTGCCTGCTTGTGCCGCCTGCACTGTCGATGTTGCAGACGGCGCAGGCAGGCAAGATGCCTGCGGCCCCAGTGCAGGCAGGATGCCTGCGCTCCCAGGGCCTGCGCTCCCAAGGTTGTTGGGATCCAGCTCCGATAAGTCGAACTTCCTGACAGCCCCGCTGCTGCGATCGGTGACTGAGAGGGTGGCCGCTTCGCTCGCGGCAAGCTCCAGGTAGCGGAATGGCGTGGCGCGCAGCGTTTTCGACTCTCCCAACCCGGCCCAGCCCGCTTTTAGCCAGGACTTGGGTTCAAACGGAGGCAGCACATATTGCCGGGCGATGACGCCCAGATCAATCTCAATCGTCCATCGTTTGAAATCCGCGGCCGATTCGTCCGGAAGCGCGAGCCGGTAAGTCGACAGGCGCTCGTACCTCAAGGGGTGCTGCTGCCGATGACAGAGAGTAAGGCCGCAAACGACCAGGGTCGCCTGGCTGGCGGCCACGAGCTTGATCGTGGCGATCGAGCGGTCCGGCCGCGGGTTCTTGAGCGGGCAGAGCCACAGGATGGGCGGCCGGTACACATTATCGAAAAAACCGGTCTGCAGCCCACCCCAGTCCGTTCCGCGCTCCAGGGACTCGTCGAGCGGCTTCGGCACCGCGTCAGAGCCGGGCGACGCCGCAAAAGAGAAATGGCCCCACGGAATAGACGGCGGGCTGACCTCGAATCTCCTTCGAATCGAAAAGACCTCTTCTGCGCCGTCCTCGTAAATCAGAACCGCCGTCGCGATCACTTCACCGACTGGCTCAAACCGGTCCGGATCCGGGTTCTCGCCTCGTTCCAGAGGCCAGTCGCAGAACTGCGCGAGACAAACGAAAGCGGCGGTCTTTCCAACCGGGATCTCGACCTCGGACCGCGTGCCCGACCGATCAGCCTGGCTAATTGCCAGCCAGTCCTTGTGGGCCGCGCCCCGGTCGCCAAACAGGAACGGGATTCCGCGCAGCCGAATCGGACCGGCTGGAGTACGGAGACTGTCGGGCGCCAGGTCAGCGGGGCGGTTCGAAAGGCTGAAATCGACGGAGGAGGCGGAATAATGACGACCGAGATCGATCGGCGAGAATTTGTCGGAGTCAGACGTTGCCCGGTCTGCGGGTTGAGCCTCGGCCGCCGGGGCTGAGAACGAAAGGAGGCCCAGAGCCGGCCCCGTTGCGAGACTCCCAAGAAAGCCACGACGTGTCACATCTGGAAGGAAGCGCATCTCGAATCCTATTAGAAGTCTTTGCGGTACTTCGCGAGGCAATCGTTGCGGTTTCCCGGAAACAGGTAAACGCGGCCTCGCAGGGTTTTTGTCGCGCCGCGCGGAAGGGGGCCCACCTTGATCGCAAGGTGCATACACTTCCACGGATTGTGCCCTTGAACGGCGACGTAATCGTCCCAGGCGATACCGGCGACCCAGTGACCGTCCTCCGACTCGCGGATCAGGAGGCCGCCGCAGGCATTTTTCGGGGAAGTCGGCCACTTCGGGGTAAAGACGAACTGCCCGGAGGGCGACAACTGGTCGATCAGAGGCCGCAGATCCTGCCGGAAGTGGATTTCCCTGGTCGCCAGCAACTCGAGCGCGTCGCCGGCCAAGAAATAGGTGCGAATGTGCTCCTCGTCGTTGAATCCTCTGCTTCTCAATGCCGCAGGACCGGGATTGAAGCACGGTATGATCGCCGCCAGGGGCGGCCAGTCGTGATCGGAGCTGTTGGTGATGATCAGCTGAACGGTTGCGCCATCTTCGACCGCCTTGAAGCGGAACTCGATACCGGCCGAGGAGACGGAGGCCTCTTCCTGATTACCACTGATCACCCTCTCCGGCAGAACCTTTCCGTGCGTGTGCTCCCCTTTTTCGACCGCATCAAAGAGGTTCCACTCGTACAACCACAGGAACATCGCCACGGCAGGATTGTCCTCTCGGCGAAGTTGAAGGCCACCTGCTCCCCAGAGAGTCTCCTCAGAACCCGGCGGAAGCTCCCAGGGAAAGAAGGCGAAGGGAGACTGAACCCGCTGGGAGCGCAGGCGCTGGGAGCGCAGGC
>Ga0105092_10000229_pt1 | contig 28464 bp, 22 predicted proteins | sample PPLLak2March2015_FD_87021 | JGI IMG/M metagenome (GOLD analysis project Ga0105092, IMG submission 87021) | Freshwater sediment microbial communities from Prairie Pothole Lake near Jamestown, North Dakota, USA - PPLs Lake P7 Core (1) Depth... | ecosystem: Environmental > Aquatic > Freshwater >... | reverse complement strand
TTTGGCTCAAATAATCCTGCACATATCTACATGTTTAATGCTAAACTTGGATTTATAGATGCAGGGAGCTTAAGAAGAACCTCCGATGGAGGTAATACATGGACTCCTATAATTGGTGCTGGTAATTTTCTTGATATGTTCTTCATTGACAGTTTAAAGGGCTGGAAATGCAACCAGGATATGAAGAAAACTACCGATGGAGGATTGAACTGGACTACACAAACATTACCATCTGGTGGCAATATTTTAGTTGCTTCAATGTTAAAGCTTGCAATGCTGAATAAAGATACACTATGGGGAGTAGGTGGACAAGTATTCTATGGTGCTGGTCAGTTTAGAGGCATGGTTTACAGAACTACAAATGGAGGGACTAATTGGATGTACCAGATACCGGACACAACTATACATATAGGTACATACACTTATATTAAATCCAGAGGAAAAACAAATCTATGGGCTTATACTACTATTCCCACTGGTGTGCATACAACTACCGGTGGTGATACAACATGGTATATGGGAATCCGGCAGCTTAGCAATAACATTCCAAAAGATTTTATATTAAAGCAAAATTATCCTAATCCTTTTAATCCACGCACAGTAATACCATACTCATTAAAATCATCTGCACACGTTAAGCTGATTGCTTACGATATACTTGGTAAAGAAGTACAGGTCATGGTAGATAATTACCAGCAAGCCGGTGAGTATGAAGTGGATTTTATGGGCAAGTTTTCTTCTTCAGGTGTATATTTTTACAGAATGAGTGTAGATGATAAAGTTGTTGATACAAAGAGGATGATTTTAATTAAATAATATTATGTCCTTTGGGGCATGCTTTCACAACCCTGCTGTCATTCCAGCGAAGGCTGGAATCCACTGTAGATGATACGGATAGTCATGAGTAATTACGAATACTTTTTCAGGTTCGTTCATGTTAATAAAAATCTCCAATGTTTAGAATTTCTCCTTATCTATCCCAATGGATTCCAGCCTTCGCTGGAATGACATGGAAGGAAGCATGCCCCAGAGGGGTAAACTGGAATGACAAGAGGAGTGAGCATGCTGGAGACAGATTATTTGGTTGTGACTGGCGTAATAGAAAAATATGCTATTCGTATAAACATGGCAAGCTTAAATTTTGAAAGAGCTTTTTATTTCTTCAACCTGTACACAAAAATATTTTCGGCTATCTTTCCGGAACGTTCTATTCTTATTGTATCAATTGGAACAATAGTTCTAAATAAGCTGCCGCATACTTCGTTCGGGTCTTTAAAATCCCTGCTTGGTGAGATGTAATATCCTTCCTGTACTATGGTTATATCGCCTCTTTTTTTATTTATCCGGTTCAGATTCCTAATTTCATCAAGCCGTCCTAATGCGAAGGTAATTTTGTTTACCGGTTCTGCCATGTAATAATCTATGTGTGATGCATTATACCATTTGTGTGCAAAAAGCTGTGCATTGGGTGAAATATTTCCTGTCTTAACTTCTCTATCATTTATTTGCTTAAACTTTTCGCCTGCCTGTTTCCATCCGTACATATCAAGAGTAACATCATTTTTCCCAAGCTCTGTTGGTTTTGCATTGCTTTCACCTGAAAGGGGAATTATACCAAAATTTATTTCAACAACACCAAAAACGATAATTAATATTAATACAGATAGGGATATTTTATTGGATAAAGGTATTAATGAAGATTTCTTTTCATATAAATTACTCAGGTATGCTGAAGCCAAAATTATTAACGTAATATACCCGGGTCCTGACCAATGGGGGAGTGTATTTCTGAAGAGTGAAAATAACAGGAACATCAGTATCAAAGGCAATCCTGTTAAGATAAGAAGACGCATTTTATTTTTTTCGAGATATTTTATTTTTCTAATATTTATTAATGCAATCAGTATAATTATAAAATTAACAGGATTGTTATAAAATATTTGCCCGGACAGTTCCTGGAAAAAATAATTGAACTGCAGTCCCGATTTAAAAACATCGATTCTTTCACTTTGGAAAGTAAAACTGATAAAATCATTTTGTATATTCCAGATAATAACAGGAATAAAACAGATTACAGAAATCAATACAGCTAAATAAAGTTCTTTAACTTTCAACCAATGCCTGTCATATAATAAAATATATGCGCCTATGGATGCCCATAAATATACTGAATGATACTTGGAGAGCATTCCCAGCCCGATAGATAAACCCGCTAACAATAAAAATGTTCTTTGCTTCCGTGTTTTTTCATTTTTGAGAAATATTTCTGTAAACAGGAATATTGTGATGAGCCAGAAAAAAACCATTGGCGTATCAGGTTGAATAAACACACCTGTTATTATAAAGAAATATAAAGAAGCTGTATAAAGAATTGCAGCATAAAATCCTGTTCGTTCATCTTTAATTTTTTTACCTGTTATAAATATAAGCCATGTATTAACGGTACCAAATAATACAGAGGAAAGCCGGATAAATAATTCACTGTTTAAAATTAAATCCAGGGAGAATAATTGAATGAAAAATCCCACCATGGGAGGATGGTCAAAATGGCTTAATGCCGGATATAGTGCATATAACCTGTATGATGCTTCATCATTTGATAATTCAAGAACAGAAGCTAATATTAATCTTATAATAAATGAGAATATAATAAGATACAGAAATTTCCTCTTAATATTCCGCTGGGCTGACAACCGGTATTTCCTTTTTGTATTTTCGTCTTTTAAAATAAAAGAAACCTGCAGCAAGTATCACGGCAAATGTGGTATATATAAACCGGAAAATTAAAGTAGCAGAATCATTAACGGATGCTGAATAAACCGGAAGCTGAGAGCCTGAATATCTGAGTACAGGATTTAAATACAGCTTTGAACCGTCAGAACAAATCACAGTTGTACGGATATATGTATCGGAAGGAAGAAACTGATAAGAAGCAGTATTAGCATTTAAAACAGTGGCTTTCATTATACCGCCCTGTCCTGTAAATATTATACCGCTTACATTTTTTGAAAGTTTAAGAGTAAACGATGAGTCATTTGTAATGAAATTCTCAAGCGCCGGAGTGTTTGAAGAACAGCTTTTAAGAATTTCAAATGACTGTTTGTTATCTGTGTTAAGGTCAACAGCTATGGTCCTTCCATTTTTCAATGATTGAATAATTTGTGCGGGAGAAGAACCGGAGTCAACATTTATCATTGTGTAGCATCTACCGATATCACAATAATTAACTGAATGATGCGAATCATCATCAGCCATACAGAAAACCGGGTAACCTGAAGATAAAGCCGCATCCCAATAGTCATCTGCACATCCGAAATTTTGATTTGCTACTTCAATACAATCATAACCTGTCAAATATTTAAAATCTTCCTTACAATATGCATTGCGGAGATGAGGATGTACTAATACAATTATGTTATCTGCCTTTTTTATTTCCTTTAGTGTTTTCTGCTTATGGTCAATATTCTGATAATAAGGATAATCAGTCCAGTTAACGGTTTCTGCTCCAATTACAAGCTGGTGATTTTTTGTAAAACCAAACCCGTGTTCATAGACAGGTAAATAATTTTTATCATTGCTCATAAATGTATTTATTTTCATGTAATCGGAAATAGAAATAATATCGTAATTAAGTGAACTGTACCGCTCTTTCATTTCATTGTTAATATTATCTCTCCCATTGGTAAAACCTGCCCAGGCAAATGAATGAGCATGATAATTAGCTTTAAGCCATTTACCATTTTGAATACCGCTATAAGGATTATAAAGTTTATTCCCTGTGAAAGGAACCCTATCGGGAAAATCATATACAGGTGTTGTGAAGTATGGTATAAGAGATAAGGCTAGAAGGACAATTAAAAAATATAAAGCTATTTTGAGTATATTTTTAAGCAAATGGTAATGGTATTTACCATAAAATACTTATAATTCAAATTATAATAAATCATAAATTGAATGTTATTAGAAAATTAGCAGTAAAATTCCATATGATTGTAACGAAAGTAGCTACTAGTTTAGAAAGATAAAAGTTTCGCCATCGTTTTTGAGTTAAAAACCATAAAATAGCCGTATTAATAGCCAGACCCAGCAGAGAGATAATTATAAAAAAAGTAAATTCATAAAAGATTTTTGGATTTTGGCTGTGAAATGTCCAAACGCGGTTTAAAGCATAATTACTTGATGCGGCAAGTGTGAAACCTGCCGCATTAGCAATGAACTTATTAATTTTTAGCTTTTCCTTTAATAGAAATGTTGTTCCAAAATCTATAAATAAGCCGGATGTACCGACTATGGCGAACTTTATTAATTTGAATAGTATGTCCGGCATTACTTGTTAATCACCGGTTTTAGAATTCAATGGACCGTTGAGTCCCGAATATTGAGTCAGTTCGGCAACAAGTGAACCGATTACAATGCCAATCTTAACCTTAACTGGCAGCCTTCTGTCATCATCAGTTAACCATATTGTTACGTCTGATGTTTTACTGGTAAACCCGCTGGAAAGGTCGGGTGAAACTATAAATGTATTAAAAGTGCCAGCAGATACATCCACTTCTTCCTTACCTTCGTAACGGACATTTAATGGTATTACCTTATCATCGGTAAAATAATTTATAGTAATAATATCGCCTTTTTTTGAATTGCCGAAATCAAGTGTTCTTGCATAATAAAAAGATGATATCAGGTCCTGTACATATTCAGGAACTGTGAAATTTCTTTCTTCAGCAAAATTCAATTTTGTAAAAACTTTCTGGCTGTCCTGCTGAAAATTTATTTCAAAGTCTTTTGAAAAATTTGTTTCTCTTATATGCTGTTCAAAACGCCAGGGAAATATACCCTTTGTATCGATATAACTTTTATAAACATCTCTCACTTTAAAGATAAATTCATAAGATGAGCGTGTATTTGCCTCTAAGCTTACATCATAACATTCTCTTCCGTTATATGTCACCGGAGCAGGTCCAATAGTCATGAATGCTTCGGCTACAGTTAAAAAACCAAGATTTACTTCAAAAGACAGCCGTTCACCATAAGAAAAAGCATTATTTGGCTGAGTTCTGTAGTTGTATTGGCTAAATGCGTTGCCGGTCATAAGTAATAGAAGCAAAATAACCGTTAATATTTTATTTTTAATCATAATATATATTTAGTTTCTCTATATTTAAATAATAGTTTTATCAAAATGTTCCCTTTACTGCTGTACCAATTGAAATGCTAACAATCGGCAATTTTAGCATTATATCAATATAAAGGCATAGTTAACAGCAGCTTGTGAGGATTAAATCTCTGCTTTCTTATCTTTCAAAAAATCCTTTGGATATGTTCTCAGGTTGTATCCAAAGTTCAATTGTTCTTCCATCCTGCAGCTCCATACCAGCTTCCCGTTCCATACGGTGATATCGGGACATCCGTCACACATGTTTTGCCTTCCATCATCAAGCACATCTATCGGTTGTATAATCATTACAGATTGATAATGCAGCCGCTTAAAAATATTTAACGGATTTTTATAAAATTTCCAAAATGCCTTTCTGAGTTTTTTATCAAACAAAGAAAGCGTCAGCAATGATTTTCCTTTTCTTGTCATCTTAGGGGAAGAATATGCAAGATACCTGCCGTTAAACATATGATGAAATGATTGAACAACTTCCATCGATTTAGCACCCATGTATCCGAATATCTTCTTCTTTGTCCCAAGCCGTCCTGTTAAAAGCCATTTAAATGAATCCGGCTGCTCTGAACCATTAAGATATGCACACGGGTCAAAATCGGAATATATGGTTCTTATTTCCTGCACTACTTCTTCTGCTTTAATATCTACACGTGCCTTATAATCTTCATTATAAACAAGCTTATTCATATCTATCTTCAAAGGACCTAAATAATATTCCGCCTCGGTAGTATTTACAGCACGGTAAATTATAAATACCATTACCTGAACAATTTCAATATTTTTTTCAGCCCACTTGACCATTTCAGGTACATACTGAAGTGTGTCTTCATACACAGTTGAGTTAAACGAGCAGGATATATTTCCGGCTTCTTTAAGCATTACTGCGTATTGATAACGCAGTTCGTTAAGCTCTGTTTCGTTTTTATCTTTCCAGCCGGGGCGGTTTTGTTTGCTGTCTATATGAAATGTAAAGCCATAAACTCCGGCTTGTTTTAATTCTTTCAACAGATCTTTTGTTAGTGCCAGCCCGTTGGTATTTATGATTGGTTTGCATCCGTACTCTTTTACCATCTTTACAATTTCAACAATATTCGGATGCAGTAAAGGATCACCACCGGCTATTGAAACTCCGTCACATTTTCTGAACTTATTAAAAGTATCGAGTTCTTCCCTAATAATTTCAAGTGATTTGTGGCTGTTAAGTTCATTTTTTCTGTAACACCCATCACACGAAAGGTTGCATTTAGCAGTTGGCTCAAGCCATGAAATAGAGTTATCGGTTAAATTCCATGGGAGCCTGTAATAATCCAAATGATTTAACTTAATCATATTGCCTCCTTTATTAATATGCAGCTGCCATTTCAGGATTCGAACCTGTTATATATATTATACAATAGACGAGTAGGAGAAAAGTGCTGCCCACTCAACTATACGGTAAAGTCAAAATAACTCCGGAACAGCAATATTCTATTTCCAGATAGCCAGGATTATTCCCATAATTACTAAAGAAACAAGCTGGTAACCGATATATATAAAATATAATCTTTTCGGTCTCATTTCGAATAAATAAACAGGTATTAAAGCAGTAACAATAAACCCTATCCAAATCCAGAAACCGACCTGAGCACCCTGAACAACATTTGTTGCTTGTAAATAATTTACAAAATGTGCCAGTACATAAGCCATGACAAGAGATGCTATTGTATTTATCATGTAAAGAGGACCGGGTGAATTGTTCTTTAGTTCTTCATCTGTCTTTCCTATGGATGTCATCCACAACTTGCCAAACATAAAAGGTGAGTACCAAAGCATTCCCAGCACCATGTTTATGATTGCTGCTAAAAGAACAGCTAATAAATTAATTGAAGGTTCAGGCATAATTCTCCTTTGAAAATTTTCCGAAATATATTTAAAAAATATTGCAAAATTCAGCTAAATAATAAGGGCAAGATATTGAATTTTGTTTATTTAAATATAACTGATTTTGATTTGGAATAATAAGGTGAGTATAATAAAAAAACTGTATCTCAATGATACAGTTTTTGCTGCCCGACTAGGGGTCGAACCTAGACTTTCCTGATCCAGAGTCAGGCGTGTTGCCAATTACACTATCGGGCAATAATTTTGGAACGTCAACAAAATTTACATTATTTTTTCATTATTTCAATGCAATAAGGAGAATCTTCGAAAAATAGTGCTAATTAGCTATTTTTAATAACGTTATTCCATAAATATAATTTCTTAAGTGAAATAAAAATTATTTATTTACTGTAAATTTAGAAGTAGTTCTAAAAAAACATTTAAGAATTTCATAGTTTACAAATAAAAATCCGGTATTAGCCGGATTTTTATTTGTAGTTATTAGTAAAATTTTCATTGTTCCTTTTTAATTCATCATCATTCAGAAGTACAGTTTGTTACAGTTGAAAAACCGCTTCCTCCGGTTTGAGATGTAACACCCGTTTTCTGAAATACAGATGTCACATCATTAACAATAACTGTAACAGGACCTTCAATAACCTGTGGATTTCCTCCCAATGGTGTAAAATTAGTGGACGCACTGCAAGCTGCACCATCATCTTTAATACTAAGAGAATAAATATCATTGCTACCGGGTGCGAATGTGTTTCCAGTAATTACATAATTTGCATCTTTTCTTCTAATAAAATTACCAGCGTCATTGCCTGTGCTTGCATATGTTTTTGACCAGGCGTATTCCATATTTCCGAAAAGCTTTAACAAAACTAAATGCTGTGAATTTGGAGAACTAGAAACATACCCGGTAATAAAAAATCCTCCGTCTGTTGTAGGTACAATTGAGTAAGCACGGTCTGATTGTAATGCTGAATCACCGAATGTTCTTGGATTTCCGTTTGTACCGCTGTAAAGGAATCCGTTATTATCCATTTTTAATATAAACATATCCTCACTTGTTAATCCAAAAGACTGAGTATAACCAACGGCTAAAAAATCATTTCCTGATGGTTCAACAGCAAGAATCCGGTCATCACCAAATCCGCTGTATATCCTGGACCAGATAATGGTACCGTTTGTATTGAAGTTCAGAATAAATGCATCATTTGTTGATGTATATGAAAAAGTATATCCGCCTACTATATAGCCGTTGCTGGTCTTTCTTATACATGTAGCATAATCATTCTCAATACCTCCAAATGATTTTGCCCATTGAACATCACCATCGTTAGTAATTTTCATTAAAAAAATATCAGTATTTCCGGGTGAACCGAAAGAATTGCTGTATCCGGTAATAACAAATCCACCTTCAGCAGATTCGATTACACCAGCCGCATAATCATCATTGGGAGCTTTGTATATAACTGACCAAACAACATCTCCTCCCGGAGATATTTTTAAAACATAGATATCAAATCCGGTTGCGCCAAATGAATTGGTTTGTCCAGCAACTATATAATATCCGTCTGATGCCTGAGTTACACCACTTGACTGGTCATTTGCCGAGCTCCCAAAACTGTTTGCCCAAATAAGGTTACCTTTATCATCCAGTTTCATTGCATATACATCATTGTCGCCGAAAGAGGAGGAAATTGAATACCCGGTGATTATGCTGCCGCCGTCATTTGTAATATCCATAAAGGTCAATGCATCGGCGTTTACACCGCCATAACTTCTTACCCATTGTGAGTTTTTCAATACAGGATTTATGACACCGGCATCATTACAGGAGGAAAAAAAATAGATAATAGAAAGGGAAATTACTCCCCAAATCAACTTCATGAAAATTTTCTTCATTTTATTTCAACTTAATTTATTCATACATTAACTAAATATTCAAAGAGTCACTTTACTAAAGTAAAAATAAAAATAAAGGATTAAAGTTCTCAAATAAGATTTGTATGTACATGCATAATTTCTGTATAAAAGAACCTATTTTCTTAAACTAATGAAAAACTAGTACTTCTAATCAACAAAATTTGTGTATAACTGTCATTATACGTGTTATTTAAACATTGTTTTTTGGGAGAGTAAAATAAAACGAAGCGCCTTTGTCTAATTCTCCTTCACCCCATACCCTGCCCCCGTGTTTTAATATTATTCGTTTCACAATAGCCAGTCCTATTCCTGTTCCTTCAAACTGGCTTTCATTGTGTAGCCGATTAAACATACCAAAAAGTTTTTCTTTATATTCGTTATTAAATCCTATTCCATTATCCATAACTGAAAATACATGTTCATCATCCAATATTTCATGTTTTACTTTAATAACCGGATTTTCCCGGATACTTGAATACTTTACTGCATTGTAAAGCAAATTCTGTAGAACATGATTTATCTGATTGGGGTCAGCATAAACTTCGGGTAATGTTTCAATTTGCCAATCAATAGATTGAGTTGTTTCAGATTGAGAGAGGTCAGTTATTATTTCGTTCACAATATTGTTGATATTTACTTTTCTCCTGGTAAGTTCCGTATTTCCTATCCTGGTGAATTTTAGGAGTTCATCAATCAGTGAATTCAGCTTTGAACCAGCATCCGTTATTTTTTTCATTATTCTTTTGCCATTGTCGTCAAACTTGTCAAATTGAGTACTCATAATTTTATTGCTGAAGCCGATGATATGCCTTAAAGGTGCTCTCAGGTCATGTGATACAGAATAGCTGAATGATTCAAGTTCTTTATTACTTTCTTCAAGCTGCCTGTTAAGTGCATGTAATGCATATTCTGTTTTCTTTCTTTCAGTTATATCCCTGATTGCCGCAGCAACAAATACTTCATCTTTCATTTTAACAGGGGAAAGGCTAATTTCTACAGGAAATTTACTGCCGTCTTTTCTTGCTCCATATAAATCTAATCCGGCCCCCATTGGCCTTGTTTTGATATCATCATAAAATCCGGTTCTGTGTTGAATGTGCTTATCTCTATATTCCGCAGGTACTAACTTCTCTACTTTTTCACCGATAAGTTCATCTAAATCATATCCAAATAGGTTTTCTGTTTGTCTGTTTGCAATTTCAATTTCACCATTCTTGTTTATGATAACCATCGCATCAGGTGCAGAATCAAGAAATATTTTAAAATCTTCTTTAATCAATTTATAATATTATTAGAATAAGCAATTGTAAATAATAACTACTATCACGTTTTTAAACAATATTTTACCTGTTTTATGCATAACAATATGATTGTTAATCATATTGTTATGCCGGTATTTTGTTTCTGTTTTTTAAGTGATATTTAGTTCTTAATATAAGAAAACAAAATTTATGTTAATTAAGTGCTCTTTTAATTATATATTATGCAGATATTTAGAAAAACAATTTAATATGTTTATTGAAGAAATATGATATTTATTTATAATTGGTTCATCAGGCTTTTTTTCAGCCATTGGTGGATTAGAATTCAGATTCCGTTAAAAGAGAGATGATGATTGAGGGGGGTAGATTGAGAGCTTCCATAGCTCCCCTTTTTTATTTCCGGATTTTTGCGTTTTATATACTGAAGATAAGAATTAAATTATAAAATAAAATTTATCCTATGTCATATTCAGACGATTATTATTTGCTGAAAAAAGCTTATGCATCAGGTAATAGCCATATTATCTCCGGCTTTGATATAGTCAGAATTCCTTTTTATTCTCCAAATGACTCTTCTTTTTTGCCCGGTGATTTTCAGGATTGTAATGATAAAGATAATGCTGAGGTGCAGAATACTTCTAAAATTGAAGAACTGAATAATGAGAATGATATTAATATTGATGAAAATAATAACTTCACCTACACATTATTTAAAAACAGAACGCAGGAGAGAGCTAAAAAAGTAATAATCTTATTGCACGGCTTTAATGAAAAACATTGGGATAAATATCTTCCCTGGGCTAAATCACTTTTTGAAGGAACAGGGAAGGATGTAATATTATTTCCAATCAGTTTCCACATGAATCGTGCTCCGGGAAGCTGGAGTAATTCAAGATTGATGGATAAGCTTTCAAAATACAGGAAAAATATCTTTACAGAAAATAAATCCTCCTCTTTTATTAATGCATCAATAAGCAATAGAATGCAAGTTAAGCCATCCAGATTTTTATGGTCAGGTATTAAAACTGTAAATGATATAATTGAACTTGTTAATCAGGTAAAAAGTGGAAAGCATAAATATATATCACCCGAAGCTAAAATAGATTTTTTCGGATATTCTATAGGAGCTTTTCTTTCTGAGATTTTATTTATGATTAATCCGTATAGAATGTTTGATAAGTCAAAGCTGTTTATTTTCTGCGGCGGCTCCACTTTTAATAAAATGAAACCTGTTTCCAAATTCATAATTGATCATGCGGCTAATTACATGCTCCAATCATACTATGTCAATGAGTTTGAACAGCATATAAAGAGCAATGAAGGCTTAAAAGGCTTTTTCAGGACATCTAACTCATTTGCAATTCATTTTAAATGTATGCTGAACTATAATAAAATGAAAAGCTACAGAGAAAAGCGGCTGAGGGAGATAAGCTCAAGGATAACTGCATTAGCTCTTAAGAAAGATTTTGTTTTTCCCCCTGAAAATATTATAGATACACTTACCGGAGAAAAGCATGATATACCTGTAAAAATAAAAGTAATGGATTTTCCTTATGATTATGACCATGTAAATCCTTTTCCGCTAAATGAAAAAATAAAACACCTGGTTAACAATTCCTTCAATGAAGTTTTTGATTTTGCTTCAAAAGAACTTGCTGGTTGATATACCATTTTAATATAATTAAAGCCCCTCTTTTGTAAAAACAATAAGAAAAAAATTGGCCTGCTTAAAATACCGATTTATCCCGTAAAAATGGCTGGTTGAAATAAAGATATAATTGGCTGTTGTATACCAACCGTTTTAAAGGTATTTTTGTAATATAGACAGTCAATATTTATTAAAATGATACTTTTAAACCTTAAACCGGACAGTGCTGTTCCATTATTCAGGCAAATAGTAACCCAGATAAAAGAGCTTATCGAAAATGATGTTGTTAAGCCGGGAAGCAAACTGCCTTCGACAAGAAGTCTTTCGGAAAAGCTGGGTGTAAACCGTTCAACGATTTATAAGGCATATGAAGAGCTATGGGCATTGGGATATATAGAAAGCCGGCCGGGCTCTTACTCTGTTGTCAGAAAACGTGTGGAGCTTGCTGAGGTTAACGGGAATAACACAGGAAGTATAATTCACTGGTGTAAAAAATCTTCTCCGGGTGCTCAAAAGATTTTTGATATGTTTGCAAAATCAAGGTCTGTAAATCCGGAAAGCATGAGATTAAAGGATATAATAAATTTAAGTCCGCTGCTTATGGATAACAGGCTTTTCCCAGCCGGGGAATTCAGGAAAAGCATGAACAGGGTTTTGAAGGATAACAGTGACGAGGTTCTTGACTACGGCGAACATCAGGGATACAAGCCATTAAGAGAATATATTGCAAACCGTCTTAGATCGCACAGTATAAGTACAACTGCAGAAGAAATACTTATTACAAACGGTTCTCAGCATGCAATTGACCTGATATTCAGGATGATGACTGTCCCCGGTGATACTGTAATTTTAGAAGAACCTACATATGCACTGGCAATTCCGCTGCTTAAACTTTTTGGGATAAAACCTGCAGGTATTCCAATGCTTGATACAGGCATGGACCTGAACTACCTGGATAAATATTTAAAGAAAAATAGAGCTGCTTTTCTTTACACAATTCCTAATTTCCAAAATCCGACAGGAACAACAACATCACAAATGCACCGTGAACAACTGCTTGGTATTTGCGAAAAATATAAACTGCCGCTTGTAGAAGATGGATTTGAAGAAGAAATGAAATATTTCGGGAAAGTTGTTTTACCGATAAAATCGATGGACAAAAATAAATGCGTAATATATTTAGGTTCATTTTCTAAGGTGTTATTTCCGGGTGCACGTATAGGATGGATTGCAGCAGGGAAAGAATGTATTGACAGGATACTTGCTATAAAAAGATTTACCGACCTGTCATCAAATGCAATTTCACAGGCAGCACTTTATGATTTTTGCCTGAACGGGCATTATGATATTCACATAAAAAGAATGCACAGGTTATTCAGTAAAAGAATGAGAACAGCACTGAAGGCACTTAAAAAATACATGCCTGAAAATAAAGTGATTTGGTCAGAGCCGGCAGGCGGATATTTGATCTGGCTAAAACTGAATAATATTAAAATTGATTCTGCAGAAATAAATAAAATATTTTTAAAACACGGTGTTATTGTTTCACCCGGAAAATTTTACTATTTAAAACAAAACAATGATATTTATTTCCGGATTTCTATTTCTACATTAAATGAAAAAGAAATTGAAACAGGAATGAAAAGACTTGGTGAAGCAATCACTAAATTATAAAACATAAATATATGCTGAACTTACAAAAAGGAATTATATACGGACCGGTTCACTCAAGACGGCTTGGTACATCCCTGGGTTTAAATATACTTGGCAGCCGCACTAAAGTATGCTCATTTGACTGCGTATACTGCCAATATGGATGGACAGGTGAATGGGAGAATGAAAGTAAAGATATACACTTGCCTGAACCGGATGAGGTAAAACAAGCTTTAACAAAGCGGCTGTCTGAAATCGATTATGAACCTGATTTTATTACTTTTTCAGGTAATGGGGAAGCTACACTGCATCCGCGGTTTTCTGAAATTGTTGATAAGGTTATCGAAGTGAGGGATAAATTCAGTCCATCTTCTAAAACTGCAATTTTATCTAACTCATCTGAAGTTTACAAAAAAGAAGTAAAGCAAGCTCTGCAAAAATTGGATGAAATAATCATGAAGCTTGATGCAGGCAATGCCGGTGTTTTTTCATATTATAATCAACCCAGAAAATATGTTGATTTAGATATAATAACTGAAGAACTGGCAGACATGAAGAATATTATTATCCAGACTTTATTTTGCACAGGAACATCGGGGAATTTTACAGATGATAATATTGCAAAATGGTTTGAGCGGATAAAAAAGATAAAACCGTCATTTGTTCAGTTATATTCACTTGACAGGGGATATCCTTCTGAATCAATCGGACAAGTAAGCATGGAAGAGCTGGAGAAAATTAAACTAATGCTCGAAAAAGAAAATATTAAAAGCTCTGTTTATTAAAAAGTTTAATTTATAAAGGTACTATAATCCTGTGTTTTATGGCGTAATGTGTTAACTCTACATTGGTATTCATGTTCATTTTTTCCATTACTCTTGTTCTATATGTACTTACTGTTTTGATGCTTAGTGAAAGCATTTTAGACACATCGGTAAGCGTATTGCCCGATGCCAGCAGGCACAAAACCTGGAATTCCCTGTCAGATAAATTCCGGTGAGGTAGTATCGAAAGGTCTTTTTCAACCGAAAATGCGATTGATTCAGCGAGTGAAGTAGTAATATACCTGCCGCCGTCATTTATTCTTTTAACAGCATTAACCAGCTCACCGGGAACGCTGCTTTTATTTAAATAACCTGCAGCTCCGGATTTAAGAGCAGTTAAAGCTACTTCTTCTTCGGGATGCATAGATAAAATAAGAATTTTCATTTCCGGTTTTTTTTGTCTCAATTCAATCAATACATCAAGACCGCTTTTGCCTGGCATTGTTATATCAAGGATTAACACATCCCAGTGTTTTTCATATAACTGCTGCATTAACTCTTCAGCATCAGATGCTTCACCCGTTACTTCAATTTCGGGGTCATCTGAAAGTATCTGTTTTATACCTCTTCTTACAACTGCATGGTCGTCTACTATAAATACTTCTATCATTTTAGTTTAATTTTTATTGCTTATTGGGATTACTGCCGAAACTTCAGTTCCGTTATTTAATTCTGATTTAATATACAATTCACCACCGGCCATCTCTGCTCTTTCGGTCATTCCTAAAATTCCTAATGAATTTGATCTCTCATGCCAGTTTGCTGTTAATCCTGAACCATTATCTTTTATCCTCATCTTGAGGATATTATTCTTTTCAATACAAATATTAACTGTTATTGATGTTGCATTGGCGTGCCTCGAAATGTTGGTAATAGCTTCCTGAAATATTCTGTATAAAGACGTTGACTGCTGTTTGTTGATGTTAACACCATTTTCAGGGAATATAAATTCGCATCTAATACCTGTTTTACTCTGATATTCTCTTAAATATCTTTCTATAGCAGGGAATAAACCAAGTTCATCTAATAATTTTGGCCTTAACCGTGAGCTTATTTTTTGAACAGTTTTAATAGTATCTTCAACTATTTCAGTGAGTGAAACAAGATTTTCCGTAAGTTTGATATTGTTTGAATTCTTTTTAGAAAGCCATGCAAGCTCAATTTTTATAGCAGTTAAAGACTGTCCAAGTTCATCGTGCAATTCCCTGGCAATTTTGGAGTTTTCTTCATCTCTAACTGTTTGAATTTTTTTAGCTAGCTGGCTAAGCTTCTCGCTTTTTTCTTTTAAGCTTACTTCTGCATTTTTTCTTTCAACTATTTCCTTCGATAATTCTTCGGTACGTTTCTTTACTTTATTTTCAAGACCTAATTGAAGCCTTTTAAATGCACTTAATAAAAATACTGTTGTAAAGAAAAAACCAAGACGCACTGCAGCATTCCAGAATTGGATAGCATCACTGCTGTATTTTGTACCGGCATAAATTTCTGCAATAAGCCAAATTGATGCAGAGAAAAATGAAAGTACCAATCCATAAGTTTTATTTGTATACCAGGCAACAAGTGTAATCGGTATTAAATAAAATATAGAAACGGAAATTTCCGCACCGGATCTAAAATCCAGAAACCCGATTATACCTGATATAATTATTCCGGTTAATAAAATGAAATATTTATACCAGTTTTTATTAGAGTTAATTGTAATCAAATGTGGTTATAGACTTAAAAATACGAAGAAATAGACTAAAAATCACGTATAAGCTTATTCTTTTCTACACTTCATAAGTTACTGTTTTTATGGGAGAAATGTTAAATAACAGGCATTGGTCTTGGATTTTTCCAATGTTGAGTCTATTTCTGTTTTATTAATATTTTTTTGCTCTGCTACTGAAAGTTATAAATTAAATGTAATCTTAACACCGGGATATTTATTAAAGTAAAATCCCATATTAAATTTTCTTGAATTCCATTCTTTAAGTACTTTTTCATTACAATGTGAAGCGGAGTATGAAGCATCAACAATTGCTAAGACCCAATTAACTGTGTAGCCAAGAAATGATATTATTTTTATTACATTTCCATTACTCTCGGATTTTTCACTCTCAGTTCCACCACCCACATTTCCAATAATTTGAAAAGGAGGAGACACAATGAAAGCAGTAACACACGAAATTGCAATTCCAAGCCGTACCGCACCATTTACAGTTTCACCATTATAGAATTGTCCTGCACCCGGTACAAAAAAAGATAATAATCCCGCATTGAACGGTTCTTTTAAACTTGGTTTTTTTATGACTGTATCCTGATAGAAGTTTGAAGTATTATCTTTTATTGTATATGTATTTATTTTGATTTGGGGGTAGCATATATTTTCCATTACAAGGAGAATAACAATAGATAAAAAAATATTTTTCATGCCTGTGTGTTTGTAAATCACAAATTAACAACAAAATACTAGGAAACAAATGAAAAATTATGGATTTAAAAGAATTGAAACTTATTTTTTAATACTGCTATTACAATTAATAAAAAATAGATGTTTAATTCATTTTTTGCGGTGTTAATAATATTTTCTTTAGGTTTTGCAAATATATCATGCAGCCAAAACAGAGATGGTGAGGATTTATCAAAATTGAAATATTCAGGAAAAATTACTGCTCCCGAATTTCCTTCGGGTGCAGAGTGGCTTAATACAGATAATCCAATTTCACTGAAGGATCTGAGAGGAAAGCTTGTACTTCTTGATTTCTGGACTTATTGTTGTATTAATTGTATACACATTATTCCCGATTTGAAAAAGCTTGAAGCAAAATATCCTGATGAGTTAATAGTAATTGGTGTACATTCAGCTAAATTTCTTACTGAACGCGGCACTGAAAATATAAGACAGGCAATACTGCGTTATGAAATCGAACATCCTGTTATAAATGATAAAGATTTTGTTGTGTGGAATAATTATACTGCACATGCATGGCCTACGACTGTATTGATAGACCCAAACGGAAAAATAATTAAGATGGATACCGGTGAAGGTGTGTTTGAAGTATTTGACCCAATAATTTCTGCAGCTATAAAAGAATACGATGAAGCAGGGATAACATTGAACCGCGGGCATCTTGAATTTGCACTGGAAAAAAATAAGACTCCGAAATCTTTACTTTCATATCCGGGCAAAATTGCAGTGGATGAAAAAACTTCACGTATATTCATTACCGATTCAAATAATAACAGAATACTGATATTTAAAATAAGTGATGCAATAGACGAGGTTACAATTGAAGAAGTTATTGGCACAGGGATGAATGGTATAAAAGACGGTTCCTATACAGAAGCGGAATTCTTCCGGCCGCAGGGTATAACATATCATAATGACAAATTATATGTAGCTGATACTGAGAATCACCTTATCCGTGAAATTGACCTGAACACAAAACAGGTTAAAACCATTGCCGGACTTGGATATCAATCACGCGAATGGGGCGTAATAAACGGTAAAGCTTCTGAGACTGCATTAAATTCGCCCTGGGACCTGATAGTAATTAACGATGCACTGTATATTGCAATGGCCGGTAATCATCAGTTATGGAAGATGGATTTGAAAACCAGCACAATCAGTACCTATGCAGGCAGCGGCAGGGAAAATATTTATGACGATGCACTTCTTGAAAGCGCACTTGCACAACCAAGCGGTATTACATCAGATGGGAAAAAAATATATTTTGCCGACAGTGAAGTTAGTGCAATTCGTTCCGCAGACTTAGATGAAAACGGGAAAATAAGCACCATAGTTGGCCTGGGATTATTTGTATTCGGTGACGTTAACGGCAAAGGTGAAACTGTAAGGCTTCAGCATCCTATAGGTGTAGTTTATAATCCTGCCGATAACTTGCTGTATGCAGCAGATACTTATAATAATAAAATAAAAGTTATAAATCCTGTGACTAAGGAGAGCAATACATATTCAGGAACCGGAGTTGCAGGAAACAGGAATGGAACTGATGGGCAATTCAATGAACCAAACGGCCTGGCAATCTTAAACGGTAAACTTTACATTACAGATACAAATAACAATTTATTGAGAGTAATAGATATGGCGACAAAAGAAGTTAAAACTGTAAAGATAAAAAATCCGGATAAATTGATGGCAAATATTAAACAGGATGTAAAAAAGAAGATACAGAATGCAGTTAAGCTTGAACCGGTAATGTTAAAATCCGGTGATGTAAAATTAAGATTTAATTTCAAACTGCCTGAAGGTTATCATATAAATCCTGATGCAATGCCGCAAATAAGTGTGTCATCGGATGGTAAGCTCACAGATGAACTTGCAAAAGACTTGGATACTAAAGAACCTGTTTTTGAAGTACCGGTAAAGCTCAATGCCGGTAATGGAAATCTAAATATTGAATTACTGATATATTATTGTGATACGGAAAATGCAGGCATTTGCAAATTCAAAGACCTGTTCTTCGAACTCCCTGTTAACAGTACATCTGAAGGTGAAAACACAGCTAATATAAATTATGAATTGAATTAATTATAGAATTATATCATATTGAACTAATGAGGTAGGGCAGAAGGTAATTCTCTGCCCTTTTTTATTGTATAATTTAATTTACAGATATTAATACGACTACTAAATTATAAATTTATGGAAACTTCAGAAATAAATAAAACAAATAAGAACATACCTTCCGGGTCGTCCGAATCCAAAAAACTAAAAGCCCTGATTGAGCACTCAGATGTAATGTTATGGTCTGTAAAAGAAGATGAGACAGGTGAATATTTTTATGAACAGGTAAATGAAGCTTTTGCATTGACATCAGGCTTAAAACCAATTGATTACAACAGTAAGAATATAAAAGATGTAAATACTGAAGAAGAAATTACAGACATAAAAAAACTTCTGGCACGTGCTAAAAAAAATGGAGTTTATAATTATCATAAAGAACGGACTGTTGGCAGTGAAAAAAAATATTATATACAAAGAATAATTTATGTATCAGGTGAAGGCAATCAGGACTATTATATAGGCTCAGGAGTAGATGTAACTGAACTTATTCTGACTGAAGATAAACTCCGTATATCAGAGAAGAAATATCTTGACCTTGCCAAGTATGCGCCTCTTGCAATTACACGTGTTAATATCGAAGCTGATAAGTTTGAATTTGTAAATGATGAATTTGTAAGATTAAGCGGTTATACAATGGATGAATACAACTCACTTGAAAGGGAAAATTATTTAAAACTGCTTTATGAAGAAGACAGGGATGGTTTAGTGAAAAGCTATGAAAATTGGATGCTAAACGGGTATAAAGGAATATTCAGATATGAATACAGGTTTATTAATAAGCAAAACAGGATTCTCTGGCTGGATGTTTTCTTTCACGGTGAGGCGGATGAAGCCGGGAAAGTACGTACCATTAACCAGATATATATTGATATCACAGACAGAAAATTATCAGAGGAAAAAGTAAATCTTCTTGCTCACGCACTTGAAAGCACCGCAGAAATGATAAGTATAACCGACCTGAACAATTGTATTATATTTGCAAACAAAGCTTTTCTTCAAGGTTATGGCTATACAAAGGAAGAAATAATTGGCAAAAACATTAAGATACTCGGTTCAGACAGGAATGAGCAAAACATACACACAGATATTCTTTATAGTACAATTGGAGGAATCTGGTCAGGTGAGCTTTGGAATAAAACTAAAGACGGAAATGAATTTCCGGTACTTTTAAATACATCACGGATATTTGATTCCAATGGCAGGGTAGTTGGTTTAATTGGTGTGGCTGTTGATATTTCTGAAAGAAAGAAGATGGAAGAGAAGCTCAGGCATATGTTGAAGGAAAAAGAGATATTATTGAAAGAAGTATATCACAGAGTAAAGAATAATTTGCAGGTAATAAACAGTTTGCTTCATATCCAGTCACACGAAATAAAAGATAATGCTGCAAAAGAAATGATTAAAGAAGCACAAACAAGAATAAAATTAATGTCAGGTATTCATGAAAAACTTTACAGAACAAAAGACTTTACAAAGATAGATTTTTCCGGGTATATAAAAGACCTGACAGATAACTTAAAAAGTGCCTATCCGGTAAATGAGAAGCAAATCAATTTAATAATTGAATCCCATGATATTAATCTTGGCGTCGATAAAGCTATTCCCTGTGGATTAATAATTAACGAGCTTGTATCAAATGCCTATAAATATGCCTTTGAGGGAAAAGATAAAGGCAGTATTTTTATAAAATTATATACTGATGAAACCGGAAAATATGTACTTGAAGTACAGGATGACGGAATTGGTCTTCCCCAAAAAATAGATTTTCGAGAAGCAGATACACTTGGAATGTCACTTGTTACAACCCTGACCAGTCAGATGGATGGAGAGATCGAAATGATAAATAAAAACGGTGTGAAATTCATAATTAAATTCAATTAATGAAAACAATACTTATAAGTGATGTACAGGAAGCAGTACCGTACATAGAAAAGTCACAAGTTGTGGCATTTCCGACAGAAACGGTATATGGTCTTGGTGCAAATACTTATGATGAGAAAGCAATTAATAAAATATTTGAAGCGAAAGGACGGCCTCAGGATAATCCGCTTATTGTTCATATAGCCGATAAAAAACAGGTGAATGTTCTTGCTGTAGAAGTTAATAGTGTGGCTAAGAAGATTATTAAAGAATTTTTCCCGGGACCTATTACTATTATATTAAAGAAGAATGAAATTATTCCTGATAATGTTACGGCAGGACTTGATACAATTGCAATCAGGATGCCTGCATCAAAAATTGCCAGGGATTTTATAAAAGCATGTGACGTACCGATTGCCGCACCGTCTGCCAATCTATCCGGTTCACCTTCACCAACACAGTTTACACACGTAATGCAGGATTTTGCAGGGAAGATACCGTGCATTATAATTGGTCCTCCTTCGCAGTACGGATTGGAATCAACTGTACTCGATTGTACAACTGAAAAGCCCGAGATACTGCGCCCCGGAATTATTACAGCGGAAGATCTGAAAAAAGCCGGCATTGATGTGATTAACAGCTATTCTTTTTTCAAAGATGGTATTGTAAAAAGCCCGGGACAGAAATACAGGCATTATGCTCCCAAGGCTAAAGTAAAAATATATTCAGGAAGCAAAGATATTAAGCCTGACTCGGCTTTTATAGGTATTACTGCACTTGATAAAAAAATACAGGAGCAATTTAAAAAACTAAAAATTTGCAAAAATCTTCTTGAATATGCAAAGAATTTATTCTCATTTTTCCGTGATTGTGATGAAAAAGGGATTCAGTTTATTTATGTGCAGAAAGTAGAAGAGAAAGGAATAGGAATGGCAATAATGAACAGATTAAAAAAAGCAGTGGGGTAGTTTATAAGGTTTATAAGGAAGAAACTAATTGCGAGCTCATACATAAACGAAAAGCATTATTGAATTGAAGAACTGTTAATAAACGGAAAATCTCACAAAGTAAGAAAAGCGAAGCGGGTACCCTCTGGGTCATCCCATGATGATGGAGATTTATAAGGTTTGTAAGGTTTGTAAGGTTTATAAGAACTACACTCTCATTCTTAAATTTTCCTTGGATTCCTGTGGGACAAACTAACACCTGACATACCTCTGAAAACTCACAACTCTCTGAACTCTCTGAACTCTCTGAACTCTCTGAACTCTCTGAACTCTCTGAACTCTCTGAACTCTCTGAACTCTCCGAACTCATTCGTACCATCTTCTTATGACAAATCTATCGCCATTGCCTGTATCATAGTCATTAACGGGTGTTCTTGATTCCATTAATCTTTCAATTGTTTGAAGTAAATCAGTTTTTACAACTCCACCCATTGATAAAGAGCTTTGTATTGCAGTTATTTCATCATAAACATAGATAACATGTCCTTTCCAAACCATCATATCAAGAGGCTTTACAATGTTAAATATTTCATCAGCACTTTTGCCTTCAATATTTACAGGTGAACCGTAATTAATCAGCTTGCTTGTATTTCTTTCAGTATATCCGTTTGTAGCTTCATACATCAATCCTGAACAATCACAGCCCTTTAATATCCACAAAGATTTCATTTCATCGCTTAGCTGTGAAGACGGTATGTAATATTCAAGCAGCTTGCTAACACCTGAGATATAATTTCCACCCCAGACATATTTTGAGCCAACAGCTCTATCTAAACATCTGTATATTTCTTTCTTTGAGGGCAATTCAGGTTTTATATATACCGGTTTTTCCGTTTGAACTTTTACAAATCTTTTGTCAATATATAGGTCAGCATTATAAACATATGAATCACATTTAACATGTAATATTTCATTACCATCATTATTAATTACATCAAGAATTTCAAATATAGTACCCGGGAAAGCAACAAATTCCATTTCGCGTATCAATCCCTGGTTATCAGTGGGAATTGACTTACCATCAGCTCCACCAAAAACTGCTGAAAAATCCGGTGAATTTAAAACAGGGGTAGGTGATATTGATACAGCATATTGCTGTGAATACATATTGTTTGTCATTAAAAATATGCCAATTGTGATAAGTATTATATAAATTTTCATTGTAAGAAAAATATCCATAATTCAATAAAAAGTAAATAGCAGTTACAATATAGTTATGTAACACATTGTTTTACTTTTAACTTCTTAAGTCACCTTACGCAAATTACAAATCAATTTGTTAACGAAAGAGATAAACAGGTAATTTCAGTTTAAGACCTCACCCCCATCCCCTCTCCTGACCGCTTCGCTAGGAGAGGGGGATTTTAAAATTTTTTTCCTCAACGTTTTGGACAGATGTGGTTTTTATCCCTAAATTAACATGCATTTTCCATATTAATTTTGAAAAATCTGCTATATATTATATAAATGAATTTATCATTTAATATTCTGCAAAATCTTTTAATATAAGTATTATGAAAAAAATAAAATTACTAATATCAATATTTGTATTTCTAATTGCTTTGGTTAATGTTTATGCAGGTGGTATTCCGTTTCAGATAGCAAACGGTGAATTGAACGTAGTTCCTGATGTGATGAATAATTTTAACGTTTTATCATGGGATGGTTCTGTTAAAACATTCAATATTGATACTGATTCATTTCCTGTATTTCCCGGTTTTCCAAAACATATCTCCGGTAATTCCATTGAGGGAAGTATATACTGCAATATGGATGCAGACAGTGATTTAGAAATTGTTTTTTGCATTGGTTATACAATCCAGGCATGGAATAAAGACGGTTCGAATGTAACCGGTTGGCCCGTAACAGTATCGTCATATGCTCTTGAAGGTTCACCATCATTCGGTGATATAGATGGTGACGGGCAGGGTGAGATTGTTGCTACAAGCCATGGGTTAACTTCAGGCGGATTTATTTATGCTTATGAAAAGAATGGTACACCTGTTACAGGATTCCCAATCAACCATGGCTATACATCCCGTACTCCTGTGCTTGCGGATATGGATAATAACGGTTCATGTGAGATAATTGTAAATAAAAGGTTAAGCTCTGCAGGAGAAGTATATGTATATAAAAGTGATGGGACAATTTTAACCGGTTGGCCAAAACCCATAAATCATGTGCCGGCTTCTAGTGCTGCTGTTGGAGATGTAAATGGTGATGGAAGTCCTGATATCATTATGGAATCATACTCATCTCTTTATGCCTGGAAAGCAAACGGAGATTTGCTGAACGGTTTTCCGTTCATGATGCCAAATGGAGATGTAAATTCTTATTCATCTCCGGTTCTCGCCGATTTTGACGCAGATGGCAAAAAAGAAATTGTTTTTGGTACACATTCATTAAGCGGCGGCGGCTTTGTGTATGTTTTAAATTATAATGGAGTAGTACAATCGGGCTGGCCAAAAACTACAAGTTATTGGATATATGGTCCCCCCTCAGTTGGATTTATTGACAACGATAATATTCTGGATATTGCTGTAGGTGACCAGGTCATTTCCGGTACACCTGTCGATTATATATATGCCTGGAATAAGAACGGCACGCCTCTTGCCAATTTTCCGGTTGGACCAGTAAATGCTATAAATAACCAGGTTTCTCTTGGTGATATTGATAATGACGGATTTACAGAGTTAATAATTGATGATAATTCAACATCAACATCAGGAATAGGAAAATATCTCGCTTTTAATCATGACGGTACTCCGGCTGCCAACTTTCCGATATTTACCACAGGTGCAACATTTTTTGTTACACCTTCACTTGTTGACCTGGATGGAAACAGCACACTTGATTTAATTGGAGCAGGTAAAGAGGGTGTCAATTTTACAAATGTGTATGTATGGAATCTGGGTGTGAGCTTTAATGTATCTAAGATATATACTCCTATGTGGCAGTATAATACAAGACATAACGGAGTGTATGGTGATGTTACTCCTGTTGGGATAACTTCAAACCAAAATACAAATCCTGTGAAATTCAGCTTATGTCAGAATTATCCTAACCCGTTTAATCCAACAACAATTATCAATTATCAATTAGCAAAGAACAGTGATGTAAAGCTGGTAATATTTGATATTACAGGAAAAGAAATAGCTGTGCTTGTAAATGAAGAGCAGATTACAGGAAGCTATAATGTTGAATGGAATGCTTCTAATTATGCAAGCGGAGTATATTTCTATTCTCTTGAAGCAGGTAGTTTCAAAGAAACTAAAAAGATGATTTTAATTAAGTAGAGAATCCGGCAGCAATAACCAAATAAGTGAAATAAATCAATTAATAATAAACTTTAGGAGAAAAAAGAATCAAATGAAAAACAAGAAACTTACTTTAGCAGTTTCTACAATATCATTTATTCTTATCTTTTCAACAATATTATATTCACAGAATAAATCAAATATTCCTGTAAACGGTAAGGGTCATCCGGCTTTAGGTCCGGAAAAAACGACCAATATACCTGTTAAAAATATATCACCTGAGGTAACAGCTCTATTGCAGCAGCAAAGGCAGGCGAAATTATCAGGTGATAACAATGCAGTACTTAATTTACAGAGACAATTAGATGCTTTAACCGGAGATGGATACACGACCGCTAACCTTGTTAGTGCAGGTACAGGACATTTTTTAGACCCCGGCACCGATAATATAGTCAACTCCTTGATAGTCACTTCAAACGGAAATATGAAAGCGTTTGCTTTTGCAACCGAACAACGCGGCCCTAATGCAGGAAGAATATGGGCTGCTTGTGGGTATAGCCCTACATCATTATATGCACCCGATACTATACGAGTATATTATTCAGATAATGGGGGATTAGCCTGGAGTGAAAATTCAATTTGGATTCCGGGAGGAATTTCAAAAATAAATTCATATGATATGGATATGGAAATCATGGAGTACAATACAGGTAATAAGTATGTATGGATAACAATAGGTTTAAAAGATAATCAAGGTCAAGAATATGCTGCCATATTAATAATACAGACTCCAACACCCGCCGGTGGTTTTTATAGCTTAACGTGGCCCGGTGGTACTAACAATACCAGCGTTTACCATCCAAGAATTACATCTGATAATGCTAATTACCCGACTTCACAGAGCTGGAATTTTATTATTGCTTCAAGAGATACGATTACCCCTAATGGTTTAAAGTTCTGCGAAAAATTTGTTAAATGTACTAATCCGTTTACTACTGCACCTACTTTAACTTATAAAGCCAGTGCGTACTGTATTGATAAAAGCTTTGGAAGCGGTAGTCACATTTGGCGTAGCACATATGATATAGGTTGTTTTCGAAATGGAGGAAATGATTCGATTATAGTTGTAGAATCTGATTTACCCGATACATCAATAATTTATGCCTGTAAATCCGGTTTAAGTCCTGAAGTAAGCGGTGCTTACAACTTTGCTTCAATGGATGGCGGAGTAACTACATCAAATTGGAAAAGGGCTGTTAGGGTAGTTTGTAATGGAAACAAAAATATTATGATTGCATACAGGTCAAATTATCAGAATATCGGTGACTGGGATATAAGATATGCCTATTCTACCAATGGTGGATTAAATGCCTCCTCGTGGAATAATGGTTATATTGACGGAACACGAAGCACTATGCTTTTTCCTCGAAATCCTGATTTAGTTGGCTTAAGAGGTTCGGATTCATACAAATGTTCTTATATGGAATTTATTAACGGTGCAAACAGAGACAGTGCCATGCTCGCAAGCGCACCAAATGGTGTCTGGAATACTCCACAGAAAGTTAGTTTTTCCGATGCTAGTGGTGTAGTGGAAGTGCATGCAGGTTACAGATTTGTTAATAATGATAGCTGTATTGTATTATGGTCGCAGTATCCAAACTTCTTGTGGTCTGCAACAGGATGCAGCGGTCTACAGATGATAGGAATTAATAACAATGGTAATACATTACCTAAGACATATTCACTCGAACAGAATTATCCAAATCCATTTAATCCAAAGACAATTATCAATTATCAATTGCCAATTAGCAATTATGTAAAGCTTTATGTTTATGATTTAATGGGAAGAGAAGTTTGTGTACTGGTAAATCAAAAACAAAATGCAGGAACATATGAAGTTGAATGGCCTGCCCCTTCGGGGAATGCTTCTGATTATGCAAACGGAGTATATTTTTATACAATTCAGGCAGGTGATTTCAGAGATACAAAAAAAATGATACTTGTCAGATAAGCTGTAATTCTTTTTACAAAAGGGGCTGTCTTAAAAGGCAGCCCTTTATTGTTTGAAGTATAAAGTGAACTTAATATGCCTTGCTGATACTATCAAATCTGTTTAATATTAATTATGGAATGTCTTAAATATAATAATCAGATGATATATATCCGGAAAAAAATGTAACCCAGTGGGATTAAACATTAAACATTAAGTAAAAGGAATCGGAAATGGAATACGTAATTGGAATCTTTCTTGGTATTGGTCTTGCAGCTAGCAGCGGCTTCAGAGTTTTTGTACCTTTGCTTATAGTTAATATTGCATCTCTAGCCGGTATGGTGAATTTAACGAGCGGTTTTGAATGGATGGGCTCATGGAGTGCATTTGCAGTTTTTCTTACGGCAACTACGGCAGAGATTGGAGCATATTATATTCCCGTAATTGATAATGCCTTAGACACAATTGCAATTCCGCTAGCTGCTATTTCAGGTACATTGCTCTCAATTGCATTTATGACGGATTTTCCACCTATGGTAAGATGGACGCTCGGAATAATTGTAGGCGGAGGCGGTGCAGCTATAATAAAAACCGGGTCAAGTATAGTAAGACTCAAATCTACAGCTTTTACCGCCGGCTATGCAAATTGGATCGTTGCTACATTTGAACATATTGTTTCAGCCGTACTTAGCGTACTCACCATTCTCATCCCTATTGTAACAGGTTTTGCTTCTGTATTGTTAATTGGTTATTTCAGCTTCAGACTAAGTAAGAAACTAAGAACTCATCGATGAATGCTGTGGTGTAATTATTACTATACAAATAAGCGAAAACCTTATTTTTCAAATCCATAATAGTCTTTATACGGGGGAAAGCAATATTATACACTGTATAATATCACGTGTGTTTAATGATTTTCTTGAACGTTTTTCCTTCATTAATTGCATAAATGTAGATTCCGGTAGCTGAATCGGCTGAAATAAATTGATTCATAGAAAAAATTCCTGTATTTTTGAATTACTTAATATTTCTTTAAAAATTTATAGTTAATTTAGTCACGTGTTAGTCACGTGTTTCAACTAAGAGGTAAATACTAAGTAGTATATTTTTCAGCACGGAGAAATGGGTGAGTGGCTGTCCGAAGTACTCCTTTGGAGAAACCAATCCCGCCTGCCTACAGTAGGCAGGAGTGCTCGGGACTAAACCGTCGTAAAGAGGTTGTGTGTTCTTATTAATTTTATTCTGTTTTCCACTATTTCGTTAGTTCATCCGGAGAGATGGGTGAGTGGCTGAAACCAATCCCGAGTGCTCGGGATTAAACCGTCGTAAAGAGGTTGTGCGTTCTTATTAATTTTATTCTGTTTTTCACTATTTCGTTAGTTCATCCGGAGAGATGGGTGAGTGGCTGAAACCAATCCCGAGTGCTCG
>Ga0105092_10000228_pt1 | contig 28515 bp, 45 predicted proteins | sample PPLLak2March2015_FD_87021 | JGI IMG/M metagenome (GOLD analysis project Ga0105092, IMG submission 87021) | Freshwater sediment microbial communities from Prairie Pothole Lake near Jamestown, North Dakota, USA - PPLs Lake P7 Core (1) Depth... | ecosystem: Environmental > Aquatic > Freshwater >... | reverse complement strand
TGATGAAGTCTTTGAAGCACTTCCGCACGTTCATGTGGCCGACTGATTCCTCAACGTCGGCGTCTGGACTGGTCATGGCGATACGAGTGTCGATGTATTCGTCGAGGTAGTCGAAGAACGTTTCGACATCGTATCCCTTGAGCTTCTCGTTCATAGGCCTATCTTACTCCCATAGTTCAACGAGTGAACCAAGCTCTTGAGATTCCAGCGCACGTCGTTCCACCAGATAGCCTGAGGACTGCCCCCTCCGAGCTGGTCGATGGCCGCCTGGTATTCAGCATTGACCATCATACGCGCTCGCACGATGCCATACTTGGCCACCATGTGCTTGATGGTGTCGCGAATCTTCTGCTCGCGTGACGTGTAGACGAAGTGGAACGGCCCGAAGCGCCAACTCATTTGAGAGGCACCGCGTTTGGATGCCGGTGACGCCAATCGATAGCATCCTGTCGCATCATCTCGGCCTGTTCACCATTGAACTCTGTGTCATGGGTGCCGTGGATGTTGTTCTTGACGTCCAGAGCACAGATGCCACAGACGTGGATGTATCCACGCTGCCCATTGACCACGACGTGCATGTCCGTCGTCAGTTCCGGCGGATACGGTAGCTTGCATCGAGAGCAGGCCATTACCTGACCTTTGCCTTCGACTTCCGACGCTTACGAGTCGCGCCGATGAGATTGACACGAGCCAGCCGCTCCGTGATTGGCAAGCCCGTGGCTGAATCGAGATTGAAGTAGGCCGAGACAATCTCAGCAATCACCCACGAGACAGACTTCTTCTCGATGCGCGCGATTGTCTGCAGGCCGTGTTCTACGACAGGGATGAGTCCAGACGGCTTCGACAGCCGACAGACGCCCTTAATTCTGGGTTGACTTCTTCTTGCCGCCACCGTGCGCCTCCTTCGGTTCCTTGAACTTGTGGAAAGGCTCGACAACGAGAGCAAACCTCTTGCCCTCGCCCTCCTTTACACGCCAGATACCCTTGTCAGTCTGGACATACCATGCCCCACCGTTAGGGAAGAATGTCATCGGCACCGTCCGCCTCCTTATCTTCCGGCCACTGTGCTGGCTCGTGATACTCACGTAGCTCGGCCAGATGAATGGCCAGCCTATCGCTTAGGTCCTGGCCTTGACTAAGCATCAAGTCGGTATCCTTACCGCACACCGGGCACTTGACTGTGTAGTAGGTGATGTTGCACCCGCTACGTGCCATGATGGCGGTAAGGTGTTCGTTGACGACCGCTTGACTCATTGGCTGTTCCTGTAGGGATTGTTGAATCCAGCAATCGTCTGACCGACTGTGAATACAATCACGAACAACGCAAGGACGGAGTGGACCTTCCCTCCCGTCATCATTGCACCACAGGCCAGCATACCTCCAAGTCCCCAATGGGACAGCAGACGCCCAGCAGTGTAGAGCCTCTTGCTCATTTGTAGTTCCACCGCTTGTTGCCTGCCTTCCAGATGGCGTCCGCGAGGTCGCGCATCAGTGAGGATTCCTCCCAGCTCAACTCCCTGTTGTCGAGCGTGGACTTCACCGCAACCCGCTTGCCCTCAACAAGCTCCCCAAGGAACTCGTCAATGGTGCCGAGCGCGAAGAGGTAGGTTGCGTTGATCTTATCGGCCAGCTGTCCAGGACGGGGGAAACGTGCTTCCGCCTGCTCCTCATTAGCCGGGTTCCATTGACGCTCCAGCATGAGGCAGTCCGAGCAGCACTGGAGATTGATGCCCTCACCAGCAGCAAGTGTGCTGGCAATCATGATGCGATTCTCGGGCTTGTAGAAGTCGTCAATGACCATCTGGCGCTGTGTGGAGTCCAGCCCCGAGTGGAAGCTCAAGACCGGGCCGCGCCCCATCTCCTTCATCGTCTTGTTGAGACGATTGGTCAGGAGCATAGCCACGTCCTTGTGGTGCAAGAACACGACCAGTTTGCGGTCACAGTCCAGAAGGAACTCCTCGACGTAGTCGATTGCTGCAGGAACCTTGGCGACTCCTGTAATCTTCCGCATCTTGGCGAAGAACGCGAGGAGGTTGGTGTAGCCCGCAGGCGACATCTTATCCTCGTTCTCGTCCATCCACGCGGTGAACTCGTCGACAGTTTCCTGATACTTCCGAATCAGAACTTCATCGTCCATCTGAACTGGACGGAACGTCCGCATGATCTTGGGGAGGTCAGGAAGAACCTCGGCCCTCGTCTTGCGAATGATGAAGTCCTTGGTCTTGTCATGAAAGCGAGTCGGGTTAGCGAGCCGCCGTCCGATGGTCTCGTTGTTGATGAAGCCAGCGTATGACGAGAAGATGTCCGGTCGCAGCCAGTTCAAGACCGGGAAATATTCGTGCGCCGCGTTCTTGACAGCTGTGCCGCTCATCGGGATGCGATACTTCGTTTCAGCGAAGCACCTCTTGATGGCCTGTGACCTCTGGCTGTCGGGGTTCTTGATGCTCTGGCACTCGTCGATGATGACCGTCTTGTATTGCTTCCAAATGTCCTCACCCCAATACTCAGGATTCGGAGTTCCAGCGACACCATTCTTCGTGATGGTCTTGTTAGACACACGAGCGAACATGTCGATGGACATGACGGTGATGGGGAAGATGTCGAGGTGAGGGCGCTCGATGCTCTTGTCGATGATCTGGGAAACCAACCCCGACCAGTCCAAGAACTCGCGCAGCCAGTTGACTTTGATGCTGGACCTGCAAAGGGTCAAGCAAGGAAGGGCGTCTTCACGATTCCGTGAAACGAATCCGCTGGCGCACACAGTCTTGCCGAGCGCCATCTCGTGACCGACAAGAACGACACCACCTGCCTCCTCCATGAACTTGATTGTGTCGGCTTGGAACGGAAAGAGTTCCTTGCCAGTTCTGGACTTGAGGTAGATAGCCTCGTTGTTCTCGATGCCCTTGAATACGACTGAGTGGCCGCACTCGTAAATGGTGTATCGACCGAAATCCAGCTTGATCTCGGTTTGCACCTTTGCGACTTTGCCACATTCCTCGCATTTTCTGTGTATCGTAGCCATTCTATGTCAAATCAGCCTTTCTTGTTGGGGAGTGGGTAAACGGCTACCTGAAGTGATGATAGCATAGCCGTTTTCCCGTTGTCAATAGCCTATGAGGTTTTAGGATTCTTCTCCCGTGAAGCACATCCTCAAACCAACCGACTCCAGCTCTTGGTCAACCATCGACTTGTGGTCGTCAGTCGACATGAGATAGTTCTCCATTGGGTCTGGAGCTGCCCACCCACACTGACGACAAGCCTTGATGTGGTATCCAAGCCTATCACCATTGTCGGTGGGCACATTCGCAACGAACGCGATGTCCACCCAATCGTGCTCATGGACCTCCGTCTTCACGACTATTCGAGACCCATCTTCTTGATCTGTTCGTCAATCCAAGCAGCCGGGAAGCCCTGAGCTGACATGAGGTCTCGGAAGCTCTCGGCCTTGGTGCGGCGTGGTGCAGATGCCCGCTTGGTCTTGGGTTCACCGGGTGCCGAGGTTGCAGCAGTTCTTCGACGCCGCACAGAATCACGCTCATTCAGCCGTTTGTACTCGGCCTCGCGTTCGTCCTTCTTCATGTGCTCGATGCGCATGAACAGCGTGGTCTTGCTGGCCTTGAGGAGCAGCTTGGCCTTCTGGAGCCGACCTTCGAGCATCGAGATGCGCGCGTAGACCTGCTCGATGGGAGACTCGACACTGAGCATCACCTCCTCGTTGTAGAGGATACGGTCTGTGTCGTCCATCGTCATGAGTTCTTCGCGTGCTGCCTCGTCAGGATGCACAACCTTGCCCTGCATTGGGTCATCGGCGTGCGTGACGAGTGCAGTCTCCATCGCGTGACACGAGTCACACAACAGCATCTGCTCCTTGACGTGCTGGTGCTTGAAGGGCTTGAGCGTCTCTTGTAGAGTCCCGCAGGCCTCGCAAGGATTAGTCTTCTTTGCCCGTTCCTCGGTTGGGGTCGGACTCGGGGAAGCTTCTGAACTCGGAGTCGGAGAGTCCAGGCTTTCGGATGCCGTATCGCTTGTTACAGCGGGAGCATCGGAGTTCTCTGACATGCTCTTGTCCGTGGTGCTTGTCTCGTCGGGCGTTGCGCTCGATGAGGAAGCCTCCACACTTTGTGCAGGTGTCTCGCATTTCTTCTCCTCGGCGCTAATCGCATCCGACATGATTCCAACCTCGACCTCGATGGCTTCGAGACATGATTCACACATGGTCTCAGTGCTATCGAGGCTGAGAGGGTCGTTACAAATCTCGCAAAACCTCTGTGCCATTACCACACCTCCTATTTGTTCAGCGTCTGAACAATCCTAACCGGCTTGCATGTGCAGACCGGCAAATACTTACCGCACTTCGGACACTTGAGCATTGTGCATCTCCAACATCTCCTCGATCGTCTGCGGCCCGTCGTATGCCTTGCAACGGCATCGAGCGTTGTTGACATGCGTGCTGCACTCGGGGCACTGGCCCGTCATGCGCGCTCCACAACCTCGATTGTCATGCTCTTGCACGATGTGGCCGCACGCCTTGCACTTGGGCCACATGGCTCCGGCCTTGAACGAGTCCTTGCGACACAATGCGTCAAACTCTTGAACAGTCATCTTAATCACCTCCTTTCCGACCTCTTCAGGCTTTACTTGCACACCTGAAGAACGCACTGGGCTTAACGGCTGTTTAGGCTCGCCCAGTCGAGCTTGATGCTAAGAGGGTCTCTCAGCAAATATCTCCTGCCACTCTGCAGGCGTGATGCCAGTCTTGAGGAACTCCCGTTCATCGCGGGTGAGGAAGTCGAAAGCCTCTTGGATGAACTTGCCACCCATCGTCCACTGGAACCAGGCCATGTTCATCTTGTCGATGTGGTGCGCCACCGTGATGCTCTTGCCTTTGTGAACAATCTTCGTGCTGTTGTCCACTTGACCGAATAGGCAATACGTGAGGCCGTGAGAATTACTCCTCGTGAGCATCATTAGATGCGCTCCAAACGACCATTGCCTTGGTCCTCGAAGCGAACGAAGCGACCCTCAGCCTGATGCTCATTAGCCTTGGTCCACACATTCGGTGCTACCTGAGGTTCGTAGCGGCGAGTGCGTGGGTTCCACTTGTGCCACGGCCCGAGCTTCTCATAGAAGCGGTGGAGGGTGCCTGAGCCTACGTGGTAGAACTCAGTGAACTCGGCGTTGTGAGCCACGACGTGATAGAGCTTCGGGTGCTGAACCAACTCCGCGACCATCATGCCACGCACTGAGTTGGGATTGCTGATCTTGACCTTCTGTGTCATCTTACTACTCTCCAAGGAAAAGGTGCTTTGCCTCGAGGTCGATGGCCCAGCTCAGGCCACCACCACATCGCTCAACTTCACTATCGGTTGCCGGGTCGATGCAGAAGCACCACTCCTCCAAGCGGGGCGATTCTACGGTTGGAATGTTCATCGGCTGAACAATGCTCAGCAGGATGATGAGAAGTCCAGCGAACATCAGAGGCCACCCGTTCCCGTAGCACTCTTGATGAGGTCCACAATCTCCCGGAGGCTGAGATGGGTGCGCGTCGATTTACGCATGAGCGCGGCGCACCCGATCGAGCCACCCTTCACGTAGGCTCGACGTTCTTCGAGGGAGAGAGGGAAGTCCTTGGGAACCCGCTTGCCCTGCGAGAGGATGACCCGACGGCCATCTCCACGCCTGACCCAGAACCTCTTGACGATGCGGTTGTCCTTGATGACCTTGAAATCTGCGAGGCGCTTCACTTGACACCACCCTTCTTGGCGTGGAAGTCCTTGAGCGCAAGAAGGTTCTCGTGCAGCTGGGCTGCGATGGTCTCGAGCGCGTGGACTCTGGTGAATCCCATACCTTCGAGATGGTCGGCACTCCTGCGGACGGCCTCAAGCGAGGCATTGAGAGGAGTCTTGGGGTAGGTCTTCGACGGCTTCTTCTTGATCGTGATGGTCTTGGTCTTGCTTCCGAGCTTCAACGGTGCCTGCTTCTTTACCACTGCTAGTCTCCTTCTGGGGGTTATTCCCAGGTGTTGGCTTGCTTCTCGCGCTCGATTTGCTCTCGCATCAACTGCTCGACAAACTTGCTGACGCTGAGACCTCGTGCTCTTGCTGTCTTGATTGCCCAATCCCAGACTGCTGTGTCGTTGACATTCAGCATCCGGTGTCCATAATTGGGTTTTCCTTCAACTGCCTTACGTCCTCTCGTCACTCACTATCCTTTCTTCATTCTCCGAGGTTTGCGTCGGGCTAGTCTCCGCCGCAATGCCACCATTATACCACGGTTTTTCCATATTAGCAAGCGGTTTAGAGGTGAAATTGCATTTCGAGGTAAAATGCCCCGGATTGCTCTGGTATCTGTCTGGTATTGGTCTGGTATGACTCTGGTATCTCCCTGGTATCTGTCTGGTATCTCGATCGGCTGTAAGTTATTGACCCATATGGACTTAGCCGAGACCCCCTCCCCTCCCCCTCCATTCTTAGGTGCCGAGGCATGGGTTGGCATCGATGTTGTTTTTCGTATCTACCGGGTAATATTATTATATATAATGATATAAGATAGAACATGAGATGAAAAATCCATGAGATGTGAAAAATTGGGCCTCATGCCCCCAAACCGCGATAAAGTTCGGACAACCCTTAGCCCGAGCCTAGAGGGTGAGGGAGAGGGGGGCCTCCCTGTAAGTTATTGATAATATTGGACTTCCGGGATCAAAAGATACCAGAGAGATACCAGAGTGATGCCAGAGTGATACCATAGACATACCAGAGTGATACCACAGAGATTCCGGGTGTCGAGAGCATGAACAAATTGTGCGGCCTTCTGATCAATTCGAGCGCGGGATCGGGCGGGAGGCCGACGCGGGATGGGAAAATTGATCACAGGGCCGCACAAAATGTTCACGGCCTAGTGTCAGCGCGGCACTGAGCCAGGCGCGGCGGGTAGACTGAGGGACCAACAGATATCGAATCTGATATTGTTCACGGGCTGAACATTAGACTGCAAGGATTCATAAACCACGATGATTCATAAACCTCGCCAGCGAAGCTGGACGAAAAAAGGCCCCCGATGTTCTGGGGGCCTGGGAGGTTTATTCGGTTTTCTCTTGAAGCGCCATGTAGGCGAAGGCGAAAAATATCAGGATGGGAGGCAGTGTCAGGTCCGGCAGCATCGGGCCTAGTGTGAAGACCAGAGCCATCGTTCCGACGAAGCCGAGGACTGTCGTCATTTGGTCGCCATCTGTTGGCGCATCTGCCACATCGCTTGCGCGCGGGCCGACTGGCGTTCGTGTTTCTCGGTGTGGTCCTGCACGATTCGGAGCAATTGCTCGACGCCGTAGAATCTCTCCACGTCGGCCATGCACTCGAAGCGCGGCACCTCGTAGTTCACTGCGGCGTCGTCACCGCCCGGAGTTCGGACCACGAGAAATCTCTTTACCTGTTTCATGTTGGTTTCCCTTTCGGCCGTCCATCGGCCATCATCAGGCGGGAGGTATCCCGCGAGGGACGGGAGGGATATTCAGTCCCTCCCGCGTGGTGCGCGGCGCTAGACCGGCTTGTCGGTCAGTTTGCGCTGTGCGATGATCATCTCGCGAGCCTGGGCCTCCCCGAATCCGTTGGCGACAAGCATCGCGACGGCCTTCGCGATTTCCTTGTCCGGACCCTGGACCAGCTTCGAGCCCTTCGAGCGCTCGGCTGCGCGCAACAGGAGGTCGTGGCCGTAATTGAAGGCCTTGACCAGATAGTCGCCGGGCGTTTCCTTCTTCTCGGCATCAGCGCAGGTCTTGCTGATGGCCTGCACGTCGGCCGTCGTCTCGGCCTTGTCCTTCGTGTAGGTGTGCTTGTAGTCCGGCTTGCCTTCACCGGCGGGGATGTCGAGCGTCACGCTGATTTGCTTCATGGTCTGTGCTATCCTTTACCTATGGGCTTGTTTGCCCCTGCTAGTCGCCAGCAACCCGCGCCAACAACCAACAAAGACAGTATAGCAAACGGGATCGCGCGGTGCAAGTATTATTTTGCCCTTTACCAAACAAAGTGGAGGTCTCGAGTGTGTAAACATTACACTTGCTTTATGATACAAAGTATGGCAAGCCAAGTTTTTTACATCATAGAGGGCTTTGTTGTGCAGAGTGCTTTGTGCTTGACACGGCTGGTAGAGGTGTGGTATAATGTCGCAGCGGGTCCCATGACCCAGCGCCGGGGGGTGGTAGCCACAATCCACTCTCTGTCTCAATTTTGATCGATAGCTCTATAATATATCGGGTCCCATATTGTAGATGCCTTTTCGATACGGGACTGCTAGAAATGTTCACTCGCTCAAACAATGTTCATCAGGCGAACTTTTGGCGATTTGACAAGTTTCGCAGAGTGTGCTATAATCAGCGAAGCCGGACGGTGGCATCCGAGTATCGGAGTCGAAAAGCATGTGGATTTCGGAAGAAGAGGCCTCGATTCGTATCGGGTCCCATAGCAACATTCTGAACCGCATTGACCGAGACTCCAAGCCTCATGGGGACGATTCTCCGTCACCCATCGAACCCCAGGCACCGAGCCATCCCATCGAGCTGGACCCCGAGGTCATGCACCATGTTGAACGCGCACTTCGAGCAGCCAAGCCTCGGCAGAGGCACCTGACTGAACGTGAGGCAGCAGATGCGGTCATCGTTGGCCAGCTGACCTCACACAAGAACGCAGGGAATCTGTTCGGAGTCAACGACGACCATGTCAGGCTGATGACCGACCACGGAACTCAGTCGCACTCCAGCATCGACCGACCAAACAACAATCTCGTCAGCATTATCGAGGGTCAGCGGACCAAGATTCGCGACCTTGCTTTCAAGCGTCTGAACACCGTGCTTGAATGTCTTGACGAGGACAAAATCAAGGGCATCGCAAAAGCCCGAGAGCTCGCAACCGTTGGTGCACAGTTGGCTGTCATTTCTGAGAAGATGCTCCCGAAGGAGATGTCAGCCGATCAGACCGTCCACTTCCACATGTATCGGCCCGAGGTCAAGAAAGAATCTGACTACGAGACGGTCGCAGTGGGAGAGGAACGTGTCCCGCAGAAGTATCTGGAGGGAGCAGTCTCTGAAGCAGAAGTAACCGCAGTCGAACCGCAAGAACGAACGGGAACGTAAAGGAGTCGAAGGATGCGTAACGGAGAAGAAGCAAGGATGTCAGGGTCGGATGCTGCGCGGCGCACCGAATCACAGCGGGACAGCGCACCGCACGAGACGGGCGTCGTTCGCAAGCTCAAAGAGGGTTTTGGCTTCATCGCTGGCAACGATGGACAGGACTACTTCTTCCACTACACGGCTCTGCAAAAGAGTCAGGGAGTCGAGTTCTCAGACCTGGAAATCGGCGACCGCGTCGAGTTCCTCTGCCTGGAGGCGCCGAAAGGGCCACGAGCAATCGAAATCCGTCGTGTTCGATGAACTGACGGAGATGACGCCTGAACTCTGGGCAGTCATCCTGGAGCGTTCGTGTAAGTCAACGAGTAACGGAGGCGACATGGATTTCGGAGACGCAATCAGGTATCTCAAGGCTGGAAAGTGTGTCCAGCGAGTGGGATGGAACGGAAAGGGAATGTGGCTCAAGCTGCAAACTCCAGACGCCCATTCCAAGATGTCCTTGCCATACATCTACATGTCAACAGCACAGGGAGACCTTGTCCCTTGGTTGGCGTCTCAGACAGATGTGCTGTCTGACGATTGGCAGCTTGTGAGTCCGTAATGCCACTCAAGTCCGGACAGTCCAAGAGAGTAATCTCACAGAACATCCGGACAGAGGTGCATCACGGTCGTCCACAGAAGCAAGCAATCGCAATAGCGCTCCAGAAGGCGCGCAAAACTCGTAAACCGTCGTCAACCAACAAACGAAAGTAGGAGTCACCGATGTCGACAACGAAGCTGGCACTCATCACGATTCTGGAGTTCCGAGGCCGCCCGGACAACACCCTGCCCGGTGGTCCGCCGCCGCGCCCCGACCAGGGACTGCCGGGAGGCGGAGCGCATCCGTCGCATCCCATTCACATCCCGTCGCCGCCCGACGTCATCTGGCCGCCCGTCACGCCGCCCGACGGTCCCGGACCCGACAACACGCTGCCGACGCCTCCGCCGGGATTCCCCGTCCACCTGCCCGTCTTTCCGCCGGTCGTGGACAACACGTTGCCCGGATCGGGACCGCGGCCCGACAACACGCTTCCCGGCACGCCATCCAAGCCCGGTGACAAGCCGGACAACACGCTGCCCTCCGGTGGCGCGCGCCCCGACAACTCCCTGCCCGATCCGGGTCAGAGGTTCGAGCTGAAGTGGACTCCGGTCTACGGCTGGGTCCTCGTGCCGGTCAAGGACGAGGTCGCGCAGCCGAAGAAGCGCTAGCCCATCTCGGGCAGCAACGAAGCGAAGTCGCACGCGCTCGGTAACTCAGCATCCGAGGAACAGTCATGGCTCTTGCACCAGCGGCTCGTCCAGCACCAAAGAAGAAGGCAAAGCCGATGGGCATGCGCAGCACTGCTCCTCGGATGCAGGGTCCGATCTCGGGCGGCGCGGGAGGCGGATTCGCTCAACAGCCCGGTCCGGGGATGTCGGGTGGTGCTCCTCCGGCGTGGGCTCCTCCATCTCGCGGTCCGATGCCGCTCCCGCCGAGCGCCGCGCCACGTCCAGGAATGCCCGGCATGGGTCGGCCATCCTTCGGTGGAGGCGGAATCGTTCCTCCCATGATGCCTGGAGGAGGAAACTTCGCTCGTCCTCAGCCTCCGGCGGGAGGTCCGGGGATGATGCCTCCTCCGATGATGGATGGTGGGTTCGGCGTGCCTCGCGGAATCCCCGGTGGAGAGATGGACGACATGGGGATGGGCGGCGGGATGAACGACATTGCACAACGGATGCAAGTCCAACGTGCAGCGGGCGTTTTCGACAAGCCCCAGATGCCTGGCCCCGACCCTCGAGCGGCGGCGATGGACCGGATGCAACAGATGCGGGGCGCGATGCCTCAGAAGCCGATGATGAACTCCATCGGCGCGCCTCCAATGGCGAACTCACCAGCACCGGGCGGAATGCCACAGGGACGGCAGATGCCTGACATGGGCCGGCTCCAGCAGTTGCTGGCCTCAGCGCGAGGCAGTCAGCCTCAGTTCTAGCGACGGCGTCAACCTCAGCTCAGGAGCCAGAAATGACGAACAAGAAAGAGAAGGAATACGTGAAGGACGCCGCAGCAGTCGGCGTGCTGGATGGGCCAGTCGGTCAGCTGCTCAAGGATCGTTCTGGTCGCGAGCTCGAACTCGTCGGCCAGGACCCCGAGGGGCATCTCATCACGAACCCGCTGGTCGGTGAAGTCCCGACGCAGCTGTGCACGGTCGTGAGCTCTCGCCTCGTCCTCGGCTACGGTGGCCCCATCGCTGTCGAGAACAAGCACGGTCTCCAGAAGGCGTTCCACGAGGACGTCATCTACACGCTCTCCGACGGCAATCGATACGTCGTGCCGTCCGAGATTCACGAGGCGCTCGGCATCCCACTGCCCTTGCCCGACCCGGCCGAGCTGGCGGCGATTCGTGAGCAGGCCGGGCTGCCTCCTGAGGAAGTCGAATCTCCGGTGGCAACCTCGGGACGGCCTGACCTGACGCCAAGGACCGACGACCTCCTGACGCTCTAACGTGGGCATTCAGGTCGTCGACAACTTCACTCGGATATGGAAGCCGCACGAGAAGCAGAAGAAGTTTCTCGAGATTCCGGATTCCATATTCGAGGCGCTTTACGGAGGGGCAGCAGGTGGGGGCAAGTCAGAACTCCTCATCATGCTGCCCATACTCCGTGGTTGGCATCTACATCCGAAGTTTCACGGGATTATCTTTCGCGAGACGTTCCCGCAGCTAGAGGAATCAATCATTCCTCGCGCGGACCGTTTCTACAAATTGACGGGTGCTGTCTTCAACGAAGCCAAGCACTTTTGGAAGTGGCCTTCAGGCGCAATCATCAGAGCAAGTTATCTCGAAAAGGAAAAGCACGCACGGCGCCATGACACTACCGAATACCACTACGCCGCGTTCGATGAGCTCACATCGTTCAAGTGGTTCGTCTATTCCTTTGTCACCAGCCGTGTGCGATCGTCCGAACCGGACCTTCCGCCCGTCGTTAGGTCCGCTAGTAATCCAGGGAATCAAGGTCATGTGTGGGTCCGAGAGCGATTCGTTGACCCCGCACGAAAAGGATTCAAGATCATCCACGACCGCTCGAGTCGAACCACGCGGATTTACATTCCCGCGAAACTCGATGACAACCCATACCTCAACGAAGCCGACCCAGGATACGCTTGGCGCCTCGAAATTCTTCCCGAGGCAGAACGACGAGCCAAGAAAGACGGAGACTGGTATGTCTTCTCCGGTCAGGTATTCGCAGAGTGGAGGGACTTCCGCCGAGGAGGAGAGCCGACTCACGCATGTCATGTTGTCGAGCCGTTCGAGGTCCCGGAGTGGTGGCCACGAATCCTCGCTATCGATTGGGGCTACACTGCTAAAACTTGGGCTGGTTGGGCTGCTGTATCTCCTGACGCCCGTGTTTTTCTTTACCGCGAGTATGCGAAGGCTAAGCAGAATATCGAAACATGGGGGTCGGACGTCGCGCGACTTTCGCAAAATGAGCGGCACGAGATATACTCTGTCGTCTTGGACCCGTCCGCCTGGGCCAAACGAGGAGACAAGGAAACTATAGAACAGCAATTTACGAAGGCCTCGGGCTTTCGTGCTATCCAGGCGGACAACGACCGTCTCGGTGGCAAGATGCTGATGCATAGTTTTCTACGTTGGGAACCAAAGCCTCCCAAGTATATCCCTCAAGAGGGCTACTCGGAGGAGAAGGCAGCGTTCATCTATCGGAACTACGGTGCAATGGCCTTCCAGAAATATCAGGAGGCCTTCATTCCGGAGCCGCTAGAGACGAATCTGCCGAGGTTGCAAGTCTTTAACACGTGCAAGGAGTTCATCAAGACCATACCCATCTGCATTTACGACAACAAAGATGGTGAAGTGGTCGAGGATGTAGCGGAATTCGATGGTGATGACCCTTACGATGGTGGTCGCTACCTCATAAAGGAAGTCGACCAATACATTCGCCTCGTTTGGAGTCGTGATCAGAGGATTCAGCAGCTCGGGAAAGTGATTTCGACCTTCACAGAGACGGGTGATTGGACTCGATTGCACAGGCAGATGGAAGTTCTCGAGTCCAAGCACAAGGTCGTTACATCAGTTCAACGTCACCGGAGGTTCCGTGGGCTTCTTCGCTGATTTGTTCAGAGAGCGAACGTATACTTGCGAATCGTGCCAAGCTCACAAGCATACGATTATCCTCCTGACCGAGGAAGTCGAGTATTTGCGAGGACTTCTGGACAGGGAACACGAGAAAACGGTGCCTCCTCCACCTGCTCAACCGATCAAGCCCGGATTTGAAGGGAATATCCGGAAATCTCGGATTCCTTGGTCGAGAAAGCAGGCGGCGCTCGAAACTGCATCGGCTCGCGAAGCCGCAGAGCAAGAAAAGGCGGCCTGGGCGAGGCGAGTCGAGGCTGCTGAAAAGGCAGACGTGCCGAAACCTTCGTAGGAACGTGAAATAACATGTATCCTCCCACTGACCAAGTCGACCCCGAGCTTCTTCCCGAGGAGTTGCTCGACCCTGGTGCTCTGGCTCCTTTGCCCGAGAATCCGGATGAGATTGTCGACACGGAAGAAGAGGAAGTGAACCCGGAGGACATTTACCCCAAAGAGGTAACGGATGCGCTCCTCCGTATTAAGGATGTTCTCTGCATACCTGAGCGCAACGTCAGAGAAGCCTATGTCAAGCGGCTGAAGAAGTTGGAGTGTTACTGGAACAATCTGCAATACATCTACTGGGATGCCGTCGCGCGCGATTATCGTGACTATCAGGACCGCACGAACGTCGCGTTCGAGGACCCACAGGCTGACACCGATGTTCAAGCTATCGCAAAGGTTGTCAATATCTACAAAGCCCACGGACAGGCGTGGATTTCGGCGATTGCTGCGGGCATTCCTTACGTCAGATTCTTCCCTGACGATGCGGATAACGCCAGCGACGTCCAGACAGCCAAGGCTTACTCGAAGATTTCGGAACTTATTCAACGCCATAACCAATCAGAAATCCTCTTTCTGAGAGCTCTGTATTTGCTCTTCAATACAGGCGTGGTCTTTTGCTACAACGAGCTCAAAACTCGCAAGGAGTTTGGCACATTTCGTGAGCCAATCCCTGGTCAGGAGAGTCTTGTCAATCGCAGCTACTTCTGCCCGTCGTGTGGCAATCCTTCAGGCGAGGAACCGGCAGTCGACCCCATTGCACCACCGAATCAGATGCCACAGGAATGCCCGAACTGTGGTGTCGTCGCTCCACCTGAGTTCCAAGACCAGGAAGAAACATTCGATACGATTGTCGGTTACAATGACCGGCCGAAGTCTCGAGAGATTCTTCGTGTGTTTGGCCCCATGCACGTGGAGGTCCCGCACTACATTTCGAAGCTCGATGAAACTCCATACCTCCGTTTCGTAACAGAGGAACCTGTTGGCCTGATTCAAGACACATATCCCGAGTTCGCTCATCTCATCAAAGCGAGCTATGACACCGACGAAATTGAACGGTGGGCGCGTAATGATCGAAGATACGCAGGCGAATGGCAAGACAACGTCTGCACCGTTGCGAGAATGTGGCTCCGCCCGTGGGCATACAATTACTGGGGCGACCCGAAGAACGAAATCGTCAAGCGTCTCAAGACGGAATATCCAGAAGGCTGCTACGTTGTCATCGTCAACAACGACCTGGTAGTTGAAGTTCTGGGGGATGTGCTCGACGACCACTGGACGGCTACGTTGTCTCCGTTCTCCGAGCACATTCATGCTGAACCAGAGGGCCAATCTCTGGTCCCCATTCAGGACATGACGAATGAGCTTTCGAACATCACACTGGAGACCATCGAGTTTGGTATTCCAGAGACATTCGCAGACCCGTCTGTTCTTGACTTCGAGAACTACGCGAAGTCAGAAGCAAGACCGGGCATGGTTAATCAAGCGAAGGCTCCTTCAGGCCAAAACCTCTCCTCCGGCTTCCACGACATCAAGGCTGCATCTCTGTCTCAGGAAGTGGAGATGTTCGCTGACCGTCTGGATAGCGCGGCTCAGTTTGTTATCGGCACGTTTCCTACCATTTATGGCGGTGCGATAGAAGGTGGTTCGGGAACTGCACGAGAATACGAGCTGTCGCGCGCGCAAGCACTGCAGAGACTGAGTGGGACCTGGACGGTCTTGAAGGTCTGGTGGGCGCAGGTCATGTCCAAGTCTGTGCGGTCCTTCGCAAAGAACATGACCCAAGACGAGAAGTTCGTCAAGGAACAGGGACAGAGCTTTGTCAACACATGGATTCGTAAGGCGGAACTTCAAGGTAAAGTCGGCGAGATTGAGCCTGAGACCAGTGAGGCCTTTCCTATCTCATGGGCTCAGAAGCGCGATGTATTGCTCCAGCTCATCCAGATGCAAGACCCCCAGATTGGGCAGATTTTCATGCATCCGGAGAATACGAGCTTCATTGCCGAACTCATCGGGATGGAAGACCTCTACATCCCCGGCGACGACGACCGCAACAAGCAGCTGATCGAAATCGCCCAGCTCATTCAGGGTCAGCCCACGTTGATGGGTTTCGATCCAATGACTGGTCAGGAACAGTTCCAATCGTCAGTTCCTATTGACCAGGACGTGGACCGGCACGAGATTGAGGCTGAAATCTGCCTCTCTTGGCTGAAGTCGCCCGTCGGCATTGACACGAAGGAGAACAATCCTGCTGCATGGATGAACGTGCGCGCACACTACATGGAGCACAACTCAATCATCCAGATGCAGATGATGCAACAGCAACAGATGGCTGCCGAGCAGCCTGGTGAAGAAGGCGAGATCGAGAACCCGGCACCGAACGAAGCCGCATAGGAGACGTAAATGCCCGACGAAGATATGGACATCCTGAGTGATGTCGGAGACCCTGCCAATTCCGGTGATCAGGGCACCGGTGACTCCGAAACGCCCGAAACTCCCGATACCGGCGATGATGGTGAAGTCGACGATGAGGGAGATGAGGACGACGACGAAGGCGACGATGATGAAGAAGGCGACGAAGAGGGCGACGACGAACCTGAACAAGGCGCGGCGGGTGACGATAAGGGTAAAGAGAAAGTCGAACCCGCCGTCGAAGGCCGGCCCACGTATCAGGAACTGAAGAAGGCAGACCCGGAAATCTTCAAGAAGGTGCCGGGACTGAAGGACATCTTCTTCAGGGAACAGAAGTTCTCGGAAACCTTCGCGTCGGTTGAGGAAGCCGTCACTGCATCGAAGAAGGCGGACGACTTCGACATCATCGAAGCAAGCCTCGTTCAGGGTGACCCGTCGCTGGTGCTGCGTGAGCTGGCGGCCAATTCGCCTCAGTCCGTTCCCATGTTGGTAGATAACTTCCTACCAACATTGCAGAGGATGAGCAAGGAACTCTACGTGCGGGCCACGATGCCTGTGCTGGAGGACCTCATTCGCTTGACCTACAACGATGGCAAGCGTCTGAACGACAAGAATCTGATGTATGCCGCTGGACACATCGCGAAGCATGTGTTTGGCGAAGCAAAGATACCTGAGCCCAGGACACAATCAACGGGACCTCATCCTGCGGAGGTCCAGCTCAGGGAGGAACGGAGTCGGCACTTCAACGAGAGATACGGCAGCTTCAATCAGGAACTTGCCGTCGAGTCTTACACTCGTTTGGAGAGGATTGCTGACCGGGGCATCGCTGACCCGGATGGCAAGCTGAACGGCTTCTCGCGTAAGGCCATCGTGAAAGAGTCGTTGGCCGAGCTCGACGAACGGTTGGGGGAGGATCAGCAACTCAACCAGACACTGCGCCAGCTGTGGAGGCGTGCAACCGTCGGCGGGTTTACGAAGGAGCACAAAGAGGCGATTCTCAACGCGCACCTCTCGCGTGCAAAGCAGCTCCTTCCCGGCATCCGAAATCGCATGGTGGCGGAGGCCCTCGGCCAAAAGGTCGCGGGAACCAACAACAAGAAGAAGCGTGACATTCCGAGCGGCGGTCGAGGAGCGGTTGGCCAGCGTGGGATGGGGAGGATCAATCCCCGGACCATCGACTGGTCGAAGACCTCGGACGAAGATATCCTCGCTGGGAAGGTCACGACGAGGAAGTAACAATCATGGCGCAGACTGAACTTCAGGTCAACGCCACCGAGCTGGAAAACGTCCAGGAGAAGGTCCCCGTTCTGTTCGAGCGGGAAGCCACCTTCTACTCGCAAATCGAGAAGAGGCCAGTCGACAAGGTCTCAGCTCGGGACATGCGGGTCCCCCTGGAGATTTCACCCGGTGGTCTCTTCGGGCACTTCGAGCCCGCAGGTGGTGATCTGGGACGCGGTGAAGGTCCGGAGTTCGACAAGGCTCTGGTCTCAACCACGAACCTGAAGCACGCTGTGGAATGGCAGACCAAGGCCCAGTGGGCCACCGACGATGCGCGGAAGGCTCGCATCAACACCTTCCGTCACATGATGGCGACCTCCATGAAGGAGTTCCGTCGTGCGGTGGATTCGCTGTGCATGACGAACGGCACGGGCACGATGGCGACCATCGGTGGTTACTCGACCGCCGGTGGCAAGGACACGTTCACCCTCAACGCGACGGGTGACGGGTTCGGCGCGCGCCTGCTCCGGAAGAAGCACTTCTACAGCGTCTACGATGCCACGCTGACGACTCGGCGCGTCTTCGTAGGTGCTGGAACGGTTGGTGGTGAAGCGCCGCTGGAGTATTACGACGGTCCCAACAAGACCGTGCGCTTCAACGGTGCCATCACCACGCCGGTGATTGGAGACAAGATTGTCGTCTCCGGCCTCACCGCGACGCCTCCGGTATCCCTCCTCGGGGTGCCGTATCACCACAACAACGCGAGCGTCGGCTCGTGGCTCGGCATGGACCGCAACCTGATTCCCGAAATCAGGGCGAACCGTGTCGCAGCGGCGAACTCCGCCTTCGCGATTCCGTTCCCTCGTCTCGCAGTCAACAAGGTGTCCGACCGTGTTGGCTTCGACAGCGTGATGAAGATGGAAGCCTGGATGCACCCCTGTCAGGTGCAGGCATACGAAGAGTATGGCCAGCTGGTCTCCATCATCAACAAGCAGGCGAAGGAGGAAGGCCTCAACGTCTACTTCAACGACAACATGCAGATGGCCGGTGTGGGCATCCGCAAGTCGAACTCGTGGGACAAGACCCGAATCGACATGATCGTGAAGGAAGTGTGGGGCCGCGCCGAGATGAAGTCACCGGGGTTCTACGATGTCGACGGCCGGAAGGTCTTCGAGATTCGTGGTGCATCGGGCGGCGTTGCGGCAAGCCAGGTGTATTACATCGTGGCGAGCTTCAACCTGTTCGTCAACAACCCGGCGGCTTGCGTCTACATCGACCAGCTGGCCGTTCCAGCAGGCTACTAGTCCGAGTAGGGTGGGGGCGAGTCAACGGGAGGCTCGCCCTCATCAGGCACCGATATGGATACGAAACTTCTCAAGCAGGCGAACGACCTTCTGGCGCGAGAGCTGGGAGAATCGCTGTTTGCTGGCAAGCCCAACTTCAGGGTCATCTGGTCGACCGGAGAGACGGAAAAGAGACTTGGAACCTTTAGTGATTATTACGGAAAGATATTCCTCCGTTGTGTCACTGAGGTTCGAACTGTCTTGAAGTATCCCAACGATCAGGACCGTTTCATCTTAGAGCGGATTCAATCAGCAGTCGGTAATCCCGAACTCACGGAGGAGTACTCCTACGAACCGCTCTACGTTTTCAAGGACAAGCGTGGCTTTCATCTGCCCCTGAACATGAGGGTCATTGAGTTCTTCATCAAGCGCATCAAGGAACCGCCAGATGCTGCAACGCTGCGAACGCAGATGGAGGACGAAATTGCAGCGGAAGAAGAACGAGAGGTAGCAGAGTTCCTCGATATTCTGCACGACGTGGGGCGTTCACCCCTCTTTGCTTACGAAGACTCCGTGTTCATGGATTCGACGAAGCGGAAAGTAGACTAATGGAATCGGCAACGCTTATCTCAATCGTCCCGTGCCCCATTCGAGAGCAGAAGCCCATCCTCCCGTCCGAATTCTACCTGGAGGCTGGAAGTTTCGACAAGCCGTCGATTCTGCTCGTGGGCAAGGGAATCAACGACATTTACGTCGGCGAGGGTCGTGGACAGGCTGGCCCGGAACGGTCGGTCATTCGCGTCCCTGTCGAAGCCGACGTCATCGCAGCGGCTATCGTGGTCGACTGGATGGAAGCTCAGTATGGCGTCGTAATGCCTGACGCCAAGCCGGGATTCTTCTGGGTGCCCGGCCACGTCACCGTCGCGTCACTGGGCAAGGAGCTCATCGAAGCCAACGAGCATCAGAAGCTCTGGTTTCAGAATCTGGTGAAGCTCGCCGACGACGACTGGAACAAGTTCCGGCAGCACAAGACCATCTCGGACATCCAGCGCTACGCTTGCAACGCGCTGAAGCTCGAACGGCCGTGGCTGCTGGACAACGAAATCGTCCAGGCCATGAGCGAGTGCCCCTCGTGTTTCGAGAAGGTGAATCCGAAGGCCATCGTGTGCTCTCATTGCTCGTATGTGCTCGATGAGGAACGGCACAAGGCAATGACCTACGCGAGAGCCTAAAGTTCAGCGGGTGAACAAATGCCTGATACCGCGCAGCAGGTAGTCGAGGAATCTCAAGGGTTGCTGAACGACCTTCCGGGGACGTTCTACACCTTCGATGCTCTCCTCCCCTACCTGAACAAGGCTTACCGTGAGCTGCAGGATTACTACAATCTGCACGGCCTGAAGACCACGGTAGACGTGTCCGCTCTGATAATCGTCCCAGCGAACACAGAAGTTCTGCTGAACGTCCCCGCAGACCTTTTGCGTCCCATCACGTTATCGGAGCGGACAGTGGGGTCTCGGGAGCAATTCGTTGAACTGGACGAGCGTTCTTGGGAACCTGACGAAGTTCCAACGACTCACTTGCGCATCTGGGTCTGGCGTGAGGAGACTATTTTCTTTCGCGGTGCAACGGCTGACCGCGAGCTCAGGATTCGTTATGTCAAGTCGCTTTCGGCTCTTAACGGGGCTGCGAGCATTATCGGCATAACGAATAGCAAGTCAGCACTCGCAGCGCGCACTGCTGCATTGGGCGCGCGCTACATCGGTGAGAATCCGACGCGGGCTGACGAACTCGACTCGGAGACAGGTAGAGCCTTGGATAGGCTGATCGTCACGGCGATTCGACAGAATCAAGGATTGCCGACACGGCGACGGCGAACTCGGTATCGGGTTCCTAACTAAGGAGAAGTCAGATGTTTCAGGGATTTGTCAGCAAGCGTTCTGAGAGGGTCGTCGCGTCGGCAGCCACCATCGCTGCGGATGCGGACACTCTCGTCGTCACCGGCACAGCGGCCATCGCCAACATCACGCCGAAGGTGGGAGGCATCGCCAACCAGGAGGTCACGCTGATTCCTCTGGCTGCGGCGACCCTCGTGGCGACTGGCAACATTGCGGTTGCCGTCGTGCTGGTTGTCAATCGCGCGCAGAAGTTGCAGTTCAGCAAGTCACAGGGAAAGTGGTATCCGTTGATCGGGGCGGTCTAAGATGCAAAAGGACCACCTCCCGATAACCGTCGACAGCTTCCGGGGCACGTTTGACCGGGGCGAGGATGATGTCTGCCCACAAGACCACTTCCTCGACTCGTTGAATGTCGTCTTCACGGAGCATGGCGTCGAGACTAGGAAGGGAACGGTCGAGCATCTTGTAGTCTCCGATATTCACCGGATAGCATCCTATAAGAGGATTGGCGAGGCTGATCGGTTGCTCATTCTGGATAGCGTCGGACGCATCTGGGATTCAACCAGTCTAGCCGTGCCAATCCTCAACATTCCCGGCATGACCGACTTTGGTATGGTGTCGCTTTATAACAGAGCATACATCACGCCACACAACAGTAACAAAGGTCTACCCGGCCAGAAGGTCTATGTCTACGAAGGCTCCGGCGTCGCTCGACCTGCGGCTGGCGCTGCACCCATTGGCTCACCAATCATCGCGACTACCTCGACGGAAGTCGGTAGCGTGGAGATTGGTAAGCATCTCTTTGCTGTTTCATACGAGACGATTTCAGGCTTCTTAACTCAGCCCGGACCAGCGACGTTCACGCTCTACGATGCGCCGGGAGGAAAGAAAGTCAACCTTAGCAACATCCCGATTGGCCCCGCCGGCACCGTCGCGCGCGTTCTGTTGGCGACGAAGAAGCTCGCGACGAACTATGCAGGCGATGCCAAGAACCAGGAATTCTTCTCTATCCCGAATGGACGCATCGGAGACAACGTAACGACGGTTCTCACTGTCGACTTCTTTGATGCTGACCTTCAGGCTGGCGTTGACTATCTGCTCGACCAGCTCACTGAGATTCCTGCAGGCGTGGGCATCGGTGTCTACAAGAGTCGTCTCGCTGTGTGGGGAACGGACACCAATGAGTCTGCGGTCTATCTTTCGGAACCTGGCCAACCGGAATCGTTCTCGGCGACCGAAGGATTCGTTCTTGCTTTTCCTGGTGATGCCTCGGGAGGAGTCAAGAACTGTGTCGAGTTCCGCTCCCAATACTATCTACTCAAGGGAGGCGGAAAGACCTACGTCACCAACGAAATCGGAGATTCTCCAGCCTTCTGGGAGGTCACGAACGTTGACCTTAGCATTGGAGCGGAGTGCCATTCTATCGCGAAAGTGCTAGACCAGAACGGTGCAGCGCTGGACAACTTCTTCTCGGCCGACAGGTCTGGGCTCTACCTCTTCAATGGGACGTTCAGCAACAATGAACTATCAAGGAAAATCTCGGATATCTGGCGTCGTATCAACCGTCTGGCGCTCAATCAGGTCGAAATCGTCTATGACCCGATTAAAGCACTTATCTACTGTGCTGTTCCTCTCGATAGCGCTGTCACTCCTACTCATCTTCTTGTGGGCGATGTAGACGACGGCATCGACCCGGACAACATTCGCTGGACCACGTGGACCTTTCCCAAGCGTGCCACGTCAATCGTCGTTGATTTGAACTCGATCAGCAAGCGGACACAGTTTCGTTTCGGGTCGATGGACGACAACGTCTATACCTATGATGAGGGTGTGCTGGATGACTTTGGAACCGCAATCGAGAGCTTCGTCGAGACTGCTCTCTTGCCTCCCGATTCGCCAGACACAGACCCTGTCATCTATCAGTTCGGGCATCTGCAGATTCGAGCGAAGGGCCAGGGAGCACTCAACATCACGATAACGGGAATCGATCGCGCGCGCTCTGCACAGCCAGCCGGTATGGGTCTCAGCCCTCAGCCCGGTCGAACGCTGGAGAGGATGTTGAACTTCCAAGACGAGCGGGCGTCTGTGAAGATTCACACCAATGGTGCGGCGGATTACTTCAAGCTCACTCGCCTGAAGCTCTACGCTACAATGCTCTGGGTTGGTCGAGTTAACACGTAATGTCTACGACTCGCATCACCACGTTCGCCTCGCTGGTTGAAGGCTATCAGCATACAGACCCCAAGCTGTATCAGATACTGACTGCCTTCGTCCAGACGATTGGTGAGCTGCAAGCAACCGTAGACCCCATCGTCCGGCAAATCACGGACACGTCTGGGACGATAGGCGCGATTCCGACGTCGCCAACGGTTATCGGTTATGAGATTCTTCAGAAGTCGGTCCTTAGGATTTTCTGGTCAGGTGCTCAGAATGCCGCGTCTTACGAGGTTCGCAAGGGAACGGTCTGGGAGACTGCATTTTTCGTGGCCGCGACGCCGCAACAAGAAGTGCGACTGGACCCGATTCTGGTGGGTAATCATACGTATCTGGTCAGGTCTCGGAATGGACTGGGAGCCTACTCGACGGCTTTCCTTGCAGTCCTCGTAACGATTCCGTCTATTCCGACGCCTTCGATCAATGCACAAGTTATCGACAACAACGTCCTGCTGCGCTACAATCGACCGAACTCGACATGGAGAATCAATCACTACGACGTCTATCGAAACAACGTCCTGATTGGTTCCATCGCGGGCGAGTTCTTCGTCTGGTTTGAGGCTGCAGCAGGCACGTTCACGTATGGTGTTGAGGCTGTTGACATTGCAGGAAATCGTAGTCCAAGAGCAACGACCAGTGCTGATGTCAGACAGCCTCCCGATTTTGAGCTTGAGGACATTCGTCACTCGCTTCTAGGTGGATACCACGAAAACGCTCTCATCTATGGTTCTCCTGCGCTTGGTTGGGACTACACGGATGCGCAAGGATGGGCCACTGAAGAATACGTTTGGTTTGCTGCTAACACCGGCAAACTCCTTGTCTGTATTGATGAGGATGACACGTGGACCACACACTTCACCGAGGACGCTTGGGACCAGCCGTCTGACCAAGTAGGTGCTGGATTTCCACTCTATATCCAGCCCGGTGCGCTCGATGCACTCTATCGGGAGACCATCGACTACGGAGCCATATTCAACAACGTCATCATGAACATCAGCTGGCTACTACAGCAGCTGAATAGTGCAGGCGTTGTCAGTGTTGTGTGCTCAGTGGAGACTTCGCTCGACAACGTCACGTGGGAGCCTCCAGTAGTCGGCGCGTCGATTTTCATTACGAGCTTTCGATATGCTCGATTGACGTTTGATTTCACGTCGAGTAATGCGAAGGCTCTAGCAGTCTTCTCGGATTTGACGCTTTCTCTTGACGTCAAGAAAGAGATTGACTCGGGATTCGTCAATGCGCTATCGACCGACGTGGGTGGAACCCAGGTCGTGTTCAACAAGGACTTCAAAGACGTCGACTCGATAACGGTTACTCCAACAAAGAGTCCAGAGCCGCTCAATGCTATCTACGACTTCATAGACGTGCCGAACCCCACAGAGTTCAAGGTGCTCGTTTATGACAGCATTGGATCACGAGTCACTTGCGTCTGTAGCTGGAAAGCTCGAGGAATAGTCTAATGGCAACTCGCTGGATGAAGTGGAACGAAGGCACGCACATCTTCGAATACTCGACTGATGGCGTCGTCTTCAACCCGCTCCCACTGGACGCGAGCATTCTCACGCAGGGAACCATCGACCCCGCGAGGCTTCCTGCAGGTATGCCATCAGGTGATGGTAACAACGTCTGGACTGGTGCGAACATCTATTCAGGCGTAGAGCCGAAGTTGCGTTTCAACGAGACTGACCAAGCTGTCGGCTCGAAGAATTGGGAGATTGGTGCAGTTGACGGATTCCTCAGGATTCGTGGATTGGATGACTCATACGCCACTCCGGTCGAGGTGTTCAGCATCTCCCGCGGCGGCAGTATGGTTATTACTGGTGTTGGCACTACTGTTCACAGGCTGAACTCCAACGTTGCCGGTCCAAACCTCCTGGACATGTCCAATCCAAACGCCGCTGCAGGTGCTTACACAGGCCTGACGTTTGCGAATGACCAAGGTATCCAGCGCACCTTTCTGATTCAAACGTCGGCTGCCTTTGCAACAGCGGGTTTTGTTGCAGACGGATTTAACATCGCCTCGAACGGCGTTGGCGGTGTCAATATCAGTGGTGCAGTTATCAGATTTAAGACTGGCGGCACTGATCGTCTGGTAATCAATTCCACAGGTGCTACCTTTGCTGTCCCAATTGTAGAGGCTACTCGTGCCACTGCAATGGGCTATTGGGTAGCGAATCCATATGTCGCCGGTGACTTCACAGCGAGTGCTGGCACGTGGACGGTGGATGCAGGAGATATGAGTTCATTCCGATACATGATAATCGGAAAGACTCTGTTCTACAGCATTCGATTGCTGAACACATCAACCAGTGCTGGCATGGGAACACAGCTTAAGATAAAAGTTCCCGGTGGATTCAGTTGTCCGACAGTCGGCCTCGGATCGGTTCACTTCAGGATGGGTTCTGTTTATGAGACTGGCATCATAACCGTTCAGGCTACGGACATGATTCTGTTTCGACAGGATTTCTCCGCCTCCTTTGTTTCAAGCATAGCAAATGCGTTTGATGTCAGAATCGAAGGATTCTTCGAGATTTCGAACTAGGAGGTTCTATGTCACTACAGTCCGCCCATGAACTCACCAACGACCCCAACTTCAGGGGTAAGGTGACAGTCGCGCTCGCATCCGTCTGCAGAAAGATTGTGGACGAGAACACTCAGACGGACGAGGGACAAGCTCGAAAGTTCCTTGCCCAGGAGATTCTCCACAACATCCCACACTACTCCGAGCGCGCATGGCCGATCATCGCCGCCGACCCGACTATTGACACTTCGTCGAGCGACGAGCAGATTGTCATTGCCGTTCGCAAGGCCGTCTACGCGCTCGTCCGATAGGAGCCTTCGATGCCGCTTAACGTCGACGTAACTCAGGCCCTGACACTATTGGGCCACAAGACATTGGAACTTGAACTTCTTCGTTCACAGTGTGAACAAATCTCGGAGGAGTTCAACAAGGTCCAGCTGGAAAATCAGGAACTCAAGAAGCGCATTATCGAGCTTGAGGGGCAACCGAGAGAGGTTGCAGCAGCACTGCGCGAGGTCAAGTAATGGCTGATTGGTCTCTGCCTACGCTGGCGAGTCTCTACACCGACTTCGTGGCGGAGGTCGACGCTCGCCTGAACGACTCGGCACAGATGTTCTCGGGTGGGCCGTCCAATCAACCAGTCGGCTCTATCCGTTACTTCCGCGCGACCAACGTCTTTCAGGAGTGGGATGGTGCGCAGTGGATTGACAAGGTTCTCTCGATTGCCGGTGGTGGAACTGGCGCGACCACTGCGGCTGGTATCCGGACGAATCTTGGCCTCGGGACGATGTCCATTCAGAACGCGAATGGAATTAACGTCACAGGTGGAACACTCACTGGCATCTCTGCTCTTGGGATGACAGGTGACATCTCGTTCGTGGCAGACAATGCCAACAAGATTGGAAGCAATGCCAATCGACCAGCAACAATCTACGTGCGGTCGGGTATGGTCATTCCTGTTGGTGCTGATAAGTTCGCAACGAGCTAATGGCTAAGCTCCCAGGTAGCCTTTGGATAGAAGGCGATTATCTCCACTTCGTTCCGGATGACGGTAGCGAGTGGAGGTATATTGGTTCATTTGTCACAGATGTGCCGAGTGCCATTCCTGGGTCATTGTGGATTGAAGGAGACTATCTTCATTATATCGATTCAAGTGGTCAGGAGCGGCGCATCGAGAATACTTTCATCAAGACCACGACTGGTATTGCTGGTAGTGTTTGGGTTGATAATCAGAAGCGAATCGCTTGGCTTGCATCTGACAAAGGGCATCGACAGGGTCATACGGATGTGGCTCACGTTGACCACACGGATGCGACTCACAGCGATACCGGACACGGTGACTTAGTTCATACAGACGTAGCGCACTCAGACTCATCACATCAGGACCATACTGATAACACTCATACGGACGTTGCTCATCAAGACGTTACTCACGTTGACCATCAGGACAACGACCATAACGATACAGCGCACAAGGATAGTCATACAGACGTTACGCACGTTGATACACATAACGACCAGAACACTTCGCACCTCGATGGGCATGGAGACAATGCTCACGGTGATCAAGTATCGCAATACTCAGACCACTATGATGGTCGGTATCATAACGACTACGCGCCTATCCATACTGACTTCCCACATCAGGACATTCACAATGACACTGCGCACGGGGATTCACACGGTGACGTAGCGCATCAGGATGTGGCACATCAAGACACAGCGCATTCTGATCATACTGATAACGACCATGATGACACGGCTCACAAGGACGTGGCACACAGTGACGTAAGTCACAATGATCACAAGGATGGTCATGGTGATACACCATTCAACGACGTGGCTCACATCGACGTGGACCATGTTGACACAGGGCACAACGACCACGGTGACATAGCATCTATCGTTCAACCAGAATTCGTGGAGTAGGACATGCCTGCATCACTCAGCATTGGAATCACTCACGCAATCGCGGATAACGTCGTTCGCGCGCTGCCGAGTCGGAAGTGCCGACTGTTCGTAACTCCAGGAACAGCAACTTCTATCGACATCAGCAACAACTTCGACATGACCGGCGCGAAGAACAGCGTCGTTGCTACCGGAGCGGCATTCTCGGAATCCGGCGTCGACGTGGCGGCGGGATTCCTGCGAGTCAACGGCGGCACCGCGAACGTCCGGTTGACAGCATGAGCGTAGAGGTCAATCCAGTCGGCGTAGCATGTAACATTGGTTGCACCTATTGCTACGAGAATCCCATGCGTGACGCGAAGAACGTCAACGTCCCATGGGACTGGGAGAAGGTGCGCGCCGAGCTGGACAAGCATGGGTCATTCTCTTTGCACGGAGGTGAACCACTTCTAGCTCCGTTCAGTCGCGTCGAGCAGATACTGAAGTACAGCTTTGAGCGTGACGGTAGCTCTGGTATCCAGACTAACGCTACACTCATTACGGAGGCGCACATTGATTTGTTTAAGAGATATCGAACGCATATCGGCATCTCTTGCGATGGCCCGGAAAGATGCTCTGATGCGCGCGCAGCAGGAACACAGGAAGAAACTCGCGTGGCAACTAAGAGAACAACGGATGCTATCGAGAAGCTCCACCAAGAGGGACTCGCCGTCTCTCTGATTACCACACTTTGGAAGGGCAACTGCGACGAGGAATCGTTCCAGATGCTCTGCGACTGGTTCCTCAGATTGGACAAGCTCGGGTTGAGGTGGGTGAATTTGCATTATCTAGAGGTTGACGGGGTCAAGGCTTCTAAACTACGCGTCGATATGCCGCTCCTTATCGAACGTATGAAGCAACTCATGTCCCTCGAGAGGCAGTTCACTCACCTCAAGTTTAACAACTTCAGGGAATACAAGGCTCTCCTAAAGCGCTCTGGAGAGCCTACGAACTGTGTTTGGCATGCCTGTGACTCGTTAGCTACCGCTGCAGTTCAAGGCATTAACGGCCAAGGACAGCTGACGAATTGCAATCGCACGAACAAGATGGGCGTCGATTGGACAAAGTCCGACACTACAGGTATCGAGCGACAACATGCGCTCTACAACACGCCCTACAAGTATGGTGGTTGCAAGGGGTGCCGCTTCTTCCTCATGTGTAAGGGCGAGTGTCCAGGCACTGGAATCGATGGTGATTGGCGCAACAGGACAGAACACTGTGGCGTCATCATGGCCATCTTTGAGCACTACGAGAACTTGATGTTGGAACTCGGGGAGACTCCAACGTCATTGCATCCTGACCGAGAGAAGTGGGAACGAGCTTTCCTAAGTGCTGGGAAACAGAGCATATCTCATGCTGATTCCCCACATGGGGATTCGCACGGCGATCACACAGATACTCGAGTGCAAGCTATTGCAGAGGTGAGACGATAATGGAAACGGCACCGTTCAGACTT
>Ga0105092_10000227_pt1 | contig 28576 bp, 49 predicted proteins | sample PPLLak2March2015_FD_87021 | JGI IMG/M metagenome (GOLD analysis project Ga0105092, IMG submission 87021) | Freshwater sediment microbial communities from Prairie Pothole Lake near Jamestown, North Dakota, USA - PPLs Lake P7 Core (1) Depth... | ecosystem: Environmental > Aquatic > Freshwater >... | reverse complement strand
GAGGAAGGCGGCTACATCGGCCCGACCGTGAACTATCCTGCTTATCGTGCCTCCATCGATGCAGAGCGGCAGGCAGCGGGGGCCATCAACGCGCAGTACGGCATAGGGGGGCTGGGGTCGGTGGGCTCTGTAGTAGACACCACTCAGGCCGCCGCAGACATCCAGACCATGAAGACCACCCTAGGGGAGATGCAGACCAGCTCAGAGGTCACTATCAAAGCCAACGTCACCGAGGCCCGCAGGATCGTGAATGATTGGGTCGCAGAGGTAAACAAGCTCTCGCCTGAAGTGCAGGTGCGCGTGAAGGTTCTCGTAGATGCTGAAGTCATCCGGGAAATCGTGTTAAACGAGATCAATGGTGCGATTGCAGGACTGTGAAAATGCTGGAAGATGGAATTTACAGGGTCGTGCGGAGCGTAAGCGACACACTCGGCCCTGTAAAGACTATGGTAATGGGTGCCTACAATAATCACGATATGGCAGCCAGGGGCTTGGTATTTGACAAGCCGACGTATTGGTGGGGAATTAAACACTTCAAGATGCTTGCGCTCGGTGCTACATATAAGTCCGATAATATAAATAAATGGACCTTCATTAATAATAGCTTCACGTGCATATTGGAGGTTATTCCGGGCAATGCCATCGAGGCGTTTGTTTTTGAAGATCCAGGGGCAATCTCTGGGCAAATTACGAATGTGGCAATATGGGCCTATGTGCAAGGCAAAACAAAAATCGCAATGGGTCTGCTTAACCAAACCGTTGGCTCTTATCCGGGCAACCAATATTTCTATTACGGCCCGGAGACGAAGACAGAATTTATTTGGGATTGGCTCCATTTGGATTTTCCGCAAAACCCCGGACTAATACATGAATCTCTTGGTCAGTTATCTTGGGATAATCCACGCGCCTGGAATTGGAATGATCTGCGGCCTGGAACAAACTTATCTCTCATAGGCGGAGTGTATCTTCACTCGAACTCATCGATAAAGGCCGTAAAGGCCGTTGTGGACTACATCGACTCGGCGGGCGTGGCGCAACAAATTACGCTCTTGCCCACGAAAGACGTTAGAGGAGGTACGGTATTCTATACCCCACCGGGCACAACGGATCAGATAATTCGGTGGTACAATTCCGAATATCTTGGGGCAGTTGCCAATGTCGAGAACCACTTAGGGATTATAGGATATATCAAAGATAATTTCCCTATAGATTATGGTTATGTCTTTAGCACCACTGAGCTTATTCCGCATAAGGTTCAGTGCGTAATGGTGAGTTTTCAAGTTCTTAACATCCCGCCACCAGAGGCGATTATCTACAGCATAAACGTGACCGTAAATCCTTCTTATAAGGGTAGCTGGCTGTTTATTAGGATTGGGGGGGTGTACTACAGAGGGCAGGTTATCAATACCCCTGGCGGATGGACCAATGTTTGGAACCGAAACCCCGCCACAAATCAGCCCTGGGATTTGGCTGGAGTTCAATCGATTGAGTTTTTTGGTATTGCCGATGGCTGGTTCGATCAGGTCGCCTCGTGGAATCTCGGAATCGTGTTCTCGGATTTGCATTTAGACATCGTTTGCGCGAATCCAGCCCATAATCAAATAAATACTAAGAGTGATATATATATTCACAGAGATGCTTATTCTGATTATGTGGGGTGTGGTATTTCTTTCAGTGATTATCCGTGTATGGGGCTCTTCCAAATTGAAGATCATTCCCTCGCTCTTCAAGCAAACATAGCCCGGCACTCTTCGAACTTCTCAAGTATCCCGCCTCGAAATTCTGTTATAATCTCTGTCAACGTCTCCTATGGCTTCCGGGGATTGGATACGCGCGGCGGAAGCTATTTAAGGCCATTTTTTTATTTTGATGGTGTATATCATTATGGGCCATCCAAGCCGCTTGGTGTCAATCCGTGGATTAGACAGGATTTTGACTATACTTTCTACGCCCCGACCTATGATCAATTGCAGGGCGGACGGTTCGGGCTGGAGATCTACAATCCAGACACCTATTATAACCTGACTTGCTTTGTCGAAGACTTATACGCGGAAATAACATTTCAGGAGCGTGCGGATGTTATAGAATATCAAAAACAGGCAGTAGCCGAGGATTCGATAGTCTTTGCTCAGTACTCACAGAACCCTATCAAACCCGACGATCTCTATTTCACATTAGATGCCGGAAATTTCTTGCCGGAGCGCACCGAATTAGTGTATGTTCAACAGGGTGTGCAGGTTTGGAACGGCGTGGTTTGGACTCAAAAGGAAAGCCAAAATCATGAGGTAGCCATCTGGGCACGGTCGCGCCAGATATTGCTTTTTGTGAGGAATATTCCAAACTTTTTTTACCATTCCAGAAGTACCCGATGGAGTGGAGTCTATTCGCTGCAAAAGCTGTTCTCTGACGATTTGCCAGAATTTCCTTATGTCCAGTATCCTGCATCAAAGGATGACACCGTTCTTATCGCGTTTGGTCACACATACCACATAGGAACGCGCTATACTGCACTTACCGAAACCGAACTTGGCCTGTTCTTCCTGATTAACTCGGCTTTAATTCAGGGCATCGGCGAGGCCACTGGCAAGATTCCCGGCATGGCTTCTCTGGTGCGAAATAGGGCCATGTTCTCAACGAACCATGATCCCACCCTCGGCTGGCAGAACGACTTTACAGGCAGCGTGCATAGGCTCACACAGGGTATATCCCCCACCTGCGCAGACGGCGAGTATTTCCTGAGCGGCGATGACCTCTATGTCAAGCCCCTCCCAGACTCGTTGATGATCTTAGCAGATCACGCCGTAGATACCTATATTCGCCCCGGAGATAACGATCTCGGCGAGTACTACCTAAACGTGCCCAACATCTTCAAGGGCGCGGTGAATGTCTGTTTCAATGAGTTCTTCGAGCTGATGGGGCAGGAATTGCAGTTCCGACCATCGAGCGGCGCAACCGTTCGCATGAATGCCGGCATCGAGATTGCTCGTGGGTCCGCTACTGAACCCCTGCGCAAGTTTGAGCATGGCGTAAATTGCCTGGTGTCCAAGAAGGCCGCTACTGAACCCACCCCAACGGCTGTTGTGGGCAGCAGTACCATCCCCCAAGTCTCAACGGAATGGGCGCGGGCCCGCCAGTACATCCTTAAGATTATCTCTGACGCAACCAGAGACGGCGAAGACCTCCGGGCCTACCTTGCCCTGCAGAGAGAACAGGACGACACGTTCTACACCGTGGATTACAGCAAAGAAGAGCCGCTTCTTCGTGTCGGTGATTATATTTGGGTAAAGCCCGAGAACATGGCCTTCAAGCCCGTCCGCATTCAAAAGAATCTGGTCACTCATGGACATACTCAACTAACTGCAGGCAAGCGGCTTTTCAGTGCATCGAAGAGGTTCGGGCAGTGGAGGAACGCCACGGGCACAACCTCCCAAGACCATAAGATAGTTAGCCAGGCCATAGACCTACAGGGAACGGGCGGCGTACAGGCTTTCACCGTGTCTGCTGCTGATCTGGCAGACGACGATTGGCGCTGCAGATTGTCTCTGAATCTGGCGCAGAAAATAACCTTCGACCCGACGCTGAATACTACGACCATCGTGTCAAAGGGCGGGGCAACACTCACCGTCACCGGACCCTATACAGGCAGTGCCGCGAATACTTATGAGGTTGAAATTGTATCAGGAGGTTATTGGTATCTTATTGATGTGGTTACACCTGCGTATGTTTATCCCACCTGGCATTGGAGAAAGAACGGCGGGGCGTGGAGTGGGGTACAGTCATTATACCGGCCTTATGCGCCTGTGTTAATCTGGCCGCTGGAGAACGGCATATCGTTTGTTGTGAATTTTAATATAGGCAGCTACCACAATCAAAACAATATCGCCGGGGCTAAATGGCAGATTGCGGCCATTAATCCAGCGCGCGTTAAGGAGTATGCCCTGACCCCTAAAATCTTAAGGTTGAAGCTTAACGGTCGCTACATCCCACCAGGGCGGCATCTCTTCATCGATAATTCAGAGACCGTTGATATCGATATCTCGGATTATGTGGTCGTGGGCAGCAATTCTTTAGATATCTCACTGCAAAACGGCATGACCCTAGCCAATTCTCCGAACTGGTATCACACCCTGAAAGGCTCCATAGATCAGTATAAGCGAGTTAAGGCGGTGCTCAATGACTAGGCTAAAAGACGGACTGCATTTCGTAAGCGATGACGGCACTTATACCAAATTTGCCGCCACCGTAAAGCGATTTGTGCAATTCCCCAAGAACCCTATAAAGCCGGACGAGCTGTATTTTACCGCCGAGAAGGTGGGCGACGGCAGCGTCCCTATGCCCGACCTCGCCGAGCTGGTCTATGTCGTGGAAGGCGTGCAGAGATTCCACGGCCTGGTGGTCAAGATCGAGGATAATACGGGGCGGTGGGTCGTCACAGCCTACTCTATGGAATGGCTCTTGACCTATCGAGCAATTCCCGACATTATCTATCACAATGCCAACCTGAACGCCGTGCTGGCCTCTGGTGAGCCTGCAACAACCGTGGGCGCTCTGTTCGCCTTTAACAGCTATGCACCGAATGGAGACTTCACGGCCTACAGCGCCACAGTCGCAAAGCTGGTGGGCGGTGGTCTGGCGGGCTGCATGCGAGATAAGGATATCTGGGCCTGCACGACCTACCCGAACCCGGACGCCACTGTAGACGCCTGCGATGGCGTGCATAAGCTCACTCTGGCGGCTTCTGCGGCAGCAATCAGCACCAACCAGTATTTCAAAGATATAAACGACCTGTGGCTCCGCCTGGGCGATGGCTCGTATCGAGAGAATGCTTTTCTGGTTTTTGCAAAGCACTGGTGTGATACGAAAATCCGCTTGGAGAGCATCGACATAGGCACCCACAAGAGCACCATAGATTTCAAGCTCGGCGGGCAGGCCAACAAGAAGCTAGATGAGTTCTTTGAGAAGGCTGGCCTGGAGCTGCAGAGCAGGCCCCGGAATGACGGCCTGATCTATTGGAAACTCTCATCGACCGAAATAGCAAGAGACCTGACAGATCACGTTTTCATAGATGGAGTAAACTGCACCATCCGGCTTACGAACCAGCAGGAGCCCGATTACCAGGCCGCTATAGGCATCGATAGCAGCAACATCAATCAGGCACCCATATCAAAGGTCGATTGGAATAACAGGGGCATCCCTCTTTTTAAAATCTATGACGGTAGGGGGATGGAAAAAGAAGACCTGGAAGACAAGCTGCAGAGCATCATAGATCAGAACGATAACTCTTTTGAGGTCCGAAAGAATGAACTGGATTACGGCCTGCGCGTGGGTGACAGAATTCTCCTGAGAAAAGAGGAGGGTAAGAACGCCGATAATACGCCGAGTTATGTCGATTACGAGGAGCGGATACAGAAAATCGATATGAATAACGGCATAATGATTTTAACATGCGGCAAGAAACTCTTCAACATCACGACAACCTTTGGTGAGTACCTGCGTGCGGAGATCCAGACCAATGCCCAACCCCTGCAGACGGACGTGCTGACCAACGGAGCGGGAAGCGTTACAGTCACATCGGCCAATATTGCCGCAGGCGGGCTTAAGGTTCTCTATGAAGAGAGCTTTACAATCCCAACAGACGGCACGGCTGCAACCATCGGGGCGTTTTGTGATATCACCGTCAATGGAAAAATCATTCCACCCGGTCGCATAAAACTGATCGACACCAGCAGCATAAAGATAGATATCACGGACTTCATAGTGGCCGGAGCGAACACGATAGCGCGCGCGCTCTATCAAGCCACTGGATGGACTTCTTCATCCAGCTATGTGAAACAATATAGGGCAATGAAAATCGTAGCACCCTAACCCTTTTCTGGAGTTGATCGTTTTTGATAATCGGCAAAGACAAAGTAGCTTCGCTGCCCGGCATAGGTATGCTCGGCCTGGCCGCAGCTCTGGCCCAGAACCAATATATCATGCTCGGCAGCTTCGACCTGCGCGCCACCCCTAAGCATTGGGTTTGGAGCCCTCCCGGCTTCCAGATGGGCGGCGCGGTGCCCAAGATCTCTCAGACCGGAGCTACGAGCCTGGCCACAGGGGCGCGCGTGGACTCCTACGATGGGTCTTATATGACCTTCCAGGTTGCCTTCACGGACAAAGATGAGGCAGATGCATTCAAGGCCTACTGTGTGGCCAATGCAAAAGAAACCGATATCGCCCTATTCATCCGAAATCAGAATTGGTATTATAGAATCTGGGGAATAGTCCTCAAGCCCATCACAATCAGCAATTCACCGCTTGATTATACCTTTTATCAATATGAGGTTATCTGCTATTTATATTCCCCCTATACTTATTATACGCCCCCGCATACTTGGCGCGGGAATAATTGCAGCCTGCCTAAAGACAGCTCGCTTATAGCAAACCTCGGGCACTATGACGCGCCCTTTGAAAGCCTGAAAGTGACCTGCCACTACACGGCGCTTGGTGGCCACGTCGAAGATCTAGCGCTTTCTGTGGGCGAGCAATCGCTTACCCTGGCTGATGTGGCACTTTCAGAGGAGATATGGGAGCTGAAGGCAGACAATAGCCTGCTGGAGACCTACGAAGACCTGATAACCTCGATAACTCAGTTCAACCAGGATACTGTCAGAACGGGCACGCCCACCTACAGCAGCGGGGAGATCCTGCTTGATAATGCTGCGGCCGCCTACTACATACTCTCTGGGCCGAATCAAGCCAAATGGCCCGTTAAGATGACGGCGGACCTATCGCTCGACGCTGGCGGGGCGACGGGGCTTGCCTATGTGGAAATCTCCTCAGACGGTATTTCTTGGAGCACCGCGCTAACCCAGGCCGATTTCGAAACGGGGGTGGTCGAGTATGTGCTGCCCGATACTGAGTACCTGACTGACATCTATGTGCGCTTCAGGAATGCATCAGGCACTACAGGAAAATACCTGAGGATAAAGTCGATCAAGTTTGAGGTGACGCGGTGGGTTGAGGATGGGGCGCTACCACTTTTTCCGCTCGGCCACTCGCGCGCGGCGATCCTGGGCGGCGACATAAATTCTTCTGTGGACATTCTTGCTAAATTTAGAAGTATCCAGCATCTCGTTTGATTCTTTCTGAGGTCTATTCATGGCGGATTTAATTGGTATTGATAAAACATTCCTTTTTGGGATGGTCTTACGGGAGATCTGGACAACCGTAATAAAGCGATCACTGGCAGGAGATTGTATTATCGTAGGCGGCAACGGCTACGTTCGCCAGCACGCCGGCACTGCAAATATGAGTGTCGACGTGGACGGCATCATTGCCTATCGTCTCGGCGGTACCTATGGCTCCTATGGGTCGGCAACAAATAACGTGGCTCTGGAGGTCGCAGATGCGGGATTGCCGCGCTTCTCTATCATCTATCTGGATGGTACGGGTCTGCATGAAGCTGCCGGAGATCCTGCGGTTATCGTCTGCACGACAGGCGACGAAAACGACCCCACCAAGTGGCAGGCTCCCGCGCCGCCCTCGATGGCCGATATCGTGGGCATTCCACTGGCCGAGATATACGTACCAGCTGGAGTAACGCAGATCCTTGACAGCCACATAAGGCACCTCGGCTGTCCCTTCGTTGCCACGGCAGCGCAGGCTCATGATCACCTGTCGGCGGTGAATAGCGGTTCATGGCTCACAGGTACGGCTTACGATGTCGGTATATGGGTGCAGAATGACGGCGGCACCTATGCCTGCATTCTGGCGCACACCTCTGGGGCTTCCACGGAGCCGGGAACCGGGGCGAGCTGGGCGACATACTGGAAGATTGCTTCGCAGGGACTTATAGGGCTCACGGGCGCTATAGGGCTCTCGCTTCTTACGGGCTCCGGGGTGCCTGCTGCTGGCACAGGAAGTAATGGTGACTGCTATGTAGACCTGGTAACGGGCAACTTCTACGGGCCAAAGGCAGCGGGCGCATGGGGGAGCGCGGTATTCTGCCTGATCGGGACGAACGGCACCGATGGAACGAACGGCACTAACGGCACATCGGCGGCAATTCTGCAGACCACAGGCGCGCCGCTCACGGCAACGGGTAATGATGGGGATTGGGCTATAGATCTTGCTGCTTCGATGGTCTACGGACCGAAGGCCACCACATGGTCCGCAGGTGTCTCTATCCGTGGAGCTTCGGGCGGCGCGGGCACCTGGTACGGTCCTTACTCAGCTTCCATCAATTACCCCCTATTTGCCCAGGTATCCTATGCTTCGGGCGGGGTTACAAGCAGCTACATAGCGATTCAGGCCAACGGTCCTGCGACGGTAGTTGCAGCCCCGACAAATGCATCATACTGGCAGGTGGTCTCGCAGCCCGGTTCTTCCGCCAGGGTCATAAGAGAGGTACCGAGCGGGGCGCTTAATGGAGTGAACACAACCTTCACGCTCGCCTACACGCCATCGGCGGGCACGGAAGAAGTGTTCTTGAACGGGCGGCTGATGACTGATGGCGGCGTGGATTATACCCTCGCCACTAATCAGATTATTTTCCATAACGATTGGGCATCGACACTGATCGCGGGTGCCAGAATCGCGGTAAGCTACGATCACTAACTAGAGGTTATTTCTATGAAGATATTTGCATTACTTGTCTTAGCTTTGCTGTTAGTCGGGCAGGCGGGGGCTATCTCAAAAACGTCTCTAACTGAACTGAACTTGACACAGAACATGCCCGCCGCTCTGAAGATGGGTGGCTACAAGGTTACGGGCATGGGCGCGGGCACTGCTTACGGAGACGCCACGAACCTGGGGCAGAGCTGGGGGAAGGTCAACAAGACGGGGGATACCATGACCGGGGCGCTTGTAGTTTTAAACGGAACCGCAGCCGGAAACCCCCCTAGATTCTCACAGCTTATGGCAGTAACGGGCAAATCAGTCGTTTACGGTCAGGGGTCTGATTTCTACGGCATCGCTTCGAACGGTTCTCTTGTCTACTCGGGAGCGAATCTATCCCAGGCGGTCAATACCGTTGCCGCCACTCTCCCAACAGGTCGGAAGGTCCGGGCCGACCTCAGGCTCCTGGCAACAGGCACACTTACCGGAAAATTGATGGTTCCAAATTACACGACCCTGGATGCGACTGGCTCCACGCTCACGGTTGGGGTAAATGTTTCGGATGGCTGGAATTGTTTTACAGGTATTTTGCAGAATTCGAGAGGCTTCACCGGAATGCACGACCTGACCAAGACCACAGCAACAAATAAAGACATCGAGATCAAGGGCGGGAGATGGATTAATGCGGCATCGAATGAAAATATGTTTGCCCTGAACTCGATTGACGGCCTCTATTGGCATGATATGATCGTTGAGCAGGCGACCTCTGCCCGAAAGGGTATGGTTGTAATCCGATCCATGAATGTGATAGTCGAGCGTGTAAATTTTACAAACATGTGGATCATGAACATTGCCGATGGAGCAAAGTACGTCGATGTGAGGGATTGCGATTTTACCAACAATTACGACTCGCCCATCAGCATGGGAACTGGGGCGGATCTCGGTACTTACCAGACTCGCAATATCACAGTCAGTGATTGCGATCTGAATGGGTGCACTGAAGGGTATGGCCTAGACTTCTATGGAGATGTCAAAGGCTTCGGCGCATATCGCAATCGTGTATCAAACATGTATGGCAGCGGCATACTCATTACAATGGATGGAGCAAGCCGCGCCATGCCGAAGCAGGGTAAAATCATAGGCAATGTCGCAAATAACAACGGCTTGGGAACTGCCGGAAGCGGCATCAATGTCTATGGAAAGTCTGGAAACGACGCGGCACTGGTGATTTCGCAGAATACAGCAAATTATAATAATTTTAGCGGTATTTCTGTGGGTGCTGCTTCGAATATGACGATTACGGATAACGTTTGTAATGCCAATGCAAACGAAGGCATATTCATTGATGCGGAAGGCGGGATTACTACGGGCATTATTGCGTCTGGCAACCAGTGTCATGATTACGGTGGCAGGCAGGATTATGGCATCCATCTCTATGGCACTGTCAGCTATGCATTCGACGATGTGGTTCTTACTGGTAACTCAGTCGGTGGAAACGTGGTTGCCGGTATTTCAGTGGCCGGCACAAAACCCACGACCTATATCGTGGAAAACAATGTCGGATTCGTCACCCGCAACTTTGGGCTTGTATATCTTGCAGACGGCGGCACAATTACCCACGGTCTGGCAGGAATCCCGACCTGCATCATGGTAATGACCGGCACTGCGGGCCAAAATGCGTATTGCACTGGAGCGGATGCCACGACAGCTACCATCGCCATCAAGACTTATGCAGGCGCGGGCGGCACGACCCAAAATTGTCAGTGGCTGGCCATGTATAAGCCATGATGAGTAAGGTTTAAGTCGAAGACCGGCAATCGTAACAAATGCAAAACAAAAATGAAGAGGTTGCATTTTTCACGCCCCTCGCGGACGAGGATTATGCACCTCTTTCGGATGACCTGCACGATTTTGTGATTTCAATCATTGGGCCACATGTTCGCGGAAAGATATTGGAGGCAGGCTGCGGCACCGGGGTATTAGGCCGAAAATTAAGCACGGCAGACATCACGGGCGTGGATATCTGCCCAAGCATGATACGCACCGCAAGCCTGCGGTCAAAGCATAAATATATTGTTGGAGATCTGGAGGACAAAAACCTCTTTCCAGCTGGATCTTTCGACACGATCATCTGTCCCTGGGTGCTGCATCATTTTCCAGATATAGATACGGTGGCGCAAAATCTCAAGACCTGGTGCAAGCCAGGAGGACATATCATCCTGGTAGAGCCAAACGGGGACTGCTTGGTAAATAGGCTCTCTAAGCTTGTTAGAGATGTTATGCTACTCACCGGGAAGTCAATCGCGTCGTATGGGACCTCCAATGAGACTGACCACAAATGCTCAGTATACCTCTCACATTTCTCAGACTGCGATGCAATCTGTATCGAGAGATATGGCAGCGACATGCACGAGGCAAAAAGCAGGGATCGTTTAGTACAGGCTAAGCAGATGCTTTATGGGGCGGCAAAATGGCTGCCACAAAAGTTCGGAGAGCCAGGACTTATTATTATATTTAGAAATGGGTGATACCTAACCTCGGTATGCACCTTAAATACTCTTCCCTAATTTTCTGCATATCATTGTGCAAATAGATATCTATCGCCTCGCGTCCCACATCCCCCCGCAAAACCTGGATATGCTCGCGTCTCATGCCCGCCTGGTCGAGCATGGTCGTGAAGAAGTGCCGCGTGCAGTGGGCGTTGAAATGATCCTCCAGCCTCTTTGATGCAGAGTCGTGCAGCCCCAGGCGCTTGGCAGGCTCTACCAGCGCCTTGTTCATGCCTTCGGGGCTCAGGCGGCCTTGTAGCGTGGTCCATAGGGCGCTTACTTTTTTCGGATTTCGATTCCCACGTAGGCGGAGCCATCGCTTCAGAAGCGCCTCAGCCTCATCGTCAAAGAAGACGGTGCGGTTGGTCCTCTTTGCCGTGGGCTTGAGCGTGATGCTCTGATTCTCAAAGTGGATATCTTCGACATCCAGCGAAAGGCATTCACTCTGGCGGATGCCCGTCTTCAGCATCAGCACCAACAGGGCCTTGTTGCGCACCTCGCGAATCCCCCGCACCAGGGCGGCCATTTCTTCGACAGAATAGAGGCGGTGGGTATGCCCCTTCTGGGCCTTGTAGGTCTGCAAATAGCGTGTCTGCACGGCCCGGACTGGATTGCTCTGCAGGATCTCCTCGAAGACCAGGAAATCATAGAAGCTGCAGAGGGCACCGAAGCGGGAGCTTACGGTCTTATGGGCGACGCCCATCTCGTGCTGTAGATCCAGGTAGGCTTTCAGGTCAGGGCGCTTGACGGCTTCCAGGGTCACGCCGCGTGAGGTGAGGAAGGCGGCATAGACGCGCAGGATTTTGCTGTAGGTCTTGATGGTCTCCGGGGCGAGGTTGCGGGCTACCATATCAGTGGTGAAGGCGGCGAGGAGATCGTTATCCATGTTCTTCCAGCTCTGGTATCAGCAAAAGCATGATTTCATCAAGCGGGCGGGCAGGAATGACGTAAAATTCTTGTTTGACTTGCTGCTCGTCGGTGGGTTCGGCATCGTTATATATCGAATCTATTTTATCCAAAATCTCTTCTATGATTTCTTCACGGGGCCTCATGCTTTCCGCTCCTTGAAAAGGTCGCAAGCGTGGCAGGGAGAGTTGTACTCGCTGAAATGACCGCAATAGTAGCAGGTGAAGAATACAGTTTTCAGTCTCTCATCCTTCTCCGCATCTTCCAAGAATCTGCATAATGTCGGGCGTTTCGGCTCGATCTCAAGTTTCGACGGGTCAAAGCTCATTCTAACCATCTCCATCCTTTAGCGCTCTTTCTCACTCGCCCATGCCCTTCCAGCTCTTCCAGCTCTCGCAGCACCAAAGCCTGCATCACCCCATCCTCAGCTGCGATATCTAACTCTGAGAACAGCACCATCTCAGGCACCGCACCGGAGCCCTTCAGCAGCCCGACAATCTGGCGCTGTAGATACCTATCGCCGACATAGCCCTCCTGCGCGGGTATGCGGGCCTCGGCACGCGCCAGGGCGGCTTTGGTGGCGTGCAATTCACTCTGCAGGCTGGCGATCTGCTCGCGCAACTCGTGGTCGGTGGGGCCTTTCGGGGCTTTGCGGGGGTGCTGCTCGGATTCCATGCAGTCGCGCAGGCGGCATATCAGGAAGGGGCTGGCGCTGGAGCCGTGCTTCTTGGCCCAGGCGTCGAAGGCGGCTTTCTCTTCCGGGGTGTCGAAGGCTAGTTCGGTGGTGGCTCCGAGTTTACGGTGCATTGATCAAACTCCGAAGAGCTTTTGAAAAGACACGTGGAAGGGATATATTCAAATTTAATGATGGGATGTGGAGAATTGCTGGGGGTGGATTAATACACGTAAAAGATCCACTTGATAAATCCCAAGTCCAATCACTTTCCAACAAATCATCGGCGCATGTTCTGCATTCAACCCACGCAAAAAACAATATCAATAGTATATACATATGTTTCATGAGATTAAACTCCGAAGCACTTCGGCCTTTTCTATGCATTCCCTGTTTGGCTCATCCTCATAATACGCTCGATCTCGGAGAGTTTCGATGGCGTATTTGATCGCATCTCGCTCGGCTTCGCTGATGATGGTCACGCGCGGCGGCTCGTCGCCTTCTGTCCAGGGGCCGATTTCCGGGAAGGCTTGAGAAAGTTCGCGTTGAGCCTCAGAGAAAAAATGCCCCTCTACTAAAGCCTGACCATATTCTGCCAAGGCATCATTACGAGCATTCTGCATGTAAAAATTTCGCCAAGCCCGTTCCTCCACCAAGATATCTCGGGCGCGGGCCAGCTTAATGAGGTCGCTATGCATCATCTGATTGCAGTTATCAATATATGCCTTCTGATCCTTATTATCTCTTTCAAGACTCTTGATCTTCTCGGCCCGTGCATCCAACTCGGCAATAACGGTCTTTATGGCATCAGCGCCTTGACAATCACCCATTAGCTTAATTGCCCATTCTAGGGCCTTCATGGCCTTCTCACGGTCGAAGGGCGGGGCGGCGGGCATCAGTGGCCTCCGTGAAACGCTTCTAAAACAAGCGCGTTGGCCTCAGCAAAATAATCTGTGCCTTTATAAACCACTTCAGCCCCAATGAGTTCGGGGAATGATATATGCAACTTCTTTATAGCCTCTTCAGGTGTCCGGCCTGACTCCCATTGGCCTTTATTTCCTTCTCGCGTTGCCATCCAATCATAGGAGCGTTGATATAAGTCAATGCGATCCATCGGTGGCGGCCTCCATCAGTTCGCAGGCTTTTTGCATACGGCGCAAAGTATCCCGCATCATGAGTGATTCTTCATCATATCCTTTCATTTGATCAAGAACCGCGAAGATCTTGAGGGCATCAAGCTTCTTGAATTGGCTCAAAACCGCAAGCATGGAGGGCGCGGCGTTGCGTAAGCCTTCTATCAACTCCCCGTTTCGATTGGCTTGGTTATAGTTATACGGTTTGGCGTACACCCCAGGGACAACATCGCCCCATCCTACCATAGCAATTGGTTGCCAATCCTCTTTAATCGGGTTGGGGCAGTTTGGGTCGCTTGGTTCGACGCAATCATCACAGCCAATTTGGCAATGATCTGGATGTGATCCATAATACCAGGGCTTTGCAGTAGCTTTCGGTTCAAGTTCTGCCAGCTCCTTAACAGTCTCAATAAGATTTTTCTTCATAGTCACACAACCCATCACTCAAAGCTTTTAATTCCTCATTGTCTGTAAGCTATCGAAAAATGCGGCCTACCCCAATCATAGTATAGATGAAATTCGAATCCGAAAACCAACCATGCTAGTATAATACACAAAAATACAACGGCGAGTATGACTATTAGCGTAGCGATCCAGCCCATTACAGCATCGCCTGATGCATTGGGTTCTGATGTAGTCATGCTTTGCCCCCTAATCCGCGCTCGTCCATAGTCACACAACCTCAAACCTAATCGTCTTTCATGCTATATTAAAGTTCCGGGGATTAGCGCGGGAAGCTACTACTTCCCCCTCAAATCCCCGATAAAAAAGCATATCGGGCGATGGGGCGAAAAATAGGGCAAATCATTGTACTAACTCTACTTTAGTGCTGTACCAATGGCCACATTCGCCACGGCCAGCATCTCGGCTATCTTCAATGGCCACTCCACGAGTTGCCCCATATTTGTCGGACAGGATATGAATTTGATCGCCCTTCTTGGCAGGTTCCACCCCAAAAACTTTTATAATCACGGCTTCACATCCTCCTGCTTCTGCGCGGCCTCTTCCAGCCAACTCTCATGAAAATTGATTATCGGGCCTTCGTCGGTCTGCACTTCATAGAGAGTTTGGCCCAGAACCCTTAATACAATTCCTTCGGGTGGCGGGCCTCGGCCAGGGGCCATAATTAGCACGCGATCATTCACTTTGAACATGGGTTTACATCCTGCTGCGCGGCGGCCTCTTTTATGTCTGCTAATTCACTCATCCCATCCACGATTTCTTTGGCGGTTTTCTCGTTTTTGGCTATCGCCATTAAATATGGGCCTTTAAATATCTGTGCTTCCTTCTTGTAACCAGGTGCTGACACAAAGCAAATATTCCATCTTCCACAATCACCATGCTGCGCGGCGGGCTTTTCAGTGATCCTTTGCTCATAATCAGCAATGCGTTCATGAAACAGATAAATGATATCTATAAGTTCATCCCGCGACTTATTTTTCAAATCCTTGGTCAGGCGGGCTTTGCGGGCTTCGGTGCCCTCTGGCTGCACCATCCTTGGATTCTCGGGGTCGTTGCAGCTTTCCACGTTACCCTCAAGAGTTCCGGGGATGGGTTCATAAGCCAATTCGAAGCACATGGGCTTAGTCGGATCTTTGGCGGTGAAATTGCTGCCCACAATATAGCCCACCAGCTCAGCACCATTGTAGCAGGGTGTTCCGGATTCCACGGGCACGGCGGGGGCACATGTGGGCGGGTTACTCGCCAACGTCGCCAGGGCGTGTTCAAACTGTGAATAAAATTCTTGGAGGAGGGTTCTGCAGGCATTATATCCAGCCTCCAACTGCTCGCGCTGCCTGGCGATCAGCTCATCACGTGGATCTGCGAAGGCCACGACCTCGACGAGTTCCTGCGAACCAAAGGGCCAGAGGTTCAATACAGTGCTACCATCCAGGTGCAGCAATTTTCCTTTGACGGTCTCCTCGCGGCCACCAACAATGATGATCGCACCGAGGGGCACATCCAGGGCGGGGATTTTGAAAGACATATATCATCCTCAAACGTGTTTTCCGCCGCCTGCTTCCTTCGAGAACCTCTCCAAATCGTTGGGGATCGGCTCCACCAAGACCACGATAAACGGCCTCTTGGCAAGATCCACATCCACATACAGGCGACCATGCTTATCAAGCGTTCTATAAATGGGTTTCACAGTCACATCACGATCTGCGATTTCTGGAAACACCTCTTTCAATTTCATATCTGCTAATTCGCCTTTCATAGTAATATAGGTTACCTGCTTGCTATATAAAGATTGCTAACCAAAATAAGCAAGGTTAGCAAAATATAAATAGTATAACGATCATAGAGTTGGAATTGGTGAGAAGCAAGATGACCACACATGATGAGACGCTCAGGGCACTTGGTGCCAGGCTGCGAGCCTACCAGACAGGTATCGCACGCGAGCAGGGCGAATGGAGCGCCATGTCCTACGAGGCGAGGCTTGCTGCCTTCGACCTGGTAGAGGCAAGGACAGGATCGAGAGTTGCGCGCGTGGGCGAGCTGGTGGCTTAGGATGATCCACCTCGAAGACGTGGTAGACCTCGATAAGCAACGCGAAGATAACGCGAGATCCATGCGAAATATGAGAAAGTGGATCGTTAATATGGCAGAGGGAAAGAGCCCAAACGATGGGTTGGAGATGTCCAAATGATCCAATCCTCTGAATCCTCTATTTTCGAAGGCAAGGTCTGCCGCATCGTGCCCAAGACCCCCATCCACTACCAGAACATCCTGCAGACCGCAGGCTCGACCGTCGAGGCGAAGATCCTGAAGTGGCTGGATCATGGTATCCTGATCGAGGGAAATGTGTTCCTGCCCTGGTCGAACGTGACGAGCATCACACCGTTGGAGGTACCCACCCATGAAGTTTAGAGATCGCATCCTTTCAACCATGCATCGAGAGTTAGAGACCCTTGAACAAACTGGTATGGTCGAGCGTACTTGGATTGACAGCGAGCGCGCTAAAGTCTCCGTGGCCATGCAGGACCGCGAGCATTTCAGGTAATCAATATGCGCCCCGAGAAGGTTTGCCATTGGGTCCGGGTTTTCAGCCTCCTACCTTTGCCCGTAGACCTCGCCAATCGGGGCCCTCCCAATCAACAAACAAAATGCGCCGGGGCAAAAAGTCTCATTGCACTCCCTTCAAACGAGCCCCGGCATCCCTATGATAGATCAAATCAGCCGGGCCAATGTGCTTCTCACCCTCCTGCGGCCCGACTATCTCCCTGAAAGCCCTTGCCTTTGCAGACGGGGCCAGGAGGAGAACGGCCAAAAAGCAATACCAAGACGCGTGCTATCTACCCTTGCACGAAGCTGCCCGACCTCATGGAACAGGGCCGGGCGTGTCTCCGTGCTCATGTCGCGCGAGCAGCGATCAAAACAAAAAGCAAAAAATGGATCAGTGAATATAGATATAATAGATCTTACATAAAATCAGTAAGTATAATTAGTGAAGAACTCCGATTGATTCAAATAGTCAGAGATAATAATCCAAAATAAAACGTAAGGCCAGGGCAGATCCCCACGTCCGACCAAGATGCAAGGATCTGCTTATCCCTGAGCAGGGAATATCTCTAGCCGTTGCTACTTAAGACTAACGGTTATAGCGGTTAGGTTCTATTTTCTGCCCATCGGCCCTGGCCAGGATGTGGGCCATGAAACCTGAGATAGATAGCCGGGACAAGGCTATTATGAGGGTGGTGCGCGATTTAAGGCCACCATCACAAAAGTATCTTGCTGAGAATTTGCACATAAGCTACTCCACTCTGCGCGGGCGCGTCGTCTCCCTGCGGCTGGCGGGGTATCTTGCTGCAGAGGATCGAAAGCATAGCGTTTTCTTGGAGCTGACTGAGAAGGGCCATGAAGCCCTCCGCACCGAGGGGGTGCAGAAGGCATGAATGGCAATGCTGTCAAAGTAGATAAGCCTTCTGATGGCGGTTTTAACGGCTTTGATTTGAAGAACGCGCGTGAGGATCTTGATACAAAAGGATCATGCCAAGAGACCGACGAGATTTGCGGAATTCTTGAAACGCATAGGGCGGCGCTGGATGAGATCGAACGGCTTCTAGTAGAATCGGAAACGCTAACCCAAAGACATAACCACATTATCAATAAGCAAGCCAAGCGCATCGAGGAACTTGAAGCCAAGAATGCGGATATTATTAAAGCTTGGAATTCTTGGCGAAACTCCACCGAAGAAGAGGATCAAAAGAAATTGATCAAAGCAGCAATTCTAGAACTTAAGGCGGATGGTCTATTATGAGCGGCCAAATTCTTGCATCCTCAAAAATCCAGGCCGCAATCCCTGCCATCAAGAAGCTCAAAGACGGCCAGAGCATCGTAGGCTTGCTGCATAAGGTCGTGCCCGAAGGTGAGCGGCACATCCTGGCATTTGTCGGCTGCGAGGCTATCCTGCTGCCCAACGGGTCCCTGCGCACCCAGGGCGGCCATGTGGACCTGCGGGCGTGGGTGGGCCACCAGATATCGCTCGGCTGCATCGATGGTGAGATGAGCGTGCGGTTGATGCCTGCTGATGAGGCACAGATGAGGGTCTGGGAGCTGGAGGAGGCACTGGCCGACGTAGTGGGGCAGTTTGCCTTTGAAACCGACAAAAACGAGCACTTTTCAGATGGGGGGCGGTCTGCGCTGGAGCGGGCCTTTAAGGTTCTAGGATTGGCCGAGGGCTTCCAGGGAGAGGAGCTAAAGCAATTCTGGCAGCACTCCCGGGCTATCGAGGCGCGAGTGCAAGCGGAAAAGGCGGTGGCCTAGATGTATCGTTATTTTATTATTATTTTAATCCTCCTCGCCGGATGTACCTGCGGGCAGGGAGAGCAAGAATTCAGCGTCGCAGGGGCCTTGGGGCTGATTCAGCAAGACGACCGGGGGAGCGTACAAGATTGGTCTTTCTTGCTCGCCACGCATGGGTACGATGTGCCCGTCGTTGGTTTTCTTGTGCTGAATGAAACCGAATATCAGATCACCGAGAATGGAAGCCTGGAAGTGGCCTGAATGCTCGTCCTCCTCGTCGAACAGGAATGCGACCCCCAGGGCGAGGTTATAGGCGTGGTGGCCGCTGTCGAGTTGCCTGAGCATCGGACCGCAGTCGACTATGAGCCTGTTATGGAGGAATAAGCCAATGCCACAAACCCAAGATCCTCGCCTAGCCAGAATCCTTTCAATCCTATTCCCTTCAGGCCATTGCCCTATCAATATGGCCGACCAAATCCCCTCGATTAAGCTTGAGATTGAGCATTTGCTGGCCCGAGCAAACCCGTCTGCTTATGTTATGGTGGTGAGACGCCACAAGCACAAGCAGGGGCCGACCACAGAGGAGTCAAGAAAGCTCAACGAGCGTATCAGGCAACTCCATGCACTCGGCATGAACTTTGGAGAGGTGGCTACAAAGCTCAACGAAGAAGGCTACAAGACTGCTTTGGGCGGGCCGTTCAATAATAGCGCCTGCGCCAAACGGTGGGCAGCTTACGAGGCTTTTCTGGCATCACAGAAGGAGAGGGCGGAAATCTCCAGGCGGGCCGATTTAATCCTGCTGCCAGCGGTCGAAACGACGCCGGGGCCGCGATTGGTGACTTTAAGCATTCCTGAGACGTTGCCAGAAGCCGCAGAGCCGCCCAAGCCCGAGGCTAAGAAGTTCGGGCCGGGCAATCCAAAAATCCCACATTCCGAGGATGATCTGATTTTCAATCTACGCAAGAACGGCAAGACGCTCCGAGATATTGCGACCAGGTTGGTTGGGAAGGGCGTCGATTGCACTGAACAGGATGTTAGCTATAGACTCAAGCAGATTCGGGAGAGGGCAGCAGAGCAGCCCGCACCTACTGCCGAGACTGCCGGCACACCTGCCCGAGACGAGGCCGCTATCAATCGCACCATCCACGATATGCACGAGCGGGGCAAGACCGACCTTGAAATATCCGTCTTCCTGTCCAACAACGTGGGCGGGCCGTGGCTGCCTGATGAGGTGGCGCGGAGGCTGAAGGGTATGGGGGCGAGCGAATGAGGTCAAACGAGAATTGCAAAATCAAATTCAATGATGCCGCACAGGCCAAGCGCATCGAGGTCTTGCGGGCCGCGCTAATCGAAGCCGAAGCTATTCGCATCTATGGCGATTATGACATTTTCGATTGGCCACAGATAGGGGATTTGCAGAAACCCTATCTTGAGCAGGCGCAAGAGAATTTGCGAAAGAGGGGTCTACTATGAGCAACCTTTCAGAAGCAGACGCAATCGCTTTCTTCTCCGAATTCTATCGAGGAGAGCATCATTTTCCAAGCAAGATCAAGCCGTTTGGTCTTGGTTATTCCATAAGTCATTTTGGGCCGCTCGCTACCTTCGATGGCGACGATTTGACCAGGCTTGTGTTCCTGGCGCACGAGAAATGCATTCGTGTCCAGGTCGAGCAAGGCGGGCCGAATCGCCTGAGAATAGCTATCTGGAGAAGGGAGCGCGAAGGCTGCATGTATGAACGGCATCCGACGATTGAGCAGGCGCTAGAATCTTGGAGGAAGACATGAACTTGAGCGCTACTACCGCACCACTACAGACGTGCCCTGGTTGTGGAAAAGAGAAAGTTATCCTGCCTGATGACGATGTCTGCGTCGATTGTCGGCTTGCTGCCGATCAATTTTGCGAGAATGAGTGCGAGATTCAATGTAATCCAGACGAGGATTGCCCGTATTTGGGGGTGCTCTGAATGGTAAACCGCATCGGCTGGTGCTCGCATACGCTGAATCCCATCACCGGCTGCAGCAACTTTGGCCGCCCCGGCATCTGTGGTGATTATTGCTATGCAAAAACGAGGATGGCCCCGCGCCTTGCGGGACGCTTCGGCTACCCCGAGGGCGAGCCCTTCCAGCCCACTCTCCATCCCGATAAGCTACAGGCTATCGCAGAACTGCGGGGCAAGGGCAAGCGCGTCTTCCTCGACAGCATGTCAGACTGGTTTACTGAGGGCGTCCTGCCTTCCTGGATCGCCCAGATAGTGGCGGCAGTCTGGGAGAAGCCCGAGCATCAATTCCTGGCACTCACCAAGCGGCCTGAGAACATGCTGGAAATGCTCCACTGCATCAATATTCCTGAGAACCTGTGGTTTGGCGTGTCTGTGACCTGCCAGGACGATATCTGGCGCATCGAGGCGCTTGATAATGCGCTGCCCAAGAAGGTGCATAAGTTCGTCAGCTTCGAGCCTCTGCATGGGCCAATTCAGATCGAGGATTGGCACGGCGTCGAATGGGTAATCATAGGCGCGGAAAGTGGGCGCAGAGTGGGCAGGATCGACCCTAAAGAGGAATGGGTGAAGGGCATCTTCAATAGTTGGCCCGATGATGTGCCGTTCCCGGTTTTCATGAAGGATAACCTCATGCCATATCTGCCTGGGTGGAGCCAGATAAAGGCATTTCCGGAGGGAGTAAGATGGCAGGCAGAGCAGATTAAGAAGCTGCAAGCAGTCACGGTGGAGAAGATATGAGCGAGGATTCTATGCGCTCTGAAGCCTACGCGGCCCTCACAGGCGGCCAGGCGCAGGTTTTCCAGTTGGACGATTGGCCCGCGCTCTATCCCTTGATGGGTGAGCTGCTGGCGGGGCTGGCGGCGGGCAAGCGGCGGCGAGTGAGCATCGAGGAGATGGTTTAAGTGGTATTTCCCATACCGTATTTATTGAGTGGGACTTATGACGAGATTGAGAAGGCAGAGCACCGTAAGAAGAAGCTCGACCGCATAGTCCAGAAGGCCGAGGCGGCCCAGCGGTTCAAGAAACTTGGGGGCTGGAAATGAGAAAAGCCCCTTGGGAAATGTCGCCTGGTGAGTGGGAACATGAGTTCGAAGCCTGCCACCCAGACAATATGCAGACGAATTATACCAAACGGTCGGGCGCGGAGGCAGTCAGAAAATTTGAACGCTTCATACATCTAAGATTTGACATTTGCCGCCCTCGACATGTAATGATAATAAGGAAAGCCCTCTATCTTGGGCTTCCTGTGCCGCCTGAAGTTGCCGCAGAATATGTCGTCGAGGTCAGAATATGAGCGCTGCCGACACCGCCCGCCCCTCGCTGAAGTGCGCTGGCGTCCTGATGACCTCGTTTCAGACTATGGGCGGCCTGCATTTCTCGATGGAGCTGGAAGGCTACCCTAACCAGGGCGACACGAATGCCTTTCTGGAGCGCGTGAAGGGCAAGAAAGTGCGCGTGACGGTTGAGGAGGTTGAGGCTTGATATCATACTTCTGCAGCATTTGCGCCGATGGGCGGCTCGTGCTGCATGATTGCGGGCCGTTTGCGCTGCATGTGCAGGCGGGCGTGAGGTGGTGGGGATGATTTATTTAGCATGTCCATACTCACATCCTTTTGAAGAGGTTAGGCTGGCCCGATTCAAGGCAGCCAATAAAGCGGCTGCAAAGCTAATCTCAGAAGGTTATATTGTCTATTCTGCAATCAGCCATACGCATCCAATAGCGGTCGAGGCAGATATGCCGCTTGGTTGGGAGTATTGGCAGAAGATAGATCATTATTATCTATCGCTTTGCGATAAATTAGTAGTGCTGATGGTCGATGGTTGGGATATTTCCAAGGGTGTTCGGGCAGAGATTGAGATTGTAAAAGCTCAAGGAAAGCCAATTGAGTATCTTGGGGTGGTATGATGAAGTTTATTTATCTTGACCCCCCTTATCCTGGTCAGGCCCAAAAACATTATCAGATGCCTGAAGTGGACCACGCCGCTCTGATTGAAGACGCTACCAAGAACTATGACGGTTTCGCTCTATCCACCTCGAGCTCGGCGCTGAAGGAAGTGCTTGATTTATGTCCCTCTTATGTGCGGGTGGCGGCCTGGATTAAGCCCTTCTGCAGCTTCAAGCCCAACGTGAACCCTGCTTATGCCTGGGAGCCCGTGGTCTGGCATAGCCCCAAGAAGCATTCCCGCGCCGAGGATACGGTACGTGATTGGTGCAGCGAGAGCATTACACTGCAGAAAGGTCTGGTGGGTGCAAAGCCCGAAGCGTTTTGCATGTGGATCTTCACACTCTTGGGGCTCGAGCTCGAGGATACTTTTGAAGATCGCTTTCCTGGAACGGGCGCGGTGGGCAAGGCTTACAGGCGATGGCGTGCTATGAAATCATGCGACCTCGGATCGTGGGGGCTTCTATGACCATCCCCCCTGCCGCAGACCTTCGGCTGCTCCACCTGCATATGCTACCCCAGCCCGACCGTTCAAACCGTTAATATGTCGGGCTTGGTTGCATAGTATAACCGTTCAAACCGCTATAACGGTTAATTCGATAGCAGCAAAAGCTATATATGTTAGTATGCCAATTAACATTAGGACTTGAGGTACAATAAATGCTCGAAAGATGGTTATCAATCAAAGTGGAAACCAAGACGCGCACCATCATTGACCGCCTGGCAGAGGAGCGAAAAATAACAATGGGCGCGGCTACCCGTGAATTGATCGAGGCAGGCATCCAGGCAAAGGGGCTTGCAGAGAATGAGTAAAGAGAATAGGCCCGCGCGCGGTTCGTGGCCGTTTGCGGGCAAAAGGTTGTGTGTGATGATAGAATGCACTCATAACTATTTATATTCATCGGCGGCAACGGTGGGGGCCTTCCAGTGATGGCTCTGCCCATCCAGACTATACAGGATTTCCGTCTTGGTACGGAATTAAGCAGCCATGAGCCCGCACAACTCCGCCGCACCATAGAAGCACAGGAGGCTCGCATAGCAGAGCAGGATATCCTGATTGATCGGCAAGTCGGCAAAATCATGGAACTGGAGCAGAAGCTGGAAGACTACCAGTCCATAAAAACAAAAACATCACCAAGCGACAATAATAATTTCCAATTATTAGCCCAAATCGGCGACCTTAAAAAAGAAAATACGCGATTAGAGACCGCCCACGAGGGCCTGATGGAGCAGTTTCAGAGCTTATACCATGCTCAGAAAAGGCTCCTGGAAGAAGGCTTAGAGACATTCCAAAAGCTCCCGGCCACAAGCGAAAACAAGGCGCTCTTTGCCAGGATAAATAAGCAGATGAACGCGACAGATCGCGCCCGCCAGTGTGGAAAGATTATGCCGTTGACAGCGTTGATAACTCTCTCGGACATGCAAATAGAACTTGCGGCCTTCCTCGCTGCCCGTCCTTTGCTGACGTTCCAGAGGAGTGAGCGCTACAGGGCCGAGATACTGGTAGAGGAGCTTATGCGAGATCCTAAGCGCAAGGGCCTGAAAACCGTTGATGCGGTAAGCATACTGAGCCATGCCGAAGAGAAGAAGATTCACACCGCCCAGGCCATCCGGGCCATGAAGAGGGCAGCCATGTACCACGCAGATAAGGTTGTATTCGAGACAACTCCGAGAGTCAAGGCGCGCCTCTGCAAAATCGATATCAATGGGGGCGAGTCCTAGATGTCCTTATCATATCTTTGCTCTATAACACCATGTTACAGTTTTGCAATCTATAACAGTTTGTTACAGCCATCCCATGATGGCCCAGGTGGGTCTGAGATGGATAGGTTTGTCACAGGAGGGATAACCCGGAACTAACTTATCACTTTGAGATAAATTCGTTATGTGTAATAGCTGTAACAGTTTGTTATAGTTAGTTTACGGTGTTTTAATCTCAGGGTGTTAAGTCAGGGGTTCCGGGGAGTCCATAGAAAATCTGACCTGTAACATGGTGTTACAGATTTCAAATTAATCTGGATCGAAAAGAGGTGTGTAAATGTCTGACAAAACCAATCCCGCCCCGTCCGATATTCCCTTGTCGGAAGCCCTGGGCATTCCACAGTCCGAAATGGAAGCCCTGCTAAACTCTACCGTCAAGGAATTCGGCGGCAAACCGTGCCGAGTGGATGATGTAATCGACTTCCTGCTTAAATCCATTGGCCTATTGCTGTCCGAACACCGCAAAGCCGCCGCAGTGGGCTATTATGTAGCTCTGGAGAACCTGCGCGGAATGCAGGAATCCGGCATGAAAATAGATCTGACTGGTGAAGGTGCATAGAATGGCCAAAGTCACATCAGAAACCATCAAGCAGGCTTACGACCGCCTTGCAGCCGCCAAGTCTGCCGCCTACAAAGCCCGTGTTGCCTTCGAGGCCACAGAAGAGTACAAAACCTCTCAATTGGCCGATCACGAGCTGGAGCAGGCTGAGGATGTGCTGGCGGGCGTAAATGCGCTGTTGAATGGAAAGGTGATTTAAGTGATTTCGGATGAGGTGCTTGGCGCTCAAATTGAGATGTTTGACCGAATTGCCAAAGGAGAACAAGATGATATTGAGCCAATTTTTGCCGACCTTTGTATAAAAAATAGAAAATGCATTGACTGTGTTATCGGTCGCCAAACCAGGCATGGCTGCGCAGGATCACCCTTCACTCGCTGGCATAATCTGGTTTATACCTGGGGTCAGCGCGGTTCAATCCGTTCAAGGGAACACGCAGCCCAAATGCGGGAATTCTTGAAAGGCATTCGCTTAGAAGATCCTGCAATTTATGAATTTTACATCAAGAGGGACCGTTCATGAAGTCAACCACCTTCCCGCCCACCACAGGCCAATTCGACCGCCCCACCACCAAGCGCACTACCATCGACCCACCCGACGCCCCGACAGAGCCCAAGCCCAGCCTTCTGCTCGCCCACATCCTAACCAGCCTGCCCGACCTGTCGCCCTCGGAGCTATCGCAGCTCAAAGAGGCTGTGGTAGATGCACAGATGGAACAGGAATCGCATAGGGTGCTGGAAGGTTCGGGGGTGCTGTGATGGAAATTGATATATTCAGTATTCAATACTGGATATTCATATTTGTATTTGTAATATTATATGAATCTTCGAAATATATTACAAAAAAGATCCTGGGGGGATTCAAATAAGTCAGCACTCCGGCCCAAAAGGCAAGCCCCTAACCGTGCAACCCCGCAAGAAGCCCCGCCGTGAGGAAGTCGCCCGCCAGAACACGCTCGCCAAACAGCGCCCGTTTGCAGCCCTCCGAGCCTTCAGGGAGCAGCAGGAGAAGGCCAGCGCAGACACAAAGCAGGAGGTGGCCTGATGCCCAAAATTCCAAGAATCAAGTTCAGCCATCATTACACCAAGTTTCCGAAGGATTTCGAGGATTGCAACCTCTTAGGTGTGTTGCCTATTAAGTTGGAGAACTTGAGCGGGCCGTTCAGGGACTTCGACACAGAGACCATAAACGGGGAGCACTATCCACTGCCCGCCAAAGGCGACTATCTGCTGCTGATTCTGCGTACTATCCTCGGAAACGCAATGTTCACCACCATCAGGAGAAGCACGCCGGAGAAATTGAAGTATTACCAGTCTCTTGTAGGCTACCGCGTAAAATGCATCGTAGAAGAGGCTCCGGAGGCTCCACAATGACCCCCACGCGGGCCACTAAAACCCAATCTCCGCCGCCCGATATGTATGGCTGCCCAATCTCCCTCTTCAACCTTCGCCAGGGGGCTCTTATAAACGCCGTCGCCTGGAACCTGGTCTTTGGAGCATCTGACAAGATACCGCCACCTGATGAGGAACGCATGAGGGCTGAGAAGATCCTGAGAGAAAGGGGGCTTGTGGAATGAGGCCCGCCCTCGCCCGCAGCATCGAGAAGGCCAAGCAGAGCCGCAAGGACGGCGAGCGGCCACAGAAGGATGAGCAGAGCAAGAAGGGAACGCAGAGGCAGAAGACGCGCGGAGGCGGTGCGTAATCATGGATATGTGGGATGTTGTGCATACAATCAATGCATTATGGTTGATTTATTATTTATATAGTATTCATATAGGTAATCTGGTTTGGGTGGTAAAACCATGAAGCACATAAATGGTCGTGGGCCAAAGAACAAGGGCAAAGCCTTCGAGCGCGAGATTGTGGCTTCTATCTTGGAAGCCTTCCCGCAACTCAGCGAGAACGATGTGTTGGCCCGCTCGATGGGAGATCTGGGGCAAGACATCATTCTGAGCGAGGCTGCCCGCGCGGTCCTCCCGCTGGCGATGGAATTGAAGAGAATTAACAAACTGGAGAACTTGGATGTAAAAAAAGCCTTCAAACAGGCTATGGCGAATTGCCAGATAGGTCAAACCACGGTAGTAATTTATCGCGAGGATCGCCATGAGTCGCAGGCTATTGTGCAACTGAGCACTCTTGTAAAACTCAATGGTGTCTCGCAGATAATGTCACTGCCATTTTTGATATTGGTCACGTTGAAGTGGTCCGACCTGCTGAGGCTCCTGGGGGGAAAACAATGAAACAATTATTTATATCACTCTGTATACTTCTCACCGCGTTCTGTGGCTGCATCGGCGTTACTCCCAATCAAGACTCATTAGAGCCTTTGTATTTGCTCAATGAAACCGCATCTAGTGAGCATTATCCTGTCTTATATGGTGGCACCTCACAGATGTTAAGTTCCGAAGCGGCTATCAAGGAAATGGATTCTTCGCCGTGGTATCCTCCATACACGGCTGTAAAAAGGCTTGGATATATCTATAAAACTCTTCAGAAGGATACCCTTCCCTTATATGAACTACGGGCCTGCTGTTGTGCTTATGACTATTGCTACACAACCAACGCGGATGAAATAAGGGACGCCGAGGGGGGATATAAAGTAACGCGAGTGGCAGGCTACATTTTCGCCGATCCACAAAATGGAACCATCCCGCTTTATGGATTCGTAACTGGTGGGGATGGTTGGTTTAGTGAAAATGATAAGCAAGATCCATGCTCCCACCATCTAATCGGAACCGAGGAACGCCATAACCGCATCATTGGCTATATCCTAAAAGAAGGGGGCAAGCAATGATCGCCCCCAAGGACATCGATACCCTTCGAGCCGCCCTAACGAAGCTGCAGCGAGACAAGGCCGCAGGCGCAAGCTATCTGGAAACAGGCGCGCAGTATGAGGCCCTCGGCAAGCTCTTCTTCAAGGTCGGGCCTGAATTGCTGGCACTGGTTCCGCGCCATGAATGCGGACAGAACACCATCGAACTCATCGTGCCCATTTACGGGTTTGGGCCAAACGCCAGGGGTGACTCTCTTGGTATCTACTTATGTAAATGCGGGCAGTGGTGGATGATCCGTAACCAATCAGATCCAGGATCGGGCAGGGATGACATTTGGCTCAAACCCAACGAAACCAAGCGCGGGTACACATTTACGGGAATTGAACTAAACGGTGCGGTGGAGATAGCGCGCGAGAAGGGGTTGATTTGATGGGCCAAGATGCGGTTTTCTGCCTGCTATTCTCCTTCGGCCCGCTGCCCTCATCCGAGCTTCGCAAGGCCCTCGGCGTGCGGCCCTCAACCATCTCCTACAGCCTCAAGCAGCTCAAAAAGCAGGGGCTCATAAGCTACTTCGAGGATTACAGGCACCGCTCGGGGCTATTCAACGTGACGGTAAGGGGGATGAGAGGATGACAATTTTAAAAGAATCTTTCCATCAAGAACGCTGGAATCTTCTCTCCAACGAATTGAAGTATGCCGTTGCGGTCTATTGTTTAGATTTTCCATATTTTTCAAATGTAGTAAAGGAGACGGGCATGTCGGCGACCGATGCCCACAGTGCACAAAATCACCTCGTCGATATGGGAAAAATCGATGGATATGGCGAATGGACCAAGTTAGAGAAATCTTGGGTGCGGGTTCCTAAAACGTGCCCAAGTGAAGTGGCATTTTTAGAGGGACTCGTGGGGCTGCTCAGGGAGGTTCCGCAATGACCCCCG